>Ga0182036_10001664_pt1 | contig 10536 bp, 14 predicted proteins | sample sta12Cox44000080_FD_125966 | JGI IMG/M metagenome (GOLD analysis project Ga0182036, IMG submission 125966) | Lab enrichment of tropical soil microbial communities from Luquillo Experimental Forest, Puerto Rico - statoxic.12C.oxic.44.000.080 | ecosystem: Environmental > Terrestrial > Soil >...
TCCCGCAGAATTTCCTTGCGACTTCAGGGAAGGAATGCTAAGTCTTGAAGCGTACTTTAAGTCAAGGCTCTAATGAGAATCGGAGAAATCGCCCGGCGTGCAGGTCTCCGCCCCTCTGCGATTCGCTTCTATGAGAAGGCGGGAATCCTCCCTCCAGCTCTTCGGAAGAGCGGCCAGCGGAGTTTCTCGGCGGAGACGGAGCTCTACTTGGGTCTCATCGGATTCGCTCGCCAAGCGGGCTTTTCGATCGCGGAGATCCGGACCCTGTTCCAGGGGTTCCGCGCACGAACACCGGCCTCGGCACGATGGCAGCGCCTCGCTCGCAAGAAACACCGCGAACTCGGCCTCATGGTGGTTAAGCTGAAGAGCATGCAGACGCTGTTGAAGAAGGCGATGCGCTGCAAATGCATGCGTCTGGCGGATTGTGGTCGCATAGTCCTTCGTGACACGTGACGAGCGTAGATGTTTTCGGCTCCTGCTCCTCGCTGCGCCCCTCATGACCGAACCCAACGGGATACGGTGTCAAAATGATGGTTCCAGACAAAGAACCATTATCCGGATCCGAATGGTACCATTAAGCGGTCATGTCGAAGCGTCCAAGCGGAGTCTTCCTGCCCGCAATCAGTCTCGAACGAGCAACCTCCCTGCCCCTTTACAAGCAGTTGTACCAGTCCATCCGCCAATCAATCTTGCGTGGGACTCTACGAAAAGGACTTCGTCTTCCTTCGACACGCACGCTTGCGCACGAACTGCGTGTGTCTCGAAACATCGTCGTCATTGCATTTGAGCAGCTACTGGCTGAAGGCTACATCGAATCGAGAACAGGTGCGGGAACGTTTGTAACGGAGACCCTACCCGAGGATGTGCTTCAAGTCGAGAACCGCCCACTGAATGGGAACAGGAGGCTGTCGGAAAGAGGCGAAACGTTCAAGCACCTGCCGCAACTCGCCTTGCCCGCTCGTGATCCGAAACTGCGCTATGCTCCGTTTCGTTACGGCTTGCCCGCCCTCGACGAACTGCCTCTGGACTTGTGGGGTCGGCTCCTTGCTCGCCATTGCAGAAAGGCGCCCGCTGAGATCGCGGTCCACGGTGAGGCTGCCGGCCTTCTGAGACTGCGTGACGCGATTGCGACTTATGTTGGAGTGGCGCGAGGCGTGCGCTGTCATGCTGGCCAGATCATTGTCGTCAACGGGTCACAACAGGCAATTGACCTTGCCGCTCGCGTTCTCGCCGATCCTGGCGATGTTGCCATCATCGAAGATCCTGGTTACATCGGCGCTCGTTCTGCTCTCCAAGCTGCCGGGATGACACTGATTCCGATCAGTGTGGGGAAGGAGGGTCTACGTGTCGAATTGCTCTCTCAGAAGCACCTGTCTGCGAAGTTGGTTTATGTCACCCCTTCGCACCAGTTTCCTTTGGGCGTGGTTCTCAGCCTCGCGAATCGCCTGCAGCTACTCGACTGGGCCGCACAGAATGATGCCTGGATTATCGAGGATGACTTTGACAGCGAGTACCGCTATGAGAGTAAGCCGATTCCAGCGCTCCAGGGCCTGGATCGAAATGGCCGAGTCATCTATATAGGTACTTTTAGCAAGGTGCTCTTTCCGTCGCTTCGATTCGGCTACCTGATTGTTCCCGAGGACTTCGTCGATACCTTTCTGGCAGCACGTTGGGTTTCGGATCGGTGTTCGCCTCTCATTGAGCAGGCCGCTTTGGCTGACCTTATTGCTGAGGGGCACCTCGCCAGCCACGTTCGTCGCATGCGCACGCTTTACATGGAACGTCGTGCGGTCATGACTGAAACCATTCGCGAACGGTTGGGCGATCTGGTGGAAACCTGGGATGCTGAGGCTGGAATGCATACCGTAGCCTGGCTGCCTCCGGGCCTGGATGATTCACTGATTTCCGCTGCTGCCGCCAAAGGAGGTCTATTCGTATTACCTGCATCTGAATTTGCACTGCGTCCCATGGCGCGAGGGGGCCTGCTGTTGGGCTACGCCGCGTTCGCCCCAGCGGTGATCCGGAAAGGCATTCGTGACCTGGAGCTCGTAGTCAGAAAACACGCTCGAACGCCGCAGCCTGTGCGACGGGGCCAGGAAGAACGATTGCGGCGTTGCAGCTGAAACTGATTTGCGGCAAATGGCCCTATCTCTGGGAGGAAAAGTGGAGCTTTGGAACATTGCGACCAAGGACAACAATACGCTCGATGACGCAATCTGCAAGCGAGGTGCGGGTAAGGAGGGCCACGACGGACGATGCAGCGTGGGTCGCTTCTGTTCTGCGCCAAGCGTTCTCAGAATATGAGCAGTTCTACACTGAGCAGGGCTACGCGGCGACGACTCCGGGAGCTTCTGAAATCGTCGCACGAATGGGCCAAGGCCCGGTTTGGGTGGCAGTACACAAAAAGCAAATCGTCGGCACCGGTTCCGTTGTTCCGAAACCTGAAGGCATTTACATACGAGGCATGGCAGTTATTCCTTCGGCGAGGGGCCTCGGAATCGGTCGCCGGTTGCTCGACGAGATTCAGCATTTCGCCATAGCCCAAGGCTGCGCGCGTCTATTCTTGAGCACGACCCCTTTCCTAAGTACAGCAATTCGTCTGTACGAAGCGTTCGGATTCCGGCGTATGAATGATGGACCACATGACCTGTTCGGCACACCGCTATTTACTATGGAGAAGACTGTCGCTTTAGCGATAGAGGAGGAACGCCGCAATCCCAATCTGTCGAACCCAGCTGGCGAAAGATTGCATACGCCAACTACTCGATAAGCGCGGGATTCCAGGTCGAACCGGTATGAGAGTCTTCGTTGCGGGCGCAGGCGGCGCGCTTGGCACTCAGGTAGTGCGCGCCCTCGTTGCTGACAGGCACGAAGTAATTGGCTTTACCCGAAGCACTGCACATGCAGAACTCGTTCAACACTTGGGCGCATCTCGGTCAATTACCGGTGACGCTCTAGATCCATCCAGCATTCGCGCCGCCCTGGAGTCCACCCGGCCGGAGGCTGTCCTTCACGCCCTTACAGCGATTCCAAGACGCGGGCCGTGGCGTGCTTCTGATCTGAAGCAAACGAACGAACTACGGACCAGAGGAACAAAACATCTCCTTGATGCGACCATAGGGGTCGGCGCCCGTCGGCTGATTGTTGAGTCCATGGTTTTTGTTTATGGCTATGGCGACTTGGGTCCGGATTGGCTGAACGAAGAAAGGGACGCGGCGAAGCGTGTGCCCAAGCGCTGGCTGCGTCCTTCAATTGACGCTCTTGTGGATATGGAAAAGCAGGTGATGGATGCGAACCGGAAAGGCAACATCGAGGGCATTGTGCTGCGTTTCGGAGGGTTCTATGGTCCGAGAGCGGGAACCGAAATTACCGCACAACTGCTACGCCGCCGCTGGCTGCCCGTAGTCAAGGACTCAGACGATTCGGTCGTCCCACTGATTTACATTGAAGACGCAGCCACCGCAACGGTCGCGGCGCTTCGCCACGGACGTGGAGGTGAAGTCTACAACGTTGTGGATGATGAACCTGCGTCCTTTGCCGAGGTGGTTCGGCATCTGGCCGCAACGATTGGCGCCCCTCAACCGCGAACTGTTCCCAGCTGGTTCGTACGACTGGTTGCCCCATATGCGGCGGCATCATGGCTAGGGACAAGGGTGCGGGTTTCCAACGCGAAGGCCAAACAGGAACTTCAGTGGAAACCGCGTTTTCCCAATTATCGGGCGGGAATCGCCGAGTTTTCTCGGACGGACAAATTTCTCAAGTGACATCTGCTAAACCGAAATGGCCGGACATAGAGGGCGCTCGACAATTTCTTCAGACCCATTTTCGTCCCACCAGATTGATCGCCGCGACATCTCTGAACAATGTGCCTCATGCTCAGGTCCACCTGAAGCTAGAATCGGAGATGCCTACGGGATCGTTCCAGGTTCGGGGAGCTCTGTATGCGCTGCATGCCGAGATGACCAAGAGGCTCGCGGAAGTCGTCGCGTCAAGTACAGGAAATCACGGCGCAGCTTTGATGAGCGGAGAGAAGATCTCTAGCCAAGCCATCGCGCCGTCGGCGGAGATGGAGACCTGAATGAAGGACGAACTGCTGCAAGTTGGAATGCTTTGCCATCCCAGGCTGACACAGCTGGACCTGACTGGCCCCTACGAAGTTCTGTCCAGGATGCCAAATGCCGAGATGCACATCCTCTGGAAAGACAACGGACCTGTGAAGACTGAGGGCAGGTTTTCCATCGTGCCGACCCTCACTCTGCGCCAGTCACCGAAACCGGACGTGCTCGTTGTACCCGGAGGCCTTGGCCAGCAGGACCTGATGGAAGACGATCAGGTATTGAGCTTCTTGAGGGAGCAGGCTGAGGGAGCGCAATACCTGGTCTCGGTTTGCACTGGCTCGCTCTTGCTCGCGGCGTTGGGCCTACTTCGGGGCTATCGGGCGACTTGCCATTGGATGTTTCTTCCTTTGCTTGAGCCGTTAGGTGCGATTCCCACGCGTGAGCGCTTGGTGATTGATCGGAATCGTCTAACAACGGCGGGCGTGTTCTCCTGGCTTCTCTTCTTCGTGGGCAGGAAGCTGCCGAGGTGATTCAACTGCAAATCGAATACGATCCGCAGCCGCCGTTCAACTGCGGATCGCCGAGGACCGCACCGAAGAACCTTGTCCAGCGGCTGACCGAGGCATCAAAGGCAGTGCTTGACGCGCGTCGCGCGACGATTCAGAGGCTTTGCAGAGAACGTGCAAGTTGACTATTCGTCATACGTCTAAACACAGAGAGTTCCGTGCTTGATCCGGGTCTGAACGAAAAGGTCGTGCTGGTGACGGGTGCCAACAACCCACATGGCATCGGAGCCGCTGTTGCGCAGGCCTTCGCTGCGCAGGGCGCAAAACCCTTCTTGCACTATTTCAGGCCGAGCGATATCAAGACTTCTCAGACCAGCAGCGCAGAGAAAAGCTCACCCGGCGTAGAGTTCTATCGCGCTCAGCAGGCAAAATCCGCAGATGAGGTTGTTGAACGGATTCGTGTTTTTGGCATTCCTGTCTCCGTGTTCGAAGCCGATCTCTCCGACCCAACTGTCATTCCGACGCTATTTGATCGAGCCGAAGCGGCAGTGGGACCGGTCGAGATCCTTGTGAACAATGCCGCGTCATGGGAGGGAGACACGTTCCTTCCTGGTGACCAAGAGCTGGAGAACAAGCTGGTAGAGCTGTGGACCACCCGCCCTGGGCCCATCACTGCGGCTGCATTCGACCAACTCTTTGGAGTCAACACTCGCGCCGCCGCGCTGATGATGGCGGAGTTTGCGCGCAGGCATGCGGCACGAGGAGCGCAATGGGGCAGGATCATCAACGTCAGCACGGCCGGCGCTGAACGCTTTCCATCAGAGGTAACGTACGGCGCCAGCAAGTTCGCACTGGAGAGCTACACCCGAAGTGCGGCTTGCGAACTGGCCAAGCTGGGCGTGACCGTGAATATAGTCTCGCTGGGCCCGGTGCAGACCGGATGGATCACGCCGGAACTCGAACGAGCGATCGTGCCGACCGTTCCGCTCCGCAGATTGGGCACCCCGGAAGATGTGGCGGATGTCATAGTGTTTCTCGCGTCCAATCAAGCCCGGTGGGTGACTGGTCAACGGATTTATGTCGGCGGAGGCCATGGAATGTAACCCGGTGCTAGAACGGCTGCCTGAATCAAGAGCGCATTCAGAGCTGCTCCGCCAGCACGCGGCATAGTTCGGCGATAACAGGTTCAAATCCGGCGAATGGTTCGCGGAGTACCGTCCAGACCGTCAAAGGAAACTCCAAACCAGCCACGCGTAGAGTTTGCAACCGGGACCTGAAGCGGCTGCGAAGCAGAATGCGCTCGGGCACAAGGCTGAAGCCTCGCCCCTGCGCAACCAACGCGAGCTGCAGGTCGTAGTTGTATGCTTCGACAGTGACGACCATGTCCACATTGGCCTGAAGGAGCGCCTTACGCAACGCTGCTCGGGCGGCGCAACCCTCAGGATTCAGAATCCATTGCACTCCGGCTAAGTCCGGAATCTTTCGCGGCTGAGACCGCCCCTTTCGACGTGGCCCGACGACAACCAGCCTTTCCTTCCCTATCTCCTTCCCCACCACACCAGCCGGCAAACGCTCGCCCTGGGGCAGAAGGATAACGGCTGCGTCAGCAGCTCCGGCACGTACACGTTCGAGCAGATCGCGGCTCCAGGCGGTACTGAGCCGAAGGGCAACGTTGGGAAATTTGCGTCTCACCTCGCCCACTGGTTCGGTAAGCGTAAGTTCGGTCAGGGCGTGTGCGACTCCAATGCGAAGGTCTCCCGTCGGAAGGCGACCATTCCCGGTGGCGGCACGCACTGCCCGGACGTCGTTCAGCAGGCGTCGACATGGCTCCAGCGCCGCCTGACCTGCTACCGTCAGGGTTATCGGTCGTGTCCGACGGTCCAGCATAACAGCCCCTAGGGAAGTTTCCAGACGCTGTAGGCGGCGCGTCACGGCGGACTGCGTGACGTGCAGGTCGCGTGCTGCCAGACTCACCGACCCCGTATCTGCAACGCTCACGAAGGTTCGCACATCGTCGAATTCCACATAGGCATATTATCAATGCATAGTATTCATTTGCAACATAAGCGACTGCGACGTAGAGTGATTCGTTGCGTTGCAGACGGTACTAAGGGAGATGCGTGCTTGGCTGCGTTCGTGATTGTCGACGTCACCGAGGTCAACGACGAACCGACTTACGCCAAATACCGAAAAGGGGCTCCTTCGACGCTGGCAGCGCATGGGAGAACGTACCTAGTTCGCGGCAGGAAGGTTGAGACGCTTGAAGGAAATTGGCGACCTAGTCGGGTCGTCGTCGTGCGCTTCACTCTGTCGAGGCTGCACGCAAGTGGTGGCAAGATCCAAGCTATTCTGAACTGAAGGGCATGCGACAGCGCTCTACTACCACGAACATGATCCTTGTGGAGGGACTCCCTAAATGCACAGCGATGGCGTCACTTTGAGCTCTTCGATTCGTATCAATCGGGTCTTGAACTCCAGAGTGCAGGAAGTCGATTTCGCCACTGTTCCGTTCAGTAGTGTCTTCAGCGACCACATGTTTAGCGCTGAATTCCAGGATGGCCGTTGGAGTGACGGTCTGATCCAGCCCTATGGCCCGATTTCTGTGGCTCCCAGTATCAGCGCACTGCATTATGGGATTTCGGTGTTTGAGGGCATGAAAGCACACAAATCGGCCGACGGACGCCCACTCCTGTTCCGTCCACGCGGGAATGCGCGGCGGCTTCAGCGCTCGGCAGCCCGGCTTGCCATACCAGTCGTCCCGGAGTCTCTTTTCCTGGAGGGGCTTCGTGAGTTGATTCGCCTAGATCAGGCTTGGATTCCTCCAGCGGATGTCGGTGCCCTCTACGTACGGCCGATCCTGTTTTCGGTGGACCCCTCGATCCGTGTGAAACCAGCCGATCGGTGCCAGTTTATTATCCTTACCTTTCCCTTCGGAGCTTACTTCTCAGCCCCGGTGGACGTAGTGGTTTGCGAGCGCTATGTGCGAGCATTTCCGGGAGGTACAGGCGACACAAAGCCCGCAGGCAACTACGCCGCCGGGCTCCTCGCAGACCAGGAGGCGCGGCAAGCCGGGTTCACTTCAGTGATGTGGCTCGACGCACAGGAACGCCGGTACGTCGAGGAATGCGGGGTTATGAACGTCTTTTTCGTTATCGGAGAGGAGGTGGTCACTCCCCAGTTGAGCGGCACGATCCTGCCTGGCATTACTCGCGACAGCGTGATCTCGCTGCTTCGTGATGTCGGCTACCGGGTCAGGGAGGAACGGATCGAGATCGACGAGCTATTCAGGGACCATGAGCGAGGCGAACTTCGCGAGTGTTTCGGAACGGGAACAGCGGCGACTGTCGCGCACGTAAACCGCGTCCGATATAAGGAGCAAACGATTGACTTGCCGCCGGTTGAACAAAGGAAAGTGGGACCATTGGTTCGGGAGAAACTGCTCGGGATCATGACCGGGCGCCAACCGGATCCGTATGGATGGGTGGAGTACGTCTGACGGCCGGGAAGGGTCGGCTGCCTCACAACTAACCTTCAACCCGCGCAGTCGTCTAAAAGCGGGTGGTCGTGGTTGCGGCAGCGAAGATCGGTGGGTCCCGGAGGTTCGTGATGATTGCCTGTCGATTCATCTTTATGCTGCTGATCCCGCTCGCCATCTTTTCCAGTGTTGCGTTGGCTCAGAGATCATCGCGACCCAGCCCCGAAATGAGCAGGCTTGCGCAAGCTTTGGCCGGCGACTGGAGCAACAGCGAGGTCATGGAGCGGAGCGGATTCTTCCCGAGCGGAGGTGAGCGCCGCGGATCCTCCCACTGCCAACTCGACACTGGTGGCACAACGCTCATTTGTCAGGGCGAATCTGATGGTACAGCGGGGATGCTCAATCACCTGATCGTAATGTGGTGGGACGATCGCGCCAAGCTCTATGGTTTCTTTGCATGCTTCAAGGAAAACGGTGACGCTGGTTGTAAAGTTCGCGGTACGGCACATTGGGAGGGAGATCTTTTCGTAAACGACTACACAGAAGAGGTTGAGGGCAAGCCGACGAAATTTCGCGACTCATTTGTCGAAATTACTCCTAAATCCCACACCCTGATCGCGGCCATGCAGCTTCGCGACGGAAGCATGAGAACGCTGATCACAACAAAGAGCACTCGGCGCTAGGCCAGCTTGGGCAAGCAGATGACACTAAGCATTGGTTAAAACAGAAGGCGAGACATATCACATGCATGACCTTTTGTTTTACGAGGTTGGGGAGGACTACGTTTCGAAGCGCGCCCAATTTCGGGAACTGCACCTGAAGAAAGCCTGGGAGGCAAGTGAACGCGGCGAACTCATATTGGCGGCGCCTTCGCGAAACCGGTGGACGGCGCTGTGTTGCTATTCAGAGGCGACTCGCCCGAGGTTGCCGAGAAGTTTGCCAGGGCTGATCCCTACGTTGTGAATGGGGCGGTGAAGCGGTGGTATGTCCGGGAATGGACGACAGTTGCTGGAGAAGGTGCCGCAACACCGATCCGACCGGAGGAAAAGACGATGGACAAAGAGCGGCAAAAATGAATCTTACAACCGTTGCGGACTGTGTGGCGCTGCGGCCTTTCTCCTTGTGATTTGCATGGAAGCAATTATGCGAGTCGCAGTGAAGACTCCCTCTATCGGCCGGCTGATTGTGGCTCCTGCCGTCATTAGCATCGCTGTGACGGCATTGCGGCTGGTCGGGGAGCTCCTCCACTGGCCAAAGCCGTTGGTCAATAGCGACGTTTGTGGGAAAGCGATCCTTGGGGTTGTCTGGTTGGTGCCGATCTTTGGGATCTACTTCGCGGTCAGACTCTTTTATGCAGGCGATACGCCAGAGCGTTTTGGCCGATCCCTGCTTTTGGCGATTTTGGGGTTGGCCCTAAAGCTTGCCGGCACATTCTTGATGGAATCCCATGCCATGACATATGCTCTGCGGCTGTCGATGAACTTCATCGTTACATTAATCGCGCTTGTTCTCTGCGCCATGGCGTGGCGGACACTTTGCAAGGTGCTGCTGGCCTACGGATACCTGTCGCGCATTCCAGTGGCCATCGTCCAGTACCTGGCAATGCGTGGCCATTGGGGCACGCATTACGACGCCCTGGATCCCGGATTCCCTCCGATCGGTTTCTGGCCAATATTTCTCCGCGTTTCCTTCGTCCCGAACGTCTTTTTCATGGAGGCCTATACAGTGGTAGTGGGTGCCCTGGTCGGGATCGCCACTGCTGCGCTGCTCGGACGGATCAGACGAGCTCCACTCGAGATTGGAGCTTAAGGAACCAGCATAGAAGGACAACAACATGGTCTTGCGCATGTGGAGAGCGCGATCAACAGCTAGTGGAGCCGCGGACTACGTTCGGCATGCGACAACAAAGGTGTTCCCCAAGATCCGTGCCATCGAAGGACACCGAGGAGGCTACTTGCTTCGCCGCGAGGTCGAAGACGGCACCGAGTTGGTTGTGCTTACCCTTTGGGAGTCGATGGAAGCCGTTCGCCGATTCGCCGGACCAGATCCGGACAAGGCAGTAGTGGAACCTGGGGCGCAAGCCGTCCTGACAAGTTTTGATGACTATGTAACTCATTTTGAGGTTGTCGACAGCATGGCCGGTCCGCAGATACGTGAAGCAGAATTCAAGCGAGAGGCTCATCACAAAGGGCCTTCAGTATGAATGCGACAGATGAACCAAAGGCCCCGACATTGCCGTGCATAAGAAAATCGAGTTCGTGCCTCGTTAGAAAGCAAGAATCTGCGAGATAGTCGGAGGAGGCCACGAGAAAAGGAACCATGGACGTAGCTCTGATTGAGGTGCCATGCCCCAGGGACCGACTGGTATCTCTACGACTACTTCCCGGGTGTTAGGGTAGCAGATTTGAAACGTTACCCACCTACGATCGAGATCAAGCACTTAATGGCCGAAGCGGGTTCAACGATATGTCGGCAGAACCAGCACAGCACATCCAGA
>Ga0182036_10001665_pt1 | contig 10532 bp, 9 predicted proteins | sample sta12Cox44000080_FD_125966 | JGI IMG/M metagenome (GOLD analysis project Ga0182036, IMG submission 125966) | Lab enrichment of tropical soil microbial communities from Luquillo Experimental Forest, Puerto Rico - statoxic.12C.oxic.44.000.080 | ecosystem: Environmental > Terrestrial > Soil >...
AACGTGGAACACTTGCCGCATCCCTTTTTCCTGCCATCCGCTCCCTTGCTCCCTGCTGGGCCCGTGTCGTTCTCTTTTTCTGGTGGTCTCAAACAGAATTGAGATTCGTTAGCGCGGCCGAAACAAGCCCTGCAAAGGGCCCAGTGACTCTGTATTGGCGGACTGCAACGAGCAGCGCACCCCCAAGAAAATTTTCCAGGAGAGGAGAACGGCAGTGCTGACTGCAAAGCATTGGCGTTTGGAGCCATGCTGATTGCTCGTTTGCGCTTCCTTTTGAGCGGGTTGGTTACTTTCGCTGTGAGTCTTGCGGTTACTGGGCTTACCGCACCGGGAGCTTCTACCAGCCAGAGTGCGACACGACAAGTCTCGCAGGATCTGGCTGACGGTCCGCCCAAACTGAAGCCACTATCGAATTCACCGATCACCATCAGGATGTCAAACGACGCGAGAATCGTTTACGAAACCATTGGCAAGCTCGCTGGGTTGACCATGATCTTCGATGCTGACTTTCCAGCGCGACGCCTCTCCGTGGAACTAACGGATCTCACCATCCAGCAAGCACTTGATGTCGTTTCGCTCGAAGCGAAGGCGTTCTGGAAGCCCGTCACGCAGAACATCGTCTTTGTCATTCCGGATCAGCCACAGAAGCGCCGTGATTACGAAGAACAGGTGCTGCAGACCTACTATTTGTCGAACACGGTGCTTCCACAAGATCTCACGGAGATTGTCAGCGGGCTCCGGCAACTTCTTGACCTTAAGCGCATCCAGCAGCTAAATTCCCAGAACGCGATCATCATTCGCGACACTCCTGATAAGCTTGCCCTCGCAGAGAAAATCATTCACGACGTGGACAACGCCAAACCGGAAGTTGTTATCCAGGTGGAGGTGCTGCAGGCGCGGCGCGAGAAGGTGTATCAACTGGGTATCCAACCGGGAAGCACTGCGACCTTGACCTACGCACCACCGAGCAGTTCTTCCTCGAGTAACACGAAGTCACCTTTAAGCCAGCTTGGACATCTGGCCACAAACTACAGCGTCACTCTGCCCGGAGCTACCCTGAATGCGCTGTCCACGGACAGCACGTCCCACATAATCCAGAATCCTGAGCTTCGTTCCGTTGACGGACAGCCTGCCAAGCTCCGCGTTGGTGACCGCGTACCTGTCGCCACCGGAAGTTTTCAGGCCGGAACGACCGCTGCCATCAATCCGCTCGTAAACACGCAGTTCACCTATGTGGATGTGGGAGTGAACATTGACATTACCCCGCGCATTCATCCGGACGGAGAAGTGAGCATGAAGGTATCCATCGAGGTATCTTCCGTCACGGGAACAGCCACCATTGGCGGCATCCAGCAGCCGATCATTAGCCAGCGCAAGATCGAGCATGACATTCGCCTGAAGGAAGGGGAGGTGAGCATCCTCGGCGGCTTGTTCGAGCATCTCGACACCAAGGCCATCAGCGGATGGCCTGGACTCGCGCGTATTCCGATCCTTCGGTATTTGTTCTCCAGCGAGAGCAGCGATCGCCAGGAGAACGAAGTCTTGATCGTGCTCGTCCCGCGGATCGTAAGACTCCCGGCGCTGACCCAAGCGGATCTGCGGCCAGTCGGCGTCGGCACCGAGTCGAACGTTCAAGTGCGCCACAAGGAAGATATTCTCACGCCGGTAAATGTTCCCGTCGGCTCAACGGGGAGCCCGGCTCCGGCGACAACGCAACTCGACGCGGCGACGGGGAATCCAAAAGCGGAGCTACCTGCCCGTATCTGGCTCGCGCCTGAGAACATCAACTTGAAAGTTGGAGAGCAGGCCTCAATCGACTTAAACGCCGAGAATGTGAAGGATCTGTTTTCCGTGCCGCTTCTGCTCCAGTACGATCCGGAGATGATCAGCATAGAGGATGTGCACCATGGGGGATTTCTCTCGGAAGGAGATCAGGCTGTTGCTCTCGTCGAGAGCGTCGACAAGGAACACGGCCAAGCTATGATCTCCGCTACGCGCCAGCCAAATACCGCCGGAGTAAGCGGCAATGGGACCCTGCTCTCCGTGGTCGTGCGTGCAGTGCGCAAGGGCTCTTCGAAGGTGTCAATCGTTCAGGCAAATGCAAAGGATTCCCAGCAGAAGGAAATCCCTGTCCTTACGGGAGACGCCTTGGTAGTTACGCATGAATAGAGCAGCGTCTGGGCTGACGCGTACGGTCCTAAAGATTATAGACTCTTCTTTTGTTGGAGAAATTCCGTCATTTCGGTGAAGCGCGATAGCATCACCAAAGCACGTTGCAAGCCTCCGGTAAGAAACTAAGTGTGGGTTTGAGACTGAGGGCAGCCGCTTGCGCATGTGGACCTCTCTGCCTCCATGCTCGAAATGGACTTCATCCATGCACATTCGCATCAGCTGAATTCGTCGCTGATTGTGGGATTTCGGACTCTCGACAACGGCGGGGTACGAAACGGCAGTCGTGTCAAAGCCTTGTCCTTCATCCTCGATAATGATGGATACTTCCTTACCTGGTCCACACCGGCAGCTGATGTGAACTTGTTTCCCGGGGTCCTCGCGGTTGCCGTGTAGCACGGCATTGCTCAGGGCTGCTCGCAAAGCGACTTCAACATCTCGCTCCTGCCCGGGAACACAATCAGATTTTCTGACGAAATGCTTAAGTTCTTCCACAACAGGCAGGAGGGCGGCTAATTCACTCTTCATGATTAATTCCACCTGGATGCTCGCGCCGGCTAACTCAGGATTGGACCGGGCGGCCTTAAACCTGTAAGGCGCACTCATTACGACGAGCTCCTTTCTTCAGCGCTGCCTTTGCCTTCACGGTGTTGCCACAAGGCCTAATAACCTGTGGAAGTCGCACCTCAACGCTTTAGGAAACGCCGGTTGGCACAAGGGCACTCGAGTTAGTTAATCGTCAGCGTCATGGTCGTTGATGTTGTGATCGAGAAGGACCCGGTATCGGTGCCAACAATGGTCACCGTGTAGGTTCCCTTCGCAGCGTTTGATCCGTAACCGCCGCCACCGCAACCCGATATGGCTGATATCGCAAAACCAATCGCGACTAGCAGAAACACTCCGGCAATCACACCGAGCCCATGGCCACCGAAGTGGTAAACGAGAAGGGCGACCAAGAGCAATCCTGCCAGAGCAAGACCGGCCTGGGCTTCGTTGAAGGCAGAAAAAAGCCGAAAATCATTCGCTAGAGTTCTTGGAGCACCCCTAACGAAGTTTTGCTGGCCGACTGCCGGGCCGGCCAGGGCGCCGCTTGCGCAAGCTGAGGAGTTGGTACGCACAGTCAAGGTTGTGGCTACTGCGCTGCTGCCGAAGACCGTCGTGTTTGGCAAGGAGAAACAGCCGTTCGTGAGCGAAGGGCTGCTGGAGACCGTAAACGTAACCGTGCCAGTGGAGCCGCTCTTCGGAGTGATGGTGACGGTCGAAGCGCCAGTGTTCCCCGCGGAAACCGTCACATTGGTCGCAGAGAGCGTGAATGTTTTACTGGCAATCACCGTGATATTTACCGAGCCGCTGGAGGAGGCAAAAGTGGAGTCACCGGAGTAAGTTGCAGCGATCGTGTGAGAACCCGTGGTTGTTGAGGAGAAAGTGTAAGTGGCGGAGCCGTTTGCCAAGGAGAGGGATGGACTCTGCGCGATGCCATCAACGGCAATGGTGACAGTGCCTATGGGCGTGGTTGTGACCGAGTTGCAAGCGGAAGCGACGGTGATGTTGATCACGTCATTCGCTCCTGGGGCGACACTGCTGGTGGCTGCGGAAGGCGTGGTTGTCGAAGGGATCGGTGAGGTGCAGCTTGTCCAGGCATTGAGCAGATTGTAAAAATCGATTGAGCCTAGGCCAGTGGCTTCGTCATAGCCGGTGGCGGCTGGATATTCCGAGGCGCCCGCCGACGAGCAATAGCTCGCGGCGGCAGGACATAAGTTACTGCCGCTGGTGATATCGTGGAAGACAGTAGCGTAGGTGCTGGAGTTTGCCGCCAGAGAGTAGAGCGTGGAGTTTATCACGCCGAGTCCCGCGGAATTGAGCTTCTGTCCCAAAATGGCAACCATCCCGGCAAAGATAGGCGAGTTGAAACTGATGCCGCCGGCGGCGGTAAGATAGTTGTTACTGCTATCGCGAAAGCCGTTCGAGCAGCTGCCAGCGATCTGCGTGGCGGCTGAATCGCTGGAGCAGTAGAGGTAGCCAGCGTTGTAGGCCACGGTAGCGATATCGGAATCGGCCAAGCCAAAGCGTGCGCCGAATTCCTCCGGAGTCAGCCATTTGTGATAAAGCGGTGAGTCGGGATCCTGCTGCGCGGCAATCAAGGCATCAAGGTCCGCCTCTTGCTCGGCGCTGCGGCTGAAGAAGATATTGATGCCCTCCAGCTTGGTTTCCCCTGGCACGCGGCCGGCGTCGTTTTTGGGCCTGGCCATCGGCGATTTGCTGCCCTTAATGGGAACGCGGTCGCGGTTGTCAATTTCAGTGGCGATGCGCGCTGCAGGTTGCTGGGTGAACGCGGCAACACTGAACAAGCACAGAGTTGCTGAAAAAACGGGGATTAGCCTGCGTTTCCATCCAAGAGCCCGATGCAAGTTCTCCATATCTCTCCCTCGACAAGATGAAGCGCTCGTACGCACCACGAGCGATTAACGGATTTCGAGGAAATAAGAGTGAGCCGGAAGCCGGCCGGGTTGTCAGCGCTGTAGCCAACTTTACGATTCTTCACGGAACCTTTTGCGAGCCTGACAATGCACGTCGACACGGAGACAAGGTTTTCGTTGGAGTCACGGAGAAGATTACCGTTGGTCAGCTGCTTCGCCTGAGAGGCTGAATCTACAAGTACAGTGAGAAGGGTGCAAAATCGGCTAAGGGGACACACAACCTCGAGTGCATCGAAAATACTGTGAGGACTTGGCGGAGCATCTTGCGTTCAGCAGCGAGTTTCTCATGGAAGAGTGCAACGCGCGGTTCCCGCAGCTTCCTGGACCTCTGGCTAAAGACGAGAGAACGGCAGGAAAATGGAAAACCGCGCGCCGTCGGCACTCACGGCTTCCACTGTTCCCCCATGGGCCTCCGCTACGCGTTTCACCAAAGTAAGACCTAGACCAATGCCAGGAACCTGCGAAGCTTCGCCGTGTTTACCGCGGTAGAAAGGCTCAAATACGTGTGGCAGATCAGCAGGAGAAATGCCAGGCCCGCGGTCCTCGACGGAGATTCGCACTCTCATCCCCTCCGGCCTGCAGACCTTCTTGGCTCGAATCGCCATCCACCCGCCCGCGCCTGCGTACTTAATGGCATTTTGGATCAGAGTGTCCAAGCACCTTTTTGTGAGTCGAACGTCTGCATTGACTGGCGGCAGACACGGCTCAACATCCAGTTCTACCTTAATGCCGGCGTTGCGAAGGGCCGATTCGTTACCGGCCAAAGCATCTCGGACCATTTGTTCGGGGGCTACCAGGGTACGGTGGCGGGTCAATGTTGCAGACTGCATTCGTGCGTAGGCCAACGTCTCTTCAATCATATTCGAGAGCTCTGACGCATGGGTATGTATGATTTCGCCGTACTTGTGAGCCTGCTCCGAGTTTTCCACAAGACCTTTCTTAAGATTATCGGCTGCCACTCGGATTACCGTGACTGGCGTCCGCAACTCGTGGGACACGCCAAGAACGAACTCCGTCTGCATTTCTGCGAGCGCGCGCGCCCGTTCCGTCAGGACAACCAGCATGCAGATTCCCAGAGCCAGCACCAGCAGCACGCTACCGCTCAGAAGGAGGCTGCGGCGGCGGAACGCCGCCATGGATTGGTCGAGCGAACTGGTTCGAGATCGGACGAGCAGCTCCCAAGATCCTGCGGAGCTGTCTCTCAACGCCTGAGCGGGACTACCGCAGTTTGGTGGTACCGGGGCCAGCAATTCGGACAGAGAATCCAATCCTGTGAATATGTGAACCTGTGAACCCACGACGGGCGCGCCTTGGCCGGAGGACCGAGCGTTCCGCGTACGAAGAATTGGTGTCACTGATATCCCGACACTGCTTGTCGAAGAGGGCGGTAGGAAACAGTCCAGGCGAAGTGCGAAAAGACGAGTGCTACCGTCGGGAAGGCCAAACTCGGTTTCTGAAGCTGCCGGTCCCGTGTGAAAGACAATTCGGGACAATGTCCCGGCCGCCTTATTCACAACCAGAGTGTCGTAGCTTGATGAGCTGCCTGGAAGGTGAATCTTCAACAGCCTGGGCAAAAATTTTGCCGTCAAATAGTTGGTGTCTAGAACTACTACAGTCCATTGAAAAGGTGGGACCGGGTCTCCGCCACCCCGGATTTCTATTGATCCAAAAGCCAAATTGTAACGCTGCATTGAAGTGAACGGTTGCGTTGGCGAGCGGGGCATAACCGGAATGACGGGAAAAATAAATGCGGGATTGCCGTCGACCATAACCTCGAGATTCGACAGTCCCGGGAACCCTGCATACGCGGCGGCCTTTGGCGGGGATCCAGTCGCAACGCCGCCCGACAACAGTAGCGGAGACAAAGCAGTTTTCCATTCAGGGAAAGGGATTGCTGGTTCCCCCGGAATCACCGATTCCAGAATGGCGCGAGCTTTTCTTGTGTCCAGGAGGTAGACTCCCCGTATCAACCTAGGATAAGGCGCGCGGCTGAGCCATTCCTTATAGCGCTCGGAATAATCGGCTGGACTCACACCAGGAAACTTGAAAAAAACGTGCACACGAGTGATTTCAATGTCAAAGTCAGCCTCAACATCAGACAGCGCCGTTGCCAGGTTCGTTTTCGCGCGCTGACGGTCCGCTTGCGCGACCTGATCAATCCAGTGATACTGCACCAGCGCGAGGGCGCACAGCACGAGTAGAAGAACGCCGACAATCCACAGTCTCTGTGAAAAATAGGCCTTCCACTCGCGACGCAGATTGCCGGTAATCGACAAGACCACACTCCTTATGACTTCTTTCGACGCGCTTTCCCGCCAAGCGGTTGGCAGGATAAGGGCCGGGTAAATGGACAGAAACAAGCCGTGCGCAGGCTATTCGTTGTTGTCGCTAAGCTTTGTAAAATCTAAGTAAGAAAGAGCAATACAACTACCTTACAAATCCGGCGTCTTTACGGGAACGGCACAAACTTGTAGCCAGATCGAAATACAGTGAGGATGTGACGGGGTTCTTTTGGGTTTGCTTCCACTTTCTGCCGCAACTGTGCGACGTGAAGATCGACGGTGCGGGTTTGCAGAAGCCGGTTATATCCCCAGACCTGTTCCAAGAGCACTTGTCGAGAAAGACGCTCATTTGGTTTCGAAAGGAAATATCGCAGTAGACTGAACTCCTTGGCAGTGAGATTAAGGGGCCTGCCGCCGCGCAAAACCTCTTCTTTGTTGAGATCCACGATGACGTCTCCAAAACAGAATATGGAATCGATCAGTTATGGCGGCGAATTGCTCGCGCGACGAAGCAGAGCCTCCATGCGCGCCAACAGCTCTGCTACATCGAAGGGTTTCGCCAGATAGTCGTCAGCGCCTAACTTCAGTCCCTTCACGCGATCCTTGACGTCGCCGCGAGCCGTAAGCATCAAAACTGGCACATTGATGCAGTGGCGGCGCAATTCACGGCAAACCTCAAACCCGTTTCTCCCCGGAAGCTTTATATCCAAGACGAGAAGGTCGAAACCTTCGCGCAGCGCCTGAGCCAGACCCTCCTCGCCGTCTCGGGAGGTTGTGACGGAGTAGCCCTCCTTCTCAAGGCGCTCTTGGAGGAGAAGGGCTAAGGTAGGCTCATCTTCTATTATCAATATTCTTTTGCTCATAAATCACACGACTAGATGTGGTACATGTGGACTCCGGGAGAAGGGAAAAACAAAGGCGGAGCCGTGGAGAGACGAGCCTTTGCATGTGGGTATGCCTCGACAAGATAATAGACCCAAGGCATTAGGAATCGGACTAGGCCGTACAGCCCTGGGACAACAACACCCGCTGTCCAATTTCGGGGCAAAAGACAGATTGGCAGTCTCGCCGCTCAAGAATTGAACCATCGCAAGCCCGACTCTCGCCGACCTGTCGTTTCCTTCGATGCTCGCAAATCGCCCACAGTTGGCCGGTTCAGTACGCATGCCCAACCCGAATCCTTGCTCGTCAGCTGCTTCTCAAGTCGAAACACGTCTCCCATGTCCCCACGCCCGCAGTTCGAAGAGCAGCGCGACTGCAACCAAAAAGGCGATGTTCCTCGGTAGGTCAGCAAGGAGAGCCGACCAAATACGAGCAAGAATTGTCCCCTCCAGAGGACGACCAACGAACAACTCAATCCCTGAAAGGACGTGCAGGAATAAGACAAACGAATACCCGCTCATTGGCCTCAGCCTACGCTTGCCCGTTAACCGCCGAGAGCAGCCTGACATCGAACTTACGGCGAGAGGAAATCTCCCGTTTGCCGAGGGCTGACATGGGTGCGCGCTGGACTCGGCTACGCCCCACCGTTCGGGCTGGCGGGCAAGAGGTTAGCAAAGCAGCCCCCATTTGCGAATACAAGAGGCCTCGGGCTGCGATCGCAAAGAGCGAGGGAAGATGATTGCTGCGTCACCTAGGTGCCGATCAAAACGCTGGATGTGGCTTGCGTCGGCAATCCTCCTGTGCGTTCTTCTCCTAGGACCCGTTCGCCAAGTCGTGAGGTCAAACATGATCGACGCCGTCGTCAGCGAACATGTGAATGCGCCAGCTGATCGCGTCCAAGCGCTGTACCGGGATCCAGGCAACTGGGCGCGCCTCTTTCCCGCGACGATTCGCGGCGCCCATGTCGTTCGCAGGGAGGGGGACACGACGGTGGTCGAGGTTGATCACATTGAGGGGAAGGTCTTGAACATCATGCGTCACATCTCCTCAACGCGCATCGACCTTGTCGAGTTCAAGCGACGTTACGACGCGACTTTCGTGAACGAATTCCTTCCCGAGGGCGAAGGCATGCGCTACACGCTCACGGCGTCGGTTCGACTGAAGTGGCCGTACTGGCTCGCTGCACCGTTTGTGAAGCCCCTCGTGCTCGCGAGGATGCGTCGATATGTCGTGGAGCCGCTCAAGGCAGCAGCAGAAAGCGAACATTAGAGCCGCGGGCTACGCCGCATTGCCGAGGCACCAACGGCTTACCATTGGATACCGCTTTCTTACTGAGGGGCCTTCGGTGTCTCTAAGAACCACGCGGGGCACGAGAGCGCCAAACCCCACCTCAGCAAGATCCTGCAGCTAGTCCGGCCTGTCCCGAGCCGACAATGATCACATCGAGGATCGCACGCCGACGGAGAATTGAGGGCAGCTCATGCATACTTGCTTCCGCTTCGATTCCGGAACCGGTTGGCAGTCATTTGCGTTGCACACCCCCGCTGACCGCAAGTTGAACGCCTATCGACTGGAGCTCGCGTGCAACTGTGGCATTGAACAGGCGGGGTTCCTCGAACGGAACGTTGTGTGCGGATTTCTCGAACCAAACCAGCCGCTTGACAGGCGCGCACGGGGTTCCGAAATAAGTGGCTGCCAGTTTTCCATCCGTGTGCCGATCGTATCGGCGGAGAAAGAACAGGACTGGCACACTGGCGCTGGGAACCGAGCCAGCCAAGCGCAAGCCGAGGAGTTCCTCATTCATCGCCTCAAGCGATAAGTGGTTGGCGTGAATGAGGCGCGCGATTTCCCACGGCGTGACGAGGTCGCTAAAGATAGCTCGAACCATAATCCAAGTCCGCCGTGGTTCCTTGTGAAAAACGCCGCCATAGCGCTGGACCAGCTTTTCCATTGCCAGCACTTGGCCCAACTTCTTGTAAGGTGGAGGGCCGATTTTCCGCAGGTGAGCCAATGCCCCGTTATCCTTGCGGCGTGAGGCCTCCGCCAAAACGAAATCGTATTCCGCCTGCTGTCCCTCGCGCGTGGAAACCACTGGGTTGACGCCGACGAAAGCAGATACCTTGTCTGGATGGGCCTGCGCGTATAGCAGGCCAAGCGCCGCTCCCAGGAGTGGCCCATTACGATGATCTTGTCCTGGCCAAGGCTCTGTCTAAGATGATCGACGATGGCGTCGAGGTGGACAACATGCTGGGGATAGTCAGGCGATGTGGATCCGCCTTCGGATCCATCGAACGCCCTGCACCGCGCTGATCCCAATAGACCACAACGAAATGGTTTTCGAGCTCACTGTTGAAATAGCGGAACAGAGGCCGCTCAGCCCCGCCCGGACCTGCATGCAGCCAGACCAACACGGGCGCGCTTCTATCAGCGCCACGCCCCAGGAGGTACATCTTCGTGCCGTCCAAGGTTAGGTGTTCAGAGCGTTTGATCGAGACTGCCGCTGTCGCCTTGGCGCTTAACCGCAAGACTAGGCATCCCGCGAGAAGAGCGCATAACATGAGCGACCAGCGTCCTTGTAGTCAGATAAATACTGATGAATCGCCAGATCCTCAGCGACATCACGGCCCCTGTTCGAATTTTGCCTGGGTGTCCATCGCCGGCAATGATTTGAAACTCATACGTGGGCCTCAACAACGTAATTGGCGCGGTTTAGCCAGAAGTA
>Ga0182036_10001672_pt1 | contig 10519 bp, 14 predicted proteins | sample sta12Cox44000080_FD_125966 | JGI IMG/M metagenome (GOLD analysis project Ga0182036, IMG submission 125966) | Lab enrichment of tropical soil microbial communities from Luquillo Experimental Forest, Puerto Rico - statoxic.12C.oxic.44.000.080 | ecosystem: Environmental > Terrestrial > Soil >...
AACGATTGCTGCGGCAAAAGCCAGTGTGGCCGGTGTCTTTGCAATCGCAACGAGGGCGACAAGCCGCTCTACATGCCCTTCAAATCGAACGACTACAACTGGTGTGCGGGCAGCAAGGTCGGGATTGCCTATCACTGTTCCACGGCGCGCGTCGTCGGCGTAGCGAAGTGAAGCGCGGCGCACTCTGCGCGGCTGTGTTCGCGATGACATGCTCAGCCATCGCGCTGCAGTCACGGGCTGCGCAACCGGCCGTGCTGACGCCGCCCGTGGAAGCGAACTACATGCTCAACTGCATGGGGTGTCATCTTGCCGACGGCTCGGGGGCCGCTGGCAAGGTTCCCTCCGTGCGTGACTCGATGCTGATTCTGTCCCGGAGCACTGTCGGCCGCCGCTACCTGGTGCAGGTACCGGGTGCCGCACTGTCACCACTCTCGGATCTCGAGCTGGCCCAGGTCCTCAGCTGGATGGTGCGCAATCTGAGCGCACGAGCCGTACCGTCCGATTTCACGGACTTCACTGCAGCGGAGGTCGCGCGCTATCGCCGCTCGCCGCTCGTGAGTGTGCGCGAGACGCGCGCGCAGCTGCTCACGGCGCGTCCATGACAGCTCGATTGCCGCGGGCTGTCCGCATGCTGCGCGTCGATTGAACGATCGAGCCGTTGAGCCGGCTGCATGACTAAGTGGCTAACTTCGCCGACTGGACCGCGAGGTCGACTGCCTCGCTGACCGTCATGCTCGTTGCGCCGGAGAAGATCTCGGGGTGGCGTTCGACGCAGCGCTCGGCGCGGATGCAGTGCGCGGAGGTAACGATTCCGAGGCCTTGCAGCCGCCGTAGCCTCTGGATGACTGCTTCGGTCATGGCGCGGCGACCGTGTACAGAACGTCGACTACGACAATCAGCCCTGAGACTGCCAGCGCAACGAGCGGGGCGGCGATCGATCGGGGAAAGATGAACATGACACCTCCTTACGCAAATCAGAACACTCATCACTGACGTCCTATTCCGGAGCAGGACGGCAAGGCATCAGTGCATGAGTCGCAAGGGATACCGTCATGTGATGCGGTTGGGGGAGGGCGCCAGCAGGCGAATTGCCCGGCCCAGGGTCTGGGTGCCCCCGGCAAGAAGTGCAGCGATGGCGTCACCGCAGACACGCGCCAGGCGCCGCGGCAGCGCCAGCAGGTTCTCTATCTGGTCGCTGCGGTGCTCATCGCGCAGGCACCACTCGCAGAAGTGCTCGCAGTTGTTTGTGAAGATTCGATAGCGGTTCTCGCCGAGGCGGGAGCGCGCCCGGCGCGTCACCTCGGTTCCATCGAAGCGAGGCTCAGCATGGGCTCGTACCCAGATCCCACATCCTTGCGCGAAGCTCGCGAGAGAGACCTCTTCCACGGGGATGCGGCGTAAATGGCGCACCACCGACTTATAGTGAACGACGTTACCACCACCCACGTAGATGCCGTGATGCACAAAACCAAGACGCGGCGTAACGAGGTGTGAGCCCAGCGGAGGTCGTTCAAGTGCACCGAGGAGTGTGTCGCCGCAGTGCGATCGGCGAAACGTTCCTGGTTGCCGTGTTGATCTGCGGACATCGTGTGGCCCTTCATGAGAATGCACATGAGCGCGCGACAAGCAGATGGCTCCCGGTGTTGAACACAGTCGTATCGGTACTTGAGAACACCAGAAGACCCGGGAATATTCTGCGCAGGACTGGTGTAGCCCCTTCCAACAACGTCGCTCCGGTGAGTCCGGGAGTTGACGGAGTCAGGTCCAGTCAGCTCGGGCGGCAGTGACGAGTCGATGAATGCAGTGGTGCCGGGGTGGGCTGGAGCGCCAGGGACACATGCCTCACCGACCAGCCCTCGCTGGAAGCGCTCACGTTGAACCCGAACTTGAGCGCCAACCCCAGCATCGCTGCATTGGAAGCCAGTACGTCACCGATCATTGCTCTCAGGCCGCGATTGCGGGCGACGGCGATGAGCTCTGACAGCAGGCGTTCACCGAGACCTCGCTGCTGCCATTCATCCAGCACGGCTACAGCGAACTCGCAGTCATCGCTACCGGGGCATACCGCGTAACGACATTCGCCCAGTTGAAACGTCCGGCCGTCTCGTGAGGTTACCGCGACGAGGGCTACCTGATTGAGCTCATCGATGCGGACGAAGCGCTCCAGCATCTGCGGCGTGAGCTCCCGCACCGCACCCATGAAACGGCAGTACCTGGCCTCTGGCGACAGCGCGCGGACAAATTGCTGCATGATGCTCGCATCACTGGGGCGTGTCGGCCGTATGGTGACTGGTGCGCCGTCCGGCGTGCGCCAGCTGGTCACTGTGGACGCCAGCTGAACCCGAACGGGGGCAGACCGTTGCTGATGGCCGGTCACGAGTTGGCTCCAGGTGACTATCGGCCAGCAACGGGTGCGGCGTGCTCCGGTGCCAGCGATTGGGCAAGGATCTCTGCGAAAGTAAGCCCATAGGCAGGTGACCTGAACAGCAGCACCGGATCATCAGCCGGCGCAATACCGTCTGCCGCGATTAACGGATCGAAGTTCATCTTTGCGCACGCCGCTGCGTTCCCGGGCAGAGCCTGAGTAACTGTCAGCGTGCCCACCTTGATATGCCGGCGTTCCTGCGGCCAGGGAACGGATGGATTGTCTGTGGTGTCGGCGGGTTCTCCCAGGTAGACGATCATGTCCCAGCGAACCGGACTGCTCGCGAGCCGCTTGATCAAGCGCTCCTCGAGAGCGTCCTCTACGGTCCACTCCGGCTCCGCCGGCATGGTCGTCGCCTGGTCCTGCGGGAGGAAGCGCCACCTGACAAAGCGTGTGCGACCCTCGGCATCGATGAACCTGAAAGTATGGATACTGAAGTACGCCGAGCTGGCGTAACTCGACGGCGCGTCGATGGCGGTCACAAAGTTTGATTGAGCGAACGCGCCTGGATGTGCGGCGAGGAGTGCGTGCAGCTTGCGGACATCGGGCTTGCCTGTGTCGGGGTCCGGTTTAGCCGCGACGATCACATGCGCGAACGTCGCGGGATCTGCAGTGCCGAACAACGGCGTGTTGAGCATTGCCATGTGCTGCAGGCTGCCGCCAGGTAAACGAAATTCGAGCTCCATTTCGCGCGAGTTGTGGCCGTTCGGCTCACCGCGGCTGGCCGAGAAGCGCGCAATTACCGGCACCGGCACCTGCGTGAACATCGCTGAGCGGCTCAGCGCAGACGCCACGGGCGTGCCCATGAACGCGCCCGTGGCGCAGATGCGGCTGCGGTTCTTCAGGAGTGACTCGGGGCGAAGATCGAAGGTGTCTTCGAAGGAGCTGATGATGTCATTGGGTGTCATCGCTTCCCGGGCGGAGGCTGCCAGCGTTGCCACAAGGGCTCCGCATGTCACGGCAGCGAAGATTCTTGACTTGTTCATGGAATCAGGTGGACCTCTGTCAAGGAGCGGTCTGTCTTCTCGGGAGAACACGCCGAGAGGGCTTTTATTTCCGTCGCTGCGGCGTTCGGTCTGACGGCACGTGCCGGGCGCGGGGAATAAATCCGCGGGCCGCGTGTTTCGTATACACGCAAGCGGGCCAAAAGCCCGCTGCAGCCACCGCACTCCCTCTTAGATGTTTGAATGGAGATTTATGGAAGCGCTCGGACTGTGCTTTGTTGGAACGACTCTGCTGCTTCTGTTGGCGCAAGCGGGCGACTCATTCGCCGCGAGCCGGCGTGCGATCTGAAAACGAGGCGCAGAAATTGGCTCCCGGGGCCAGTGGCCCCCCCCGAGGGGATCTCGCCCTTCGCTGGTCCCCCATGGACGACGACGTACAACGCCGCAGGGAACGCCAGGGAGTGCCGATGCCGCAGGGCACAGGAAATTTTTTGCGCGTGGCGGGGAATAACGCCCCGACCCCGGGTGTTACCGTATCAGCTGGTGGGGGGGAAGCGACCTGCAGGCTCGCCGGCTGAGAGGTAACACCATGGTTATTGATGACAGGGACCTGCTGGCGTACGCCGACGGCCAGCTGGCGCCTGAGCGCCGGGCCGAAATCGAGGCCGCGATAGCGAACTCCGCGGATGTGGCCGGGCGAGTGAAGGCGATGCGGGCCTCGGCATTGCCTTATGCTGCCGCCTTCGAGTCGCAGATCCTTCCTCCGGTGCCACGAGAGCTCAGCGACCGGATCGCGGCTCTTGCCAGCGCCGATTCTCGGCGCCGGCATGCGGGTCGGTCGGCCTGGCCGAAGCTGGTCACTGCATTTGCCGCGGGAGTCCTCTGCTGCACCATCGCGCTGAAGCTGTTGTCGTTCGGCGTGACCGGACTTTCCGCTACCGCGCAGGTCGAGCCGTGGATCCAGGCGGTGGCGGACTATCAGCAGTTGTATTCGCGCGCGACGGTGACGCATGTCACCGAAGATCCACAGCTAACCGCCCGCGTAATCAGTGACTTATGGACGGCTGATGGCATGAGAGTGGTCGTGCCCGACCTGCGTGCTTCAGGGTTGACCTTCAAGCGGGTTCAACGCCTGAGCTTCCGCGAGCAGCCTGTCGTGCAGATGGTGTATCTCCCCGAGCAGGGCGAGCCTGTCGCGCTGTGCGTCACCCGGGATGCGGGGCCGGACGAGAAGCCCCGTGCACGGCGGATCGGCGAATTGAGCACTGTGGCGTGGCGGCAAGGTGAGCTCGGCTACCTGCTGCTCGGCAAGGCCCCGGCGCAGGCGCTGATGGACCTGGGGAGCCGGATTGCCAGGGGCCACGCGAACAGCCTTTACGGCCGCGCCGCCCGTTCGCCCGCCGGCAACGCCGCGTAAAAACGATGACCCCCCATTCGCGCTCGCGCGTCCGCCCGGGATTCAGGCGTTCGCACGGAATTCCTCTCAGCGTCCTGCCCGGGAAGGGCTTGCACGCGCCGCCCGAGGCTTCCCCGAGCAGAGCGGCGCTCGGACAGGGTGGATTGTCCGGGGACCTCGCGGCCTTGCTGCCACGGCTGTGGCGCTTTGCATTGCGCCTTGCCGGGGACCGACGTGATGCCGAGGACCTGGTGCAACGCGCCTGCGGGCGAGCCCTTGAACGGCCACACCCGTTGCAACCAGGAACGTCGACTCTCATCTGGATGTTCTCGATCGTTCATTCAGTGTGGCTCAACGAACTGCGTGCGCGACAGATCCGCAGCCACGGCAACATGCAGTGGAGCGAGAAGCTCGTGGAAACTGTTGCAGAGGCGAGGGCCTGCAGTCCGGAGACGCATACCCTGCACCAGCAGATCATCAGCTCGGTGGAGAAACTGCCCGACGCACAGCGCAGTGTCATGCTGCTGGTGGCAGTCGAGGGATTGAGCTCTCGCGAAGCCGCGACGGTTCTCGATGTGCCCATCGATACTGTCATGAGCCGTTTGGTGCGTGCTCGTCTCACTATCGGCGAATCCCTCGGTATGCCCACCGCCGAACCCGCACACCCTCGGACCTCACCGTAGCTCATCGCTCCCCGGCCGAGCCTCAGACCCCGAGTCAGCGCCAAATGGCGCGCTGGGGAATAGTCACACGCGCCTGCGTGTTCTTCATTGGGCTCGAGACGCTGGTGCTCACGTAACCAACCTGAGAACAGACACTTGTGGGGTGTTTCATGATCGCTACACCGCGGGAGTTGCTCGATACCTCCATTGCGCAGCTGCAAATGCTGACCGCCTTTCTGGGCGACCAGCTGGCCGACAGTGCCGTCGAATCAAGAGCGTATGACACTCCGGAAATACTTGCCTGTCGGGAACTGCTTGTCTCACTCGGGGCGCTGATTGTGAAGGTTCAAGGCACCAATCACCTGACCGCCGGGCGTGTCAGGGGCGAGCAGGTCCGTCCCGGCGATCGGTGGAAGGGGCCTCGCGCGAACCGCGGCGTATGCGGTGGATGGGAGTGAGGGATTTGTCGCCGGAATGCATTTCAGAGCTCGATCGATCCCGCCGAGGCGACTGCCGAGCGATGGGCTCGTCCTTAGCGTCAGGTGCTGTGAACGCCGGCGGGTGGCAGGTTGAGGGCAGCCCTGAGCCGCTTCTCCTCGGGCTCGATGTGGGCGACCACCGCAGCCGTCTGGCTGGCCTCGGTGCGCAGCCAGTCGCTGAAAAGCATGACCTCAGGCAGGCCCGCCACCTGAGGCAGCGCAACTAAGTGGTACCGGAACGACGTGTGGGTGCTGAGCGCGAGCGGACAGATCAGGGCCCCGTTCGCCAGATAGTCGGTGACGAGGCTCAGTCGTGCCAGAGCCACTCCCAGGCCGAGCACCGCTGCCTCTATCGCAAGTCCCGCGTGACTGAAGCGCTGGCCGGCTTGATAGGGCAGGTCTGTCCGGCCGAGCTGATCGAGCCAACTGTGCCAATCAGAAAGGCTGCCATCGCCCTCGGTCCCGGAGTCGTGCAGCAACGGCATCTCGAGCAGCGCGTTGATTGTTGCGATGGCGTCGCGCCCGGCGACCAGCTGCGGTGCACACACCGGCAACACACGGTCGCCCATCAGCAAGGTCGCCACGTGCCCGCGATAGCGTCCGTGGCCGAACCGAATCGCGAGATCGATCTGCTCCGCTCGCAGATCGAGGACACGCGCATCGGCAATCACCTGCACCTCGATATCCGGATGCTGCTCAAAGAAGCGGGGCAGGCGCGGCATCAGCCAGCGCGAGGCCACCGAGGGCAACAGGGTGATTCGCAGCTTGCGCGGCTGAGTGCCGCGGCTGATCTCCGCAAGAGTACGGCTGATGTCGCTGATGGCCTGGTCGACTTGCCGCGCGAGGGCCCGACCCGGAGCGGTGAGCTCCAGGCCGCGTGCGCCGCGCTCGAACAGTCGCGCGCCGACTTCGGCCTCCAGCGCCTTGACCCGGTGGCTGACGGCACTCTGAGTCCGGTGCAGCTCTGCAGCTGCAGCGGTGAAGCTCAAGTGACGTGCCGCCACGGCAAACACGTAAAGCGAGTCGATGGAAGGCAACCGGGCCATGTTGCGTCAGCCTGGTGCAATGCTCCCGGACGCATGAGTGTGTTTCATGGCTCGCCCCCCTTGAAAGTCGTTTGTTCCGGGAACGCAGGCCGACTCTAATGCGCGCCTCATTCAAGTCTATCCCGATGCAGCGGAGTTCACACGAAAGTGGCCTACGCCGCCCGGCGCGCTGCGGCCGCCCGCGTATGCGGCGTTACTGCGGGTAGCGGCGGGTGGCCTGACGGGAGCTAGCGAGGCCCGATGACGCGCAATGGATTGAGCAACGAGCTACCGGCGCTGCTGCCACGGCTGTGGCGCTTTGCATTGCGCCTTGCGGCCGACCACCACGACGCGGAGGACCTGGTGCAGCGCGCCTGCGTGCGTGCGCTCGAACGCCAGCATCAATTGCAGCCGGGGACTTCCACACTGAGCTGGATGTTCTCAATCGTTTACTCGATCTGGCTCAATGAGGTGCGCGCGAAGCAGACACGCCGCCACGGCAGCATGCAATGGAGCGAGGAACTGGCCGATACGGTGGCCGACCCCGCAGCGCTGAGCCCGGAGACGTACACCCTGCACCGGCAGATCATCAGCGCGGTCGAACGGTTACCGGACGCTCAACGCGCAGTCATGCTTCTGGTCGCCGTCGAAGGCCTCAGCTACCGGGAAGCGGCCACTGCGCTCGATGTCCCCATCGGCACCGTTATGAGCCGGTTGGCACGGGCCCGGCAGACGATTGGCGAGTTGTTCGTCGCTCGACTGCCTGAGGAAACTCGTGAGTCGGACGTGGATACTTTCAACTCGCACTACTCGAGTGCCAAGAAGTAGGCGCGGGTCCCGATAGGGATACGTGGCTACGCCGGCACTGTGGCACGCGCGGCGGGCGCGACGCTCGCGGCGGCCTCGGCCTGTTCAGCCTCGATGAGCTTGCCGAGCACGCGCCTGAAATGCGCGAGCGGGGCATCCGCCAGGATCGCGAGGGGTTGAAAGCCCGGATCCTCCTCGAACGTCTTCTGCTGGCGCTCGATGATCGCCTTGTCCTCCATGAAACCCTCGATGAGGCTTTTCAGGAGCGATCTCGAGATGGTCGAGTCCTCGCCCTCGAAGTTGTTCAGGTAATTCCAGAAAAAGTGCGTGGTGCGTTCGGTCTCCGGTGTCATGTACTGACAGTTGCGGTACTCCCTCGCGTTCTGGACCTTGCCTTCCTCGGCGCCCTGACCGGCCGGGGCGAACATCGTCTCCATGTAGAAGATGCCAGGGATGAGCATGGTTACGTGATTGCGCCGGTCTACCCGGGCATCTTTATCGGGAATGACTCGCTGGTGGAACGGCGGCGATTCGCTGTTCATATGCCAGCGTTCCACGCGGAAACCGCGCTCCTGGTTCTCGACCACGATCGGTTTCGTGACGTACGCGTATTCCTCCGAGCCGCCGAGCGTGTGGGTGTGAACGAACGCCAGATGCGAGAAATCACTCAAATTGTCGACGATCAGCAGGTAGTTGGCATCGTAGTGGAGGTAGGCGGGCAGCCCTTTCCACTTCGGATCATGCAGGGGAGCAAACTCCGGGATCAGCGAGCGGTCGGCGCGGGCCGGGTCCCCCATCCAGATCCAGATCAGGTGACCGCTCTCCACGATCGGATATTTGCGGACCCGCAGCTTGGGCGGAATCATGTTCTGGCCGGGAATCTGTGTGCATTTCCCGTTGTGGTCGTACTTGATGCCGTGGTACATGCAGCGCACGCTGTCGCCTTCGCGTCGGCCCTCCGAGAGGAGTGCGCCGCGGTGCGGACAACGATTGTTGAGCGCGAAGATCTCGCCGCTGTCGCCTCGATAGAGCAGAACGTGCTCATTGAGCAGCGTGCGAGCCAACAACTTGCCGTCGATCAGTTCGTAATCCCAGCCGGCCACATACCAGCAGTTCTTCAGAAACATGGGCGGCGCCTCCACGACTCGTGAGACTCTTTTTGCGGTCGGATCACCCGAGGGACCCGCCTTGGACACCTTTACTAAGGGAATCATAGAGCAGTCGCCGCACGGCGGTCGTCGGCGCGCTAATTTCATGAAATATAAAGAATTTGCGTCAGCGCCGTGCTGCGCTGGTCGGCCCGGGCATCGGGCCGCGCACCCCGAGGCTCACCGATGAGCTCTGTTGGATCGTGGGAACTACGGCGCGCGCCGTAGCGGGGACTCGTTGCCTGTCACGATCCAGTCCATTGGGATGTCATGGCGTTGTGGAAAGATCGTCGGAATTCGCAATTGCGGGTAGCCAAGTCCCATGACTACGGGGTTGCTTCGCATGGCGGCCAACGTCCGATCGAAGAAGCCGCCTCCGTAGCCGAGGCGGTAGCACTTCGAATCAAAGCCGACCACGGGAGCGAGGACGGTGGTCGGGACGACATCCGGGCCCGCAGCGGGGTACGGAATCTTCCATAGCCCTCGAGCCATCGCCGAATCCGGACGCCACTCCCGGAATGTCATCGGCCGGCCGAGCTCAATCGCTACCGGAAGCGCCACGCGTAGCCCCCGCAAGCATGCATCGCGCATCCACGAGCGTAAATCCGGTTCGCCGCGGATCGGCCAATAGACGCTGACGATTTCGTTCGAGCCTGCCGAGATCATCTCATCGAGCTTGCGCACAATCGCGGCGGTGTGCAGCGCGCGATCCTCCGGGGGCAGTGCGCAGCGCAACGCGATCAGTCGCGACCGCTCCGCCTTACGCCAGCGCGCCACATCGCTCGCCTGCTGCGCGTCGACCGGAGCACCGTCCGGACCTATTTCATGCAGAAAACAGGGAGGTGATCCACCGGCTTCCTCATCATCCGGCCCTGGAGTCTCGGACATCGTTCGCCTCACGTCCTTCGTTTCAGGTTGGCCCGTACTTGGCATTCATTCGTTCGATGATGCGCGAGATGTTGACGACCGTGCGCTCATGGGTCCCAGTGCCGATCTCCTCGTTGCCGTCCATGGCCCAGACACGGAAAAAGATTTTGCGACCCTCGGTGCCGGTGACCTCCGCGTGGCCTGCGACTTCGCGCCCGACCGGTGTCGCGACGAGATGGCGCACGTCCACGCGCGTACCGACCGCGCTTTCGTCTGCCTCGAGGTACTGCCTTATGGCATTCAGTGCCGCGTTTTCCATGATGAGAATCAAATACGGCGTAGAGAACACCGGTGGCAGGATACTGTCTTTGAACCTGTTTGCCAGATGTGCCGGCTCGACGCGGAGCACGTACTGACCCTGCGCGCCATTGGGGATGGGTTTCATGGTTTTCCCATTATCTTTCAGCGCAGAGGGAGCGCCAGAGCCACACCGTGCGCCGCATCAGCGCCCGCCTGCTACCGTTTTGCTACCACTTGGCGGTAGCAGCGGGCTTGCTGCCTTCTCGCGGGCGCTCTCGAGCGCCTCGGGCCACGCATCCGCATACTGGTCCATCGTGAACGCGACGCTATGGTGGCCCATGAGGGTCTGCACCGTCTTCGCGCCCGCCTGGATTAGCGCCGTGGCGTAGCTGTGCCGCCGCATGTGCGGCGTACCCTTTACCCCTGCACGCTGCGTGAGCGGCACCCACACCCGGGTGTGGAAGCC
>Ga0182036_10001682_pt1 | contig 10494 bp, 14 predicted proteins | sample sta12Cox44000080_FD_125966 | JGI IMG/M metagenome (GOLD analysis project Ga0182036, IMG submission 125966) | Lab enrichment of tropical soil microbial communities from Luquillo Experimental Forest, Puerto Rico - statoxic.12C.oxic.44.000.080 | ecosystem: Environmental > Terrestrial > Soil >...
CCAGCCTCCCAAAAGCGAATCAATGCCGATAGCCTCTCCCATCCTCGGCCCCACGAGAATCCCCCTGATTCAATTGGGGCGGAACATGCTCTAGCGCAGCGGCATCGGTGACGAGTCGATCAAAATCTCCAGCCGTGCCGCGAGCGTCGATGATGACGTTGCGTCCTTCAAACCATCCTAGTTCCTGCAGGCGAGCGCGAAACGCTCCAGCGAGAGGACGCAATTCGGCTTCTGAAAGGCCGGTCACAAAACCGATCAGATGCTGGCGCGCCGCCTCCTGCGCCCGCGCACAGAGCGGCCAAGCTACTGCCGCCGCGCCGCCGATAAGCGTGATGAACTCGCGTCGTCTTAGGTCGAGCATGGGCTCCTCCCCGGAACCCGCTGTGCCAGCTTAGCGCAGGCTCAGGATGGCCCGGAAGTGTCCGCAAAGTCCTTGTGCGGCGAGTGAGAGCGCCGCACCCTCTCAAATTATAATCGGTGAAGCGTCGCGAACCTCTGACGTCGGCCGCTCCTTCGCGACCTCGGGGCGGGCGGCGGCGGGCAACTGCAGCACGGTGGCACGCTGGCCCACACACAGTCGCGTGAGCAGCACCACATGCCCGTCCGAGAACTCAAGTGCATCGTGATGGGTCACGGCGTTGTCCGTGTTGATCTGCCGGAAGCGTGGGAATCCCACAATTGTGCCCGCCGGTAGCGGAGGTCGGCGAGATACTTTCTATTCCTGTGTGTGAACTACCTCACAGTCCCTCGACCGATTTCTGAACGATACTGCTGAAAGCAACTCGCATTGTGATGGGCTAGCCGAAGCTTAGAAAGGATCGAACTGTGAAACACGACATCTCTGCTTTGGAAGCAAAGCTCCACAGGCTTGGCCAGAGCCTGTCTCAGCTCGCCGACGCAAAACACGCCCATCAGTTACTGCCAATGATCCGTCGCCCAGGGTTTACGACCCCAGCCGAGCTGCTGCTTGCGGTGGCGACGGTAGATGCGATGCAACACCACGTCGATGGGCTCAACCAATCCGGTGCAGCCCTCATGAAGGGCGTTGGTCAGATCGGGAAATCCTGATGACGGCTCTGGCCCGCGAGTTCTGGACTCGAGTCTGCGGAGGTCAGTGAGCCGATTCTGCGGCTAACCTGGTTGGAACATTGAGGAATATCGGAAGCAACCAGCTGTGGCGCGTCCGATCATTCTTGGAGCGCTTCGGCATTGGGCGGCATTGCGCAGCAGCCTTGCTTGCGCCAGCGCGCCCGGAGGACCGATGATGGCGGAGATTGGCTTCATCATCCCGCTCAACCTGAACGACTATCTCGCTCAGGGGCAGCGCAGCAACTGGTGTGGCACCCAGACGTGGTGGACCAACGAGAATATCCAGCTCAGCGGTTCTTCGCTCGGTCCCACGTCGGCCAAGGTTGGCGACGTCGTCAGCATCCAGGTCGGCGTGCAAGGCGTCACCGACCGAGGCGCCACGAAAGAGGGCAACATTCTCCACGTGCAGGCCTGGGTCTGCTATCCGAATACAGTGCCAGGCCTCGCTGGCCCCCTCGTGCCCTCCATGATGACCGGTCCGACGCCGGCCAAGGATCTGACGGGTAGCCCAGCGTCGATCTTCGGCAGCACTCAGGTCGGTGATTACCGGAGTCCCGGCCCTGCCTATAAACAGTTCACCCTCGACAACCCCTGGTCTCCGAAGCAGGGAGACATTATACCGCCAAACACGGAGGCGCATTGCTGCATCTTGGCGACGTGCCAGGGTGTGGCAGACGTCAACAACGAAGGTGGCGTGCAGGTCGGCCTGTTCGTCCCCGGCAGCAATCTCTCGCCAATCGATGTCTGCAGCGACCCGCACGAAGGACAGACTAATATCACGATCCTGCCTATTTCTGGCCATGGAAGGCGGCAAGGCAGGCTGCTGCTCAGCGATTTCGCCTTTCTCTCCGGCACCGCCAACCGTGCGGAGCGGACGCAGGCCCTGGTCGAGGTAACACCACTGGCGCAGCAGAACGGAATCGATCCTGCTGTGCTGCGCGTGCTGAACGCGGGGCCGTGGAGCGGTCTTCCATTGCGGCCCGCCACATCGGCCCCGCGCGGCCTTGGGTTGCGCAAGAATCACCACGGTTTCGAGGCCTCGCTCGCGAAGATCATCTGCGAGGCGGAGGAGTTCATTGAGGACCTCATCGAAATTGTCGAGGGACGCCCCGACGGCGACCGCCGTGGCCGGCGTATCAAGCTCACGCTTCCGCCGCGCGGGCTGCAGCCGCTGCTGATGCAGATTGAGTTCGACGCCGGCGAGACGCCAGGCACCGTGCACGTGTTTGATGTCGTCCAGACCGACACATCTGGTCGGCGGGGCGGCATTAGAGTGGGCGCGGTCGTCGTTCCCTAGACTAAGACTAGGCACAGTCTCCAATTCGGTTTTCGGACCTAGGTCCGCCAAACACGTCGAACGTTGCAAAACTATTTTCAGGTGAGCAGTTTTGCCGGCCTGTCCTGTTTCGAGCCAGGAATTGGCGGTGCCATACCGCGGCCGAGCTGCTGTCCGTTGCCGAGCGGGAGGCGCGCGCCCTGGGTGTCGCGCGCGCTGCGGACCTGTCGAGGCTCGACGATCTCGGCACGCCCTGCTGGCAGGTGGTGCGTCCGGAGGCGTACAACATCCCGGGCAACGTGACGGTGCTCACTGGCAAGGGCTGGGATGATGCGCATGCCCTGCTGGGTGCATATATGGAGTGCATCGAGCGTCATTGGGGTGAGCGCTCTCTGGTCGAGCCGCGGATTGCGCGGACGTCCGAACTCTCCAGGGACAACGAGTGGTTCGTACCGCTCGCCGTCAGCTGGGTGTGCCCGATCCCGGCGACGTGCCGCTCGCGTGGGTGGCCGGGACGACGTTGGAGGGACGGCGCATCTGGGTCCCCGCGCACGACGTTTTATGTCCATTCGTTCCGGCGCCCGGCACGGCGAATCCCGCGATCTGGCGCAGCAACGGATTCGCCTCGGGTGGACACCTGACAGAAGCCGTGTTTTTCGGTCTGCTCGAAGTTATCGAGCGCGATGCGATGGCCGTCGCGGAGCTCACCCACCTCGGCACGACGGTCGATCTCGGCGATTGTCCGTCGCAGACGGTGCAGAACCTCAGGCGAAAGCTGAACACGCTGGACATCGCTCTCGAGGTCAAGCAAGTACCCGCGATCGGCGGTGTGTCCGTGTTTGCAGCCTTTCTGGACGATCGCGCCTCCCGCAACCCGCTGTGGCTGGTGGGAGGACAGAGTGCTCACGTCGATCCGCTGCTCGCGATCGAGCATGCCATTCTCGAAGCCGTGCAGACCCGCGCCGTGATGATCTCGGGGGGACGTGAGGACTTGCAGCGCCACGATGCGGTTGCCACGATGGATTACGAGGCAGCCCGATCCGAAGCAGGATGGTGGTTCGATCCGACGGACAGTCGCGTGTTCTCGCCAGCCGCTGCGCTTACGCTGCCGTTCGATTTGGCAGACGTCGTCCATCGCATCGGCGAGCAATTGCGCGACGAGAAGTTCTATCCCATAGCGTTCATCCCGCTGTCGCCGCCGCAATCGGATATCATCGTGGTCCGCGTGGTCGTTCCGACCTGCTCCGAGCTCTCGCACGACAGCAGGAGACTCGGGCGGCGGATCCTCGCGAGCTACATGTCCGCATCGCGGGTGGTCTCAGCTGCGAGCAGATAGTAGGTCGCGAGGAGCGGTGAGCATCTCGACCCAAGATCGACGCACCGAAGATGTCGATGAGGTCTTGCGGGTTAGTCGGCAGGAAGACCTTGCCGGCCCCTCCGAAATCGGAGGGCAAGAGGGAAGCAGCGCAAATCTCGCCCTCATACCAAGGTCGCAAGCGCGCCCTCCCACTTCCCCTTTCGAAGGAGATAATCGCAACGCTCGCACTTGAGGCACAGGTCCGCGAGATGAGGCGCAAAATTTACAAAGAGCAAGGGCGCGAGAATCCGTCAGACGCCCGCCGTTCTTTTCATTTCGGCAGGCTCCTGGCAGCCGGGTTGGGACGGCGGTGACGAAGCATTTTCGGATCGATGGTGAAGTTGTACGGATTTACGGCGCCCGCGAATGGATTCACCTTGGGGTCTAGGTTCTTGCAGACCAATACCGGGACGCCTTCGTCGAAAGGCAATCCGCCCGCGATGTCGCTGAATGTCCTGACCAGTCCATCGGCCAAGTCGAATTGGACCGAACGCCGAATTTGAGGGGCCACACCTGCTACGCCGGGTCCGCCGCCCAGTAACTCGAGGAATTCCATGGTGAGGCGCCAGTTTGCGCCGTTTACGACCAGGTTAATCTGGATTCCCAGGCCGCCCGGAAATGTTCCATCGCCTCCTGCGGAGCCGGATATGGTCAGGCTCTTCAAAAGGTGTTCATTTCCTGCAACGGACTTGATCGACCATTGATCGCTGAATTGTTCCGTGTGGGTCAGCATGATGGTTCGCTCCGGTCTTCAGACTTCGAGGCCTGTTTGACGGGTGAAGGGACTGGAAAATCCGTCCAGACGTCCGTTGTCAGTGATGCGGCCCAACACCTGGCGCCATTTTTGTAGCTCTCCGGTTCTCACCAGGGCTGTGATTCCGAAGCGATCCTCGATGTTTTGAACCGTTGAAGGATTCCGCTGTCCCCAGTGAAGAATGCCCCGAAAGTTGTTGTTCAGCGCTTGTGAAATTGCGTAGTCGACGAGTTCCTTCGTTCCTTTGACGTCCTTGAGTCCCGCAACCTCAACGACGCATGTCACCGGCCACCGCTGCATCCCGAGGAGGGCTTTCGATGGTCCCGTGAAACGGAGAGAGGCATACCCTGCGAAAGATTTTCCACGAAACTCCTGAGCGATTTCAAACGCAATCAAGGAATCGATGAACGCGATCAGATGTTGGTCCGACGCATCGAAGAAGACCTCAATCGAGTCGACGTTCACATTGCAACTGCGGTCGAGGTAGTTGTGCTGATCCATCACCGCGTAACTGATGGCCTCGTAATCCAAAGTGTCCTGTTGTCCTTTGAATACCTTGTAATAAATGCATTGCCAGATAAAGACTCCGGCGGCTCGCTCATTGGGGTCGCTGCGGTCCAGCAGCAAGGACCGGAGATCATCAAGAGTCTGTCCAAAGCGAGAAGCGCCGTTCGCGCGGAGCGCGGCCAGGAATGCTAACAGTAACGCCAGCAGAACGGCAAAGGCAGCAGCGAGCGCAAGAAGGCCGGCGGTTCCTGCCGTCGCAGCGACCGCAGCAACAGCTCCGCCGACAGCCACTTCATGATTCTCGATGAAATTCTTGATTTCGAAAGCCACGGCTTCGATCGCCCCATCGAGGAAATCCGACGACGAGCAGCACGCTCGAGTAAGCTCATGGGTTGAGCTTGGTTCGGCTTGTCTGGGTCGGGCGCGTAGGGGATGCTGTTGCCGGCGTTGGCGCCGGTCCGTTCGGCCCGTCCATTGGGGTTCAATTTGTTCGGAACTGCCGGAACGTTCCAGTGCTTGGTCACGCCAGCTTGGTTCCGGGCGAAGAAACCATACGGAACAAGGCTGACGGCGACTTGGAGAAACCTGTTAGCGCCTTTCTCCGGAGTAGACGCGGTCTCCGGAGTAAACTTGGGCAACTTGTAGAGGTCGCTGTTGAAGTCACCGATGAGTCCCTTGACATCCTGCCAGTCCCTGAGCCGGCGCTCCTCGTGGAGGCAATACTGTCTCACCACCTGCATCACAACGGAAAAGATCACGCCGAATCGGCCCGCTGAGACGAGCATGGCATTGAAGACTTCCGTGTTGCGGATGTACTCGAACTCCACTCCTCCCACTCCTCCGTAGACTTTTTTTACGGCGTCTTCGTCGGTCAATGGGGTTTCGAGTTGACGAAAGAACACGACGGAGGGCTCGATCCAATAGTGCTTGCCGCCATCGGCAACCAAATGGAGGGCGACGACGGCATCGGCAATGGGCGCCATTCGATGGTCGCCCCCATGGGTGCCTGTGTTGAGAGCGCCGAAGACGGTCTGGCCGCCGGCGCCGCCGAGAGTGGGCAACGCCCACGGTCCGGCGCACTCGGGATTACCTTCTCTGATCAGCTTGCTTGCCAGGCTTTCTGGGATCCCCTCTTCGCCGCGATCCAGCTCGGAGTACAGTTGAAAAATTCGCTTTCCCGTCTCGAAGTGAACAAAGTACATCCCTTCGTTTTCATTGGGGTGTTTCTCGTCAAACTGGTTGGGAGGGAAGCGTTTGAGGAACCCGATAATCTGCGGATGCAGGCATTTGGGCACGATGTCATACCGGGTCTTGTCCATCGCCTGGAAGCGGTTGTTGGGGTCGTGAGTCTCGATGAAGGCGTTGTCACTGACGGCGGCGTTGGAGAGAGCCCAGTGGCTTCCCGCGGCCTTCAAGTTCTGGCGGGCTGGCCGGGACTTGCAGATTTCAATTACGTCTCCAAGAGAACTCGGGTAGTAGATGGTGGGAACGGACGGGAACAGCGGCGCGCCTGGCAGATCGTGCTTTCGCGTCCAAGGTACGTCATGAAGCTGCGCTACAACCATAAGATTGCGCTCCCACCGTTGCCTGTCGTTTTGTGCCGCAGACGATAAACCAGTGCTGGCATGTGGAGCCTCCTTACCCGGGATTCCTCCGTTGAACGGCGAATTCTGCCTTACCGGAGTTAGGGTAGCTACTAATCTTCAACCATCTCGCGCAACGTCATATGAGCTATCGCCGATTTTTGGTGATGGCTGACCGCGAACGCTTTGGCGCGCCTCTAGCCCGCGCCCGGCAGATCCTGCGGCGCCAGCGTCCAGGCGTTGGCGAAGCCGCCGAGCGACCGGAATTCCTGGTCGCTTTCGAGAAATTGCCGCCACTCGAAGCGCGCCGCGTCGACTGCGCAAAGCTCAGCCGACAGCCGGCGCTCCTGCATCTTCTCGTGCGCCGTCAACTTGGCGAGATACCCGCCTCTGATGTCGATCTCGTCAACCGGGGTCGCCTCGATGTAATCGAGCGCCGAGCGCAGGCAATAGAGGGCGTGACCGTTGCACTCTGCGGTGATGCGCTGCACCTTCGCCCGCTCCGACGGCCGAAACCTGTGCCGGTTCGGCAATTTGAGACGGGCGTCGAAGTTGAGCCTGCGCAAGACCTCATTGAGGCCGGAATTGGTGAAGTTGCGCTCGTAAAACGTCAGCAGCATCCAGTCGTAGAAGCGGTCGAGCTTCGAATCGAGAAAATTGTAGTCGGGCTCGAACGGCGTGCCGAGCATGCGGCCTTCCGCCTCGAGCTGGGTCTTCAGCGGCGTGCCGGCGTAAGGCAGCGTTCGGCAGAAGCCGGCGACGGTCCAGCCGTCGCCGACGTAGCGATCGAGAAACGCGATGTTGTTTCGAACGATCTCGATCGTGCTGTAGGGTTCGAGCAGCATGAAGCCGAAGTCGAACGACATGTCGAGCGAGCGCAGGATTTCGCCCGCTTCGAGATGCGCGCTCGCCTTCATCCTCTTGTTCATGTTGGCGAGGCCCTGGTCGTCGCCGTTCTCGACGCCCATGTAGACGTGGGTGAGCCCGGCCTCGGCGAGCCGAGCCATCGTGTCGTAATGGACCTCATCCGAGCGACAGCTGATCTTGAAGGCGATCCTGTCCTTGAGCCCGGCCGCAATGATGCCGCTGGCGATGTCCTCCGCCCACCGGCGCGCGCGCCGGCCGGTCGCCATGAAGTCGTCGTCCTGGAACAGGAACATTTCCGCGCCTTGTCCGAAATGGAGCTGGCGCATCTCGTCGACCACAGCGGCGGGCGAACGCAGGCGTCTGAGCTTGCCGCCCTGGGCTTCGTAGAACGGCCGGATGCTGCAGAAGCTGCAATCCCACGGACACCCCCGGCTGCCTAGCACGGAAGCCATCGGCAGCTCCTGGCTGCGATAATCGATGTCTGACCGGTCGGGAAGCGGCAAGAGATCGAGGTCGTCCAAGACCGGCCGCAGCGGATTGACGACGACCGCTTCGCCTTGCCGATGGGCGATGCCCGCAACACCGCGCCAGTCCTTGCCGCGGCCGAGCTTCTGCATGAGTTCGACCAAGGTCCGTTCGCCCTCGAAGCGGACGACGGAATCGGCTCCGCGGATTCGCTGCAGAACCTCTTGGGGGTCGAAGCTCGGATAATGTCCGCCGATGGTGACGTGCGATCGGCAACCCGCTGTGCGCAGGGCTTCAATCACCCTCGCAAAAGCGGGCGACATATATTGGAAGATCAGCGAGAACCCGATCACGTCGGGCTTGAGCCGTTCCGCTAGCGCCACGATCGGCTCGGGGTCGGCCGTGTAGGTCTCGATGCGGCCGGCGAAACCCGCCTGCCGCACCGATGACAGCAAGTAGCGCAGACCGAGGTTGTCCTGGTCCTGGTATCCAATCAGAAGAACCGAGGGCGTGAAATCCGTGGACAAGTAGGCCTCCCTGGATAGCAGGCGCCCTTCGGTCCTCCTTCCGACGGGATCCGACTACTTGGTCTGCCTGCCGCGCAATTCTTTCAGCCGTGCGTTCAGTTCGGCCTCATGAGCCCGCAGCCGGGTCAATTCGGCGTTGACTTCAAGGAGCCTCGCTTCGGCCACTTCAAGGGACATCCGCGCGATATCGGGTGGGCCGGGATCGCCGCGGGGAGGCCGCACGAGCCTCATCAGGGCCTCTATGCGGGATGTGTCAACGGTCACACTGTCGCTCGGCGGTCCGGGGTGTCCGGGTCGCCCGCCGAGGATGATGATGATGATAATGATGAGCAGTTCTTCCAGGTTGCCGAGTCTGGCCTCAAGCGAGCCCGCCATGTCGTCCTCCCCACGGTGCCGTCGCTAGAACGTTTTACTTTGAACAGATTCAATCGATAAAAATAACAGAACTTTATGCTATTTTTCCACAAAATTTACTTTTGTCAATGGCGAAGATTTCACGAGTCTTACGAGACTATCGGAGCGCGTTTTCTCTTAGGTTTACATCTCGCGCGCGTCTTTGGGTTCGTCGGCAGCCAAGTAACGTCGAACTGGCTGGCGCACGCGCACAGATGAGCGCAGCTTACCAACCGGCTAAGGTCGACGCGAGAATGCGTTCACAACGCCGGGGCAAGCCGCGAACGAATTGTTGGCGTCGAGTTCGGCATCAAGACGGACCGCCAGGGTGCTGAAATCACCGAGTTTATCGCGCGCCGACTCATAGTCGCCGACTCTGGGCCACATCGCGGATAGGAGGTCGAGCAGATAGCTCCGGATCTCTGGGGTGTCGCCGAGCAGCAGCTCGTTTCGCAGCGTCGGTGGCGGCAGACCCGCCGCTTGGAAGTCGCGATAGAGGAAAAGTTCATTGTTTATACGGGCGCCGCCTCGCGCCAGCGTGTCGTGAATCAGCGACCACACGTTCTTGCGGAGGGGCAAATGTGCCGTTTGGGCCAACGTGTTCGCCAAGCTCACTTCCTGGAAGGCGAATACGCCGCCTGAGCGAACAAGAGTGTACAGCCCTTTCAATACGGCGACTGGGTCGGGCAGAAACGCCAGAATGAATCGGCCGACGGCGGCATCGAACGGCTTGCTCGAAGGCAGATCTGCTACGTCGGACTGAAGGAACCTAATGTTCTCAAATCCGGCGGCTTCGGCTCTCTGGCTGGCGTTGGCTAGCACTAAGGCATCTCGATCAACGCCAACGACCCGACCTGAGGGCCCGACGAGCCGAGCCGCAAGCATACTGACATCTCCCATGCCGCATCCAAGATCAAGCACTCGCATGCCGTGCCCGATGCCAGCTTCTCGAAACAGCCGTTCCGTTAGCGGCTCGAGCAGCCAAGCCTGGCGCACGAGGCGCCGATGCTCCGTTTCAATGGAATCCAATACGTACGACGTTGGAGTTTCTGACGCCATTCGCATAGCCTCCCTGTCGCGAGACTGTTAATTGAATAGTTTGTCTACGTCGTGCGTGTTGAGCGTAATCCTTTTGCTTGAAAGCCCAGCCATAACTTAATGCGTTAAATACGTAATACGTAGTGTGTTGCGGCCGGATATAACGGTCCTAGGAGACGACGGAATCACGCAATATTCGGCGACCATGGCAGATCGCACAACTCGGACGCCCGCAAGCCGTGGCGATAGCCGATCAGGATCATAGTCGCGTCCCGATGGCCGTAGCGGCTCGAATTCCTGGCGGCCGCCATCAAGCGCTCCCTTCTGCGATTGAGAGAGACCAGCGGGCCGGCGGTGTTATGCGAAGTTGGAAAGACGGGCGCGATGGCCAATAGGGGACTCATGCAGCGCAGCAAATGGATCGTTATTCAATCACCTCGTCGGCGCGGGCGAGGAGCGCGGGCGGGACGTGATGCCGAGCGCCTTCGTACGCCCGCGACCAACCGCGGGCGCGAGCGCCGTCAGGAAAACAGCTCGCGATCCTTGATCTTGTGCGGGACCGTGTAGTCGTCGTCCCACCACGGCTTTTCGCCGGGGGCGCGCGGAGGCCTAGCGAGATGCAGCTTCTGGCCCTTGGC
>Ga0182036_10001685_pt1 | contig 10483 bp, 10 predicted proteins | sample sta12Cox44000080_FD_125966 | JGI IMG/M metagenome (GOLD analysis project Ga0182036, IMG submission 125966) | Lab enrichment of tropical soil microbial communities from Luquillo Experimental Forest, Puerto Rico - statoxic.12C.oxic.44.000.080 | ecosystem: Environmental > Terrestrial > Soil >...
ATTCGCACGCTCTTTCTATTCTGCTCGACTGCGGATGAACACACAATGAACGCTTGATTTCACAAAGTGTTTACACCACCGGCCAGAAGGCCGCCACTAAGATCGGATAAGGTATCCTGTGGCCTCCACTCCCGTTGCCCGCGGGCGCTCTGCGGTGCGCATCTTCCCCACTTCGCTCGTCGCCGTGGCGGAAAGGATTGGTGCGACGGTAGCTTTGATTGCCGTCAGCCCGGTGTTGTGTGCCAGCGCAGCCGTCCTGGCGCTGCAATCGGGACTGGGCCCGCTTATCGCGCATCGCCGCGTCGGCTGGCGGGGGTCCACGCTCTGGATGCTGAAGCTCCGCACGATGTGGGACGATGCCCAAGATCGCGGACGCTTCCGCTGGATCGAGCCTATCGACGACCAGGCGGGACCCCTGCAGAAAGACGCCGATGATCCGCGCGTCCCCAGTGCCTTCGCGCGGTTCTGCCGCCGGCACTCGGTCGACGAACTGCCGCAACTGCTACACGTGATTTTGGGGGAGATGGCATTGATCGGCCCTCGTCCACTGACCGCCCGGGAGCTCGAACGCTACTATGGCCGAGACGCGGAAGAAATCCTGGAGGCGAAACCCGGACTTGCCGGACTGTGGCAGATCTCGGGGCGCAACCGGCTGACCTACTCCGAGCGGCGGGACCTGGACCTTCGGCTCGTCCGGGACGGTTCGCTTAGAACCTCGCTGCGCGTCCTCGTTGGCAGCCTGGCGCAGGTTTGGACCGGGGAAAACTCCTGGTAATCTCACTCCACAATCGAGTCAGTGGGGAAGGCTGCCGGTTCGCAGACGCGACGCGAACATGGAAAATATCTGCCTGGGACAGGCCTGAGGGCGCTATCGCCGGGCAGTTCTGTGAGGTTGCACGCCGTCGACATCAGGCCTTTCCCTTACGTGCACGTCTATCACACCAACCGGCTCCCCGGTAGCTGCCACGTTGGCGGCGCCGAGCGTGCCACGCCGGCATCCGGAGCAGAGCAGAGGGTTCGGGCTGATCGTTTTCCCGTAAGGGCGAAGGTCCTCGCCGCTCGAACCGGGTTTGTGCTGCACTCTGGAGCGAGGTCCGGAGGAGCAAAATTATCGGCTCTGGTTTTTCAAGCGCGCGAGCAGGCAAGACGAATTCCGACCGCCGTCGATTGCGGCAGCAGCTCGGGGCGCCGCTACCTCGTCCGAGCGTTCCCCACGGAGGCCAGCGACGGCCCGGCGGTGGTGCCGCGCGGCAGCAGACTCGGGCCCGACGGGATGAAAATTTTGTTCACGTCGCTATCAGCCGCCACCACCAGACCCAGGAATCCGGATTGCATCTCGTCCCAGTTCTGGTCGCCCCACCAGACGGTCTTGGTCGGATCAGGATTGAACTTGTTGTTGATCGAGTTATCGTAGTGCGCGATCGCCAGAATCTTGGTGCCCTTGGGCACGGGGACCGGCTTCGCCAGCTGATATCCCACTTGCCAGTTGAAATCCCAGACACCTTTAAAGATGGTCTCAGTCTCGCCGGTCGGATAGGTCAGCCTAATCTCGTAATCCTTGCCCCGCAGGTGCAGGTGGGGCTGGATGTAGACCAGCCTCGCGCCATCCACGCCAATGGTTACCTCGCTCACTACTTCCGCGTTGCTGTCGCCGGCCGGAATCACCAGGTTGAAGGCCGCGGGGGTTCCGGGGGACATCCAGTAGCGCAGCGTGGGAGGATGTTTCGCAAAAACCAGCCCTACTTTGGAGCGGTCCGTTTGCGGCGTGCCTACCGCGGTGTAGTGGAGGTTAAACACCAGATCTGACCCCTTGGGGATGAACTTCGCCGAGCCGTCCACATCAAAGCTCTGCGCGCCCAATCCCGGGTTGTATTTTCCGAGCAGATCAGTCCCGGCCCTGGCGCCACCCATGCCATCGGAGCCTTCTTCATAGGACTCGCCAGGCACCGCCTTGGCCATCCATGTCGAAGTCGGCGGCCGCACGATGACGCGTCCGTGGTGGACCACTTTCGGGTTTCCGGGGCGCATCTCCGCCGCCACCACCCACCGGTCCTCGGGAAAGTTCACCTTGACGAGGAAGTTCTGATAGTTGATGGTGCCACTCGCTGCCACCTGGAACTCCTTCGGCATCTCGACGATCAGGTCGGGCTGGATGTTCCAGCCATCCTGGAAAGCGAGCGGGGCCGGTTTGTCCTTGGCGTCCCCTTCCGGCGCGCCGTTGTCGGCCCACCGCGCCAGGGTGCTAATCTCGTCGTCGGTAAGCGTGCGATCGTTGGCAAAGTGACCCTTCTCGGCGAACCACGGCGGCATCTTCTTGGTCACCACGGCCTGCTTCATCGCCTTGGCCCAGGGCCGGGTCTCGCTGTAGCTGAGAAAAGACATCGGCGCCAGCTCGCCAGGCCGATGGCACCCCTGACAGTTCTTCTGGAGAATGGGAAGAACGTCTTTGTTAAACGTCACAGGGGCGGAGTTGGTGGCGGCCAGAGCTGCGATTCCCATGGCCAAACCAGCTAGCGATCCCCGTAGCATACTCATTCTTCGGGCCCTCCTTGGATGCGCGGAATCCTTGGACGCAATGATATCGGAGGCTCCGTCGAAACGCAACCCGGGGATTGGTGTTCTAGTTTTGCGGCGGACCCCCATTCCAGACCGCTTTCTCGTATTTGACATTCGGCTCGCATCCCGCTAGGCTAAAAAGGTTCGAGAAGTGGCGCTGGAGACGTGTGTCGATGAGTACTGAGTTTCCTTCCAAGAACGCGATTAGCCGCGACTGGCACGTGATTGACGCTCAGGACGTGGTCCTGGGTAAATTGGCCAGCAAGGCGGCTATGCTCTTGATGGGCAAAACCAAACCCTCCTATACGCCGTTCCTGGATACGGGCGATCACGTGATCGTCATTAACGCCGAAAGGGTGAAGGTTACCGGCCGCAAGGAAGAGAAAAAAGTGTATCGCCACTTTACCGGATATCCCGGTGGGCTGGTGGAAAAGAGCTTCCGGCGGGTGCGGGCGGAGAGGCCGGTTCGCATCGTGGAACAAGCCATTCAGGGCATGCTCCCCAAGACCAAGCTTGGCAAACAGATGTTCCGGAAATTGAAGGTCTACGCGGGTGATCGGCATCCACACGCGGCACAAAAACCGCTCGTGCTGGCGATCAAATAGCGGGAAGGTACGGTTCGTGGTAGCAACGATAGTTCAGTTTTTAGGGACGGGGCGCCGTAAGAGTTCGGTGGCTCGCGTATTCTTACGGCCCGGCAAGGGCGAGATCAAGGTCAATGATCGCGCGTTCGAGAATTACTTTCCGACCGAGAGCGCGCGCGCCGTGGTGCGCCAGCCGCTGCTGGCAACCGAGACCATGGACAAGTTCGACATCGTGATTCTCGCCGGAGGCGGCGGGGTCGCCGGCCAAGCTGGGGCCGCCCGTCTTGGCATTGCTCGAGCCTTGGTGGAGTTCAACGCGGAACTGCGGTCCCGGCTAAAGAAGCTCGGGCTTCTGACGCGCGACCCGCGCGCCCATGAGCGGAAGAAGTACGGCCAAAAGGGTGCGCGCAAGCGGTTCCAATTCTCCAAACGTTAGGTTTTTTTTCGTGAAGCCTGGAAGGGATGGAATCGTGGTTGCTTTCAGGCTTTTTTTCATGTTTTCAGGTCCGGGACGCAAATTTCGCTTTGGGCGCGTCACGACCATGAACTAGGAGGTAGTTTGCCGGCAATATCCATGAAGGAATTGCTCGAAGCGGGCGTTCATTTCGGGCACCAGACCAAGCGCTGGAATCCGAAGATGAAAGAGTACATCTTCGGCGAACGCAACGGGATCTATATCATCGACCTGCAGAAGACGCTCAAAATGTTCAAGGACGCGGCGCGGTTCGTGGGCGAAATGGCCGCGCAGGGTAAGTCGGTGTTGTTCGTGGGAACCAAGCGGCAGGCCCAGGAGGCCATCGCCGAAGAGGCTGGGCGTTGCAGCATGTTTTTCGTAAACCAGCGCTGGCTGGGCGGGTTGCTCACCAACATGGCCACGGTGCAGAAGTCGATCAAGCGGCTTAAGGAACTGGAGGCCATGGCCACTAACGAGGACGGTTACGCCGGGCGTCCCAAAAAGGAAATCATCCGGCTTGAGCGGGAGCGCAAGCATCTGGACCAGAACCTGTCGGGCATCAAGGACATGCCCGGCCTGCCCGACGTGCTATTTGTGATCGACTCCAACAAAGAGGCGATCGCGGTGAAGGAAGCGCGGAGGCTGGGGATCCCCGTGGTGGCGATCGTCGATACCAACTGCGATCCCGACGAAGTCGATTGGGTCATTCCCGGCAACGACGACGCCCTTCGCGCCATCCGCCTGTTTGCCAGCAAGATCGCCGACGCGGTGGTGGAAGGCCGCGCGCTCGCCAGTGAGCAGGATTTCACGGCCGACAAGATCATCACCGAGGAAACACCGGTTGGGGGGATGGAAGAATACACCGATTACGTGGACACTCAGAAGCTGAGTGAGATCATGGCGGAGAGCCTGAGCTTGGAAGACGACGCGGCTTCATCCTCGCAGCGCAAGGGACCGGCATCGGAAACGGCCGAACCGGCATCGGAGCCGGCCATCACCGAAAGCGGCCATTAGACAGTTCTCAACCCCGGCGCCCTCGAGGGAAACCAGAAGACAGAACTATGGCGGAAGTGACTGCAATCTTAGTGAAAGACCTGCGCGAGCGGACCGGCGCCGGCATGATGGAGTGCAAGAAAGCCCTGGTAGAGGCCAAAGGGGACATCGGCGAAGCCGAGGTGTTGCTGCGCAAGTGGGGAATCGCCTCGGCCGGCAAGAAATCCTCGCGCGCCACCAGGCAAGGTCTCATCGGCAGCTACATTCACCACGGCGGCCAGTTGGGCGTGCTGGTGGAAGTCAACTGCGAATCTGATTTCGTCGCGCGCACCGACGATTTCAAGGAGCTGGTGCATGACCTCGCCATGCACATCGCGGCCGCCGACCCCAGCTTCATCCGCAAGGAAGACGTCGACGCGGACGTTCTGGAGAAGGAGAAAGAAATCGCGCGCGCGCGGGCTCTCGGCGAAGGTAAGCCCGAGAAGGTCCTCGACAAGATTGTTGAGGGGCGAATCCAGAAGTTCTATGAAGAGGTTTGCCTGCTCGACCAACCGTTCGTCAAAGACGCAACGCTCTCGGTCGGGCAGTTAGTGAAGACCAAGATCGCCAAGCTCGGCGAAAACATCGGCGTGGCCCGATTCGTGCGTTTCAAAGTAGGCGATGTCGCCGGGGTCGAAGCGGGCACGGATGGCGCCGGTCCGGCTCCTCAATCCTAAACATGGCTGGCTACAAGCGCATCCTGCTGAAGCTGAGCGGGGAGGCCTTGGCCGGAGACGCGTCGTTCGGAATCCATGGCGGTCGCGTGAAGGAACTGGCGCGTGAGGTGGCCGAGGTGGCATCGAGCGGCGTCGAGATCGGCGTGGTGGTCGGCGGCGGCAACATTTTTCGGGGAGTGGCGGCGGCGGCTCAGAAAATGGACCGGGTCACGGCCGATCACATGGGCATGCTGGCGACCGTCATCAATGCGCTGGCATTATCCGACGCGCTGGAGCAGATCGGCGTTCCAACGCGCGTCATGAGCGCCATCGAGATGCATCAGGTGGCGGAGCCCTACATCCGGCGTCGCGCCATCCGGCATCTGGAAAAAGGACGGATCGTAATTTTCGCCGCCGGCACCTCCAATCCCTACTTCTCCACCGACACCGCCGCCACGCTGCGCGCTCTTGAAATCAAAGCACAGGTCATCGCCAAAGCGACTCGCGTGGATGGCGTCTATGACAAGGACCCGCTGAAACACCCCGAGGCGGTTCGTTTCGACAAGGTCAGTTACCTCGAAGTGCTGTCGCGCGGCCTCGGGGTGATGGATGCCACTTCGATTGCGATGTGCCGCGACAACCACCTGCCCATCATTGTGTTCAACTTGAACACGGAGGGCAACATCCTGCGCATGTCGGCCGGCGAAACCGTCGGCACCCTGATCGATTAGTGGCGCATGGCTCGGCCTGGCGCAAGCGGCTGAGCGCCGTTTACGGCTATCCTGGAGAACAGGATGCAAAAGCTTTGGCTCCTCGTCCCGGTCGTGGCTCTATACGCGGGTTTGGTTCTGCGCCTTCCCGGCCAGCCTGCGTCCGCCTCGGACGGACCGCGCTTCACGGGCGACCGTCTCGAGCGGCCCGGTGACTATCGTGAATGGGTCTGGCTGAGCTCCGGCGTGGGTATGTCTTACGGGCCCGCCTCAAAGGCCGATCCCAGCGCGGAAGCGCCGTTTGACAATGTGTTCGTCACGCCCGCCGCCTATCGGGCGTTCCTTCGGACCGGCACATGGCCGGACCAAACGATGTTGGTCCTCGAGCAGCGCGTCTCCGAGAGTCGAGGCTCGATCAATCAACAAGGTCACTATCAGGGCGAGTTCCGCGCCATGGAAGTGGAACTCAAAGACCAGCGCCGCTTTGCCGGCGGCTGGGCGTTTTTCTCCTTCGAGCGCGGGGCATCCTCGGCCGCCCCCATCCCACGCTCGGCGGCGTGTTACTCGTGTCATGCGCAACACGGCGCCGTAGACAATACCTTCGTCCAGTTCTATCCGACTCTGGTCGAGATCGCGAGACAAAAAGGCACCCTGAAACCAGCAGCTGAGGCCCGGTAAGAAACGGTACACTAGTCTGGAATTATGCGCAAAGGCCCCGGGAATCTCTGGCTCCGGCTGAGCTGGACCGGTAAGAGTTTTCTGGTGGCGCTGGTGGTCTATTGGCTGCTGCGCCTCGCCCATGTGGGGTCTGGTCTTGAGACGGTTCTCGCGCTCGCGACTCTGCTGTTCGGCCTCGTCGCCCTGGTCGGCCTGATCCGCCGCACTCAGCGTCGCGCCATCTGGCGGCTCCGCAATCGGCTGGTGTTGGCGTACCTGTTTATCGCCGTGGTGCCGCTGGTACTGGGGCTGGTGCTGGTCGGGATCGCGGCCGGGGGAGTCATCGGCCAGATGGCGGTCTACCTGGTCAACAGCGAATTGAACCGCCGCATCAGTTTCCTCGCCGGGCCGGTCGAAGGGCTTCTTCGCCTGCCGGGCACCAATCCGCAGTCGTTCGCCGCGCAGTTTGTGCCTTTGATTGAGCGGCGTTTTCCCAGGTTCCAGATGCGGATCCGGGGGCGGAACGACGTTCAGTTTCCGCCGAACTCGAAGCTGGATCCGCCGCCTGAATGGACGGAAGTCAATGGACTAGTGGTCAAAGACAAGCAGGTGTACGCTTGGGTGCATTCCTCGGCGAGCGGCAACGAACTGACTCTGCTCGCGCCGATTACGCACGATTTCTTAAGCGAGCTGATTCCGGGGCTGGGCGACGTCGATCTGCTTCCCTACACGAAGCGGTCGCTCGAGAGTCACGTTCCGCCTAAGCAGAACCCCTTGGATTTCGAGTTCTCTTTCATCTATCCAATGCGAATCGCTTCCTGGGACTCACCCAAGGTCGCCAAAAACGGGATCCTGCTGGTCGATACTCGACCGTTTACCGTGCTCGGTATAGTGTTCGGAGAGGCCTCCTCGCAGTGGGCCGAGGGACTGACAGGCGTCTTCATTGTGGTGGCGGTCCTTTTTCTGATGGTGGAAATGGCTTCGCTCGTCGCCGGTTTCCGGCTGAGTCGCACCATCACCGGCGCGGTTCACGAGCTCTACGAAGGCACGATGCATGTCAAAGAGGGCAATTTTTCCTACCGGATTCCGGTGAGGGGAGACGACCAATTGGCGGAGCTGAGCACTTCGTTCAATACCATGACGGAGAACCTGGGGCGTCTCGTCGTGGTGGCCAAAGAGAAGGAACGCCTGCAGTCGGAACTGGAGATTGCGCGCGAGGTGCAGTCGCAGCTCTTCCCCAAGGCGGCGCCTTCCAATCGCACGCTGAAGCTGGCCGCCCAGTGCCACCCGGCGCGCTCGGTTTCCGGCGACTATTATGACTACATGCCGGTGTCGGAGGGGGCGGTCGCGTTTGCGATAGGAGACGTCGCGGGAAAAGGCATCTCGGCGGCTTTGCTGATGGCCAGCATTCAATCCGCCATGCGCACGCAGCTCAGCGCGGTGAATGGCAGCCGGCCGGATCAATATTCCACTGCGCAACTGGTCTCTACACTCAACCGCCAGCTCTGGGCCAGCACGTCGGCGGAGAAGTATGCCACCTTTTACTTCGCGCTCTACGACGAGGCCCGGCAGTCTCTGACCTACACCAACGCCGGTCATTTGCCGCCGCTTCTGATTCGACAGGGAACCTTCGAGAAGCTGGAGCCGAACGGCATGGTCGTCGGGGCTTTCCCGTCCGCTAAATATGGGGAGGCAACGCTGTCGCTCGAGCCGGGCGATATCCTGGTGGCCTACACCGACGGCATCATCGAGCCGGAGAACACGTACGGTGAGATGTTCGGCGAAAATCGGTTTCAAGAGTTGCTGGCTAAATACGCCTGCGCCGATTCGCCCGAAATTATGGCCCGCGTCATGGAAGCCGTAGTCCAGTGGACCGGTTCCTCGGAATTGCAAGACGACATGACCATGCTGGTGGCGCGCCGGGTATGAAGGTCCTGACCGCCGCCCAGATGCGCGAGGTCGACCGCCGGACGATCGAGATGGGGATTTCCGGCATCGTGCTGATGGAAAATGCCGGGCATCGTGTCGTGGAATTTCTGGATAGGCGCTTTCGGCCGCTGGCCGGTGAGCGGGTGGTGGTGCTGTGCGGCAAGGGGAACAACGGCGGCGACGGCATGGTCATCGCCCGCCAGTTGTACACTCGCTTCCCGACTCAGGCCCTGCACGTGGTACTATTCGCTTCCCCCGACGAGCTTCAGGGTGACGCGAGGACGAACTATGAAATGTTGCGGGCGTGCGGCTGTCCGGTGTTGCCTGAGATCCCCCAGGAAGCGCGGGCCGCGACCCTGGTTGTCGATGCGCTTCTCGGTACCGGCCTGAGCGGTCCGGCAACCGGGCGCATGCTCGACGGCATCCGCGAGATCAACAGCGGTTTTCCCCTGGCCCAAGTCATTGCCGTCGATATTCCTTCGGGTATGGCGAGCGATTCGGGTGTCTCGGCGGGTGAGGTGGCGCGGGCCGATTGCACCGTGACTTTTACCGCGCCCAAAGTGGCCCACGCGGTTCCCCCCAATTGTGACCGGATCGGCCAGCTTATTGTCGGTGCGATCGGCAGCCCGTCGAGCCTCCTTGCGAATGCCCCATTGGCACTCGTGGCGCCGGAAATGTTCCGGGCGGTGCTGGCACCGCGGCCGCTGTGGGGGCACAAGGGAACGTTCGGTCACGTGCTGGTCGTCGCAGGTTCTCGAGGTAAGACGGGGGCCGCCGCCATGACTGGCCTCTCGGCACTGCGCGCCGGCGCGGGCCTAGTGACCGTGGCGTCGCCGGCGAGCGCGGTCGCGGTGATTGCCGGCCACGCACCCGAGTTGATGACCGAGCCCCTCGCGGAGACCGCGCAAGGATCGATCGCAGCGGAGGCCGAACTCGACGGGCTCGCCCGAGGGAAAACTGTCATCGCCATGGGGCCCGGATTGGGGTCAAGCCCCGGTATTCGGCAACTCGTCACAGCGGCTTGCGGCCACTTCGAGCAACCCCTGGTTCTGGACGCCGATGCGCTCATCGGGTATGTCCCGGAGCCGACCAACCGGATTCGCGTGTTAACCCCTCACCCGGGAGAGATGGCCCGCCTGACGGGCACCTCCATCCGGGAAATCCAGGACGACCGTGTGGCAGCCGCCCGGGGGTTTTCGACCCAACGCGGCGCCACGTTGGTGCTGAAAGGCCAGCGCACGGTCATCGCTTTTCCCGACGGCCGCGCCTGGATTAATCCCACAGGAACTCCCGCCTTGGGTACCGGCGGCTCCGGCGACGTTCTCACCGGTCTGATCGCCGGGTACCTGGCACAGTTTCCCGACCGGCCCGACGAGGCCGTCGCCGCGGCGGTTTATCTGCACGGCCTCGCCGGCCAGATCGGCGCGCGAACGCTTGGCGAGCAGGGACTGATCGCCACCGACATTCTCCACTATCTTCCCCGGGCTGTGGAGGAGTGTGCCGACTTATCGCACCGCCAGTGAGGAGGAGACAATCGCACTCGGCGAGCGCCTGGCGCGCGACCTGCCGTCCAAACGGGTGGTGTTACTGATCGGCCAGCTGGGTGCCGGCAAGACCACCTTGGCCAAAGGCATCGTGAAAGGCCTCGGTGCCGCGGAGCCGGATGAAGTCTCCAGTCCCACCTTCACCCTGATTCACGAATATCGTGGCCGCGTGTTCCACGTGGATTTGTATCGGCTCGAGGACGAGCATGAGGCGCAATCCGTTGGTCTCGAAGACCTGTTCGACCTGGAAGCCGTGGTGCTGATCGAGTGGGGCGAACGATTTCGCGATCTACTGCCGCCCGAGCGGATCGAAATCCGGATTCGGCCAATGGCGGATGAGCGGCGGGAGATCGAAGTCCGG
>Ga0182036_10001686_pt1 | contig 10482 bp, 6 predicted proteins | sample sta12Cox44000080_FD_125966 | JGI IMG/M metagenome (GOLD analysis project Ga0182036, IMG submission 125966) | Lab enrichment of tropical soil microbial communities from Luquillo Experimental Forest, Puerto Rico - statoxic.12C.oxic.44.000.080 | ecosystem: Environmental > Terrestrial > Soil >...
CGGCGAGTTGCCGTAGGGCATTTCAATTTTGCTGAGTTGGTCGTATTGAAGGCGGCGGCCGAGGCGGCGGGCGAACTCGGCGTACCGGTGGTCATGGGAGTTTCAGAGAGTGAGCGGGAATTTCTGGGAGTGCGACAGGCGGCAGCGTTAGTGCACAGCATGCGGGAAGAAGGGGGTCGAGAGATTTTTCTGAATGCCGACCACACACATTCGATCGAGAAAGCGGAAGAGGCAGCGCGGGCTGGATTTGACATGATCGTGTTCGATGCGTCGGAGAAGCCGCTCGAAGAGAACATTGCGGAAACTCGGCGCGGAGTGGAAGCGGTGAAGTCCATGCGCCCGTGGATTCTGGTGGAAGGGGAAGTCGGCTATGTGGGCTCGGGTTCGGAAATCCATGACAAGCGGCCCGACAATATCCGGCTGACGGAGCCGGAGGAGGCGAGGGAATTTGTTGCCGAAACGAAGGTGGATTTATTGTCGCCCTCGGTGGGAACAACCCATGGGATGCTAAAAAGCATGATCCAGGGAATGGAGCGCAAGCGGTTGGACATCAAGCGAATCGCCGCCATCAAAAAGATCGCAGGCGTACCGTTGACGTTGCACGGAGGGTCCGGGACGGATAACCAGGACTTCAGCGAGGCGATCGAGGCGGGGATCGCGATGATCCACATCAACACAGAATTGCGCGTCGCTTGGCGGAGAGGGCTCGAGGAGTCGCTCAGGAAGGAGGCCGGGTCGGTAGCGCCGTACAAGGTACTACCGGACGTCGTGCGCAGTGTGAAGGCAGTGGTGATTGAGCGGCTGAGATTGTTCAACGGTCAGTTATGACCGGCGGCGATTGGAATCTAGCGGCCGGATGTAAAGCAACGCGATCAGGGATCTCCTTTTTACTCGTATCGCAGCGCGACTAGGGGATCGACCTTGGTGGCACGATGAGCTGGAATCCAACAGGCCACTGCGCCGGTAACCAGCAGCAACGCGGCCACAGACACCAGCGTGGCCGGGTCGTACGCCGACACTCCCCATAACTGCGTGGCGATCACGCGCGCGATCGATAGGCTGACGATCAGGCCAATGACTGTGCCAAAGGCAACGAGTCCTACACCCATGCGAATGATCAGCTTCAGCACGTGGCCTTTCTCCGCGCCTAACGCCATGCGGATCCCGATTTCGTGCGTGCGCCGCGCGGCGGTGTACGCTAGCACGCTGTACACACCAATAGTCACCAGCACCAACCCTATGGAGCCGAAAATAGTCATCAGGAAGAAACCGAAGCGCGGTCCAGCGTAGGAAAACTGGCTGATATAGCCTTCGAGCGTTCCCGTGAAGGTGAGCGCGACGTTGCTGTCGGTGGCCCAGATTTCGTGGCGCACGTCGTTCAGCAACGACAGCGGCTCTTTCGCGGTGCGCACCAAAACGCCGCGATAGCCGGTGCCGGTCATGGTGTACGGCACCCAGATTTCCGGCTGGATTGGCTCCTGCAAGCCCCGGTTTTTGACGTCTGCAACCACGCCAATGATTTCAAACCACGCGTCCGGCAATCTATCGGGCAGGGTTTCCAGCTGGGCGATGTGCACACGCTGCCCGAGCGGATTCTCGCTTGCGAGATATTTGTGCACGAAAGTCTGGTTGACGACCGCCAGCTTGCGCTTGCCTTCCACCTCCGCCTCGGTGAAGGGCCGCCCGTCGATAAACTGGATTTTCAATGTAGGGAAATAACCTTCACTGCACAGCTGGAAAATCGCGTCCCATTTCTCCGCGTGCGTTTTGCCTGGGATATCGATGTCGCTCGGAATTCCACCATACGGAGGCAAGGTGCTCGTTTCTGTGGCATCCAGAACGCCGGGCAAGACTGCAAGCCGCCGCAACAACGGTCGATAAAAGCCGGCAACTTGATCGGAGGTTTTGTAGCGGTCCTCGGGAAGGGGGAGCCGCGCCACGAGCACGTGGTCAGGCTGCAGGCCGAGATGCACTTGGCGAAGCGCGAGGAAGCTGCGCATCAGCAGACCAGCGCCAACGAGAAGAGTGAGCGAGAGCGCCACTTCCATCACCACCACTGCGTTACGCAATCGGCCACGCGTCGAACTGCCGCCAGTTCCTTTGCCTGTGTCGCGGAGAGGGTCGTTCAGGTCACGGCGAGCCACTTGTAACGCGGGCGCCAAGCCGAACACGAACGCCGTGAGTACGGCGACGCACAATGCGAACAACAAGACCGGCGTGTTCACTCGAATGACCGCCTCCGCGGGGATGATCTGCGCGGGAATCAGCGCCACGAGCGCCTTCAACCCTCCCCAAGCGAGCAGCGCGCCCAGCACCGCGCCACCCAGTGCCAGCAGCAAGCTTTCCAGAAGGAGCTGACGGACCACGCGCCAGCGGCCAGCTCCTAAGGCTGCGCGGATGGCAAATTCTTTTTCGCGGGCTGTGCCTCGGGCCAAAAGCAGATTGGCTACATTGGCGCAGCCGATCAGCAGCAACAGACCAACCGCTGCGAGCACGATGTACAGGGTCGTTTTAAACTGTCCGACCACGAGGTTGGTCAGCGATTCGAGGTGCACGCTGAAATGCCTCGGGTAGTCCTTGGGATACACCTTCGCCAGTCGGTTGGCGATGACCGTGAAGTCAGATTCCGCTTCGCGAATGGAAACCCCGGCCTTCAAGTGACCCAACATGAACCAGTATTTTGGGAACCCGCTGCGGAGCTGTCCTTCGGCGCGGCTGGGCTTTTCGGGGAGCCACAAGTCCGCGTTGCCCCAGGCGAAGCGAGGCGGCATGATGCCGATCAGCGTGCGCGGCGTGTTGTTCAAGATGAACGTTGTATTGAGCATCTTGGGGTCGGCGCTGAAGCGGTTGACCCAGACCTTGTAGCGCAGGACAAAGACCGGCGGTGCGCCCGGCTCGTAGTCGGCGGGTTGCATCACGCGCCCCAAAAGTGCGGGCATGCCGAGGAACTCAAACGTTCCCGGCGTCACCAGGTTCCCGTTGAAACGCTCCGTGCCCTCGCCCGATCGGTAGAGAACGTCTTCGTTGCCGTTCGCTATCACCCGGTCAAAGGCGTGATTCTGCTCGACATAGTCGAGGAATTCGGGCCCCTGAAAACCGCCGCGGCCCCCCGGTTCATTGCGCTCGGCGTCGTGGATTTGCACGGACATCAAACGGTCGGCATCGGGGTACGGGAACGGCTCCATGAGCACGTTGTCGATCACGCTGAAGATCGCCGTGGAAGCTCCAATGCCCAGCGCCAACGTGATCACGGCCACAACGGCGAAACCACGGCTCTTTGCCAGCGTGCGCCAAGCAAATCGAACGTCCTGTCTAACCGTGTCCATCGAACCCCCTTTCGTGCGGTGAGCGATAGACGGCTATACGGGGCACGAGACGAAAAGTTCGTCAAAGCTGCGTCAAACTCTTCTAAATTCGGGCGACTTGACGCTGTGAACGACGAGGGATCGTTGACGCAGTGGAAAGGGATAGCTTCTACAAGCAGGGACTTGTCGGCTGGCTCAAGACGCACTTCGCGAATGAGTTGCCAGGCTCTCCAGACGATAGCAACCGTCGTCGCCTTTCTCAAAGAACGCTTACATGAGTTGAGTCGACGTGACTAAAATTCGCCCGTAGCTGTAAACAGCAGTCGTCAACTCTGATTAGCCCTAACCGGAAATCAAGTTGTTTCGGGAATCGTCTTTCTGAAGTGCCATATGGACAGGCGGCGGATTGCGGTCGCAGCCTGCGTTTGTCATTTTGTCTATCGATCCCAGCGAACGGCAATCGGATCGTTGAGACCGGGTAGAGGGAGCGATACCGCTTCAGCCTCGACCGCATCGCGTTCCTTGGAGGAGAGGCGGCGCCATGTCTCAATCGAGACATCGGCCGCCGATCGGCGCCACACCCCTACGATTTCACCACCGACGAGCAACGCGCCGGGCCACACGCGTGTCGTCCACAAGGCGGCCCGCCGCTTGGCCTCTTGTACTAGGAGAGTTCGGTCGGCTCCCCACAGGAGGAAGTACGCATCACCGCTCGGCAGGAGGCGCGCGAGCGCCGGGGGGCCGGGCTGAGCCAGAAACCTCGCCTCGTCGCTCGCGAGGATCCAAGCATCACCGATCGGCGTGTGCACGGGCGTCAGCTCATCGGCGAGCGCCTCGAACGCGGTGCGCACCTCTGCCGGCCGCATCCCGGCCCAGCGCGCGAACGACGGGGCCGTCGCCGGACCCAAAATGTGGAGGTAACGGCGCACGAGCTCAAGACGCGCATTCCGCGCGTCCATGTTGGGAGCTGCGGCGGTCCACACGACCGGCTGATGCGCACCGTCCAGCGCAGCAGGACCGTACCCGTCAGCGCGGCGTATCGCAGGCTGTTCGGCTGGACGCTCATGGCACGCCCGGCTTGGCCGAACGGCATTCGCAGGCCATCGAGGAACGCGTGGAGCCGCGCAGCAGTATCGCGCGCCCTTTCTCGGCGGGGGCCGTGATCCGGCAACCGCCCGAGCGAGAATACAGCGAGGTCCTTCGCGGCCACGACGTAGGCGCTGAACCGCGGGCCCCAAAGCTGGATCAGCGAAGGGTGCTCCCAGGTGGTTGAGGTTGTACGCTCGACTCGCGCATGGATCGAGAATAAGGCGGCGCGCGGCATGGAGTCCTGCAACCCCGGCCCATGCGGCCCGGCGGAGTGACTTCGCTCCCGCGGGGAGGCGTTCGTCAAGCGAGCCGACCCTCCGCCTGAAACAGAGGATCTGCGAGCGAGAGAGCTCAAGCCGAGGCATCATTCGTGACAGGTTTTCGCTTGATCTATTTACCCACCACACGAGAGCATCCGTCCGGGACTTGCGAGGGCGACCTGCTCCCCGGAGCCACTCAGGCGGACTCGAGGTCGCCGCGGCGAAACTTTTCGATCAAGTGCTCACAGGAACGCAGACTAAAGGCCATGATGCTGAGGGTGGTCGTCTTGTCCGTGCAATTGAGAAAGACGCTGGCGTCACAAGCGTACAAGTTCGGCACGTCGTGAGCCTGCCCGAAAGCGTTGGTGACGAATTTTTTGGGATCGCGCCCCATTCGGCACGTCCCGGTATCGTGGAGGCTCCAGCCGGGAACGTTCGGTGAATCGCCGGAGCCCTCGACCACGCCGCCCGCCGCACGAAGCAAATCGGCACAGACCTGCTTTGAGTGTTCCCACATTTTTAAAACGTTTTCGTCCCACTGAAAATGAATCCGCGCGCACGGAATCCCGTAAACGTCTTTCACTTCCGGATCGATGTCCACAAAGTTAGCGTCCGTTCTCAACGAAGGAGCTTGAACGGTGAAGCTGACCGGTGTTGGGTAGCGACGCCTGACTTCGCGCTTGTAGGAGGAGCCGAAGCCTTCGGCCCGAGTAGCATACCAAGGGTATTCGCCGCAGCCCCCGCCGGGATATACGCTGTATCCCCGGATGAATTTTTCTTCGTGGGGATCTTTCAGGTTTTGCCAGCGAGGCATCCACACGATGGTGTTGTCGCCAACGCTGTCCGGGAAACTTGGCTGACCTAAGAGCTGGGGCAGATACCCGTAGGCAGACTCTCCGTAAAGGTGGTCGCACAGATTGCGACCCAGTTGGGCACTGGAATTCGCAATCCCGGTGGGCCAGTGACGTGACTTGGAATTGAGCAGGATGCGCGCGGTTTCGACATTGGTGGCCGCCACGATGACGGCACGGCCATAAACCTCCACCTCCTGCCGGGACTTGCGGTCGATATACGCAACGCCGTCCGCCAGGCCCTTTTCATCCACAAGGATATTCTTTGCCAGCGCGTCGGTGCGGAGTTCGAGATTCTTGGTCGCTTCCGCGAGCGGCAAGAAACGCCACGGCGTCGAGAAAAAAGAGCCGGTGTCGCATCCCGTGGTGCACGCGCCGCAAAAATGACACGCCGGATGGCCGGCGTGGTCGACGGTGAGTTGCGCAATGCGGTCCGGAAGATAAGGGACACCGATTTTTTCGGCGCCTTTCTGCAAGATGTGGTCCAGGCAGCGCAAATTAAACGGCGGCAGGTATTCACCATCGGGATTGCTCGGGCGGTTCTGGATTGAACTGGACACTCCAATCATACGCTCGACGCGCGAATAGTAAGGAGCGATCTCCGCGTAGGTGACCGGCCAGTTCACGTCGTAGCCATCGAGCGAAGCAGCGAGGAAATCGACATCGCCAAACCGGGCGGAGGACCTCCCCCAAAAATTGGTTTTTCCACCCACGGCCCAGCAGCGTGGCCAAGTCCACTCGGTGCCGGGAGCGGTGGTATACCTGATTTCGTGTTCCCACACGCCCGGCACCCATTCGCTGTCCATATAACCAACGGATTCCGAGCGCTTTGCGGGATCGCCGAAGCCGCGAAAGGTCATCTGCCATGGTTTGCGATGGTTGCGGAAGTCTTTGGCGGGATCGAGCCTGCGCCCGGCGTTAAGGCAGCAGACCTTGAGGCCAGCTTCGCAGAGCGTTTTGACGGCCATGCCGCCGCCGGCGCCGCTTCCAATCACGATCACGTCATAGATTTGTTTCGGCATGACGCCTCACCATTTGGGCGGAGGCAAATGTTTGTGTTCGGGATCATCGACGTGCGGGCATGCAGGCGACTTGGCATAGAACTTCAGCGCCGGATTGTCGATTTCCTTGTAGCCGATTTCGCTGGTGTAAAAACCCATTACCGTGAGTTCTTTGATGGCGGAGAAGAATCTGCGGCCATCTTCTTCGCCCGCGCGATGCTTCGCTTTGTATGCCAGCGGCTCGAGGACAGCCACCTGTTGCACGTCAGAGAGGGACATGAACGTTTTGCCGAGCAGGCGCTCGCAGTGCGCGTTCAACCAACTGATTCCCATGCGCATGGGATATTGCTTGTCCTTATCGTTGGCTACCATGAAGTCCACAAACTCGGCGACGCCCGCCTCTTTCGCTCCAGGAGTCGAATCGTTGGGAATAATGAGTTCCGTAAGACGCTCCACTATGGGGTATTCGGAGGGAGAAAAGAACAGCGGCTGATAACTCTCTGGCCGAATGGATTCCACGGACTTGTCGTGGGAGCAAATGAACGACCATTTGGCGAATCCTGGAAATTTCGACGCGGCGGCGGCGGTGGCCATAATGCGAAGCATTTCTCGACGTTGCAGGTCTTGTCCAGCCATTGTATTTGTCCTGTTATCGCTTCCGCCTTTTCCCTTCAATCCTCCTGCTCTCGCCGATTTCCGGATTGGAACCGAAGTTTTTCCCGATTAAACCCGTTCGATAGTTTTCGGTCATGACGGTCATCGGCGCCGGGTTTCGCCACATGAAAATGTCAGGGACGCAATCCTTGCCCAGGTTGTAAGCATAGCGCAATCCATCGAGCTAGGGGCGGTAAGCCCGTCAGGCACGACCCCGCGCTGACAAGGGCAAACATGCGCAGAACCTCCTCCTGGGCTGTTTCATCTGATCGCCGGGGCTTTCGTATCTTTTTGGCGAGAGAAGATACAAGCCATCGGGATTCGCAACCACGGTGAAGGCACCAATAAAGGAGCAAACCGACCGAACAGAAGCCCTTGGATCGGGATTCGGAGCGCAGACGACCGGCGAGGAGGCGCTTGGCGGCCGCGACCTTCGGGGAAAGGTTGCAGTTGTAACCGGCGGCCACTCCGGTATTGGCCTGGAGACCACGCGCGTTCTCTCGAAAGCGCGGGCGGTCGTCGTCGGCGCCCGCGATGTCAAAAAGGCCAGGGCTAATCTCGAAAAAATCGGGAACGCGGAAGTGATCCCGTTCGATCTCGCCAGCCCGAGCACCATCGACAGCTTTGCCGCTGCGTTTCTGAAATCGAACCGGCCGCTCGATATCCTCATCCACAACGCGGGGATTTCGGGGCCGCCACTTACCAGGGACGAGCGCGGCTACGAAATACAGTTTGCGACGAACCACCTGGGACACTTCCAACTGACCGAGAGACTATTGGAAATCGCTCAAGAAATCAGGCCATGCGCGCGTCGTAGCCTACTCTTCCATCCGCCACCGGGTTGCCGGAATGGACTTTAACGACCCGAACTTCAACAATCGGCCCTATGATAAGTTGGTGGCTTACGGCCAGTCGAAGACCGCCACGCCATTGACAAGATCGCGGCCGAAGCCCTTTGGAGACTGAGCGAGAAGCTCACCGACCTGCAGTTCACACTCTGAGGTAATTCAGGAGAGAAAACACCAATGAACTTCTCAGAATTTGAGACCATCCAGAAAATCAAAAAATCTGCAGCGGCCATTCGCAAACACGAGAAGGAACTCGCAAAGCAGGAGAAAGTTTTAGCAGAAAACCAACTGTTAGCCGAGAGGCTTGGACTCAACAAGAACGCGGAAGGCCAAACCCTTCGTGCCGCAGCGGAAGCCGCTGTTAACTCGATGCGAACCAAACTCGCGGAAATGAAGGCGACACATAACAGGTTTGTCCACGAAAACGGCCTTCGATTAGAACTGTTCCCAGAGTGAGTTAGTTCACAATCGAAGTAAAGCCTACCGCGTCAACTCCTGGGTTAGTTCGGCTTGAAACCCAATCGCGATAGTACCGCGTAGCGATTCGGCCCGCACATTCACTTTCCAGGACACCGTCTACTCAAGCTCATCGAAGTGGCCTCGCGAACATGCCCGACAAAGTTCCGACAAGTTACCGATCAAATAGGCATTTTTGTGGCCTCGATTTGGTCTGTCATTTCTGACAGTGTGAATGCAGTTATCCGGTTGACAAGCTGAACGTGATTCCTGGTCTATCGGGAGTGGGATTAGATGCGAGCAATTCTTCGTGGCATACTCGTTCTAGTTCTTCTTCTGTCGGCCTTCCTTCTATATCCTCATCCCCATCCGACCAGACCGAAGGCAGCTTGGGCATCTCGGCGATCAACAAACTTGTCGTACGCCGCGCCTCCGCGATGGATCGTGTTATGCGGAATCCAGGATCGTCCTTGCGTCACATACATCGTCGTCTATCATCAGCGCACGCGGGCGCGCGGAGATTCACAAGGTGAGGGTGTAGACTACGAGCACAAAACCATCTCCGTAACCTGGAGCAACGATCGTTTCAAGAACGTCGAAGCCCTTGAACACGAGGTCATTCACGCCGCTCTGTGGGAACGAGGGTTTCGTGACACCGACAGCTGGGCAATCCGTGACTGGATTTACTTTTCTGATGAAACTCTTCCGTTGCTTCTTCACGATAACCCTCAGTTCGCCGAGTACCTAACCGCTGGATACTAACGAGGTAGAATCAGTGCAGAGCGGTCATTCGGCGCTAGGCTCCTGAGTACTCCTGATTGCCTCTTCGACACGCCGCTAGTGCCGGGACCTTGTCCAGAGCGACTCCCTGAATTAAAAGGACTTATCAGCAAGTTCCGGGGGATCCCCTTGGACCCAAGAACGCCCCAAGAGTTGGATAGGCGAACAAGGTCCGGTCCATTGCCTGCGATTTCCTGTTTGTTCGTTTACCGCACCTTGCCGATTCGTTCCGAATGACTGGGTCCCGACGACAACTCTGCCGCTACCTGCCTGCATCTAACGCCGCGCGGCCATAGCGAGCGCCCGTCAAAAGCATGCAGAGGAGCTTCCTCTATGTCCAAACGAGTCAACTTGTTCCCCGTGATTGTAGTCTTGGCACTGACAAACCTGGATTCGCCCAGACTGGGTTTCGCGCAGGAGAAAACCCCCGGGGATAAGGTCGGCCGGCAAGACGTCATCCTCCGTGAGGTGGACGTCGTCTCTGTCTACTTCACTGTGCGCGACGACAAGAAACGCCTGGCCAGCGACCTCCCTCAGGACAAGTTCACCGTCTCAGAAGACGGAAGGCGGCAGGCCATCAGGTTCTTCGCCCACCACAGTGATGTTGTCCTAAACGTGGGTGTGCTCTTGGATACCGGCACAAACATGTCCTGGATTCTCAGCGAGGAGGCGCAGGCCTCAAGGCTCTTCGTCCAGCACGTGGTGCGGCCGACTGACCTGGGCTTCATCCTGAGCTACGCCTCCCGCGTGGAAACCGTGCAGTTGCCTACGTCGGACGTTGCGCTTCTCGAGGAGAAGGCGGGTACGATACAAATCGGAGGAGCGGCCATCGGGCTGCCGGAGCAAAGCTCGCCCCGGCCGCCGAGGGTCTGGTTCCCAGGCGGAGGGACGGTGGGCATCAATGGGAAGCCCATCAACCAGCAGCGCGAAGCGCACCTTTACGACGCCATCCGCGCCGGGACTCTTCGCTACCTCAAAGGCGAGGTGGGACGAAAGGCCGTCGTCATTGTGGCCCTCTCTGGCGATTCCCAGAGCGAGTCTACGATGGAAGACGCTTTGCAGGCCCTGCTCGAAAACGATGTGATCGCCTATGTCCTACAGATTTATGATGCTCCGGGCCACGACAAGTGCGACGTGCTCCACATCTTTGAAAAAGACAATCTCAAGAAGCTCGCCGAGGCTACCGGCGGCCGCATGCTGGAAGTCAAGGGCATTGATAAGCTCGAAGCTGCCCTCGA
>Ga0182036_10001697_pt1 | contig 10459 bp, 8 predicted proteins | sample sta12Cox44000080_FD_125966 | JGI IMG/M metagenome (GOLD analysis project Ga0182036, IMG submission 125966) | Lab enrichment of tropical soil microbial communities from Luquillo Experimental Forest, Puerto Rico - statoxic.12C.oxic.44.000.080 | ecosystem: Environmental > Terrestrial > Soil >...
GAGACCATACTCCAGCAGTATTTTGCCAACTCCCCGCCCCCGGGCGACGTCAACACGGATTCTATCATCTCCTTCTGCGCTTCAGGCGCGGCGTATCAGACTGTCGTCCAGACTGGTGTCACGACTAAATTTGCTCTTGCGGGGACTTTTTCTGCCGCCCCTGACATGACGGTCTGGTCGAGCCAGCGTATCTTGATAGCCGACCCGACCGCCGGCTACTGCACCTGGGACGGTCACGCCTTCGTCCAATCTGGCGGCGTCAGCCCTAACATCGTTGTCACAGCAGGAGGATCAGGCTATGGAGCCCCGCCATCCGTCACAATCACCGGGGGGTCCGGTGCCGGTGCAACTGCACACTCCGTCCTCACAGGTGGCGTCGTCACCTCAGTCGTCCTTGATACAGCAGGTACGGGCTACAAGGCAGGCGACGTTCTCACAGTCACTTTCGGATCAGGGGCGGCTACTGCGACGGCTATCGTCTGGCCAATCCTCAGCTTCACTCCGACAACTCTTTGCGTCTACGCCGGTCGCGTCTGGCTGGCGGGCACGCGCGTCCTCTTTTGGACGGGAACAAAGGGCTTCGATGATACGGCGACGGCAGATGCGTCGGGCTCTACTACGCTCACAGACGCCGACCTCGTCCACTCCATAACGGCGCTGCGAGCGCTCAACAACTTCCTCTACATATTCGGTGACGCCAGTATCAAGCAGATCGGCACCGTCACGGTGTCGGGATCGGCCACGATCTTCAACATCGTCACATTGTCGTCGGACCAGGGTACCCCGTTCCCAAAGGCCATTGCGTCGTATAACAGGCTGATCCTGTTTGCCAACAAGGTGGGAGTGTATGCAGTTCTTGGAGCGTCTGTAGAAAAAATATCCGACCCGATGGACGGTATATTTGCTGCGGTTGACTATAGCCAACCGATGCAGGCAGCGGTGACGGACCTACACACTTCTCTGCACACATTTTTGCTGCTCCTGCGCTACAAGGACCCGATCCAGGGCATAACCCGGAGCCTGCTGCTCTGTTTCTACAAGAACCGCTGGTTCGTTGCCAATCAGGGTAACACGACCACAACGATATGCACCTGTCCCATCAGCGGACTGATCGAGACCTTCGGTTCATCCGGCAACGACGTGACGCAGTATTTCCAGAGCACGTCGCCGGTAACCATCACGTTGCGCACGTCACTGTCCGCTAACGGCGACATCCATATCGGCAAGAAGTCCATCAATGCGTTCGTGGCGCTCTACTCCAGCAATGCCGCCATCATGTCGGGCACGGCCGACAGCAGCCCGCTCAATCCCGGCAAGCCCTTCTCCTTCAATACGGCAATCCCCATCCAATGGATCAACAACTCGAACAATCCTATCCAGTGGCAGAACAACAGCCTCCAGCCCATCCAATGGATAGCAACTGGGTGGCTGTATCAGCGCATTGGGATACAGCAATGGAATGCAAATGGCGTCTTTCTTGGGATGACGCTGACTGGTTCTTTTTCGGGTGGAGCCGGGGGCGGGGGTACAGCGGGACAATCCACGGGCCTCGTTATCAATGCTCTGGGCATCGAGTACCAGGATCAGGACATCTTTGCTGACAAGATGAGCGCATAGCCATGGGGAAAAAACTTACAGAAGCGGATTTTGAGGAACGCTATATTCCGGAGCCAATGTCTGGATGCTGGTTATGGACCGGACCCGTCAATCTACAGGGTTACGGATGCTTTGGAGGAAGACAGGCAGCCCACGTTCACTCATATGAAAGGACTAAAGCCCCCGTACCCGAAGGTCTTGAGCTTGATCACCTTTGCAGGGTTCCGTGCTGCATCAATCCAGACCATCTTGAGGCTGTAACCAGAAAAGAGAACTTGCACCGCAGCCCAATTTGGAATGGGAACAAAACGCACTGTTCTAAGGGACACGAGTACACTACTGAGAACACCTACTACATCACGGCAAAGAATGGTCGTAACTGCCGTGAGTGTGCCCGCCTCAACGCGATGCGTTACCGGAAAGGAAGGTGAGGCTAATGCCGATATTTTTTCCACGATATCGTGCTTCCGCAGGACCCTGCCGGGTTCTCAATATGGTTGCAGGAGCATTACCTGGAGCACGTGCAGTTCGTGCGGCTGTTTCAGGCTCAGACGACGCACGTGTTCATTCCTGACTACAATTTTGCGCTCTGGGCCGACGACAAGCAGACCATGGCAGCCTGGCTGGAGGCCCATCAGGTCACCCACCTCGCCTTGCGGAATTTTACCGGCGTGTCAGGTATTGACCTGTCGGATGTAGACCTGACGCAGCAGGATCAGTGGTATAGCTGGATGGATAGCCACGCATCTGAACACGCAGACATAAGATCGGCTTTGGGAATTATCACATGATCTACCAATTCGAGAAGTTCATGCCGCACAGCGTCCCGGTCTGGATGCTGGCCGACTGGTTTGCAGAGCATAATGGCTCCCCGCCTGTTGGCCGACAGCCCCTGCTCGACTGGAACAAGTACCGGGACGAGCAGCGTAAGGGGCGGGTGCTGTTCGTCGCCGCCCGCAACCAAGAGCTTGATTTAGTTGGCTTTGCGCTGCTGTTCCTGGTCAATGCCCGCAAGTATGTTCCGGAAAGCGGAATACGCTACGTCTTGCCCAAGTTCCGGGACCAGGGCGTGGAGGAAGCCATCGATCTCATGATTGAGGGGAAGCTCAATGAGGCTGCGCGCGCTTGAGGACTGGTGGCTCCGCTTCGAGCCGGTGCATTTCTGCTGCGCCGACGATGACGATGACGGCGGTGGTGATGACGGCGGTGGTGATGACGGCGGCGGAGGAGGAAGTGGCGGCTCCGGAGACGGCGGAGGAGACGACGACGGGACCGGCTCAGGCGCCGGAGGAGAAAAAGGGGCTGCGGCCGGCGGCGGTTCGACCGGCGGCCCCGGAGATGACGATGGTGGCGGTCCGGCCTCCAGCGGCGGCAAGGACACGGGGGATACTGGAGATCAAGGAGGAGAGGCCGGGGCCTCCTATGGCAGCGGCTCTACCGGCAATGAAAGCTCGGCTTACGGGGGCGGCACCGGGGGCGGAGCATTCGGCGGCGATGCCCGTGATACCGGTCGGTATGACGGCGGTGACGGCGGCGGCCTCGCGGCCGGCACCGACCCGGGGGCCGGCAATGTCGGCAACGAGCAGGCTGGTTTAGACAATGCCTCTCTTGGTTTCGGCAACGATCAGACAGGGGGGCAGGGCGCGGCAGCAGCAGGAGACCAAGCCCCCGGCGCTCAGGCTGGCGGCCAGTTTGGTGCAGACGCCCGTGACATAGCCAACTACGGCGGCACCAGCGCCGCTGATGTAACCGCCATGAAGGCCGGGCTTGGCTCCAACGTCGGCGGCAACATTGCTGGCGAGGGAGACATCCAAACTGCCTTGACCGGCAGTCCTAACGTGGCGGCGGCGCTTTCACAGGCCGGCAATGATCCAACCTTGCAAGAGCTTGACACGCCGAGCAACCCGGCCTGGAGCGGTTATAACGTCACCGGCACTCTCCAGGGAGCGCTTGGGGCTCCTCCGGGCACGCTCGACCAAAGCCAGCTAACTTTCAGTGGTCCACCTAGCGTGAACGTAGAGGACCAAACCGGTCTGCCGGCCGGCGGCCTGCAGGCTGGAACGTTAGCTGATTTAGCCAGGCAATTTGGTGATCTCGGAACCATGATGAGGGACGCGTTTAGTGTTCCGGCGGCCAGTGTTGATCCTAATTCTCTTGCTGGTCAGTTGGGCTACAACGACATCGCCGCCAGCGTCGGGAAGCCTATTGGTACTCCATCTGGAGACACAACGACGCCGATGAATTTTGTCGGCAACGCCTTTGCCCCCGGCGAAACCATCATGCCGGACACGCCTCCGGGGCCACAGACTGTCGACAGCACACAACAGGGAATTCTGAGCACTGCTCCCGTTGGCCTCGGTGGTCCATTCCAGGCCGGCCCCGGCAACGCACTGACCGGCAACCAAGCCGTTGATCAGGCAGTCGCGGCCGGAGAGTTCTCTGGCAACCTGCCGTCCTGGACTGACATGACGGCGCTGTCCCCCAACGTCAACAGCCCGGCGAATTCTGTTGCGGCTGCACTCGGTGAGGGGCTGGCCTACGGGGGGCTTCCGGCGGGATCAATGACGAACACGCCGGCAACCCTGACCGGTGGGTTGGTCGGGAAGGCCGATCCTGGGATGCTCTCCGGAACGCCGATGCAAGACCAAGCTCCGGTGGATTTCAATCAAATCACACCGGCCACCGGCATTAACCCGAACGATCCCAACCAGACGATAGTGGCCAAGACCCAGCCGGCGGCTTCACAGGCGACCAGCAGCTTTCAGGAGCAGGCCGATACGCTTGCACCGTGGGCATTTGCCGGTACTCCGACTGGGCCGGCAAAGCCTGCTCCGGCTCCGTCCCCGGCTCCGGCCCCCGACAATCAGAAAACCCTGCCGGATACGCAACCCCCAGCACCAACTCCGGCACCCACCACACAGGGACCCACGGCCCCGACAGAGCCTGGAAGCCTGACGCCGGATGTGACGGCGGCGCTCGAAAGTCCGGATGGGGCTTCCGATGGTGGCCTCACGACTGCTGGAAGCAGCACGGCTCCAGTTGGTCCGCCACCGCTGACGGCAGCCGACCTGAGCCAGCCCATACCGGTAATTTCACAGCCGGATACGCCTATTCCGCCGGCTGATGGGGGGCTCCCGTCTATCCCAAACATCCCGCTTGAAAGTGACGGGCCTAACTTCAACCCAGAGAGCGGGCTGTTCGGCTCTCCCGGGACGCCCGGCGGAGCCGCCAACCAAGTCGTCAACCAAAGTCTCCCGGGCGGCGTCCAAGGTCCCGTTCTTGGTCCCATCATGGACCCCAATGGGGCGGGACCTCCACAGCCGGATGGCGCAAACCAGAACCCGAATGAGGGCCTCTATTCTGTCCTCAATAATGCGATAGACACCGGGGACGGAGCCAACATCTCGACCACTGCAGGAACGCCCTGATGTCTTTTCTCAGCGACTTGCTTGAAGGCAATACCGGGAATTTGTGGACGGACATCGAGCACGCGCCATCAAGTCTTGCGGCCCACCCGGAGCAGATTGCGGAGTTGGCGGCCGGGGCCGGCGCCGTGGCGCTGCCGTTTCTGGCTCCTGAAATTCTGGGGGCGCTCGGGCTCGGAGACCTCACGGCAGCGGCCGGTGATCTTGGTGTCGGCGCAGCGGCCTCTGACGTTGGCGCTGCCGCTCCGGCGGTTGAGGCTGGGTTGGAAGCTGGCGCTCCGGCCGATGCTCTTGCTGCTGCGGCAGAGCCGGCGGCGGCGGCTGGTCTCCCGGCGTGGCTGAGTGATGCCGTCAACGCCGGCGGCCTCGGGAGCCTCGGTGAAACCGTTGGCGGCGTCAACGCCCCATTCATCCCGACCACGGTAGACACGGCTGCGGTTGACCTCGGCGCTGGTGCAGGAGCTAACGTTGCCGGCGTATCCGGTGTCCCGTCCATTGCTGCCGCCACTACGCCGGTTGCAACGCCGACGGCGGCGCAGGCTGCCGGTGAGGGCAACATCCTGGCGTTTACGGGAGCCGGGGACCAAGCTCCAGCGCAGGCAGCTATTACTGATGCGCTGACCGGTCCAAGCACATCGGCATATGCGGCGAATGCGGCGCCGTTGTCAGGCGATGCAGTTCCATACATCAGCAACGCCGATATAGGCGGACAGCTTGCTGCCGAAACCGGTGGTGGCGCAGCGCCAATCCTATCCAATCCCGTTGTTGCGGATGTTGGCCCCACTGTCGGAGGCGCGGCTTTAGGCGGCGCTACCGATGTCGGCTCAACGGCTCCTTCAGCGGCCGCCTCGATTGGAGGAGCGTCATCGTCTGGAGCGGCCCCAACCAGTATCTGGGACGCGCTGTCCGGCGCCGGCGGCGGGCTCGGCAAGCTGGCCTCCAACCCGTTGCTGCAGTTGGCGGTGCCGGGCGGGATGCTGGCTTATGACCTGATGAAGGGGCCGGCACCGATCCCGTCTGCTGCAACGGCGGCTACGCAAAATGCCATCAGTCAGCTTGGCCCGTTGCAGGGCAAGGCACAGCAAAACGTCGACCTCTATAATACGACGGCGGCTACCGACCTCAATCTGGCCAACAACTTCCAGATCAGTCCGGCGCAGGCCGCTTCCATTGATCAGTGGAAGCAGGGCCAGATGAACCAGCTTTATCAGCAGATTGCCAACCAGGGGAACACCAACCCGACTTCTTCGTCCGAGTTCCTGCAAGGCAAGAACCAGATTGATCAGCAGGCGCTGGCCATGCAAGTGCAGATGGTCAATCAGTTGATCAGCACGGCGTTCCAGGCTTCCACTGCCGCCAACGCTGGCGTGAGCACCGCCACCAACGTCACCTCGTCCATCGATAACCTGCTGATGCAGACGGCGCAGCTTCAGGTCCAACAGGACACCAGCTTCAACCAAGCGGTCGGCTCCGCCATGCAGGCGTTCGGTCTGGTGGCTGGCCTTAATGCGGGTAACTTTAACAAGCTGGGTAGCCAAACAGCAGGGAACTCGCTGACATGAGTGACCTGACCTCTAGCGCCGCCGACCAGAACAGCCCGGAGCGGGATGAGGCTACGGCTGCTTACAGCCCAGAGATCATCGAAAACATATACCAGAAGGCCACCGGTCCGTCGGACAATAATCCGGGCGGTGTGCCTGAGCAGGACGAAACAGCGGCCCCGGCCGGCGGGGACGATGACAAGCCATCCACCGCTGGCAAAGGCGGTGACGAAGACAAACCCCGCAAGATAGGACGCGGTGAGGCACTGCTGACTTCCGATGCCGTCAAGGCGCTCGATGAAGCGGACGAGCGGCTCACCCGTGAGCAGGGTGAGGTAGTGCGCGGCGGCGTCAAAGATATTGAGCGCATGATGGCCAAGATGAATTCTCGGCCGCTGCCGCAGATGGACAAGACGCCGAATGCGCCGGAGGCAAACTTCACGCAGAACATCGGGCCGTTTCTGGGAATGGCCACGGCGCTGATGGCCATTGCCGGGTCTCGAGCCCGGCAAGGCGGCACGGTGGCGCTCAATGCGTTTGCCGGAGCTATCAAAGGCTGGAAGGAAGGCCGTCAGGACGAATTCCAGGCCAAGACCGCAGAGTTCAAGATGGCGGCGGAGAAGGTCAAGGAGGACAACCAAGAGAAGCTCGATCAGTACAAGATGGCGTGGAGTAATGACAAGCTCAACATCGATCAGAAGATGAATATGATCAAGATGATTGCCGCCCAATACGGGGACGAGAAGGCGCACAACACTGCTGTCCGCAAGGACTACCAGACCTTGGCCGGTGTCCTGGACAAGGAAGATCAGATGCAGATGAATTACGACCTAAAGCTCCAAGAGATGGGCTTTGGCTTGGCCGGCGTTGGCGGCGACCCCGAGATGATCAAGAACTGGGCCGAGACCACTGTGAAGACCGGTCAATTGCCACCGGAGCTTAAGGGCATGAACAGAACAATGTTGGTCCCTATCAGAATGCAGATCGGGCAATACATCAACGAACACTACACTGCAGAGCAGAGGGCTGATGGGTCTATTGCCTACAAGGCAAAGCAGGCGGCGGCAACTTCTGGCGGCCAGACAACTGGCAGAATTCTTGCTCGTTCCGAAAACATCATGGACAATCTCAACGACCAGATAGGTCCGGCTCTTGATGCCTCCCGCAACGTTCCTCGTGGCAGGTTCGTCCCGCTCAACAAGCTCGTGCAGGGCGGAAAGGTGATGACCAGCAACCCGGATTACTACGACTTTGCCACAGAGGGATTGCAGCTTGCGGAATTGTGGGCCAGAGCAATGAACCTGCTTGGCAACACCATGAGGGAAAGTGACAGGCAAATTGCTTTGGACCGCCTTAACACCGCTGCCAGCCCGGAAGCCTTCCGCAGGGTGGTGAAGGACATCTACGAATTCGTGCAGCGTGAGAAGCGCAACGCCGAGAAAGAGAAAGCCGCCATTGGTCGGACCGGCCCTGCGCCGCAGAGCGCAAGGCCGCCTGGATTGGATACTCCAATCCCGACCGCACGAGGTCCAAGCCCTGCCGGCAACGACGGCTGGGGAGATGTTACTGTGCACTGATGCCCACGTATTCCATCCCAGGTCCGGACGGCAAGACCTACTCCATCGATGGTCCCGAGGGCGCCAGTCGAGAAGACATCATTGCCAAGATCAAGGAGCGGATGGGGAGCCAAGAGCCGGAGCTTGGCTTCGGCGGCACGCTGGCAGATGTCGGCAAATCCTTCGGCCGAGGCATCTCCAAGGGGGCCATCGGTCTTGCAGGACTGCCGGGGAATATAGCCCACGGCATGGGCTCTGCAATTGACTGGGGCCTGGGTGCCTTGGGGATGGAGGCGCCGGAGGAAAGCGACATCTTAACTTCCGACCAGCTTACCCGCATGGTCGAAAACAAGTTCGGCAAGTTCGGGACGCCGCAAACCGAATACGGCAAGTACGCCCAGTCCATTGGTGAGCAGGTTCCGGCCATGGCGCTCGGTCCGGAAGGGATGCTTGCCAAGGTCGGCTCTGCCGTCGGGGCCGGTGTTGGTTCTGAGGCCGGCAGTGAACTGCTGGAGCCCTACGGTGAGGGCGCGCAGGCGGTCGGCAGCATCATCGGCGGTGGCTTGGGTGGCTACGCATCAGCCGTGCCCAAGATGGTGCAGAGCGGCCGCGCGGCCAACAAGGCCGCAGACCTGATGGCTGACATGGATGCCACCAAGGCAGCATCACAGGCTGGCTATGACTGGGTTGCCAACAATACGTTCGGCATCGGGCACGCGACTGCTCGAAACCTTTACAACGGCACAGAAAATTTCCTCAACAAGAGTTTCTACGACAAGCGCATGGCCCCCGTCACGTATGGCCTGCTGGACGACGTTCGTAAAGACTTGTTCATCAAGGGACCGAAGGGCACGAAGGTCCCTGTCGATCAGCCGCTGTCTGCCATGATGGGGCTATACGAGCGGCTCGGTAAAATCCGTCCAGGCACGACCATCGGTGACGAAGATGCTGCCGCCGCCGGCATTGCCCGCAGCCACATTTTGAATTGGATCGATAAAAACGCCCAAGCCACTGGTGTGCCGGCCAAGCTCAAGGACGCCATGCAGAATTGGTCGGCGTACAAGAAGATGGAGGAACTGACCACCGCCGAAGAGCGCGCTGCTGGCAGCACCGCTCAATCTGGCACCGCGATGAACTTTCAGAACTACCTCCGTCATGAAATTGAACGCATCATTGACCCCAAGTTTCCGCATCGGGCGCGTGGCTACAAGCCCGAAGAGATCGAGGCGATGAAGGACTTCGTTGCCGGCTCGGTGGCGCGCAACATCACCCGCATTGTCGGCAAGGGATTGTCCCCCACTAGCCCGCTGGGCTTTATTCGTATGGCGGTCGAAAGCCTGTATTCTGCCCCGCTGGCCATTGGTACGGCTGCGGTCGGCATGGCCAGCCACAAGATAGGGGATTACCTGAGCAAACAGGAGCTTGCCGACATCATCCGCATGGTACAGGAGCGGGCTCCGGTCAACGCCGTGACAGGTCCGGCATCCCGTGCGGCCCGCAATGCCTACAATGCGTCGAAGGCCACCGGCAGGCGGTTTCTTGCCAAGGGCGCAACGGTGCCGGCCACTATTGCCGGCGATCAGGATGAGCAGCAGCAGGGCATCCCCCGCATCACCGTGCATCCACGGGCTCCGGCTGATGTCCTGGCCAATCCGTCGGGCGTCCCCGATCTATGAGTGACATCCGGGAGATCAAGAAAGAGATCAGGTCTTTGCTGGATGACGACAACTTGGAGCCAAAGGATCGGCTGAAGGCTATAGAGTGCTGGACCCGGATCGTGATGGTCGAGCACAAGGTCAGCGGAGGTGACACCGATGGAAGCTTCTTCACAGCCCCCAAACGCTCCCGTAAGAAGCCTCCCTGACGGGGTAAACCCGGAGGCGCTCTATGACGGACCCAATGTTCACCGGCTCGCGTCTGGCCGTGGAGCGTTTTTGCCCCCGACGCCCGAAACGCTCTCCGCCCCCATCCCGCAAAGTCCCCAAGGACCTGCGCTGGCTGCGCTGCCTGGGCCTCAGACCGCCGTGGTGGTGGCCCCAGCCACCGCGCCGCCCCCTGTACCTGTATCGCAAACCGTGATGAAACGGGACTATCCGCAGGTCGTGGCCCTGGCGATGGATGTCCTGTCGGCAAGGCTCCTCGGATTGATTGCCCTGGTGGCAATGTGCGGGCTCTGGGGCGTTGTGGTCTGGGACCCCGACCCGAGGCGGATTGCGCGTCGCGAGCCCGCGCAGAGCGTCCATGCCGCGGACCAAGTCCGCGTTTCGGCCGAAGAAAACGGCAGCGTCTTCAGGCTCCAGCGCCTCGAGCCCCCGATAAGGCAAACGCCAGCCGAACAAGC
>Ga0182036_10001701_pt1 | contig 10453 bp, 11 predicted proteins | sample sta12Cox44000080_FD_125966 | JGI IMG/M metagenome (GOLD analysis project Ga0182036, IMG submission 125966) | Lab enrichment of tropical soil microbial communities from Luquillo Experimental Forest, Puerto Rico - statoxic.12C.oxic.44.000.080 | ecosystem: Environmental > Terrestrial > Soil >...
GAGGCCAGATGGCTTTCCACCTCGCCGAGTTCAGTCCCGTTCAATTCGCCGTCGAGCTTGGCGCGCAAGATTCCATCGCTAAGGCAAGTCATAAGTCTCCTTCGCTCCATACATTTCAAGAAAACGCTTTTCAAACTCCCGCTCAGCACGAGCCAGCATCGTCCCTACGGATCCCCGCTCGACACCCAAGGATTCGGCCAGGTCGTTGTAAGAGAGGCCGCTCGAGCGCAGGATCAGAATCTGCGCATGGGCAGGCCTGAGGGCGGCGAGAACGGCGCGTACAAGGTTGCGCCTTTCCTCGCGCAGAACTTCGTCCAGAGGATTTGGGGTACTGGGCGTCTGGAAGGCGCTGTGCGCCGCTGCCTGTTCGTAGTGCTGACGCCGGGCAGCAGCCCGCAGGGCATCGATACCGAGATTGGTGGCAGTGCGATACAGCCAGCCGCCCAGGTTGCCATCGGGCCGGGGAGATAGAGGGTAGCGATAGAGCTTTACGAAGACGTCGTTCGCCAACTCCTCCGCCCGGTCGCGATCACCCAGCAGGCGAAACAGAACGGCAACAATCCGGCTGTAGTACTGCAAGAAAAGCCCTTCAAAAGAGCGCTCAGCCCACTTCGGCCCGCTGGCCTCGGTTCGTTCCACTCCAGCCATGCCGTCCAGCCCTTCAGCCGCTCCCAAGCTCACAGGCGTCCCCTTTTCCGAGCCTCGATCTCTATGGTTATAACGTCTCCCAAGCTCGAAATGTGACGGGCAAGAGCAGGAAGCAAGGAGCAAGAGGGAGGGCACATCGCACCCTCCATATGTGGAGCGCAAAGGCCATCGGTCGCCCTTGTTCCCAGACCGCCACGAATTCTTTCAAGTGATTTTGCGTTGTATCCTTAGCTTCTAGATTCTTGCTTCTTTCCTTCAGGCTTCTTCGCCCATGATCAATACCGAAACAGTCCTTTTCTTCGCTCGATCTAGTTCAATCAGGAAGACCCTCTGCCATTGGCCGAACTGGAGCTCTCCCTGCGCCACATTCAAGGTCTCGGAAGTTCTCAGAAACATGGCCTTGCAGTGTGAATGCCCGTTCTTCTGTTCGTCCGGGCACATGTTGACCGTCCGAACGCTGAAGTCATCGTGCTGATAGGGGCGGCCGCGCGGGGCCAGCCTCTCCATGATTCTTCTCATGTCTTCCAGCAGGAGCGGCTCATTTTCATTAACCATCACCGCAGTGGTGGTGTGCCTGGTTTGAACATTCACGAACCCGGTACGGATCCTCGACTGGCGCACCACTTCCGCAAGCTGTTCGGTGAAGTCCACGAACTGCAGCGGGCCTTCGGTCTTGAGACAAATCGAGCCGTGATAAGCGCCCAGGGAAAGATGGCGTCGATGGGCAGCGGGCGTCGTCGTGCTCATTCTCTCATCATAGGTCAAAGTTCGGTAACCTGAATGGCCTGGCGCGATCTTTGCTTCGCTCATGCTATTTCTCCTGTGGCACCCGTTTTGTGGGACAGCCTCTTCGACTGAGGAGAATGACGTGCCGCTCTCCCCACCAGGGCTCCGGCGAATGCCCCTGCGAAACAGACGGCCATCACAAGGCCTAGGACCGCGAGGGTGGAAAGCAAGCCGGGCGGCGAGCTGGGTTCTCGTGGGGCGAGGCCGAGCGGCGGCAACAGGGTGTCCAGCATCGGCACCCAGATTCCAATGAGTACAGCCCATAGCCAGGGCCGCCACGGCCTGAGACACCCGTGGAGAAAACTGAAAGCGACCAACAGGGCCAGCGTCACCGGCACGTCATCACTGTGCGAATCGGCGCATCCGATAAAGACTCCACCAGCCAAAGCCAGGACTGTCACAAGAACCGTAGCGACGGTGGTCGGGAATCCGTGGCCCGGACTGCTGGATCTAGCTGGCTGCCACTTCCGGCACTACCCCAAAGCGCCGATCGCGTGCCTGGAACTCCTTCACCGCCGTCTCCAAATCAGCGCCGGTGAAGTCTGGCCACATCTTGGCGACAAACAGGAGCTCCGCATAGGCACTCTCCCAGAGAAGGAAATCACTCAGACGTTGCTCCCCGCCGCTGCGAATCATTAGGTCGACCTCAGGAGCCTCGACGCCAGCGTGGCTTACCTCTGCCAAGACGCGGGAAAAGTGCTCGCGTGAAACGTGCTCCGTCTTGCCCAACCGGCGCGCCGCCTGCACAATGAGATCGCGCGCCGAATAGTCGACGGCGATGCGTAGATGCGTCGCATCTCCTCCAGCCGTTGCCGTCTCTACGGCTTCCACCGCCGCCCGCAGGGAAGCAGAAAGTCGATCCCGGCGGCCAATCACACGGACGCGAATTCCGTACGCCGCGAATCGCTGCCGTTCTGTGCAGAAGTAGTCGCGAAATAGCTCCATCAGAGTCTCAACTTCGCCTTGCGGCCGCTGCCAGTTGTCTCCGGAGAAAGCGTAGAGCGTGAGGGTTCCTACTCTGAGGCGCCGCGCAGCCTCAACCACGCGTCGCACCGCGCGCACGCCTTCCCGATGGCCCGCGCTGCGTGGCAGGCCGCGGCGAAGCGCCCAGCGTCCGTTCCCGTCCATGATGATGGCCACGTGTAATGCCGTGTTCTCGCTCACCTGCAAAGTCGTTTGTGTCATAAAGTGCCCGGACAAAAATTTTTGCGCGCCGCTATCGAACTCGCGTCGTCCGGATCAACTGTTCCATCTCGTCCAGATACCGCTCCAAAGCTCGCCTGCCCAACGCCGTGAGGCGGAATTGGGTTCTGGGGAGGCGGCCCTCGAAGTACTTGGTGCAGGTGATGTACTTCGCTTGCTCGAGCCGGCGCGCATGAACGCTGAGATTGCCATCCGTTGTCTTCAGTATTGTCTTCAGGTCACTGAAGCTTAGTGAATCGTTGACGGCGAGCGCGCTGACGATGCCCAGTCGCATCCGCTCGTGGATAAGCCGGTCCAACTCCATCGCCCTTTCTTCTGGCATGGGGCGAGCCCCGGAGCGACTGCCCCTGCCCCGAGTTTCGGAGCTCGATTCTGGGCGACGGTGCAGAGATCTCTGTCTAGCCACCGTACCTCCTGGCAATTATGATTCCGAATACAATCTGAAGCCCGCCAAATCCGGCCGCCAGGAAGAAGTTGCCCCAGGAAGCGGGGCTGAATAAAGCCACGGCCCCCATTACCATAAGACACATCCCCATCACCGGAACGATCCGAACCGAGAATGCGCCGCCCGTCACGACGCCGGCGCCGTAAAGCAGCAGCCAGAGCCCGGGTAGCAAGGCGCTATGTCCGGCGCGATACAGGGCCGCACTAAGCAACACGCCGGATACAAAGGGTGGCGACAGGCTGAGCGCAAACTTGCGCGCCGCGCCCGAAAGCACCGGCAAGTTAGCGGCGCGAGCCTTCACACTAACAGTCCAGGCGCCGATGACCATCGCCAATGCGGCCTCCATCAACCAGGTGGTGAGCCACGCTCCGACCGTGGGTTGCCGTGCCGCCAGCCACGCGGCCCCGAGCGCCGTGATTCCCATGCCCACTCCGCCCCAACCGGGAACACCGGTGAACGAGGCCGAGCGCTCCATGGTTTCACGGATGAAGCGCAGGTTTTCAATGGCATGATCGCGCGGTGCAGGAGCCTTCCGGGAACGAGCGCGACGCGGGCGGTCGGGAAACATGAGTTGCAGCCTAACGTAGGCGATTGTTCTTGTCAAGTACTTTGTTTTGCAAAGTCGATGCCGCTATCCTGAAGGGGATTTCGCTGCCAGTTCATTGTTTGTACTGTCCCTCTCTCAGCGACGGCCGACAACGGGGGGGTGGGAATAGCCTGCTAAGCAGAACCGGCCTCTCGGGCGACTCGCGGTTCCTGACAGTTTTCGACACACACTGGCACAATGTACACATGAAGCGTACAGATCTTGTGCTTGACGAGGAGATTCTTCGGGAAGCGACCCGCGTTCTCGGGGCCAAGACCTAGTCTGGCGCCGTGAACCAGGCGATGGAAGAAGTCATTCGCATCCGCAAGATCCAGAGCTTAGTTAGGGGAGTTTTTTGGGAAGGGCCTCTGGAAGGGTGATCTTGCTCGGCTGCGCCGGGACAAGGCTACCCGCTGGCCTCGCCGCGACTGTTAATCGGCAAGGATTCCACGTCTTATTCCTCCCCTTCCACTCTGTAGTACGCACTACGACATGCATCCCGTCGAAGATTCTACGCACGAATCCGAGTATCGGCGACTGCGTGTCTGCCCCGAGCGAGCGGAGAATCAATAACGGGGAGCCGATGTCCACGAGCTTTTTGATGACTCGGCTGGGCGAAGAGATTCGGGAGACTCCACCCCTGCGCCGGCATGCCAAGTGGGCACGGATTGGAGCAGCGGGAAATCGACCCAGGCTCAGCCCTTTCCCCCTCCTGGGTTGGCCAGGGTCGGTGATGATCTGCTGCTCCAATCCTCCAGTCGCCACCCGGACTTCGCGGTGACGTGTTCTCTCTCGAGGAAGTCAGCGCTTATCGGCCAGATGTGTCCTTTAACGGACGTCATTCCGAAGTTCTCCAGGAACTCGGATCTCTGTGTTCCGCAGTGCTTGCTGACTCCCCTAAGGTCCCCACCTTTACCCTACCAAACCACCAGATAGCGAACACAGAACCGCAGATCCTAGCAGTAGTGTTAACTCCACAAAAGTATTTCACTCAGGCGCTTGCTCTTGGTGAAAGCGACCTGCCGCCGAGGAGAAGCGGAGAGCGAAGGACCTTCCTTGGAGGGCACGCAAAAGCTTGAAGTACAGGGTCGTTCCCATCCCAACAGCTTTGACTTATTTAAATCGCTCGTCCAGAATGTTTGCTATGAAGCCGGGATCTATCCGCACGAGCATCGATCTGCCGCGGAAACCGCACCGTCGCCTCCACGAGGCTGTTGAGCGTAAAGGCTGCTCGGCCCGGCAGCTCATCCTCGCAAGCATCGAGCAGGCTGTCGTACAAGCTGAACCAGCCGGCCCTCGGCGGCGGTGGAGCTTGGATCCTCCGCTGATTGCTATCGTTGGTCGACGAGTCGAGATTCCCAGCGAACAGATCTATGACCTCATTGAGATTCCCTGATGTCAACGTGTGGCTGACGGTGGCCACGCCCGAACACGTCCATCACATGGTCGGACGTCCTGGCCCCAAGCTGGGGACGGACGCCTACCTGTTGGCCTTCGCCAGGGTCGTCGAGGGAACTGTAATCATTCTCGTTTGCCGTTAGGCGGCCGTGGCTCGCTGCCTGCTGCTTGAGGCCGGAGGGGAGCATGACAAACGCTATCAGTCGGAGGGTCAGAATGAAGGCGAACTTCCTCGTCGTGGCAGCAATGTTGGTGGCGCTGGGTGTAAGCCTCCTGGGCGTAAAGGAGCGACCTCGAGCGGAAGCCGAATCACAGGATCCAAAGTTCGTGCAAGGTAGTGAGCTGGTTCGGCCGGAAGGGTATCGCGAGTGGATCTACCTGAGCTCAGGGCTTGGGATGAATTATTCGACGCGAAGCCAGCCGGGCGAGCCGCAATTCACCAATGTTTTCGTTACGCCCGAGGCCTACCGCCAGTTCATGAGATCGGCCACGTGGCCAGAGAAGACCATGTTTGTCTTAGAGGAACGCGACTCCTCCACTAAGGGTTCCATCAACACAGGAGGTCACTTTCAGACGAAACTCACAGGGCTCGTTGCCGAAGTCAAAGATGGGTCGCGGTTTCCTGAAAAGTGGGCCTTCTTCTCTTTCACGGACGCTCAAGGCAAGCTCAAGGACACTGCCAAGGCCCTACCCAGGAGCGGTTGCTGGACTTGCCACAATGCTCACGGCGCGGTGGACAACACCTTTGTCCAGTTTTATCCGACCCTCAGAGAGGTTGCTCAGGGCAAAGGAACATTCAGGGAGGAGAGTCCGAAGGGGGAAGCCAAGTAATACACTTTCTCGTTATTTGCGCGACCGTGAACTGAGACGCGGAAAGCGAGCAGGATCAGAACGAAATTCGGGACTCCTGTTTGTAGCCCGGGCGAGACGCCCGCGCTACGTGAGGGATGCCGAAATTATGAATGCGTCTTCCTGGCGAGGTGAATTTCATGGCTGATGAATCCAAGACACTCTTCGACGCGGTCGTAGTAGGTTCAGGCGCCTCGGGGGGATGGGCGTGCAAGCGTTTGACGGAGGCGGGGTTGAAGGTGGCTCTGGTGGACTGTGGCCGCCCCCAGTCGGACAAGAACTTCAAAGAGCACATGCCAGCCTTCCAATTGAAGTATCGCGACCGGGCGCCGGAGATAGTCAAGAAGACCCGCCCGGTGCAGTCGCAGCTGGGCGCTTGCAACGAGTACACTTACGATTGGTTCTGTAACGATCTGGAAGAGCCCTACACCACTTCCAAGGACATGCCATTCAGTTGGCAGGGCCGCCTGCGGATTACCGGCGGTCGCACGAATGTCTGGGGCCGGGTGAGTCTTCGCCTGAGTGACCTCGACCTGAAAGCGGCTTCGTTCGACGGTTACGGCGAGGACTGGCCCTTGAGCTACAAAGATCTGGCACCGTATTACGACCTTGTGGAAGAGTACGTCGGCGTGGCCGGTCGGGCCGAAGGTTGGGAGTACCTGCCGGATGGGAAGTTCCAGCCCGACATGGGCTTGACCTGCGCGGAGACGAAGCTGCGCAACAGCGTGAAGGAAAAGCTCGGTTGGCTCGTCACACCGACCCGCACGGCAAACCTCACCCGACCCATCAACGGCCGCGCTGCCTGCCACTATTGCGGCCCCTGCGATCGGGGCTGCGTGACGCACTCCTACTTTAACTCCGCTTTCACTACCGTTGCTGATGCACTCCAGACCGGAAGGCTGACGCACATTAACTACGCCATGGGTTACAAGGTGCTGATGGATACGGACCGCAACCGCGCCAAGAGCGTGCTCTACATCGACCGTAACACGCGGCAGCCCAGGGAGGTTTACGGCCGCTCGGTAGTTTTATGCGCACAGTCCCTCGAGTCCGTCCGCATCCTCCTCAATTCGGCGAATCAGCAGTATCCCAACGGCCTGGTCAACTCGAGTGGCGTGTTAGGCCACTATTTGATGGATCATTTCTGGGTGGCCGGGGGGGCTATGGGCGAGTTTCCGGACCTTCCGGGCAATCTCAACATCAACGGGCCCAACCGGCCTTGCGGGATTTACATCGCTCGCTTCCGCAACCTGCCGGGGAAGCCGCAGTCCAAGAACTTTCTGCGAGGTTACGGCTACGAGGGAGGGGGCGGGACGGACTTCAACTGGCAGGCCAAGGGCTTCGGCGATGCTTACAAGAAGGGCTTGTTCGACCCCATCACCACCGTGGGCATGGCCGGATTCGGGGAGTGCCTGCCGCGCTGGGAGAACTACGTGGAGATCAACTCCAACGTGGTCGACACGTACGGCATTCCCGTCCTCAACGTCCACATGACCTACGGCGACAACGAACGCGCCATGGCTTATGACATGCGGGATTCCGCCGTCCAAATGCTGGAGGCGGCGGGAGCCAAGAACCTCCGACCCTTTGTTGTGCCGGACCGCGTGCCCGGCTTTGCTATCCACGAGGTAGGCATCGCCCGCATGGGGAAGGATCCCAAGAAATCCGTGCTCAACCAGTTCCAGCAGACACACGACATCAAGAATCTGTTTGTCTGTGACGGCGCAGGTTTTACCTCCACCGCCTGCCAGAATCCGACGTTGACTATCATGACGCTGTGCGTCCGCTCGATGGATTACCTGATGGGTGAGATGAAACGGGGTAACATCTAAAATCAAGCCCGTTCGCGCGCTTCCCTGGTGTCACGATAAACCTCTTCACGAATGATCCGTTCGGTAGCCTCGCTGAGGTACTCATCAAGTGCCTCCTTGATCTCCAAGTACTCCGGCCAAAGTGTCCTGTCGACAAAGGATTCTGGAACCCTCACCATGACCGTCGTGTAACGCTGGCGCACGTAGCGATAGGGTTCCAGACCATAGCGGCGGCACAGGGCTGTGAACAAGCGCCTCTGCCAGCGATCAGGGAGCGCGAACCGCATCTCTACCGGCTGCTCGGTTTGCGCCATGGCGGCGAGAGCTTTCTTCACCCTCAGCAGCGCCGCCGCCGCCGCACTGCGCTCGCCGGTGGTCTTGGCGCCCTCGAACAGAGCGGAGATCTTGCGCAGTTTCTCACGGAGGCCTTGTTCTGTGATCATTCAAACTGAAAAATAAGGTCTGCTTTTGCTAGACGGAGTACGAGACGTCCTCGTCTGTTGCGACTTCCGGTAGCGCGTTCGTCGCCGAGACCGCGACAGAGGACTTGTTCCCGCGTCGCATGCCCACGATGCCCGTGCGCACCATTTCCAGTACACCATAGGGGCGAAGCACTTCCAGCAGCCCATCAATCTTGTCTTCGGCGCCGGTGATTTCGATGGTCAGCGATTCCGGCGCAACATCCACCACGCGCGCCCGGAACACGCTTGCCAGCTCCAGCACGTGGGAGCGCGCCTCGTGCGTCGCCGCCACTTTGATCATTGCCAGGTCGCGGACGATTGCCGCTTCGTTGGTAATATTGTCCACCAGCAGTACGTTCACCAGCTTGTACAGGTTGGCCTCAATGCGGCGCGCCTGATCGCGGTCGGCATCTACCGTAATGGTCATCCGCGAAACCTCGGGCTTTTCCGTGCGCCCCACTGTCAGCGAGTCGATGTTAAAGGCTCGGCGGCGAAACAGAGATGCTACCCGGGTCAGCACCCCCGGCTTGTTCTCGACGTATACAACAAATGTGTTCATCATGGATTCGAAACTCGAAATTGGAAATTTGAAAATGGAAACTCGAAAACCGAAAGTCGAAAATAGAAACCCAAATCGCAAATCATCCGTGAGGCTGTGCAGTTCGCCGGGGTTCTGCAGTTTCGAGTTTCGACTTTCGCTTTGCGAGTTTCGAAAATCATTCGTCTTCGGCAGTCTCAACAATCGCGCTGGGCCGCCGGATCATCTCGTGCAAGGACGCTCCGGCTGCCACCATCGGGTACACGGTATCTTCCTGCTCCACCTGGAAATCGATAAGCGCCGGGCCGAGGTGCTCGCGCGCCGACTGGACCGCGGGCACAACTTGTTGGCGTTCGGTAACCACGATAGCGCGGATCCCGTAGGCTTCTGCCAGTTTGGCAAAATTCGGATTCAGCAGCGGCGTTGCCTGGTAGTTACGCTCGTAGAAGAACTCCTGCCACTGGCGCACCATGCCCAGGTAGCCGTTGTTGATAACGGCGATGTGAATCTTCAAATCCTCCTGCACCACGGTAGCGAGTTCGGACATCGTCATTTGGAATCCCCCGTCGCCCGCCACTACCCACACCTCTGCCTCCGGGCGCGCCACCTTCGCCCCGATGGCCGCGGGCAAGGCAAAGCCCATCGTTCCCAGGCCCCCGGAGGTGATGAGCGAACGCGGATCCTCGTGCTTGTAATACTGCGCCTCCCACATCTGGTGCTGACCTACATCGGTCACCACCACGGCGTTACCGCCGCGAGTTTCCCGCCACAGGTCATTGATGACGTGTGCGGCGTAGAGGTGTCCGCTGTCAGGCAGGTTCTGGATGTCGCGCACCGCGGAGTCGCCTTTAAGGCGGTCGATGTAGTCCAGCCACTCGCTGCGATGGATCGACTCGACGTGGGGTAACAGTTCGCGCAGGACAACACGCAGGTCGCCAATGAGGGCGACGTCGACCTTCACGTTCTTGTTGATTTCGGTGGGATCGATGTCGACGTGGATCTTCTTGGCGTTAGGGGCGTAGGTCTTCAGGTGACCGGTGACGCGGTCATCGAAGCGCATTCCGAGCGCCAGCAGCAGGTCTGCTTCTTGAATCGCGTGGTTCACCCACGCTTCGCCATGCATGCCCATCATGCCGAGGTTCAGCGGGTGAGAAGCGGGAAACGCCCCCAGACCCAACAGGGTGAGCGCCACTGGAATGCCAGCGCCCTCCGCCACTTCGCGAACTTCGCGCATCGCGCCCGAGACCAGGATGCCGTGACCCGCGAGGATCACGGGCCGCTTCGCGTTGTGGATCAGTTCTATCGCCTGCGCGTACTCCTCAGCCGCGGGTGAGAGGTCAGGGCGGTAGCCCGGCAGTTGCGGCTGTGCGGCCTCCCAGTCGAACTCACACGAGGACTGCTGCGCGTCTTTCGTAATGTCGACCAGGACCGGGCCCGGACGTCCGGAGCGGGCCACGTAGAAGGCTTCGCGCAAGGTGCGAGCCAATTCATCGGCGTGCGTCACCAGATAATTATGCTTGGTGATAGGCAGAGTGATGCCGGTAATATCGGTCTCCTGAAAGGCATCGGAGCCGATCAGCTTGCTGCCTACTTGGCCGGTAATGCAGACCATCGGTGTGGAGTCCATCATCGCGGTGGCGATGCCGGTAACCATGTTGGTGGCTCCCGGCCCCGAGGTGGCGATGGCAACCCCTACCCGGCCGCTGGCGCGGGCGTAGCCGTCCGCCA
>Ga0182036_10001702_pt1 | contig 10447 bp, 13 predicted proteins | sample sta12Cox44000080_FD_125966 | JGI IMG/M metagenome (GOLD analysis project Ga0182036, IMG submission 125966) | Lab enrichment of tropical soil microbial communities from Luquillo Experimental Forest, Puerto Rico - statoxic.12C.oxic.44.000.080 | ecosystem: Environmental > Terrestrial > Soil >...
CGCGACGGTTCCGTCAATGTAAGCCGTGGCGAGGCCACAGCGGAGTGGCGCAAAGGACGACGGCCTACGCTCCGCTTTTATGCGGCGGATGCACGCGACTGAGCCTTTTGTAAAGGGACCGGAGCGCGACTACTTCGCCGGCATACCTGAATAGACCAGCCGGGCATTTCACTCCCTATTTGCTGCAAGGTTCTTGCCGCCCATCAATGGGCGAACGTGAAAGACACCCAAAGGCCCGCGGCCGTTGCAACCGCTCCTGCCATGGCAATGGCATTTGGTCGCCAATCGTCCGTCATCGGTTGCAGGTTATGGAGGTGCACCCTCCGATTGCCACTGAGAGAGGAACGGACATCGGTCAAGGCGCCAGAAGTGACGCTAATGACCCACCACGTCATTTCGGCCGCGCGTTTGTTTGCTCGCCACCATTGCCGAATATTAATTCTCCGGCCACCTCTCCGCAACGCAATCGGTTTTATTGAGCCGTCCGGAGCGTGTTTATTGGAATACGCCCCATGGTTTGTTGCGTTCGCGTAAGGACTCACGTGGACATAAAGGGCGACTCCGCCCGCTTGCGCCATCAAGCCGCACGCTTGCTGGTGCTCGCCTTGAGGGCGCGCGAGAACGGCAATGTGGACGTCAGCAACGATCTTGCGCTGTTAGCGTCCGAGGCCTTCGACCAAGCGGACAAATTGGAACGTGCTAGTGACTAAGGACGTGAGCCGGGTTTCGGCGCTTATCGGCCGGCCGGCAAGTAGCTTTTGTTGACACTGGCTGCTGCTGGCGAAATCAGAGGGACGGCAGGCCGAGCCCATGGGCAAAAGATCACCGAACGAGATGGACGTCGAAATTGGCAAGAGGCTCCGCATGCTGCGCGTGTCGCGCGGCCTGAGCCAAGCCGAATTGTCCAAGAAGCTCGGCATTACGTACAAGCAACTTCACAAATACGAGAGTGGCTCGGGTCGGATTAGCGCGGGGCGTTTGGTAGAACTCGCCAATCTGCTTGACGTATCGCCTTGCTTGATTTTCGAGGACGAGCTCTTCGGAGACGAGCCACCTTGCAAGCCGGACGGGACACTCGAACTGCCTACGGACAAGCACCGTTTGGCCGTCGCGCGAGCGTTTGACAGAATCCGCAGCCCTAGCGTCCGCCGCACAGTGGCCGATCTCATCGCGCAACTTGCGGACAGTCTTTGATTTGCCATTTCAGGCGCTACGTGACGCCGTCGTTCCTTTGCTGGGCAGCGGGGCCGGCGCGAATGCTGACCGCGTGCGCAATTCAATTTTTGATGATGCCAACAATTTGCTGCTAGGACAGACGCCTAGCCCCTCCCCCTCCTATACTCTGGTTCAATGGATTTGCTCTCGCTTCGATTTATCGCGGCCAATCGCTGGGGGGAAAGAGGAGATATGATATGAAGTATCTAACTCTAACCTCCCTCGCGTTCTTCATGCTGGTGACCGCACTCACCGACGCAAACGCAGTCGTATGCGCCCGCGGCGTTTATCGGGCAGGCTGTGCCGGCCCTCACGGCGCCGTCACTACGCACCGCACAGTGGGCGGTACATACGTGCGTGGAGTGCGCTACTGATCTGCAACGGCCATCGTGGGCAAGAAAACCGGCGCCCGTCATCGCGATGCTGCAATATTTTTCCGGTCCCCAATCCTTCGTGGGGCAATTTCCAACCCGTTGACTTGCCCGGCTGGCCTAGCGCCGGTCGGTTGGTACGCGCGAGCGAGGGACAGCACGGCGCTGTGCGGTGGGATAGGTCTCCTGTTGATTTCCCTGCGCCGTGCTGCCTTCCGTCGCGACGCAAGAACGGTGAGCGTGACGCGCGGCTTTCTCGGGGCTCAATAGCGCCAGCTTTCGCGAATTGCGTTGGCGACTCTGTGTCCGCAAAAATTTGTGCGCGGATTTTCTGGGGCTTACGGTTCGCTTTGATGAAATTTTGCAACTGTGCGTTCAGTGGATAACGCGCTTATTGCTGCCGCGCTATTACGTCGGCCGGTGCGAGTCATAAGAGCCCTTTAGGAACTCGGACTGACGGCCAGCGTTGGTTGCCCATGGGGGCGTGCTTAACTGTGTGGAGCGCGTAATGAAATTTGACGACCCAAAGCGTTGGTATGACCGTGCAGCCCAATTGCGGGCACTGGCCGATGATATGGCCAACGACGAACATCAGCGCATGTTGCTTCAACTGGCCGACGGCTTCGACGAGCTCGGTGACCACGCCGCAGAGGGACAAATGCGCCATAATGCTGAACGGCGGTCTACCTTCCCGGTTCTATTGGGATGTTGGCAGCGAGCCGACGCGCCTCGTCGTAGGTGAGCATTTTCGCCACGTCGCGCCGGCCATCCTAAATTGGCGGCGTACCCTACTTCATCTCTCCGCGGATTATCATTTCCTTAGCTAACCGTAGAGCGCCATCCTCGGAAAAGGCTTCTATGCCGCTTGTCGGGACCGATTCCGTTTCCCTACTACCGTCGGTCAGGTTTTTTATGTTCTGGCCATCAAGACGCCGAACGCGAGCGCGGTAGCGTCCTACCGAGCTCTCGAAGGTCTCGATCAAATATGCTTTGTAAATCTCAATTGGCATAATGCTCGAAGCGCCGACACGATGATACAAGTGGCCCCGGACATGCTTGCGTTGGGAGGCGTTGTCCGGAGCCACCCAGGCGTGGGGAGGTGGGAGGAACCCCGCCCGGCGCCGACCTTCCAATCCCATGTTGGTCGCAATGCGTTCGCGGTTTCGGCGCGGCGTGGTTTCAATGCGGCAATTTGGTGCTGCTGGTAAAAAAAGCCCGCCCAGATGAGTTCCCGCTGTAGGCACTAAACGACCGCCCGGCAATTCGCTATCGCGGTCGTTATTGGGGGTAAAGCGGACATCGCACCAGGGCGTCGAAATGGTCGCTTTTGACCCTTTGCGACACTTCGGCCTACCGAATTGCTGCTCCGCAAAATGGTGCCTGGGCCCCATTCCAGTGCTGGCAAATCCTTGCTGTAATGACATTGCGTTGTGGCCTGGGGCGGGCAATGCGACGGCGCGATTTCATCAAAGGGACTTTGGGTTCAGCGGCCATGTGGCCGCTCGGGGCGAACGCGCAACAGGACGGAAGTGTGCGGCGCATCGGCGCGCTTTTTGGCTCCGAGGACCGGCCGGCCCAGCAGGCGCGCCTCGAGATATTTCGCCAAGCTTTGGGTGAACTGGGTTGGACTGATGGCCGCAACGTGCGCATCGTTGTTCGCTATGGCGCGGCTAATACCGAGATTATCCGCAAAGCTGCGGCTGAATTGATCGCGCTTGCGCCGGACCTCATCCTGGCCAGCAGCGGCGCGGTGCTCGGAAGCTTGCTCCAGGCAACCCGCTCCATACCGCTTGTGTTCGTCGTCATACCTGATCCGGTTGGCTCGGGCTTCGTCAGAAGCCTGGCGCGGCCGGGCGGCAACGCGACTGGCTTTTCGCAGTTCGAGTACAGCTTGAGCGGTAAGTGGCCGGAGCTACTGCGTGAGATCAACCCAGATCTCACACAGGCAGTGGTCGTTTGGGATCCTGATTTGCCTGCCGGTATAGGCCAGTTCGCCATTATTCAGTCGGTGGCGCCGTCCCTGCGCATGGAGGTTATTCCAGTCAGGGTGGGCGAAGCCGAGCGCGCTATGGCGGACATTGCGCGTTCCGGCAACACCGGCTTGATCGTGACAGCAGCTAGTGCTCTGGGAGGCGCTCCACGCGACTTGGTCATCGCGCTGGCTGCTCGACACAAATTGCCTGCGGTCTATCCTAATCGCCAGTTCATCGATCAGGGCGGCCTGATGTCGTATGCCGCTGATCTGGACGAGCAGTACCATCGCGCCGCCGGCTACGTCGATCGCATTTTCAAGGGCGAGAAGCCGGCCGATCTGCCGGTCCAGGTACCGACCAAATACGAGCTTGTAATCAACCTCAAGACGGCGAAGGCGCTTGGGATTACCATACCGCGGACGGTATTTTCCCGCGCCGACGAGGTGATCGAATGAAGCGGCGCGAGTTCATTGCGCTTGTAGGCGCAGCGACGGCGGCTTGGCCACTGGCTGCGAATGCGCAGGAAACCAAGAGCCCGGCGCTGATAGGGGTGCTGCCGATCGGTGCGCCATCTAACACGTATGACAAGTCGCTAGTGGAATTATTCCGAGAAGGCTTGCGTGGTGCGGGCATCGTTGAAAATAGAGATGTTACACTCGATGTCGTTTGGAGCAGCGGCAACCTGGACGTTGCCGTAGACGAGTTAATCGAGCGCGGCGTCAAATTGTTGGTCCCTTGCGGTTCAAGTGCGGCGGCAGCGGCAAGTCGCAAGACATCGGCAATTCCGATTGTCTTCATCAACGTCGGCAATCCCCGAGGTCTGGGAATTATCGAGAGCCTGTCGCGCCCAGGTCGAAACGTGACTGGATTTAGCGATGTGCTTGCCGACCTGAGTGGCAAATATGTGGAGCTGGCTCGGGAACTGAGCGGCCAACAAGCAACGATCGACTATCTTTGGCACACCGAGTGGCCGGACGGGCAACGCAGGCATGACGCAACCCAACAGGCCGCTCAATCCCTCGGTGCGGAAATTCGACCATGGGGGATAAAAGACCTGGCGGGATTGGACGATGCTGTGGCCGCGATTAAAAGAAGCGGCGCGTCTAGTTTCATAATTCAGCCTAGCCCATTCACTTACACGCAGCGCGCTCAGGTGATCAATGCCGCGAATAAATATCGTCTAGGAACAATCTACGGATTTCCGATCGCGGCAAGAGACGGCGCCCTAGTCGCATACGGACCAGATTATGTCGACATGTATCGCCAGGCAGGCACTTATGTCGCCAGGATACTGAAGGGCGAGAGGCCCGCCGATCTACCTGTCGTGGAGCCAAGCAAGTTCTTGATGGTCATCAATCATAAGACCGCTGAGGCGCTTGCGCTGATCGTGCCAAACACCATGCTCGTATCCGCCGACGAGGTAATCGAATAGCGACATTTTGCTGCGCCGCACTTTGGTCGCTAATGGCACAAAGCGTCATTTTGCGGCAGCGCAGCAAATGGTCGCCTTTGGGTGTAAAGCGGACATGTGTCGAACGCGTGCCACCCGCGCGCTGGTGAGAGCTTGAAATCAGTTCGATCATAGCTGGCGCAGGAGAGGACTATCATGTCGAGCGACGAATCCATCGACCGCAGAGCATTCCTGGGCGCCGGCACAGCGACCATTCTCGGCCTGCCGTCGATGGCGCAGGCCCAACAGAGTGGAGCGGCGCCGTCGGCCGATACCTCTACACCGGCAGCCGTCGCGGCCGGCAACCGCAAAACTTTGAGCGAGTTGATTGCCGATTTCGTCACCGGGTTTGAGCTCAAAGACGCGCCGCCCGTTGTCATCGAGCGCGCACGCGTCGCCTTCATCGACACTATCGGCGTCATGCTGGCGGGCAGCCAATTGCCACCATCCGACATCCTCTGTGAAGTCATCAAGCTTGACGGCTCGGCACCTGCGGCGACGATTGTCGGACGGTCATTGCGCGCCGCACCACGGTTTGCCGCGCTCGTAAACGGCGTTGCCGATCACGCCATGGATTTTGACCTCACCTACATGGCTGGCCAATCGGTCGCCGCAGTCATCCCCGCCATTCTGCCCGTGGCTGAAACTACCAGCGCGACGCAGAGTGAGATGCTGGCGGCCTTCATCGTGGCCGCCGAGGTCGCTGGGCGCATCTACCGCGCCGGGGCCAAAGCGTGGAGAGGTACAGCCTGGCACTCGACCGGCGTCGTCGGTTCGACCGCGGCCGCGCTGGCCAGCGCTCGGCTTATGAAAATTTCGGCGGGCAAGATTTCCAATGTTGTCGGCATTACGGCGTCGATGGCAAGCGGCGTAACCGCCAATTTCGGCACAATGACGAAGCCGCTGCATTCTGGGCACGCTGCACAAAACGGCGTACTCGCGGCGATGCTCGGGGCCCGCGGCTTTACCGCGAACCGTGCCGCACTCGAAAGCGGCACCGGCTATTTCGAGTGCTTCCTGCACGGCTTCGACTGGTCGACTACCGCGTTCGACGACCTCGGCAAGACATTCGACCTCGAGCAGATCGGCTACAGCATTAAGCCCTATCCGAGCGGTGGCCTCGGCCACACCGCCATCGATGCCGCCCTCGAACTGCGCGAGATGGTCAAGCTCGACGACATTGCCCACGTCGAGGTCGCCATCACCAAGTATGCGGCGCACCGCTACACCGACAAATATCCGCAATCGGCGGAAAATGCGAAGTTCAGTGGCCCATATCTTGCCGCCTATACGTTCGTCCATGGCGCGCCGATGCTCGCCGCGTTCCACGAGGATGCGCTGCACGACGAGGCGGTGCGCGCGTTCGCGCAGAAGGTGTCGCTGGCGATCTATCAGCAATATGCCGACCTCCTGGAGGACTCGCCTGCCAAGGTGACGGTCACACTCAACGACGGGCGCAAGATCGAGCGAGCGAAATACTATGCGACCGGATCACGGCAGGTGCCCATGTCGGCGCAGCGGATCAAGGCAAAGTTCGACGTCTGCGCGGTAGAGGCCGTCGACAAGACAACGGCCGAGAAGATTTATACGACGCTGAGCACTTTAGGCGAGCAGCCTTCGCTCACCGATTTTTGGCCGCTGCTGCGGAAAGCATAACGCGTCTATCGAAGGTCGGCAGTAGCTCGCCGAGGTGTTTGGGGTGCCCACGAGACCATAGGTGGTCCAGCCCGTTGGTGGTCCGTGGTCTTCTATGAACCCTTGAGCGTCATCGGCGCCCGTCTGCCATTGCGTCACATTTGTTCACCGTGGGCGCGCGCTACCCTCGTACATATACGTCATCGGTTTCGGGCCGAACATATAGCCGGTTTTCAACCGCTCGAACTCGAACCCCGCGCCGCCAATGAGGGGCTCGATTGCTCGATTGAGATGACATCCGCCGCCCATCCGCTTCCACAGCGGCGTAAGGTGGTCCTGCCACCACCGCACTTTCGCATCGGGCGAGCGGCCGTGCTCGACGAACAACAAACGTCCTCCGGGTCTGAGCACACGCCGCATTTCGCAAAGGGCACGAGATGCGTCGGGAATACTGCACAAGGTCCAGGTGGTGATGACCGTATCAACGCTTGCACGATCCAGGGGAATGCTTTCAGCCGTTCCTTCGATGAAATGAACTAACAAAGAGCCCTGCCGCCGAGCCGATCTCGCCATGGCGAGCAGTTTTTTTGACGGATCGACACCGATCACGCTCGCGACCTTCGCCGGGTAGAATGGAAGATTCAGCCCCGAGCCGATGCCTACTTCGAGCACGCGGCCTTCGGCTGCGCGTACAACCCGTCCACGATACGCGGCAAGATTTTTCTGCCGCATCGCCATATTGATGACATGCGGCAACACGCGGTTCTGGTAGAAACCCATGGCAGCACTCCGCTATTGCTTCGTCATACGCCTAACGTGGCTCCCAGCACATAGCGGCAATCGATGCTCATCAATGTGACATACAGGTCCCCGCGGAGGCCGCAACTGGACTGGCAAGCATTGTTGCCTCTGTTATGATCCCAGCCCGACGAATGCTTCTTGATGCCCCTCGAGGAGATTTCACCATGTCCTACACGCTTGATCGATTCGCAGCGGATTGCCGCGCAGCGCTACTCAAAGACCCTGGGCCTGCCGGCCGAGAGCTTGTCCGCCAGTACACCGCTACAGCTTGTGCCGATCCGGACTTTGTCGCCGAGCACCTTGGTCCGAAACTGCAAGCAGAGCGGAAAATTCTCTACGAAGACCCCGATCTACATTTTTGCATCCTGGCCCATTCTTACAAAGGCGCAAAAACTAGCGCGCCGCATGATCATGGACCTAGCTGGGCGATCTATGGTCAGGCCGTTGGCGTAACCGAAATGACCGACTGGAAATTGTTAGAAAAGCCGGCCAATGGCCAACCCGGCAAGGTCGCAAAAATGCGAACATATACGTTGACGCCGGGCACGGCTTATCTCTACGGCGAAGGTGCCTTGCACTCTCCGCGACGCGAGGCTGACACTCGACTGATCCGCATCGAAGGCATGGATCTCACAAAGATCACGCGCGACAAGTTTGAGATCGCGGCCTAGGCCCACCGCGATCGCTCAATCAATGCGCTAAGCTGGCGCGAAGCGCGCAGTTCTCGATATAATTTTTCCTTGTTATCATGGAGCTGATTATTATAAGAAGGCTTGTTGTTGTTCAAACATTCAGGAGGTCTTTGCATGGCTAGAGGTAAGCGTCGCGAGTGGACAGCGGATAATGTTCGGACGTTAAAGACCCTTGCGCGAAAGAAAACTCCCGCTTCCGTCATTGCCCGCAGTTTAAAGAGGACTGAGGGCGCGACTCGTCAAAAAGCCTTTAGCTTGGGTCTGTCACTCGACTCACGCGGCTAATATTGGTGTCAGCGATAAGCCGGAGACCCCCGCCTTGTGCGGGGTTTTCTTTGTTTAGGGCGGCGATTTTTGTAGATCAGCCATGTGCGAACCTCCCTTTAAACGAAAATATTGACCCAAAACGGCACAAACAAACAACAATGAGGAGTTCCTCTGGTACAAATAAAGAACAAACAAATAAACAAATAAGACAAGCCAACCGCATGCCTAGAACTGGTCACAATTGGCTATTTTCCTCTATTTGTTTTGGAGATTGATCCACGTCTCCGAAGCAAAAAATGGGGAGTGGTAATTATGAGTAATCTAAAGCCTCGGGGTTTAACGCGTAGTCAGCCGGTCGACTCAAATATTCGAGATTTGCCACCGCAGCAAAACGGTGAATTGGGTCGACCGGACGATAAGGGCGCACAAGCATCCTCCTTGATACATCGAATTACCCTTGAGTCGACGCTCGAGATTGATCGGTTGGTTGACGATCTGAATAAGCTGCGCCGAAGATTGGAGGACGAGGGTAATCGCGTTCAACGCGACCTTGCCGAGCATTCGGCTTTCAGCCAATCGGTTATTCAACTGACAACAATAGTCTCAGACAGTATGGCGCATGTAAAAACGGATTCGAGCCCGCCGAGCGTTAGTCAAGTCCGGCACCGGTCAGATCGTGACCCTACTGATACGGGAACGCAGATCCCGGCTTTCCTTACCGCGTTGGAGCCGCAGTAAAGATCGGACTTGCTTTGCATGGGGTTTGGGCGCAGTGCCGCGCTGGTGCGGCATGCCGGGGAAACGCGAGTTGCTGCGACAGCAAATTTGGGAGGACACTACACGGGGGACAGCAAATGCGTGTCGAACTTCCGTTGATAAGCCGAGGCGATCTGCTTTTCGGAATAGCGATCACGGTCACCGCAGCATTGGTACTGATCGTAGCGGGACTGTCCTCCTAAGGCGGGCTGCTACTTTAGGCAAGGCTGGAGTTCTGTTGAATTTAGCGGCGATCGCGCAGTAGAACTTCCTTGGCCTCGTTGACGCGGGCCGCGAGATAGGTCGATCCCCCCTGGTCGGGGTGCAGTTTCTTCATTAGGGAGCGATGGGCTCGACTGATGTCGTCCGCGCTCGCGCCGGGCTCAACGCCAAGGATCTGATAGGCTTCCTCTTCAGTCATTTTACCGCTTGCCGCTGCCCGGGTTCGGCGCCCTGCTGCCGCGTCATCTTGCGCATGTTCGCGCCAGTCCGGGTGCTGGCGGTCAAGATAGGCTGCCAGTAGATCGCGGCTGTCGCTGTCGATCTCGTCGAGTAGGCCAAGGAGCGTAGCCAGATTGAGCGCATCAAGGGAGGCGCCTCGTAGCCGGCCGGCGACGATACGGCCGCGCATCGCCCCGGAATCGTGGTCCAGTTCCATTTCTAAATATGCGGTGCGCACCCGCGACACCTGGCCCGGACTTTTCTGCATGCGTCCGAGGATGCTCGCTGGCCAGAGCGTGATCCATCCGAGCCAGGCAAGCCCTAATGCCCCGACCGTAATCGCGGGACCGATCTCGCCGCGAAGCAACAGAAAAAACGCTACGATCAAAGCGCCGCCGCCGCCGAGGGCGCGCAGCAGGCGCGCGGCCTGCTTCGGGTCAGCCTTGGAGAAAGCCTGCGCGGCCCACAGGAGCAGGATGAGGACTACGACGCCGAGGAGAAGCGGCATGATTAGCTGAGCTGCTCAATCAACCTAACGGCGGTGGCGCTGCGGCGCTTAAGATCGGCGAGTGCCTTCATGCCGCCAGCCGCATAAGCGGCGGCCGCGCGCAACAACTCGCCCAGTTCGTGGGCGGCGCCGGGCGTAAAGCGGCAATAAGCGCCATGTGTAAGGTGTGCGATCTCGCGAAATGCTCGCTCGCAGACTGGATCGTCGCCCTCCTGGAACATGAGCGCTCTCACATTGCGCAAACTGAGTTCGCCAGCGGCGGCGCAAAGGTCGTCGAGCTTCTCCTCCATCGCATCACCGACGAAGACCAGGGCCGCGACCTTGGCGCGCTCGGCTTC
>Ga0182036_10001705_pt1 | contig 10431 bp, 10 predicted proteins | sample sta12Cox44000080_FD_125966 | JGI IMG/M metagenome (GOLD analysis project Ga0182036, IMG submission 125966) | Lab enrichment of tropical soil microbial communities from Luquillo Experimental Forest, Puerto Rico - statoxic.12C.oxic.44.000.080 | ecosystem: Environmental > Terrestrial > Soil >...
AGACCTGGTCAAAAGTACGGTTCTCTTTGACGATAAAGACCACGTGATGGATTTTGTCGCTGGCGTGGCCCGACCGTGGGACGGGGGAATCAGCCACTCTTAAGGTTGCGGCCGGCGCAAAGCCGTTGTTCCGCGACACTTGCTCGGCACCGGTCTTGAGACCTGGTACATCCGGGATCGGGATGAGAGAAACCACACCCTTGGTGATATCTCCGATGTAGGTGCCCTCCACACCGGCGTGGAAGTTCCGGCCGCCGTTGGGTCCGGCGCCGAATCCTTTGGCATTGGCCACGTAGAGGTTACTCCCGTTCTGGCTCACTGCCACTCGTGCCGGGAACCACGCCGTTGGAATATACCCCAGCACCTTTCCCCTCATGGCGTCGAGTACAGCCACGGCATTTATTCCGGAGCAGGCTACGTAGAGCCGGGTCTCGTCCGGGCCGAGAACTAACCCGAAGGGCAGCGTGCCGCGAAGGCCGCGGACGGACGCAGCCGGCTCGAGCGCTGTTGTTTTCTCAATTCGGTTGCTGCTCGCATCGATGATCGTGACGCTGTCTTGGGCAGCGTTGGACACGTAGATCCGCGTATTTCCTGCCACCACTGCGCCTGGGCTGCTTCCTCCTATCGATCGGGCGCCGATAAGAATACCAGTCTTAACCTTCGCCGTGATTCGCGGCTGGGCGGCGTCCGAAACGTCGACCACCCAGAGCGAATTGGACTCGGAAACATTGGGGTCACCCAAGCCCGCGATACGCTTGCCACTTACAGTTGCACCCTGCTCGGCTTCCTTTGAAGGCACGCCGAAGGGTGGGAAGTCGAGGCCGGTGTCGCGAGCGTCCTTGGGGTCGTAGTCCGGAATAAGGGAGTATCGATAGGTTCCGACGTTGCAGACGTAGGCATGCCGCCCGTCGGGAGAGAGGGCTAAGGCAAAGGGCATACGGCCTACGGCCGTGCTCGAGACAATCCGCTTGGAAAGTGTGTCGATGATCACCAGGCGGAAGTGGGCGAAGTCGAGTACATGCAGGCGACGACCGTCGGCGGAGAGCTTCAGATCTCCTGTAAGGCTGTGAGTGTATCTCTTTCCCTGAAAGTCAGCGTCGAGGCTCAATGACGCAAGGCGCTGGTGCGTTGTCAGATCCCAGACTCCTACGCAGCCGTTGTTTCCCTCCGATGCGTAGAGGGTACGATTGTCCGGCGCGATAGCCACACCCAGGTAGATGCTCGCCGGGTCGGCATCAGGAGACTTGAACCCGGGCGGGATCTGCACTACCGTCGGCTGCGCGTTCTGGAGTTCCGTGATGATGGAAAGCGAAAAGGGAGCCGTGCCGCTGTTGGCGGTGACCAGAGTTTTGCCGTCGGGGCTGAGCGCCATTCCGTACGGGTGAGGCGCCACTTTCACCTGCGTGCCTAGTGGCGTTATCAGGCGGCCGTTAGGCAGCACAGTGTCGCCGGCGGGGTCGATTTTCACTGGCCGCTCTCCCGCGGGCGCCTGGAGTTCCGCTTGCCCGGCTCTCTCCCTGCGAGCTCCAAGCAGCAGGGGAGGTACTGCAAGGAGCATGGTAAACGTCGCCGCCACATACCGTGAGTTCATCAGCGCTCCTCCTTCACAAAATGCGGCAACGTAAACGCGAACGAGCCATCTAGGATCGCAAATCAGGGCCGGAAAAAACGACAGCGTTGCTCAATAAACAACGCATCCAATCGAGTGTGGTGTTTTGAAACTGGAAGTGGCTGGAGGATGTGGGGCCGATCATAAATTCCAGAACTGATCCCCAATCCCGGTCCGAACCGCTGTTACTGGTTGAGGTTCCAGATATCGATGTTCCACTTCCAAGTGCCGTCTTCTTGCTTCCAGTGGACGACGTACTTGACCGTGAGAATCTGCCCGTCCTCCACGGTCAGATCGGCCCGGCCGATCTCGATCACGCTGTCTCCGACTGCTTGAGCGTCCACGGTCGCTAGTGTTGCACTTTTCAAGCCAAGGCTAGCGATAGCCTGCCGCCAAAATGATTTGATCTGGTCGCGTCCTTCAACAATCGGAGCACCGGGCGGCAGGGCGCGAGCGTGGGCCGTGTACACGCGGTCCAATCCATCAATGTCGCGTTTTCTGATCACTTCCGCATCGAACAGCTCGTTGGTCTGCCGCATGGCGGCCAACACAGGTTCAGATACCTTCATAGCTTCTCCAGGCGCTGGTTGCGCGGGTGGAAATCGAGTTGAGGATACACAAATGGACCGGAATTTCCATTATGGGCTCGGGGGGCCATCGGGGACAACTGATAACACATACCTGACCCAGCCTACATTGTTATCAAGCGGAGTCGTGGCGTTGACCGATGTCCAGTTTTTCTCTATGGCACGTTGCCCGGCGGCTCGGACGAGGGCTCGCAGGGAGTATAGTAGAGGCCGTATAGTATAATGAGCTGTTCAGAAGGTAGGGCGCCGGGGTAGGTGACCGGGACCTGCTCGCAGGGTGACAGCTTCCTGTTCGCTTCTTCCTGCCGGTTGTCTCCACCAACTTCGATATGAAATCGACTCGTCGCCATTTCCTGGGATCTTCAGCCATCTTGCTGGGTGCCCGGCTGCTGGAGGCGCTCTGCACCCCGTTGCGGAAGTGGGCGCGACCGCTGGTACTCAACGCCGCGCCGCTGCCCGCGCAAGAGGGCGCCTCGTCCGTCACCTACATGGATGTCGCCCAGCAGGCAGGAGTGACGGCGACGAATGTCTGGGGCGGGGTCGAGCACAAGAATTACATTATCGAGGCTAAGGGCAGCGGGCTGGCCTTCTATGACTTCGACCAGGACGGCTGGCTGGACATTTTCCTCACCAACGGCCAGCGGTTAGAAGAAACCTACGCCCCAGGCACTGCCCCCACGGCCCACCTTTACAAGAACAACCGGGATGGTACGTTTACGGACGTCACCGCCCAGTCAGGCCTAGGGGTGAGCGGCTGGCTCACCGGCGTGTGCGTGGGGGACTACGACAACGACGGCTGGGACGATCTCTTCGTCTGCGACTGGGGCCACACCATGCTGTTTCACAACAATGGCGACGGCACGTTCACGGATGTGACCAAGAAAGCCGGCCTATACCAGGACCGCGTACGCTGGGGCTCGGGCTGCACGTGGGTTGACTACGACCGCGACGGCAACCTCGATCTGTTTGTGTGCCATTACATTGAGCTGGACCTCAAAAAGATACCCGCTCCCGGCCAGACGGGCTACTGCCAGTGGAAAGGCTTACCGGTGATGTGTGGCCCGCGCGGGCTGCCCGGCGGTACGAACACGCTTTACCACAACAACGGCAACGGCACCTTCACCGACGTTTCCGAGAAATCGGGCATCCTCAAGCCCGGCCCGCGCTACTCTATTACCGCCGTGGCCTATGACTTTGACGACGACGGGTGGCCTGACATTTATGTCGCCGTCGATTCCGAGCCCAGCATAATGTTCCGCAACAACCACGACGGCACATTCACGGATATCGCGGTCATGGCCGGGTGCGCGTACAACGAGGATGGCCAGGAGCAAGCGGGCATGGGCGTCGGTGTTGCCGACTATGATTGCGACGGCCACCTGGACATCTATAAGACCAACTTCTCCGACGACACGTGCGACCTCTACCACAACAACGGCGACGGCACGTTTACGGACGTCACCTTCATGGCGGGCGTAGGCGTTAACACCCAGTATGTGGGCTGGGGGTGCGGCTTTGTGGATTACGATAACGACGGCTGGCCCGACATCATCCAGATCAACGGCCACGTTTACCCCGAAATCGAGAAGGCCAACTTAGGCGCGCACTTCAAGATGCCGCGGCTGGTTTACAAGAACCTGGGCAACGGCAAGTTCAAAGATGTATCGAAGGAGATGGGCCCCGGCATCAACGAGCAGTACTCCAGCCGCGGATCCGCCTACGGCGACTACGATAACGACGGCGACATCGACGTGCTGGTGCTTAATATGAACGATCCGCCCTCGCTGCTGCGCAACGACGGCGGTAACAGGAACAACTGGGTCAAGATCAAGCTGGTGGGCACCAAGTGCAACCGCACCGCAATCGGTACGCGCGTCAAGGTGACCGTGGGCAAGCACACCCAGATGGATGAGGTCCACACCGGTTATAGTGTGATGTCGCAGAGTGATCTGCGCCTGCACTTCGGTCTCGGCCAGGCCAAGACCGTCGACGTCATCGAAGTCATCTGGCCTACCCTCCTCGACCCTCCCAAGAGCGGCGGCGCAAGGAGCAAAGCCCAAGCCGGGGCGGCCGTCATGGAACGCTTCACCAACATCGAGGCCAACCAGATCCTCACCATCAAAGAGGGCAGCGGCATCATCAAGGCGGAGAAAATCAAGACATAGCCTGGCGGAGAGGCAGGGATACGGTGCCAACCTTAGCAGATTTCCCAGAAAAAACTGTAAAATCGTAATCCTTGCGCTGTCAACACCCTTTTTCGCCGTTCGGGATTTTACCAGTTTTTCTGGCATTTTTGTCCACGACGTTTTTGCCAAATGTTTTAGGAAGCTTAGGAAACGTTCCCCCGGCGACAACAGTCCCCACCTCAGCGCCGCCTATCTTTCACCCGGTTGCTGCGGGGCGGCGATCACCTCATCTCGTCGATGGAGTCCTGCTCCACCGCTGCGAACGTGGCGGCAACTGCCAAGCCACGCCTGCCATCGGACGACCTAGAAGCTGGTATTCTTAACCTACCCGAACCAAGCCAAAATATCCGTGTCCCTCATCCGTCTACAACTGTGGGTGGACGATGCACTGAGTATCGAGCGGATGGCCGACGAACAGGACCGCCGAATCTCCGAAGCGGTGGAGCAGGAGCAGTCCCGACTCCGCAGCTTCATACGGAGGCGGGTCGCCGACGAGGCCGACGTCGAGGACATCCTCCAGGATGTCTTCTCCGAACTCGTGGAGACGTATCGCTTGATAAGGCCGGTGAAGCAGGTTGGTGCCTGGCTCTTTCGCGTGGCCCGGAACCGAATCACGGACCTCTTCCGCAAGAGAAGGCCGGAGGCACTCAGGATTGAACCGACTTCAGTTGGGGAGGAGGGAGACGACTTGAACTGGGAAGACCTCCTCCCGTCGCCGGACGCCGGTCCCGAGGCGGCTTACGCCCGGCTCGTCCTGATGGAAGAACTCGACGCGGCCTTGGACGAGCTTCCCGAGGAGCAGCGCGAGGTCTTTCTCGCGCACGAGTTGGACGGGCGCAGCTTCAAGGAGTTGGCGGCAGAGACGGGCCTCAGCGTGAATACGCTGCTCTCCCACAAGCATTACGCCGTGCTCCATCTGCGGCGGCGGCTCCAGGCCATCCACGACGAGATTACGAAGACACGAGGGTGAGGATATGGACGGCGAGAATATGAGAAGGGACTGGGTGAGGAGGCGCGTGCAGAGGGTGGTGAAATTTGCGATGTTCGGGGCGGTCGCCATCACCGTGTTCGGCTCCGTGGTCAGGGGCCTGTGGAACTGGCTGATGCCGCACTCGCTCACTTTCTGGCAAGCCCTGGGGCTCCTGGTCCTGAGTTGGATTCTCTGCGGCGGCCTCCGTGGCGGTCCGGGCCGATACGGGCGTCGCCGCTTCAGGGAGCGCTGGGAAGGAATGACGCCCGAGCAGCGCGAGAAGGTCCGGGCGGGAATGTGCGGGCGGCCGGGCCCTTGGAGCGCCGGTCGTGGAGCAGAAGGATTGACGGTGACAACAGTCGTGCCGTCCGTAGTCACCGCCGCCCAGCGAGGCTGAGCCGGTTGTTGGGCTGAAACCCGCGAAGTCACGCTTCCAAATTGCCTCACTGAGGACATTCAGGGCGGCTTCCCGCAAGGGGACGATGCCTTCGATGCCGTGGTCGGCCTCTTCGGGATGCTCCAGGCGGGCCTCGGAGGGCGTGCGACCGGCGAGCCTAACGGCCGGGAAATACCGGACATTGAAGGCTAGATTTTGGGCCGCAAGCTCAAACGATTGCCGCTGCGATTCACGCCAAGCAGGTTTCCCTGGGGCAGACAGGTTGGCGAGGTATATTGTTAGTGACTCACCACGAAGCGACAGGGGTAAAGGAGCCTATGCTCGGTGCTATCGCAGGGGACATCATCGGCTCTGTCCACGAAGGGACCCTGATTAAGCGTAAGGACTTCCCGCTGTTCGTCCCGCAGTCGTGTTTTACCGACGACACTGTCCTGACCGTGGCTGTGGCAAGCGCGATTCTGCATGGGAGGGATTACGGTTTGTCAATCCGCGAGTGGGGGCGGCGGTACCCTAATGCTGGGTACGGTCTGTGGTTCCTAGATTGGCTTCTGCGGGATGAGGCACCTCCGTATAACAGCTTCGGAAATGGCTCTGCCATGCGAGCCTCGTCTGTCGGCTGGGCTTTCAGCGAATTGGATGCAGTCCTGTCGGAGGCGCGAAGAACGGCCGAGGTGAGCCACAATCACCCGGAGGGGGTGAAGGGAGCGCAGGCTGTCGCGGGAGCCGTCTACGTGGCGCGAGCCAGCGGAAGCAAAGCGGCCATCAGAGACTTCCTGGAGGACGCCTTCGGTTATGACTGTTCGTCGAGTATTGAGGACCTCCGGGCGGAATCTGAATTTGACGTGACGTGCCAGGGAACCGTGCCTGCTGGCGCCGTCGCCTTCTTGACGGCGAATGATTTCGAAGACGCCATTCGCAATGCCATTTCGTTGGGGGGCGATGCGGACACACTCGCCTGCATTGCGGGCGCATTGGCCGAAGCCTTCTATGGCTCCGTGCCCTTCTCCATCCAACGGGAAGTCATGTTCCGTCTGGACGCACCCCTGCTGAGCGAGGTTCGGTCCTTCGCCCGACGCTATAGTGTTCCCCTGGAGGTCCTGTCTGAGCCTGGAAGTGAGTGACTTCGGCGCTGGCCGTATGCAGCACACGGCTCTGGGGCCCCGACTGCGCCAGCGGCTTTGAGGAGGCCCCGCAGCCTGCTTATCCTTCCTCCCGGCGCACCTCAAACGCTGGGATACAAAGCCCACGGCTCAATCGTGAGCTATGCCTGGCAAGAAACTCACCTTGAAAGCAAGAACTTGCACCACGAGCGTTAAGAAGCAAACCACAGCGGCCCCTGCGGCACTTGTGCGGCTCCGGGTGCGCAGTCCCGTCACGAGTCCCAAGATGGACGACACTCCGACCACGAACGTCATTGCTACCTCAACGGGCGAGAATGTGCCCGAAATCACGTGCGCCCAGCCGAGGAGAAAGAACCAAATCAGGCTCATCAGCAAGAGCCAGCAGCAAAAACAGGGTATCGCAGTCCATTTGCTCCACCGCGAGTCGCGCAACCCTAAGATGACGGTCGGCCACATCGGTGCGGTCTGCACGAGGTGGCGTAGCACACCGTGCGACACCACACCGACCACATACAGCGCAGCAATAAGAAAGACCGCGCAGAATGCAACAGTGCGTGAAGCCTTCGATTGACCCATGGTGATGCCCACGGTGAATACGACCGCTGGCTTGCAAGAGTTCCAAGAATATGGTTCAACTTCGTCGTGATGTGGGGCTCGGTCCCGGACATTGCGCACGTGCAAACATCTCCGCCGCGTGCCGATTTCAGGGAATCACAGTCGTGGCCCGTGCTGGTATCAGCAAAGCCGAGATTACACTCCGGTTGAAGTAACGCCAGTACCCCTCGGCGCTGATGCCGCTACACCGCCTTCGGCCCCCAGCCGGTGGGCAATCCCCGCACGGCTGGGACCTTGGAGCAGAAGGAATGAGGGGACGGGCTCCGTGGCCGCCGCCGAGCCAAGCTGGGTCGGTGCTGCGACAAAGTCACGAAGACGGTGAGGACTCCGGCCCTGGGGGTGTCCTTCGTGTCCTTCTAAGCCGATTGCGAGGTTCAAGGCGACGGTGTTAGACTGCTCCGCTATTTCGGGACTCAAGTTTCGAGGCGAGAGCGAAATGACCAGTGGCAAGCCCGCAGGAACTATAGACAAGAAATTCAGAGCGAAGCTACAGAAGTCACCTGCCAAAGGGGGCTGGACGTACGTCGTGATGCCGGACTCGGCCTCATTTTTTGGGACGAAGGGTCTCGTGAAAGTCCGGGGCACAATCGATGGCCACCCATTCCGTAGCTCCTTCATGGCGATGGGCGATGGCACCCACAAGCTGCCCGTCAGGTCCGATATCCGCAAGATAATCGGCAAGGACGAGGGCGACACCGTAATCGTTCACTTGCAGGAGCGCCTGCAACGCTGACAGGCCACCGGCTGCGAATGGCCTCTGGCGAGGATTCTCCGTGCGGCGCAACGGCTCAGGTGCTCCTGGCTGGAAGCTCGGACTTCGTGTAGCTGCGCCGACTCTTATTTTGCCAGTTGGTGGTCGTAGCTGATGACCTGAGTGATGCGCCACGTACCGCCCTTAAGCTGCCACACGTGAATAAACTTTGCCTCGCCTACGACTCCGTGGTCCTGCGAGAAAGGATGGAGAAATCTGTGCATTCCGATTTCGACAGCACCGTAGTCTTTTAATGGATGCACCTCCAGAGTGCCGGGGACCAGTTCACGAACGACCTTTCCGCAAAGGTTGTTCTTGATGCTGTCCACAATTGCACCCCGCCCAACTAAAGGTGGAACTTTGTCGTGCAGGAACACGGCGTCTTCGGCCCAGTAATCTCGCACTCTTTCGATGTCGCAATGATTCACTGCATCGAATAGACCGGCATCCAGCGACTCCACGGTCTTGAACAACTGCTTTTCAGTATCAGGAGTTTGAGCTTGGGTCGGTATCTGGGTGATTGGCAAGAGCGACGATGCCAGAATCGCGCTAGCGAGATGCCATGGTTTCGACAAAGCGATTTTCCTCCTTTTGCCGGACATACGAAGCTCGCGACCGACCAGTTCCCCATCCGGGAAAAAGGGCATCGCTCGCTGTTTGGCTCGTCCGCCTTTCCAGGAGACGAGAATCCTGCGGCGCTGTTCCTGGGGTCCTATCCTGCTTTACGCTCCAGGTCGGCCACAACTTCCATATCTGCTCGAAGCCTTGCACTGACCTGGAATTCACTCTTCCTCCTGGCGCACCTCCCTCGGGTCCTTTTCCTCCTTCAGCGCGACAAACCGGCTGTGCCTCAGGTGGCCGTCCGGGGTCCACTCGACGAATTCGAATTGCGCCACGAGCACCGGCTGGAGCCAGCGGCATTCTTTCATCTTCTCGGCCGTCAGGCCCTGCCCCCAGCGCCCGCCCCGTGGCTCTGGCAGGTTGGAAAAGGGGCATTCCTGGATTTCCAGCGGATGGAACCGGCGATATAGCTCCGTTCGGGAAGCTGGCGTAAACCCGTTGCGGGTCCTGGCAGCATAGATGAGCTTGTCCCCTTCGTAGTACCCGAAGATAAGTGTGTCGAAGTTCCTCGGGCTGGGTGTCTACCCGCCGATGACGAATTCCTGGCCCCGGCTGATCCGCATCTTTCGCCAGGCCCCGATGCGCTGGCCCGGCTCGTACAGGCTGTCCAGGCGCTTGGCGACGATGCCCTCGAAGCCGTGCGCCCTCACGGCCTTCACCAGTTCGGCAAGGCTCGCCTCCAACTGGGGCGACTCGCGGACCGGCTCTCTGAGCCTCGGCAGGACCTGGCTCTGCAATATCCGGCGGCGCGTCGAAAGCGGCTCCGCCATCACATTCCTCCCGGCCAGGACCAGGACGTCGAAGACGTAGTAGACGACCGTAGCTTTGGACGGGCCGACATTCTGGAGCAGGTTGAACGAGGGACGCCCGCTCTCGTCCAATGCGACGACCTCGCCGTCGATTACCGTCTCGTCGGGCAGCGTGCCGAGCGCCTTCGCCACGCCTGGGTACTTCGCGTTGAAATCCTTGTTGTTCCGCGAGCGCAGCAGGATTTTGCCGCTCGTCTTGATGGCCAGCGCTCTGTAGCCGTCGAGCTTCACCTCGTAGGACCACCCCGGGCCATCGGGCAGGGACTGGGTCCGCTGGAGCAGCATCGGCTCGATGAAGCGGGCTTTGATTTCGTGGCTTGGCATGACGTGAAGCAATCGCGGGGCGGGGCGAAGGGTAGGTTTACTTTGTCGGCGGCAGCAGCGTTTGTAGCCGTTCCTTGTTGATCTTCAGCACTACGCCCGCATTGCGGTCGGCGACTTCGCTGACCTTGTACTCCGCTGACGTTCCCAGCACTTCCGCCACCTCGCTCGGCGTCAATCCATATTTCTCCGTCAACCACCCCGCCATGTTCACTGTAGCGTCGCGAAACGCATCATCAATCGAGCCACTCAGCCCCATCGCCATGATGTGGGTCGGCGATTCCACTCTCGGCCCCGGCACGCCCTTCCCCGGAATCACATCCACGGTAAACTCCACGTCCATCGATGTCTCCAATGCGTTCCCGTTCAATTCGCCGTCGCCCTGCGCTGCATGCCCGTCCCCCACGTACAGCATCGCGCCAGGCGTCCTCACCGGCAACTAGA
>Ga0182036_10001715_pt1 | contig 10402 bp, 16 predicted proteins | sample sta12Cox44000080_FD_125966 | JGI IMG/M metagenome (GOLD analysis project Ga0182036, IMG submission 125966) | Lab enrichment of tropical soil microbial communities from Luquillo Experimental Forest, Puerto Rico - statoxic.12C.oxic.44.000.080 | ecosystem: Environmental > Terrestrial > Soil >...
CGAAAGACATCACAGGCGACATCACCACGCAACTTGTCATCGACCCAATCCCGGCATTTCAGGCGGCACGGCATGGGAATAGAATTATCGTCCCGCCCACTCCCATCTGGATCACATTCCGGTGGGGGCCCAATGGCATGGGTGGCATGAACACTTTGTCGGGCACGCTCGCTCCCAACGGCACGAACATATGGCACCTCGACGGTACGGTGGTCGTAACCGATGGCGCAGGCAACGACGTTCCCGGAGGGCCGGGCGAGGTGTCGGGTGATGGAAAACACCTCATAACCTGGGTCCCAGACGTTTACGGAGAGCCCGCTAGTCTGGCGACGGGTGAGATAGTCGCGGCCGACCTTACGCCCGCGTTCCACCAACAACCACCAAAAAATCCTGGATTTCGAACCAGACTCCGCAACCTAACACCATGGTCGCGGTAGGAAGCACAGTCGAACTGACTGTTTCGAATCTTAATCCGCCGTAATCCGGTTCGTGCAACTGGCGTTCTTGAGCGCGGTTTTTGAAAACAAATCGATGGCTGGCGTGTGGACTGCGCGGGAGGAAGAAGCAACATTTTGCTGTCCTCCCTGGGCTCGGGCAATCCACCCGCGGCAACAGCGAACAACTCCGCGTCAGTCAGGCCGGTGACGGGCACATCACGGCGATCGATCATGGTCGGATTCAGCGTTTCGGCTAGCCCCGAGCGGAAAAAGCTCCAGGCGAACGGATACCGACGAATTGGCGGCTCCCGGAGCGCCGCTCCCGGCTCGCAGATATGTGAAGCGACTGCGTTCCTCGTACTCTGACGAAACCAACACGAAACCATTTCCCCGCTCCAGTGAAGATGCGCGGAAACGACTCGCGATCATTATGGGATCGTCGCCTCAACCAAGGTCAACACTGGTGGCCGATCCCAAATGATACTGCTCAAAATCGTTGGCGTTGTTGTTCTCGGCGCTGCTCTGCTCCTCTCGCGTTCCTTCTCGACCTTTGGCACGGAGGAAGTATTTGTCCTGCTCGCGGCGGTCTTTGCATAAGGTCATTGGGCCCAGTCTGCATTTTGTCAACGAGTCGAGCGATGATCGCTAACGGGAACGAGAAGCAATTGCCGCAGCCTAAGACGCTGGATCGGGAACAACGCTGCCCGCAACCGATATTGTGTCGTCAAATACCTCCGCGAGCATCTCAGAAGCCAAAGCGGGAGGCCGGCCTCGGGCACAACAGGCCAAAGAGCAATCGCAGAAGGAATCGACCGCATCCACGTCTATAAGGGTGTCCGCTGACAGCGAGACCGTCATCAAGAAAGAAGACGAACCCGGTAATTGTGTAGAAGACCGCCATTCACCACGAACGGGATCAGAAAGCGGGCTTTTCCCTTCCCTGGAGATAACCCGCTCCGTTTCACAACGGGGCGGGCTTTTTGTGAGTTCGTGCGGCGTTCCCAACACAACGCCGTACCGCGGTCAGGTGTGGTCGCGATCTAACAAGCCACGAGTACGCGTCGATCAGTGTTTGGTTTCGCTAAAGACGACAGTCATGCCCGTTGGTTCAGGTTCATGCGGTCTCAAACTGGTGAGCGTCGCATCGCTCCAGTCCGCGAGACTTACAATCTCGCCGGATCGGAGTTCCATTTCAGGCACTTCACCAGGCTCCAGAATTTTGAGGCCGCTGCCGTCGAGAAAGAATGTGTGATCCCCAAACATTTTGGTGAGTTGTGCGACCGCCGGATGGTCATCAGCAAGGACCTCAGCGTTCAATTTGCTCAACGTTTGTTCTACCTGGGTCGAGTTCAGTTTCATCGGTTACTCCTGATTTCCGCCCGCATCTCCGTGCGCGCACACTCCTGCGGCTCCGCCAATCAAGCCGCACGTTGCTGCTGCTCTTGCTGTTCGACCTCGGCGCCAGATCCTTTTTCGTACTTATGCGCGAACGCCTCAATGCTATCGGCCCAGAGCCTCAACAGGGCGACCTGGAACTGCAGTAGCGGCCTAACTGCGTTGAGCCCGATGGCTGTAGCGGCGCTGACACGACGCTCTTGATCGCGAACCATGCGGCGTGTGTCGAAACTTTGTTCGGCCATGTCTTGATCCTTTCGCGTTCAGGGGTTCGGACCAACGTTAGGAGTCAGGGCGAGTTTCGGGGGAACTGCTGCTCTTACCAATTTTTTAACTGAGTAGTTCCGATATCCATAAGCTGTTCCCTTAGGGGCGGGCCCAGCGAGCAAGCGTTGATTTGATCTGTTCGAGCGAGCTGGTTCCCGCCCGGAACAAGGGCCTCATTCTCCAGTTGGAAACAAAAAGCAGTGTGCGTCTGGAGGAGCATGAGATGAAGAAGGCAATTATGGTGGCCGCAATGATCGCAACGATCATCGCGCCCGCTTTTGCAGCGGGCGAGTACTACGTAGTCCAGGACATCAAGACCAAAAAGTGCACGGTAATCGATAAGAAGCCGACCGACTCGTCGAAGGCATTCGTGAATGCTGCCGGAACCGTTTACAGGACACGCTCGGAAGCGGAGAGCGGCATGAAGTCGGTAATGGTCTGCAAGTCGGACTCAAAGGCGCAGTAGTGCTGTGCCCTGCCGTCGCTTGGTTTGAAACATGGGGTTACCCCGGTTAGGCCGAACAACAGTCAAACAAGCGCTCTACCTTAGAGGGCATGAGTGACATGGCATTCGCGTTTATTGCAATCGCGCTTGGTACAATGTCGATCGCGCTGGTCGCTCTGCTGGTTTTCGGCGGCTTTTAGAGAGCAGTCCCGAACGGTCACGATCACCTTTGTCAGCAGCCACGCCGCGCGAAAGGACCGCAAGTCGACGAAAGTTGGAGCGCGGTGTAGCTGGCGCAGAGCGGAGACGCGCGCAATACTGAACCGGCTTCAAACTCCCCGGGGCAATCCCATGAAGAAGGTTTTTGCGCTCGCCGCGGTCATCGCCATACGCAAGCGTTCCATGCCCGGTGTCACGCATTTCAACGACCCAGACCACTGGCATCAGCGAGCCGAAGAATGTCGCGTCTTGGCCGAGGAGATGAGTAACGAACGGACCAAGAAGACGATGCTCAGGATCGCGGACGATTACGACAAGCTTGCCACCAGAGCATTTGTCCGCCTCATCGACGAGATAAAGGGAGCTGAAGCCTCTCCTTTCCCGAGCAGCAGGCCGTGCCTGTGACATAAGAGGCGTCAATCATTGGTCATTCGACGTACTTGAGGCTGCTTAGCCCCCGCGGCGGCCTCTTGTTTGCCGTTTGCTGGGGCGGCCGAGATCAGGCTGGAACAGAAACCACATGCCGTCTTCTGAGTTAAAGGGGATTACGGCACGAGGAACCATCGTTCCATGCCCACTGCGCCGCGGTTCAACGACCCCGAATATTGGCACCAGCGAGCGGAAGAAGCCCGCGCCTTGGCCGAGTTGATGAACGGCGAAACGGCCAAGCAGACGATGCTGCGGATCGCCGAGGATTGCGACGAGTTTGCCGTCAGGGCGACGATACGCGCTTTGGAAGAGCTTACCGTCAGACGCTTCATCAGTGAGACGAAGGGGAGCTGATGCAAAGCCGTTTGCTGGGGCAGAAACCACATGCTGCTGTGTTTAAGGTTTCGGCTCGATAGACAGATGGAACTTGGAGTGTGCCGCCTGACGGCCTGTTTGGATGAGGGCAGGGACAGCCCTGACGCCGGCCTTACGCAAACATGGCCAGGATTGTTGCCCCGAGCAAAACGAGAACCCACGCGATTGAAATCGCGAACCGTAGATCATCGTACTGCATTGTGTGTCCCCGAGCCGCGCCAACCCGGGGGCCTAAGTTACAAAGTGCTCCCTTGTTCCTATTTCAGCGTTCTTGGAATTTAGGACGCTTCCAAATTCAACTTAGGCATAAGGATGTAAGGCACCAACAAAACGGTGGCGGCACGATAAGAAAGCTAGGACTGCGAATGCTCGGGGCGGATCGCCCAACTAGCCTTAGTCGAATCCCTCTTTCGCAATCTAAAAATCGCCACTCTGCGGTCGCCTTGCCAAAGTTCGACATCATGGCCGCTCGGGAGATTTGCCGTTTGCCGCTTCGCATCGTCATCATCCACGCAAGTCAGATCGAGGGCCGTCCAGACGTGCCCATTCTCCATCAGGTATGCACGATAAAGCAGCATCACGGTTCCCGCACGGAACACGCGCTCCCAATCGCGAAAGGCCAAGGAAAGTTCCCATTGAGTGCTGCAATCCACTCATGGCGGGCATGCGCGCAGCGTCAAGTGACGCTACGCAGGTTTGGTTGGTCGATGCGACGTGGAGCGGCTGCGCGCAAGAATGAAAATCGGGTTAGCACCCGCTCGACCTTTGCCCACAGCTACGCGCGAGTTCCCGCCAGTAAGGGCCACTCCATACACATTTATCTTACAGCCTTGCTTTGGTCACAACGCGGGAAGGGAATCTACTCAGCGGAAATCAGAGATCATCTGACTGGGAGAGCGATCCATGCATCCCATGACGGACGCGAAACAAACAAATCCACACCACGTCTTGAGTACGCACGCGGATGAAGAGCTCGCGCGAATACAGCAACAGCTTTCCAGGCTGAAGCGCGATGCCGCGCGTCATCCTGCCCGGCGGTCGCGAGACAGACCGTGGCTACGCGGCCTGATCGGTTTGTTCATTGCTGCGTGCATCGCTGCCGCCGCCTTCGTTTCGCAGTCGTCCTATCGTGATGCTGTTGCCCGCTGGGCGCCGCAGCTCATTTCGGCCTCGTCGCCGCCCCCGGAAAAACTGGCTGCTATCAACGCCCGAGTGAGAGCGACGCAGGCGCAGGTGGCCGCCGCCACTGCCGTCGCCGAGCGCGTAACGGCCGCTACAGCAGTTGTCATTCTCATGGCTCGCTCGGAAATCAAATCATTGTCCGATCTAGCCGGTAGGAACATTGCAATTGACGACAAGCATTCCGCCGCTAGCGGCAATGTCCGTGTGGCAATGGCGGCCGCGGGAGCAGCGGAAGTCCAACTGACTGCAAATCAAACGAAGGCGATCGACCGGGTGATCGACGAAGAGGTGCGGGCCGCAGTTCTGATGTTGGCATCTCCGGAAGCTGCAGAAGGGTTTCCTGAAATCGCTGGCTTCAAGATTTTTCGAATCCCGCTATCTGAGCGCTCCACATCGCCCAACGCACCGGACCATGTGACACGGGAGCGCAGGTCATAGCCTGCGTGACTCAGAGTTCGCCGTTGGTCAATTGGAGGGCTAGGGTAGGGTAGCGGCCGACCAGTCGCTGACCGCGAAAGCGACTAGTAATTGTCGTCTTCGTAGTATGGAGGCGGCGGGGCGCCTGGGCGCATGGCATACGGTGGCGGAGGCCCAGCGTACGGCTGCGACCGTACGATCCGACCGTTTGGACCGGCAGGCGGCGGAGCAGCGCCGGTCTCGAATACGGCTCGACAGCCCGGAGAGAGCTGGGGTGTATTCTGTCGCAGGCAGGCAACAATCCGGTTCACATTCGGGATCTGGTCGCTGCAGAGGCGCCAGACGTCCGGCGTACAGGCCATTTGCTGTTGGGCGGTGCCGCGATATTCTTGAGCGGATGCCGGGCTGTGAATGATCCAGCCGCCGATCAACAACGCAAGCCCCAGCACAGTTCGCTGCTCTCGCATGTCGGCGCCCTCCATGAGACCCGTTGGTGCCGTGTGCGGCTCTTGGCTTTCCAATCGATGGGGCAGCCGAAAGGTTCTTCCCTACAACAAAACGTGAAGCGCACGTTCCGAGGTGTTTTTGATGCGAAACCTTGTCCTCCAAGAGAGGACGAACGCAGTGAAGAAACTGACTCGCGGCGTCGCTTCCTCAATGCTTGAGGGAGAATGTCGGTTTGAAGCACATTGCCATGCGGTCACTTGTTCGGTGCTCTATTCCATTGGCACCGTGAATTCGACAGGACCGTCCTGGTTCGCTTCTGGGGGAAGCACGACGCCGCCCGTCTGCAGATCGCGCCAGTGCAGCGGGCCATCGACGCCGTAGAGGGTGAGAACGACACGTCTTTTCGACCGTTCGACCCGAACCTGCATGAAACTCTGGAAGAACGGGGCGTGATTAAAATCGAACAGGCCCGACAGTGCCTCGACGCTGGCCGGCCAGCCCTTGAACCACTTGATCCATTGCCAGAACGGTTGTTTCCATAGTGGCATCTCGGCGTCGAGCTTGGCTCGCAGTCGGTCGGTCCTGGGATAGAATGCCCAGTCGGTCACAGCAGGTGGCTCTGGAAAATCAAGGGCTGTACCAATGCTGAGGTAGGCGCCGCCTCCGCCGTTGACGAAGTGGTGCATGACATTTTTGCCGTCGTCGCCGCCGATCTCCTTGTAGTACTCGAAATCATGCGTATCGCCGGCCATGGCAATCCTGACATTGTGCTTTGCCAGGAGCTGATAGAGCGCAGCAAATTTCTCTGAAGATTCGGAAACGTCGTGGCCTTCGGCGATGTGCGGAATATCATGGCCGCCGGCGATGCGTGGGTGCCCCACGATCGCCATGATGAATTTACCGCGGCTTCTCTCAAGCGCCCGTTCAATCCATGCCCATTGCCGTTCGTCGACCGTGCGCAGGATTCCTGTATCAATCGCCAGCAGAGCAAATCCTTCGGTTTGCAGCTCAAAGAACGCGCTTCGCTGGCTGCCCACACTCACTCCGTAGAGACGACGCAAACGGGCCGCTTCGGTAATGAGTCGCTCAATGCGATGTTCATTGGTGCTAGTCAATCCAAGATCGGTATTAACGCGGGCTTCCATTGTTGCGCGCGCAGCCTTGGGTTCGAGGAAGTTCGCATTGAACCCTTCAAGCGCGTCGAACCAGTCGTGGTTACCAGGAATCGCATAGATCGGCTTCGCGAACCCTTGAAAGGGAAGATAGAAATTCGTCTCGTAGTCATGCATGGATCCTGCCGGATAGATGACGTCGGAAGAGACGACCAGAAACTTCACGTCATCATGAAGTCCAAGCTTCAGATAGCTCGACACCAGGGAATATTGTGAGGCATCGCCCTCGCCGGGGTCTCCAATGACCAGAAAACTGAAATCTTCGTCCCCATCGACGCCGTTGGGGCGGATGCGAAAGAGCTCGTCGCCGCCGCCATAAACCCTGGTCACTGCGTCGATCATGCTGACGCGCCAAGGATCAACGCGTAGCTCTGTCAACTTCTGATAAGCGCCACTCGCCCAGCTTTCCGTGTTGAAGTACCAGCTAAAGCCCCAGATCGGATTAAAGGCCACGAAAAAGGCAGTCACCGGCAGTCCAAGGTGCAGAAGAAGAATGAGCGCGGACGACAGCGAGTTGCGCGCTTGGCGCAGCCGCATCGTAAAGCCAAAGCGGCTTGCGAGCCAATTGTCGATCAGCCAGGCGGCCGCGCGGTTTACTCGTGCGCCGTCGGATTTTCTGCTCAGGTTCAACGACCACGCCAGCCTCTCGATCGGTCTGGTGAAGCGTCTCCACAGCAGACGACAGGGGAGGACAACCGCCGTCGCAAATACCAGTGTCATGAGGATGTCGCCAGCGGTGGCGACGAAAGGTGAGGCGATACCAAGCACGGAATCCGACGTTGGCATGCGTCCAATGTGGATTGCGAGAAACACGCCGCCCAAGGTCAAGATCCACAGGAGGTCGGTTGCGCGTACCGCCGATGCAGCGCCGTCGTTTTCAGCGTGCAGGCGCGCAAAGGCTTCGTTCGGGGAAAGGCCGAGCCCAGGGTCGGGGTGAACCGTTGGATCGCTGCTGGAAGTCTGGGAGATAGCGGTCTCGACCGGCGCCACGAGCAATCGCCAGCCCGCGGCAAGAATGAAGATACCGATGATGATGCCGACCGCACGCTCGGCCCCTATGATCCTATTCAGGTACCAAAGCAGCGCCGCAGATGCGAAATCGATCAGCCCGTTCACAAAGGTTGGAAACCGCGCTGACGATGATCGACGCCTGACCGCGAAAATCTTGCTGAGACCGTCAAACAACAGAATTGCAGACAGCAAGAACACCAATCCATTGAGCACGAGCGTAGAGCTGAGCAGCAGCAGATTTCCTGCAAGCATGGCCAGCACGCTTGGCAGATAGGCAACTATCTCGGTTCGCCGCGGCGACGTGAAAGCCGTATAGGCCTCCGCAACGCTCAATGCCACCAGTGGGATACCCAACAGCGCAAGTGACCATTGGCCGACGGCCAACGGCGCTGTTAAAGCGAGTACTCCCAGCGTCGTCAGAAGAAGACCAACGGCGCGTCGCTTCAATGGTGCCGTAGACAGCCGCACAGTAACCCTCCCAAGTCGCTAGTATTACCTGAAGTCTTGGGTTGTCGCGACGGTCGAGCCAACGGGCGTGCTCTTAAAGCTCAGCGGAAAGCGGACCCAAGGCGTGTTCGGTGAGTAGCAAACTTTCAAGGCATTCTTGACACTGAACCCGAGCATCTTCGCCGCGATCGTGCCGGCCAATCGGATGCACGTGAGGAGGTCGGCAGCGAGAGGTAGCAATTCCTTTCTTGCTGTACCGTGATACTGCGTCAGGGTTTCGATGATTTTGTGAGCTGTGACCACAGTGCTACAGACACCGTTGCGAGTATCGGCTTAACTTGAGGATGCGGATACTTTCCTCCCGTGACTTGGACCCGTCGCAAATGGCGGGTCTTTTTATGTGGCGGCTATCAAGCCAGGACACGTCAACCTGTACGCCATGCGGCGCAATCGGCGATCGCGGCTTGGGCTGATTGTGGTGCACTAGCAACACCAATGATGTTCCGTTTTGCGGATCGGCGATTTTGACTCTACAACGATAAGGAAGCGAGCCACACTGCGAAAGCAAGGTGCCGGGGGCTGGAGCACATTGCATTTTCCGAGAGAGGGCCGCTGAGGGTGGGCAGCGGCCTTCTTCGGGTTACGAGAACGACTTTCAGCAAAAAAGCCCCGATTGCGATCGCCGCGCGTTTCGTTTCCGCCGCACCCGCGAGTTTGGTCGGGAAGATATCCTCATGGCTCTCATCGAGCGTGTTTTCATCGCGATGGCGCTCACCGGATTTATGGGGCTGATTGCGACCATCGCCTGGCTGATGGTCAGTTGAGCGCGATTGAAGTCGGCTAGCGGTTCTTAAACCTTGAATGGGTGAAGACAATAGCGCGCTGTGAAATAACGCGTGATGGAATCCGACTGATCTGATTTGGCGGCCCTATCCGTAAATAATCAAGTAAGCCGCGATCAGCACCAGAACGACTAGCCATACGTACCAAAGGACAAGAAACCGCTCGTCGCGCTTCATGCGACAACGGCTGTCTCCCATCGATCGGGATCAGCTTGATTTAAGTCAACGGGCCGAGTCGCACGCCGACCTGCGGGACCTTGGCTGCATTTGTCGGCAGGCAGAACTCTCTAAACATGGGCCAAAGATAGGTTCATAAGCACAGCCCCGCCGATGGGCGCAAAGGCGAGGCCGTGCCCGGATCACTCACTGATGGGGGCAGGAGTTTGTGACCCATCATTCAACTGTGGGAAATGGGGGACGGTTCCTATGACGGAACGCAAAACGGCCCCGAACGCTCGCGGAGACGCGCCGGGGCCGCCAACCTCGCACTGAGGTTGCTCCCCGGATTGGAGGTTGGGGCATTCCAGGGAGTGAAGAGTCGATGCCTGAAGCGTCCGTGTCGTTCCTAAGTGGGGCGGCGCTTAAGAGGAACTCCCACGTGAATTATCGCCACACCCCTGAAGGAGGGGAGTCCGACTTGGCTCCGGCTCCAGCATCCCCTGGCTTTTTTTATCTAAACGGCGCCACATCGGCGGCGTTGTAGGAACCATCCGCTCACGGCACGGGATGCGCACAGTGCAAAATTGCAGCACGAGAACGATCTGCCATTGGCAGGAGCGACGACCAGCTTAGGCTACCAACGGACCATTTGCCCTGAAACAACCACAACAAGAAGCCCCAGCACATCAGTCCAGGGCTGGGTTTTCTTCGGGAACGCGGTGGGCCGCCAGGCTTTCCCCAGCGGCCCGATTGCCAAAGTCCAATCCCACAAAGCAGCAATTGGCTCGGCAGAAAAGATATCAGCGGCGACGTGAAATATTCCCCGTGCTTCGGTCCCGAGCTCACAGTGTTGGCGCAGGCCTGATGCCCGCTGGCTTAAGCCGGTGAGTTTTTCTTTTGCCCTTGCCAGGCTCGGTCTGCTGTTGCTGCCTTTCAGGCCCAGGCTTTTTAGGCGTGATTGGATCCGGTCGGAAGAATCTGGCGGCCCACCGCTGTTCGCACCTTTTCTGAAGGTCGAGGGGGATACTGGCCATATCAAAACTCCGGGCTTGCCGCCCGTTCATAGGGGATCATACAACGCTCGAGGTCTCTTAAAGATCCGCCGCCGCGGTTTTTGCTATAGAGTTGCTGCGTGTTCGTCCGAGTCGTTTTGATCAA
>Ga0182036_10001717_pt1 | contig 10399 bp, 10 predicted proteins | sample sta12Cox44000080_FD_125966 | JGI IMG/M metagenome (GOLD analysis project Ga0182036, IMG submission 125966) | Lab enrichment of tropical soil microbial communities from Luquillo Experimental Forest, Puerto Rico - statoxic.12C.oxic.44.000.080 | ecosystem: Environmental > Terrestrial > Soil >...
CGTAGGAATCCTCGACCTTTTCTAAGGGCGGGGAGGATGTCAACGCTGGTACTCTCGACCGATGAGCTTTCCAGGAAACTTGCCTTCCGCAAAGACTGGGCTGCCTCGGAGATAGGTTGCCTTAACCACTCCTCGCAGCCTTTCTCCCAGATAGGGCGATATCGGATGGCGGTAATGCAGGCTTTCCGTGGTCACAGTAAATTGGCTTTCCGTGTCGAACGCCACGAAATCGGCATCGTATCGCGGTGCGATGCGGCCTTTTCGCTTGTCGCACCCTGCCAGCTTCGCAGGACCTTCCGACATCCAACGCGCAATGTCAGTCAAATCAAATCCGCGCGCCCGAGCCTCGGTATACATAACCGGCAAAGCCACGGACAAGCTTGCGACGCCGCCCCAGGCCGTTCGGAAATTGCCCTCGGCAAGCCGTTTCATTTCCGGCGGACAGGGAGAATGGTCCGTCACGACGCAATCGATCGCTCCGTCTCGCAGGGCCTGCCATAACTTTTCACGGTTTTCGCGGTTGCGAATCGGCGGCGCGCATTTATGAAGAGTTGATCCGTCTGGAATGGTTTCGGCAGCGAAATGCAAATAATGAGGGCACGTTTCCACGCTGACCGGGAGTCCCTCCGAACGCGCCGCACAAAGTTCCGGGAGCGCCTGGCTTGCCGAGAGATGCACGATGTGTAAGCGGAACCCGTATTCCCGGCACAGGGACAGCATCATGCGAATCGCCGATAGCTCCGCTTCCTCGGGCCGGGATTGCAGATAGGTTTGGTAACAAGACCAATCCGCAACTGCCAAATTCTCCGTAGCCGAATCAATCGGGCCGGAGAGTTCGGCGTGAACCAGGAGAGGCAAACCGGCTCGCCGAACGCCAGGCAAGGATGCGCGCAACTGAGATTCGGTAACCATGGTGAAGCCGTCGATTCCCGGATGAATGAGAAAGCACTTGAAACCGGGTACTCCAGCGCGGGCCAGCGGTTCGATGTCGTCCTGGCTGTCCGCCACAATTCCACCCCAGGCGATCCAATCCACTCGGCAACGGTCTTGCGCTGCGGCTCTTTTCAACTCCAGCGCGGCAACCGTGGTTGTGGCCGGTAGGCAGTTCAATGGCATATCCACGAGGAGTGTGTATCCTCCTGCTGCTGCAGCGCGTGTCGCTGTTTCAAACCCCTCCCATTCCGCTCGCCCCGGATCGTTGATGTGAACATGGGAATCCACTAATCCGGGAAGAATTGCTGCGTTGCCAAAGTCATGAGTTTCCGCATGCGCCGGGACTCGATCAGGAACAACCACTTCTTGGATCAGTTCTCCTTCCACGAGCAGAGCGGCTGGACGTACGCCCTCGGGAGTCACCACGCGGCGAGATAGGAAAGCACGCAGAGTCATATTTACGGCACCCAAAAACTCACAAGAATGATGCAAAAGCGTAGCTTTAGCTCTTTCATTTTTCAACTTAGACGGATTGATAATCCTGCATGAACAGCGCGCCGACGGCGCGTAAGAGGGCATATACTCTTCACTTTGCGACGAGACCCTCGAAAGCACCGGGCAACGAGCGGCGACCGGTTGCAGGGCGCGAGCGAAAGAGAGCGAGAAAAGATGAAGAACCGTTTCATGGCACGGGCGATCGAGCTTTCGATAGAAGGCGTGCAGTCCGGGGGCGGCGGTCCCTTTGGCGCCGTAATCGTTAAAGATGGAGAAATTTTGGGCGAAGGAGCGAATCAAGTCACGTCGACGAAGGACCCCACCGCGCATGCGGAAATGCTTGCCATCCGCATGGCTTGCGCGAAACTCGGCTCGTTCGAGCTGAAAAACTGCGAACTTTACACGTCGTGCGAACCCTGCCCCATGTGCCTTGGCGCGATTTATTGGGCGCGGCTTGCCCGCGTGTATTTTGCAAATACGGCGGAAGACGCGGCAAAGCTCGGTTTTGATGATTCCCTCATTTACAATGAGCTCAGACAGGCCCATGCGAATCGCCGCATTCCGGTCATCCAGATGATGCGCGAGGAAGCACTCGCCGGATTCCACGCCTGGGAAGCCAAGCCAAACAAGATTCTCTACTGAACCACGGATCGAGTTTGCTGCCCTCTTGCTGTCCAGCATTCCCCGCTCGGCTTGCGCAAACCGATGCGTTTTGAATCGGCCGATGTATACTGCCCGCCAACGCGCGCCCGTGAAGGGGGGCGCGGAGCAATTTCTTAATCGCGCCGGAGCGGGAGGGAGCGCTTGATCGAACGCTATTTTCAACTTGCACAGAATCAGACTTCGGTGAAGCAGGAAGTCCTCGGGGGCCTCACCACGTTTGTCACCATGGCCTACATCGTCGTGGTCAATCCTCAGATTCTGTCGCAAGCGGGGATGCCCGCCGATGGCGTGGTCTTCGCTACCTGTCTTTCCTCCGCAGTGGCCACGCTGGTCATGGGCTTGTATGCAAACTATCCGATCGCCCTCGCTCCAGGAATGTCGCTGAACGCTTACTTTACCTATTCGGTGTGCCTGGCAATGCACGTTCCCTGGCAAACGGCGCTGGCGGTTGTGTGCTTTTCTGGCGTGCTGTTTTTGGTTCTCACGGTGACCCGCGTACGCGAGCAGATCGTCAACGGGATACCCGATTGCCTGAAGCACTCGACCGCAGCGGGAATCGGGATGTTCATCGCCTTTGTGGGCTTGCGTAATGCGAAACTTGTCGTGGCAAACGCCGCTACTTTTGTCGGTCTTGGCAGATTCGCCGACAAGGAAGTCCAGACGGCCTGTTTTGGCCTGGCGTTGACACTGGTTCTATTATCGAGAAAATTTCGCGGCGCGATTTTAGTCGGTATTCTAAGCACTGCACTTCTCGGAATGCTTCGCGGCATCTCCAGATGGCCTTCGGCCCTTTTTTCCGTGCCACACCCCTCGTCCACTCTGCTCCAGTTGGACTTCCGAGGCGCAATTCAATTGGGTTTCCTCGAAATACTTTTCGCATTTCTTTTTGTGGACCTGTTCGACAACGTGGGCACACTTGTGGGCGTGTGCGAACAGGGAGGCTTCATCAAGGACGGAAAGATTCCTCGCGTGGGCCGAGTCTTGCTGGCGGATTCGATTGGGACGATTTTCGGCTCGTTGACGGGCACTTCTACGGTGACGAGCTATATAGAGAGCGCGGCCGGAGTTGCTGCCGGCGCCCGCACGGGGCTCAGCAATCTTGTTGTCGCGGCGCTCTTTCTCTTTGCGATGTTTTGCTGGCCTCTGGCTACCGCGATTCCGGCGTACGCAACCGCACCGGCCTTGGTCGTTGTGGGCGTCTTCATGTCGCAGGCTATCGCTCAGGTGAAGTGGCGAGACTTCAGCGAAGCTTTACCCGCATTTATCACGATGTTGGCAACGCCTCTTACTTTCAGCATCGCCACCGGTCTCAGTTTAGGCCTCGTTTCTTATACCGTCGTGAAACTGGCTGCGGGAAAATTACGGGAAATCAACGCGCTCATCTGGATTCTCACCGTTTTATTCATTCTTCGCTATGTCTATCTCGCCTCGGTCTGAGACTCAACCATGGGGTGTCCCTGCGGCTCGTAATAGATTTGAAAGTACCTTCGGGCTCGCGAAGTTTCAGTCGAACATTCCACAGGAAACTATTGATACGGATCCGGGACAAGTCATCGGAACAATGCGCTACATGGCGCCGGAACAACTGCGTGGCCATGAAGTCGCTCCTGGGTGGGACCTGTGGGCACTGACGGTCATCGTCTACGAGATGCTTACGGGCACGAATCCCTTCGCAGGAGCGACCACGGCGGAATGCTAAAGGACGATATTGGCTGGGAGTTTTACTCCTGTCAGTAAGCATCTGCCGGACGCGCCAGGACGATGGGAAGAATTCTTCGAGCAAGCATTTGCACTAGATCCCCGCCGACCGTCCAAGCAGTGTTCAAATGTTCGTCTCCGAGCTAGGGCGGGCATTCTCTTGAGCGGAATCACACTCGAATGTTCAAGCCGCATTGCGCTGGGCAAAGTTGCTGCCCGATGGGCGAAAACAACCTTCACGGCCTTGCGGCCAACGGATTTTGAGTCCGGCGCGTCGACCAGTTCCGCCACTCCGGAGCGGATTTCGGGCGTATCATAAGCTAATGGCTGGGCGCACCGGAGGCATATCGTCTGACCGGGCCACCCGAGTCCTGTTTGCAACCTTCGAGTTGTTCACGCGAGATTTCAGGTCATGCCCGACCAGGAACTTGATTACTTGAAGCCCCTTTGCCTGACCCATCACAAAATCATGGTCACATCAGTCCTGGCTTACGGGCGGAGTGGGACCTTGAAACTTCTGATGCAGTCGACGTTCACTGGTGCCAGTGCCCGGTGGCGGGATGCGTGCAAAATTATTCACCTGGTTTTGGTTATTTCATAATTGCTCGACGCGATGACCACTGGCATGCAACAAGGTCTTCCAGCGTTGAGGTAATAAGGAGCCACACACAGGTGATATGCGGAGTGCACAAGCATGCGATGTTCCTTGAATCATTCGAAGCGGAGACAAAGCTAGAGAATTTCCGTTGTCCGCAGAGGAACTGTGGACACGCTTTGAAGAAGCTTGCGGGCGGCCCTCCCGCGTATTGGCTAACTGAGGGATTCTTCCAGCCTGCAGGCCATAAAAGTTGAACGTCGATCTGCCCGGTGCCGCTGATTTTGCCAAGTTCGTGCAGATCCTCCGCGACTTCCTTTAACGCTGAGCCTTGGGCAACAGGTTCCCGTTTTCCGGCTGGAGCGTAGACCCCGTGGCAAGGCGACCCATCCGAATCGGTGCAGAATTCTTCAGGGGGTCCGGAGATAAATGTTGCTGATGCCATGCTCCCGAAGCATGGCATTGAACGCCGCCAGGTCTTTTGCCGCCAGCTGCTGAAAGTCCTGTGTCGCTTTTTCGCCCCCCTGCTTCAACTGTTCTTGCACGGCGGTCTGCTGCGTCGTGGGCGAAAAATCCGCATTGCCATCGAGTTGGTTAAACAGGTAGTTAACCTTCTGCGCCAGCATAGGTGACCAGCGGCAGTCGTCCTGACCGCGGCCCGTCAGCTTGAGCTGCAATAGGGTTCCCTCGATGCCCGCGAGCTTTTCTCCCAGGTCGTCCGCGGCCTTGCGGACCGGTTTCGAGGAGTCGTCAGTGCCTAACTCCTTCCCCAGGGCCACCAGTTGCGCGCGCAGCGACTCGATCTGGTTTATGGAGGCCGCCATGGCGTTCATCTGATCGTACAGCGCGGTTTGCACTCGCGTCTGCGCCACGATGTCGCTCTCCCCGCCAGAAGTATGCGGATCCTTCAGCACGGTGAGCTTCTGTGTGAATTTTTCCTCTCCCACCGTGAGCGTGACCGTATAGGTTCCCGGCAGGGCCAGCACCGCGATGCGGCCCACGGCCGGGGGCTTGCGCCAGCCTTCCGGCCCGAATGGAACATCCGGCGCATGTGTCGGCGTGGTTCTCAGGCGAATCTGCGTGCTACGCTCGGTTCGTAGATCCCACCACACACGGTTGATGCCTTCCTTGGTTTCGCAAGGACGCGGCTCGGCATCGAAATCGTCCTCATCCTCGATTGGCTCTTTGGCCGCTGTGGCGCCGGGTTTGGGCGCGCGGCATTCGATCTCGCGCAGTTTCTTCCCGCCGGCGTCGGTGATGGTCAGCTTGGCCACGTCCTTCTCTCCCAGGTTGGACTTGAGATAAAAATTAATGGGCGCGCCGTACGGTGGATTTTTCCCCGTCGTTGGGTCGTATTCGACAGCACCCGGCTGCGACACCTCCATAAACCGATACGCATCGCGCGGCGCAAAAAGATGCGCCTTGGCCGCAACGATCTCCGGCGTGAGCTGCTCGATCGCGGTAATGTCGTCCAGGATCCAGAAGCCGCGCCCGTAAGTGGCCACCACCAGATCGTGAAACCTCTCCTGAACGGCCAGCCAGTACACCGGCGCGTGCGGCAGGCCGGACTGCAGCGCTTGCCAGTTCTTCCCATCGTCAAAAGAAACATAGAGCCCGCCCTCGGTGCCCAGATAAAGAAGTCCTTTGCGCATTGGGTCTTCGCGCACGCAGTGCGCGTAGCTAAGCATGCTGTGGGGAATCCCATTGGTGATCAGCGTCCACGTTTTTCCGTAGTCCGTGGTCTTGTACACGTACGGGTCGCGAAAGTTCACCTGATGGCCGTCAACCGTCAAGTAGGCCGTGGCCGCGTCGTAGCGCGATGCCTCAATGTTGTCCACCGTTCCCCACTCCGGGAAGTTCGGCAGATTCTTCGTGACGTTGGTCCAATTTTTCCCGCCGTCGCGCGTCAACTGCACCTGTCCGTCGTTGGTCCCAGCCCAGATCAGGCCCGCTTCTTTTGGCGACTCGGTCAGCGCGAAAATCACGCCGGCATATTCCACACCGATATTGTCGGGTGTGAGCCCTCCCGAAATCTGCTGGCGGCTCTTGTCGTTGCGCGTCAGATCCGGACTGATGATCTGCCAGCTATTGCCACCATCGGTGGTGGCGTGCACAAACTGGCTGCCGACGTAGACCTTGTTGTGGTCGAAAGGAGAAATGGCGATGGGAAATTCCCAATTAAAGCGGTACTTCACCTCCGCCGCAGGCGCGCCCGCGACATAATCAGGCCATACCTCGACTTCCCGGTGCTGGTGCGTGCGCTCATCGAAACGTGTTACTGTGCCGCCGATGCTTCCCGATCCTGTTCCCGTGGACCAGATGATGTTGTTGTCCGCCGGATCCGGCATGGCGAAGCCACTCTCGCCTCCGGCCACGGGGTGCCACGCGCCACGCGGGATGCTGTTGCCGAGGAAGCCGCCGAACTGCAAGCTGTTGCTCGGGCCGCGCCACGATGGGCCGTCCTGCCGGTTGCCGTAAACGAAGTACGGAATCTGGTCGTCTACGGTGACGTGATACATTTGCGCGATGGGTAGGTTGACGTGGTTCCAAGTGTGCCCGCGATTCACGGAAATATTCACCCCACCATCGTTGACCACGGCCATGCGATCGCCGTTGGTGGGATCGATCCACATCTCGTGATTGTCGCCGCCGGGATTAGAAGGCATCTTAGTGAGGGTGTGGCCGCCATCCAGGGTCCGCGAAAATGATGCCGAAAAGAAAAACACTTCGTCCTCGTTGTCCGGAGCTATTTCTGCGCGTGTGTAGTAGTGCGTGCGCCCGCGCAGTTGCCGGTCGGAATTGACCATCTCCCAGTTCTCGCCTCCGTCATTGGAGCGCCATAGTTGCCCGAGCTGCCCGGTGGCGTCGACTTCTGGATGCGGCACACCGTCGCCGGTTTCAATCTCCGCGTACACGCGGTTGGAATCTTTCTTGGCCACGCGCACGGCGATTCTTCCAACCGGAGAATGCGGAAGACCGTGACCCTCCAGCCGCTTCCAGGTGACGCCGCCGTCTGTCGATTTGAACAAGCTGCTGCCGGGACCGCCGCTTGTGCGGCCCCAGGTGTGAATCTCGATCTGCCACATGCCTGCAAAAAGGATCCGCGGATTGTTGGGGTCCATGCCTAGGTCAGAGCACCCCGTTTTTTCGTCAACGAAGAGAACTCGGTCCCAGGTTTTGCCGCCGTCGGCCGTGCGGAACACGCCGCGCTCGGCCTGCGGCCCGTAGGCGTGCCCCAGCGCGCACGCCAGCACCACGTCCGGATTGCGCGGATCGATCTCCACGCGCCCGATACGGCCCGTCTTTTCCAATCCCATCAACGACCACGTCTTTCCCGCGTCTGTCGACTTGTAAATGCCTTGTCCAACGGAGATGTGGCTGCGGATAAAGGATTCGCCGGTTCCCGCCCACAGTATATTCGGATCACTCGGCGCGACCGCCAACGAACCGATGGACGCCACCGGCTCGGCATCGAAGATGGGGTCCCAGTGAATCCCTCCATCCGTGCTCTTGAAGATGCCGCCGGATGCCGCGCCCACATACCATATGTTCGGTTTTCCCGGCACTCCCGCGACGGACGTGGCGCGGTTGCCTTCTGGGCCAATGTACCGATACTTGAGCTGTCCGTACGCGTCAGGATTGATGGGCGGGTGCTGCGCTTGCAACAAGGCGGGAGCCACTAACAACATTGCGACCACGATCCGTACCACGTACTTCGCCGAAACGAATCTCTCACACGTCAACATGCTGGACCTCTCCGGTAGAATTGAGAAAAGAACGCGCGGATGATACAGGCGGCGCAGCAGCAGGTCAATGCCAACGCGCCGAGCGATCCGGCCGCGGAGCCTCCTTTGGACTCGCGATACGGGATTCAATTCGACGCGTTGCGCCTCTTTCGTCCGAGTGCATGCGCTGACGTTCCTTCTGGGAACCGTTAATCCTGTGTTTAGGCTACCTCCACAAGAATAGGGGGTTCGAAGGGTCTTGTCCTGCAAGCGTCGAAGAAAGAAGCCTTGAGGAGGAATCCATGAGCATTCTGCGAAAGGCGTGTATTGCAACCCTGGCTGGTCTGTTCGTCCCAGGGATGGGCTCTGCTCAAGAGAAGAAGATCAAAAGGTCAGACTTGCCGCCCACGGTTGAGAAAACCGTCGCGGAGGTCAGCAAGGGTGCAACCATCAAGGAATTCTCGGAAGAAACGGAAAAGGGGAAGACGACTTACGAGGTAGAAATGGTCGTCAATGGACACACCAAAGACGTGGAAATGGACGCGAGTGGAACAGTCCTGGAGATAGAGGAAGAAGTAGCGATGGACTCACTGTCTGCAAACGTGAAAGCCGGACTCACGGCAAAAGCGGCCGGGGGCAAGATTCTGAAGGTCGAATCGCTGACCAAGAACGGTAAGCTGGTCGCCTACGAAGCCAAGGTAGAGACTGCCGGCAAGAAATCGGAGATTCAAGTCGGTACCAACGGTAAACCACTCGACCACGAAGAATAACTGCGGACCGTCTTCCATCGATTGAACTGAAATTCGAAACGGTAAGTCACCGCATGATCCATGCGCCTGTCTGAGCTAGAAGTTCCATTCCGACAGCACAGGTTCTTGGATTTATTGTGTTGTCTCCAAGGGTCTGGCAGTAAACGACTCGCGCGCGCCCAAAGCGCTCTTTCGGAGCATAGCACGACGACAGTGTCCCGTTTCCAGGGCTGTTCCGTTAGCTCGCGCAGGCCCTGCATCAGCCCGAAGCTTGACAGCGTAACTCATCAAATGTACATTTGATTGTGCATAGTGTACATTGGGGAGGCTTTCGATGGCGCGGGTTTCCATTGCCGTTAAGAAAGTCACCGCGACCGACCTTCGAGACAAGCTCAAGACGTACTTGAAAGAAGCGACTGCAAACCGCGTCGTGTTAGTGGAGAACCGTCGCCAGCCACCAAAGTACCTTGTGGACAAAGATTTTCTGGACTCCCTGGTGAACGAGCGTGAATCAATTCTTGCCACTCTGGAGATTCTGGCCGACCGTGAACTTACTGACCGATTGCTAACCCTGTCCAAGACCATTGACGAGGATGTTGCCGCTGGCCGGCTGCTTACAACGGCTGATGTTTTTGGCAAATGAGCAGAAGCCGAAAACAGCCATCGCCGGCTGCGCCATCACTCCAACAAGCGTACCGACAACCGGCCTTTGAGCTTAGGTACACGCCGGACGCCGCAGCGGACATCAAAGCTCTCGACGGCAGTATCCGTAAGCAACTGCGAAAGGTTTTGGAGAAGAAGCTCGCCATTGATCCTGAGGGATCTGGACTGCCGTTGCGCGGCTCGCTGGTCGGCTATTGGAAGCATCAGTTCGGCAACCACCGCGTCGTTTATCGAATTTATTCTCAGCACCACGTGATAGTCGTATGCAGTGTCGGTGTTCGTAAGCACGGTGATGCTGAGGACATCTACAGGCAACTTGAATCGGTCGCCAAAACAGGCCGTCTCGCTGAACAACTGGCCTCCGTGCTCAGGAACCTTTTACCTGCGAAGAAGTAAAAGGCAAGTTTCTAATATTTCTCGACCTCTTGCCTAAAGGCCGCCTGGAACAGTCCATCGCTAAAAATTGAGCCGCGGCTGGGATTATTGCGAGTAACACCCCCGTGCGCGAGTTGCCGAAAATTCGCAGACTTCGGGCTCGCGAAGTTCTGTCGACCAGTCCACGGGAAACCATTGATACGGACCCGGGACAAGCCATCGGAACAATGCGCTACATGGCGCCGGAACAACTGCGCGGCCATGAAGTCGATCCTGGGTGGGACCTATGGGCATTGACGGTCATCGCGTACGAGATGCTTACGCGCACCAATCCCTTCGCAGGAGCGACCACCGCGGAATGCTATAGAAACAAGCCAGGTTAATTCTGCAGCCTAGCCGATCCTACTCCCAGCACTCTTCCCTCGGCCATTTCTTGAACGATGGCGACGATCCTGAGATTCTGTGATTTCCGTTCTTTGTCACTGACCGTCACATCCCGTGAG
>Ga0182036_10001724_pt1 | contig 10372 bp, 10 predicted proteins | sample sta12Cox44000080_FD_125966 | JGI IMG/M metagenome (GOLD analysis project Ga0182036, IMG submission 125966) | Lab enrichment of tropical soil microbial communities from Luquillo Experimental Forest, Puerto Rico - statoxic.12C.oxic.44.000.080 | ecosystem: Environmental > Terrestrial > Soil >...
CACTTGATTGAACAGCCTTCTCCGGCCGGTTGCGCCCTCGCCCGATGCCCAGCGCCCGATGCCGGGCCTGGGGCACGAGCCCACCACTGAAATACGTCTTTGGCGCTGTACCCGCCCCGTTCGCATCGTGGAGCGAGCCGGGTGACGTACCCGAAAGATAGTCTGTTATTGCCGCGAGCGTTCGCGCACTGTAACCGCCGCCAGGCAGCTCCAAGGACACGAGTGCCTCTTATGGATGGGAGGGTAAAGAGCATGACTCAAGCCGCTGCGGCTCAGGCGATGCACATCCTGTTCATATCGACGTGTCCCAGATGCGGCCATGAACAGGCTCAGTGGTATTCGCGCCTCGCATTACTCACGCTGCTGAGGCGCGGCAAAGCGGTGGATGGGTACTGCGTAGTGTGTCAGGAGAATTGGCAACTCAGCACGGACGAGCGGGACAGTCTGGTGGCAAAGCTCTCGGGCTAACCGCGCACCAAAGCCAATGCCCGAAAGATACGTTGTTCGCCTGCAGGAATTGGCGCAGTGTCGTGCAATGAGCACGGTTCAAGCCAATGGGAATCACGCACTGCACATCCTGTTCATATCGACCTGTCCGCGGTGTGGGCAGGAGCGCGCTCAGGGGCAGACGCACGGTGCCTTACGCAGGTTGCTCCACCGCGGCCACCCGGTGGAGGGGTACTGCGGAACATGCCAGGAGTATTGGCAGATCAGCGCCCCCGAGCGCGATGGTCTCGCAGCGAGGCTACGCGGTTAGGCACGCCCTGGCGGCGATCAGCAATTAAACCTATCCCCCGAACTGCGCCGCCCAGGGATGGGCGGCGCTTTCTTATGCTGTCGAGCGCATCAGCTCGGTGCGCGTGTCTCCAGGGACCGCGTTGACCTTCCGGTTACTGATGGGTGTAACCTCGATCGGGTCTTCCCGGCGAGGGATGCCTGGGCGGCCGACGCGGACACACTCCGCGTTGCCACCCTCCGCGACAACAGAGGTGAACATGGCCGAAGCAAGCGCGGCGTTCCTGACGAATCCATTGGAAGCCTATCTGACGTTTTCAGAGCCCAGACGCGCTTGGGTGTATGCCATTGCAGGGGTACTGATCGCCATCATCGCGTACGGGGACTGGAAGCTCGAGGATGTGTCCCTGGGCTTTCTGTATGTGCTACCGATTCTCTTGGCGGCGGCAACTCTTCGCGGATGGCAGATCTGCGCGCTCGCCATCACGTGCGCGTTGCTGCGCGAGTGCTTCAGTTCATTGCACGCGACCCCCGGCGCAGCGCTGCGGGTGAGCGTTGGTGCGGCCGGCTTCGCGCTCGCCGGATACTTCGTCGCCCAGCTGAACCGGCAACGCCGCACAGTAGTGCAGCATCTGCGAGAGCGTGAGCGCCAAATGCAGTTGCGTCTCGAGGCGGAGCGGCAGCTCCAGGTGGTCATCGAAACAAGCCCGCTCGGGATCCTCACGCTGAACGGTGACGGCCGGGTGGTCCTGGCCAATACTTCAGCGCAGAGCCTGTTGCGCACCGAGCTGCGGCCATTGCCGGGTCAGGAGATCCAGCCCTACTTGCCGATACTCGAGCGCTTCCTGAGCATCCAGCCTTCCGCTACAAATCTGCGCACCACTGTGGAGAGCAGGGGCCAACGCGCCGACGGCGAGACCTTCATGGCGCACATCTGGCTTTCGACCTTCGACAGCAGCTCCGGCCTTTGCCTGGCAGCGTTCATCTGGGATGCCTCGGAGAATCTGCGCGATCGCGAAGGCACGGGTCTCGACTCCATGATGGCCACCTCCCGCGTGCTGATCGGTGCCATCAGTCATGAAATCCGCAACCTTGCCGCAGCCGCGTCCGCGATATACAAGGACTTACAGACAGCCAGCGCACAAGGGGAGAGGTTCCGCACCTTGGGAACTGTCATCGATGCGGTCGAGAGCCTTGCCTCCTCCGGCTTGAAGCTGGCTTCTCGTTCCTCCAAAGCGGTAGCCGATCTGGGCATGGTGCTCGATGAAGCCCGGGTATTGATCGACGCCTCGTTTCGCGATGAGGGCGGTGTCGTGCAGTGGCAGGTCCCGTCCCAGCTACCTCTGGTGGAAGCCGATCATCACAGCCTGCTGCAGGTGTTCCTGAATCTCGCGCGCAACAGCGAAGCGGCGATGAGAGACAGACCGAGCAGGGTACTCCGCATCGACACCACGCTCGGCAACGATATGGTGCTGGTACGGTTTAGGGACACAGGCCCCGGTATTGCGAACCCGGAGGTCATGTTCAGACCCTTTCAGCTCGGCGCCAGCTCCACCGGGCTCGGGCTGTATATTTCGCGTGCCGTGCTGAAATCCTACGGAGGCGACCTGTACTACGAGCGCGATCCGGAGGGCGCTTGCTTCGTCGTGCAGCTGTGGCCGGCGTCCGATGAGGGAGATTCGGGAGCCTCCTAGCGTGGCGCGAATCGCGGCCCTGTTGATTGACGATCACGCCTCCTTCGGGGAAAGCGTGGCACGAGCCCTGAACGTCGAGCCGGACCTGGAGGTGGTTTTCTGCACCACAATCACGGCTGCTCTGGAAATGATGCAACGGCGGCCGATAGATATCGTCCTGCTGGATCACGATCTGGGCGTCGAAAGAGCTTCGCAGTTTCTGCCCGTGGCACGGCAACGGGGATTCGCCGGCCAGGTACTGATCGTGACGGCGTGGGTCAGCGATACCGAAGCCAAGCGCCTGCTGCACCAGGGCGTAGCCGGGATCTTCGTGAAGGAGAGTCCACTCGATGTTCTCGCCGAGAGTATCCGCGCGATCCACCAGGGCGGGGTGTGGCTCGACCGCCGTTACCGGGGGCTCACTGCGCTCGATCTCCAAGAGGAACACCAGAGCTCCGGGCCGCATTTCAACGAGCGCCAACGCAAGGTCCTGCAGTTTGTACTCCAGGGTCTATCCAACAAGGTCATCGCCGGGCGCCTGAGGATTTCCGAAAGCTACGTAAAGGCCCTGCTGCAGGGCCTGTTCAAGAAGACCGGGGTGCGAACGCGCGGTCAGTTGGTGCGAGTCGCGCTGGAGCACTACCATGACCAACTGTGAGTCGCTGCCGCACTTGTGCGGCTCGCCGTAGTCGATGCGTCGCTAAAGGCTCCTGCCGTCTACCTTCTTCATCTTGAAGGCCTCGGCATCGACGTCGTCCAGGCAGCGAACATTGATGGCGGCCATCTCTGCACCTGTTCGCGGATTCTTGCCAATCGCAAACGACTGGATGCCACACGTCGAACAGAACTTGTGATCGATCGTGTGCCGGTTGAATTGGTAGCTCGTCAGGTCAGTATCCCCGGAGAGCAGCTTGAATTGTGCTGCCGGCGCGAACGCCAGCAAGGAGCCCAGCCGTCGACAGCGCGAACAGTTGCACGCGATCACTTCGGCAATGTCCATGCTCACCTCGTAGCGCACTTTTCCGCATTGACAGCCGCCGGAATAATTCTGCGTCATGGTGCACCTCGTTTGCCGGTTCGAGGAGATTTCAGCACCGGACGCGCCGGCTCTCAACCGTTCCCGCTCGCCCGAGGCGGGCGAGCGGGAGTTCGAGCTTCGCAGCGCGCCCGCGTGGCGCGCGAGCGACGCGGGCGGGAGATGCCGCGGTGAGTGGTTAACTATTCGTCATCCGCGCTGACGAGCTCCAGGCTGCTGGAGAGCGGGAAGGGCAGGGCGGCGATCGCAGTCTCGAGTCCCGTCTTCATATCAATCACATAGAGACCCGGGACATCGACGAAGTCCGTTCCGTAGAGCTTGCCGTCCGCGCCGAAGGCAAGTCCCATCACCTGGCTGCTACCCACGAGATCGACGAGCTTGGTGGCAGCTCCGGTCCTCGGGTTGATGCGGTACAGGATGGCGGGAACATACGAAGGGGCGAGTGTTGTGGTGACTCCGAAGAGCTGTCCATGCCTGTCAAATGCCAGGTCCATGAAGTACTGCGGCGCACCCGTTGGTCCGACGTGCGTGAATGCACCGTTGCTGACATCGATGGTGTACAGCGAGTTGAAATTCGGATCGCTGCCCTTCGTGCACTCGATCACTCCCGGACTCACCTGGGTCAGGTTGCAGTCGCCCACCGCGTACAGCGTTCCATCTGGCCCGAAGGCGAGCGACATCACGGCGAGCCCGGGTGTGGGCACGCCAAACATGTTCGCATGACCGGTCTTGAGATCGATGGTCGCGAGCTGTTGAACGCCGAACAGGTCTCCGCAAACCGCGTACAGGGTGCCCCACTTCGACATGGCGAGGTCGCCACAGCCGGGAAATAGGGCGGGGTGGGTATCCGGTACGCCCGTCGGTCCCACATCCCTCGTGGTTATTTTGCTGCCATGCACCTTTATCGCGAATATCTCCGCTCCCGCCTCACCGGTGGTGTAGTACACCTCGGCGCCGACGCTCAGGCGAGGTGCGAGGCCGATTCCCGCACCGAGTGCTGCAGCGGCGATCAGATGTAATATACGCATGGGGGTTCTCCTTCATTGGTTTGGAGTCGATCAGGCACTCCAGAACCCGGGGCGGTGTTAGAATTCGCCCTGATCCGATGCCCGATTTCAGCGGTCAGTAGAGGGCGGGCGGTTCCGGAAGTCCTCTCGGCGGGCTCAGAAAATTCTCTAGGAATTCTCGTTTCCATCAGAGAAGGGCGATGAGCGAGGAAACCCTCTGGCGAGGGACCGCAAAAGACCTCCGCGAGCCTCCGAGGTCGCCGGGGACTGGGCCGGCTGGCGCTGCGCCAGAAATCTACGAATTCGGTCCCTTCCGCCTGGAACCCGCAGAGCGCCGGTTAACGCGGGGCGCCGAGGCGGTGCCGCTCACACCGAAGGCATTCGACACACTGTATTTCCTGGTGCGAGACAGTGGCCATCTTGTCGAAAAGGATGAGTTGATCAGGATGCTTTGGCCCCACTCCTTCGTGGAGGAAGGCAGCCTGACCAATAACATCTTTCTGTTGCGCAAGGCCCTGGGAGAAGACCCGCAGTACATTGAAACCGTGCCTCGCAAGGGTTACCGGTTCATCGGCGCCGTGCGCAGGCTTCCGACAGCGGAGCGGGCGCGGGCCGAGAATGTGCCCGACCAAGAAGGCAAGATTGAGGACAGGCTGTGTGAGGTCCGGCAGTCGCCAGACCTCGTGTTGGTGCCCAGTCCTTCCCCGGCTTCGAGTCCTCCGACTGGCCGACGCGCTGGCCGCGGTCGGTCCGCAGCGGTTGCGATAGCGTTGCTCATAATGGGAGTGGGCGGAGTTATTGCGGCATGGTGGCGCGGCCATACACCGCTGCCGGATCGCTCGCAGTGGGTGCAGCTTACGAGGCTCTCGGACTCAGCAGCCCAGCCGGTGCTCTCGCCGGACGGCCGGATGCTGGCCTTCATCCGTGGGCCGTCTGCCTGGATCGGGCGAGGCCAGATCTACGTCAAGATGCTTCCCGATGGCGAGCCGGTGCAACTGACCCATGACGACTCGGTAAAGACCGATCCGGCTTTTTCGCCGGACGGCTCGCGCATCGCCTACACCACGCTCGATCGGAAGCACTTTGCGTGGGACACATGGGTTGTCCCGACGCTGCGCGGTGAGCCGCAGTTGATGATGCGAAACGCTTCCGGTCTCACCTGGACCGGCGCACACCAGGTGCTGTTCTCGGAAATAAAAAAAGGCGTGCACATGGGCATCGTCTCGGCGGACGAGAGCCGACTCGGAGTCCGGGACGTTTACTTGCCGACCGACGAGGCAGCGATGGCGCACCGCTCTTACCTGTCACCGGATGGAAAGTGGGTGCTGATCGTAGAGATGGATCAGGACCATGAGTGGCTGCCCTGTCGTCTGGTTCCCATGGACGGGCTTTCGCCGGGGCACCCAGTAGGTCCCTTGGCGGCGAGTTGCCTGTCCGCGGCCTGGTCCCCGGATGGCAAATGGATGTATTTCGGAGCCAATCCAGGCGGAGCCAGTCACATCTGGAGGCAGCGGTTTCCCGATGGCCAGCCCGAACAGGTGACTTCCGGGCCTACGGAGGAGGAAGGCGTCGTCATTTCCTCTGATGGTCACTCCCTCATCACCGCGGTGGCATTGCAGAGCACCTCGTTGTGGATTCACGACGCCAAGGGCGAACGACAGATTCTTCTGGAAGGCAACGGCGAGGAACCGAGATTCACACCGGATGGCAAGCAACTCTGCTACCTCATTACCCAGAAGGCGACAAGCGAGTACGCATGGTTTAGAAATCCAAGCGAACTTCGTGTGCTGGATCTTGGATCGGGCGCCTCACAGACGGTAGCGAGCGGCTTTGACGTTCACGACTACGACTTGTCCCGTGATGGCAAGCAGGTTGTGATTGCAACGTCAGATCGGGAAGGGAAGCACCGGCTGTGGGTCGCGCACCTGGACCACAGCGTGTCACCGGTAGAGGTCCCAGGTGTCGAAGGCGTACAGCCGTTGTTCGGTCCTGGCGGGGAGATTTTCTTCCGCCGTGCGGAATCGGTTTATCGGGTTCGGCCGGACGGCACCGGACTGCGCAGGGCAGTGGACGGATCTGCGTACCTCATATGGAGTATCTCACCGGACGGGCGGTGGATCGTGGGGTGGGGGCCACTCCGTAACAGCGGAACCATGGGGATGCAGGCCTTTTCGTTGGACGGTCAAGGGCCCATCGAACTTGGAGACTCCTTCACGTTCTTGACCTGGACGTTGGACGGGCGCTCAGCGCTGGTGGCAGGCGCTTACCTGGTGCCATTGGCAACAGGACAGGCACTGCCACCCATCCCCGAAGGAGGCTTTCAGTCGGACGAGCAACTCACCCGGCTTCCCGGAGCGCGGCTGATCGACGAAGGCGGAGTGGTGCCTGGGCCGTCGGCGGATGTCTACGCGTTTTATCGTGGCACGATTCAGAGGAACCTGTATCGCATCCCGATTCCTTGAGCGGCGAAGACGGGAATGGAGAGGGTGCCCGTGAGCCACTGGCGCAGAAAGCCGGTCGTGGTAGAAGCGTGGCAATTCATGCCAGCCGGACAGCGCGAGGAACTGCCGCCATGGATCGACCGCCGCTGGTTTTACGAGGACCCCGGGGCAGGCAACCAAACCGGTGAGGTCGGCGGCCCGCCATATATGCTCATTCCGACACCGGGCGGGACGCTCCGTGCGGATCTCACTGACTGGATCATTCGCAGCGTCAAAGGCGATGTATATCCTTGCAGGGCTGACGTGTTCGAAGCGACCTATGAGCCGGCGTAGTGAAATTCTCACCACCAAGCATACAGGTGTCACATGCGGTACAAACTAGGGCTTCCGGGTGACTTGATCACGGTGCGGGCAGCGTCGCTCGCGGCCATGCTGATGCTGTTGTCGGCAAGCCCGGTGATCCTTGCCGACGCTCTGAGTAAGGACACCAGCGCCTGGTGGGGTCACATCAGCGTCCTCGCGTCGGATCAATTTCAAGGTCGACTCACCGGGAGCTCCGGTTATCAGCAAGCCGCCGCCTACGTGGCCGACCGATTCAAGCAGTTTGGACTCGCGCCGGCAGGGGAGAACGGCTATTTCCAGCCAGTCGGCTACGTGGTGCAGACGGTGATGCCCGACCGTTCGACGGTCTCGCTGGTGCGAGAGAAGGAGACCGAGCGCCTGAGCGTAGGAGACGACCTGGTGCTCTCGACGAGCACCGAGCAGCGGCCAAGCGCCGCCGGGCCGCTGGTCTTCGCAGGATATGGAATTCACCTGCCCGAGGCCGCTTACGATGACTTCAAGGAGCTGCCGGTGAAGGGAGCCATTGTGGTCGTCCTGGTCGGGGGTCCGGAGACTCTCAGCGGCGCACAGCGGGCGCACGCCTATGCCGAAAGCCTGCCTCATTACCTGGAGGCGGCCGGTGCGATTGGCGTGGTCACCTTGTTCAACCCCAAGGACCGGGAGGTCCCTTGGGCACGCGTCAAGGCTGCCTCCGTGCAGCCTGGCATGCTCCTCGAGGAAACGAAACTCCGTCGCTATCAACACCCGATCTTTTCGGCCAATTTCAACGAAGCGGTGGCGGACAAACTGTTCCAGGACTCCGGTCACACCTTCAGCGAGCTGACGGCGCTCGCCGATGCGCATAGGCCGTTACCGCGCTTCACCCTCAAAAGAGACCTGGAGGCGCACGTGGTAACCGAGATCTCGCACACCCGAGCCGACAACGTCATCGCCCGGCTGGCGGGCGACGATGCACGCATGTCGCAGGAAACGGTTGTGCTATCCGCCCATCTCGATCATCTGGGCACCGGCACGCCGGATCATGGCGACGGCATCTTCCACGGCGCGATGGACGATGCGTCGGGAGTTGCCTCGCTGCTGGAAGTGGCGCGGGCGCTGGTGCAGAAGCCGGAAAACCATCCGCGGCGCTCCGTGTTGTTTGTTGCTGTATCCGGAGAGGAGAAAGGTCTGTTGGGATCGCGATATTTTGCCGCGCATCCAACGGCGCACGCTGGAACAATAGTCGCGGACATCAACGTGGACATGTTTCTGCCACTGTATCCTCTGAAGCGGATAGTCGCCTACGGCGCTGAGGAAAGCTCGCTCGGCGAAGACGCGCGGGCTGTCGGTACACAGCTCGGGATTGAGCTTGCACCCGATCCCATGCCGGATCACCTGGTTTTCGTTCGCTCAGATCAATACAGTTTCATCAGGAAGGGTGTCCCGGCATTGATGCCCGCGATGACCCCGCGTCCGGGAACGGCTGAAACCGAGATCTTCCAGGCCTGGTTGTCGAACCGCTACCACGCTCAGGCTGATGATCTGAGCCAACCTGTGGATCTGGCGGGTGCCGACGCGTTCAACGCATTCCTCATCAAACTCATCACGCGGGTGGCGGACGCACCAAGCCGACCGAGTTGGCACAAGACCAGCTTCTTCGCTCGTTTTGCCGACACTCCACTACCTTGACGCGGTGCTTCGTCGAGGCCTTCTTATCCTAGGAGGGGCGCTCCCTGAGGATCTCGCTCACGTGGAGGGCTTCGGCGATGCGTTCGAGCATCAGGTAGGCTGTCGCGAGCGCCTGCTTGGCGACATCCAGTGATTCGAGCACGCGTTGCTCATAGAAATGGTGCCGCTCAGAGGCAGGTGACTCCCTCACGACGTGCTGCTCGAGCGTGCGACGCGCGCGATTTATGCACTCCATTGCGCGTAGTAACTCGGCGCGCTGCGCTTCAAGGCGCGCGGTGAGTGAGGCGCGGCTTGGCAACTCGGAAGCTGGCGTACCGCTCGGACCTGTTTCCTTCTGCGCCGTGTGCTTGTGTGGCCGAGTCCTGCGCGGCGGCCGGACGGGAATTGCGCTAGGCATAGCGAGTTGGTTTCCCTCAGTGACGGGACGCAACTAGCCTATACCCAGGCGTATAGCCACACCTAACCGGGCCGTGGTGCGTTGCACCATCATTCCCTGCCTCTGGATTATCATAGCGGTGAGGTGGGAGAGCGTCGGCGCGTGCGACCGTCGCGCAGCAGAGTGAGTGGTCGGAACGATGGCTTCAGAGCAACCAATGAAACGCTTGCACTGCGTGCTGCTGCTCGTGTGGGTATCGCCTATCTTCGCGCAGCCGTCATCTCAGCTCACCCCTTTAGCGGCAGACGTACTTGCTCCCCCGCAAGCCGTCCGTGGCTCAGATGGCGCGAAGCACCTGGTGTATGAGGTGCGCATCGCAAATCTCACGGACAAGCGTTTTACCTTGAAGCAGATCGAAGTACTCGATGCCCGCGGTGCGACGCTGCGGCAGCTCAATGCGCAGACGATCGGCACACGCCTGTCCCTCGGCGGACGGCGCGGCAGCGAATCCGACGCACTCGAGGGTTATCAATTTGGCGTCGCATTCCTTCATGTCATCATCCCCGACGGTACACCGGTGCCCGCATCACTGACACACGCGGTTGCCGGCTACTCGGAACGGATCGGTAGTGACATCTCGATGCGTATCGCGGAGACCCGGGTAAATGCCGCTGAGCCGACCGCGTTGGCGGCACCGCTGCAGGGAGCAGGTTATGCCGCAGCCGATGGCTGCTGCGACACCATCCGGCACGTACGGGCTCTGCTGACGCTCGACGGACGCTTCTGTCTGGCACAGCGTTTCGCAATCGACTGGGAGCAGGTGGACGATGCCGGGCGAATTTTTATCGGCGACCCGAAGTCGGTGCAGAGCTACCGCATCTACGGTCAGCCGGTGTTTGCGGTGGCTGCCGGTGATGTGGTTGCCGCCCGCAACGACCTGGAAGACCAGCTCCCGGGCGCGCTGCCGAAAGGGTTGCCCCTCGATCAGGCGGACGGCAACTTTGCCATCATCAAGCTCCGGGAGGGTGTCTACGCGCTTTATGCGCACATGAGGCGCGGGACCGTGAGGGTCAGCGCAGGCGCGCGGGTTCATC
>Ga0182036_10001730_pt1 | contig 10361 bp, 8 predicted proteins | sample sta12Cox44000080_FD_125966 | JGI IMG/M metagenome (GOLD analysis project Ga0182036, IMG submission 125966) | Lab enrichment of tropical soil microbial communities from Luquillo Experimental Forest, Puerto Rico - statoxic.12C.oxic.44.000.080 | ecosystem: Environmental > Terrestrial > Soil >...
CCGACCAGGCGGCGATCGCGATCGAGAACGTACGGCTGTTCAACGAGGTGCAAGCCCGCACCTCCGAGCTCGCGCGCTCGGTCGAGGAGCTGCGTGCGCTGGGTGCAGTGTCCCAGGCGGTCAACTCGACCCTCGATATTGAAACCGTGCTCGACACAATCGTCGCCAAGGCGACGCAGATCGCCGGCACCGAGGCGGGCGCCATCTATGTTCTTGACGAGCGACACAGGGAATTTCAGCTGCGCGCCACTTTCGGTATGAGCGAGGAATTGATCGCGGCCGTGCGCGACATGCATGCGGAAATCTCGCAGGCAGTCGGCCTGTTGACTGAGACGCATAAACCCAGCCAGCACGCCGATATGCGCGATCTGCCTCTCACTCCCGTCAACGACACCATCCTGCGCGCCGGCTATCGCGCGCGGCTGGTCGTGCCGCTCATGCGTTTCGGCGACGTCATCGGGGCGCTGGTCGTGCGCCGCAAGGCGCCGGGTGAGTTTCCCGCCAGCATTGTCGAGCTGCTCGAAACTTTCGCCGCACAGTCGGCGCTGGCCATTCAGAACGCCCGCATGTTCAGCGAGATCGGCGAGAAGAGCCGCCAGCTCGAGGTCGCGAGCCGGCACAAGTCACAGTTCCTCGCCAATATGAGCCACGAGCTGCGCACGCCGCTCAACGCCATCATCGGCGTCACCGAGATGCTGCTCGAGGATGCCCGCGATCTCAAGCGCGAGGATGAGATCGAGCCGTTCGACCGGGTGCTGCGGGCTGCGCGCCATCTGCTCGCGCTGATCAACGATATTCTCGATCTTTCCAAGATCGAAGCCGGACGAATGGAGCTGCATCTGGAGTCGTTCCCGCTTGCTCCGCTCATCGAGGACGTGGTCAAGACCATCGAGCCGCTCGCGGCCAAGAACGGCAACCGCATCCTGGTCGATTGCGGAGCGGACATCGGCACCATCCACGCCGACCAGATCCGGTTCCGACAGGCGCTCCTTAATCTGGCAAGCAACGCCAACAAGTTCACCGACAACGGCACGGTCACCATCACGGCGCGCCACGAGCCGAGCGGCCGCGGGTGGGTCACGGTTGCGGTAACGGACAGCGGCATTGGAATGAGCGCGGAGCAGATGAGCCGGCTGTTCCAGGAATTCTCGCAGGCGGATTCCTCGACCACCCGCCGATACGGCGGCACCGGCCTCGGCCTTGCCATCAGCCGGCATTTCTGCCGGATGATGGACGGCGACATCACCGTCGAGAGCGAGCCTGGTAAAGGCTCGACGTTCACTGTCCGCATTCCGCGGATCGTGGAGGTTCACGGCGCCATGCCCCCGGAACCGGCTTCGACGTCCGCTCCGCCGGACGCCGAGGACGCAGCGCAAGCAACGCGCATCCTTGTGGTGGACGATGATCCGACCGTGCGGCAGCTGGTGGCGCGGCACCTGGAACGGGCGGGATTCAGGGTGATCACGGCGAAGGGCGGCCAGGAAGCGCTTCGGCTGGCGCGGGAGCTGCGGCCGGCGGCGATGACGCTCGACATCATGATGCCGGATCTCGACGGGTGGACGGTGCTGGCGGCCATGAAAGGCGATCCTTCGCTCTCCGGCATTCCAGTTGTCCTCATGACGATCGTTGAGGAGAAAAATCGCGGTTATGCGCTGGGCGCGGCCGACTATCTGGTGAAGCCGGTGGACCGCGGCAAGCTGGTCGAAGCGTTGAGAAAAGTCTGCGGCTCCGCCGCCGGGAAGGTCCTGCTGATCGACGACGACGACGTGGTGCGCCGCTCGGTGCGCCTGGCGCTGGAGCCGATCGGATGGCATGTCACCGAGGCGGAGCACGGGCTGCTTGCGCTCGAGTCGCTTTCGGCGACGCGGCCCGACGCGATCATTCTCGATCTGATGATGCCGAAGATGGACGGGTTCGAGTTCCTCGACGAGCTGCGCGCACGGCCGCAATGGCGCGACATTCCGGTGGTGGTCATCACGGCGAAGGATCTCACGGACGCTGACCGCAACCGGCTCAACGGCGGCGTCGAGCGCATCATCCAGAAGAGCGAACGCGACGAGATGCTGCGTCGATTGACCTCCGAGCTGGGCAAGCTGGTCAAGCCGAGGAGCGCGGAGCCGGCATGAAGATTCTTTACGTCGAGGACAACGAGGACAATATCTACATGCTCAAAAGCCGGCTCAGCCGGGCCGGCTACACGGTCATCGTCGCCACCGACGGGGCGCAGGGAGTGGCATTGGCGGCGAGCGAGCGGCCCGACCTCGTTCTGATGGATTTGAGCCTGCCGGTGCTCGACGGCTGGGAGGCTGCGCGCCGCATCAAGGCTGCGCCGGAGACCAGCCGCATTCCGATCATTGCGCTCACCGCCCACGCCATGCCCGGCGATCAGGAGAAGGCGCTCGCCGCGGGATGCGATGACTTCGACACCAAGCCGGTGGAGATGCCGCGGCTGCTCGGCAAGATCCGCACGCTCGTTGCGGCGGGAAGTGCGTCGTGAGCAGGGCCGACGCCGCGCTGCTCGTTGTCGATGACAACGAGGACAATCGGTACGCGCTGACCCGGCGCCTCGCCCGCGAGGGCTACGCCAATGTCGCGATCGCCGTCGACGGACGCCAGGCGCTGGATCTGCTCGCCAGCAGGGCCTTCGATCTCGTGCTCCTCGATATCATGATGCCGAACGTGAACGGCTACGAGGTGCTGGAGAAGATGAAGGCGCATGACACGCTTCGGCACATCCCGGTCATCATGATCTCCGCCGTTGACGAGATCGACAGCGTGGTCAAATGCATCGAGCTTGGCGCCGAGGACTATCTGCCCAAGCCGTTCAATCCGACCCTGTTGCGCGCCCGCGTCGGCGCCTGCCTCGATCGCAAACGGCTGCACGACCAGGTCGCGGCGCAGGCGGCCGATCTCGCCGCGTGGAACCGCACTCTCGAGGAGCGCGTCGCACAGCAGCTTTCCGAGATCGAACGCGTGAGCCGTCTCAAGCGCTTCCTCTCGCCGCAGGTCACGGAGCTCATCCTGTCGTCGGGGGATGACCGCGTGCTGGAGAGTCACCGGCGCGCCATCACCGTCCTGTTCTGTGATCTGCGCGGCTTTACCGCCTTCTCCGAAACCGCCGAGCCGGAGGAGGTCATGTCGGTTCTGCGGGAATACCATGCCGTGCTGGGAAATCTCATCCACAAGCATGAAGGGACCGTCGAGCGCTTTGCCGGCGACGCCATCATGGTCCTGTTCAATGATCCATTACCCTGCCCGGATTCGAATCTGCGAGCGGTCCAGATGGCGGTCGAGATGCGCGATCAGATCGCGGAGCTTGCAGGGAAATGGCGCAAGGCGGGCCACGAGCTCGGCTTTGGTGTCGGCGTTGCGCACGGCTACGCGACGCTCGGCCGCATCGGGTTCGAGGGTCGCTACGACTATGGCGCTGTCGGCACCGTGGTCAACCTGGCGGCGCGGCTGTGTGCAGACGCCACGGACGGACAGATCCTGATCGACAGCAAGGTGCAATCGGCCGTCGAAGCGTCCACCAGCACGGAACCAGCCGGGGATCTTGCGCTCAAGGGGTTCCACCGGCCGGTGCGCGCCTTCAACGTATGCGCACTGCGGCCGAGCACGGCGTGATAATCTGTGTCTGAGCGATCTTTACTTTCGACAGTTTCAACTTCGGTGCAACAAACTCGGTCAATACCTCCCCTGAAAGGTGAGGTCGACTGCCGAACGAAGTGAGGCAGTCGGGTGGGGTCTCACGCGACGATCGGGCGATCAGTCAGCCCCACCCGGCTCCTCCGGCTAAGGCCGGGGTCGCCACCCTTCCCCGCAAGCGGGGGAGGGATGGAGCTTGCTGCTCGCACTGAGTACGAAATCATTGCGCAGGAGGCGTACCTATCCGCCCATGATCGCGCTGGCCGCGTTGCCGACGGCTTCGACATTGTCGCCGGCATCGAGGAAGGCGACGATCCGGCAGGGGCAGCCTTCAAGGCCCTCGTAGCGCCAGGGGAACGCGCCGATGAGCGCGCGCCGGTTGAGCATCAGCTCGATGTCGCCGCCGAGATTCTCGGCGTGCAGCAGACCCTCCTGGAATGCCCAGTTGTGGAACGGAAAGACGTCGGCAACGACCCGCCGACCAGATTTCCTGTGGGTATATTCGAAAGTGCCGAAAAACTCGCCCGGACTCTTGCCGTGCAGCCTGGTGAATTGGGCCGCGAGATCCGGCCGCATGGTGCGGATCGAGGTGTTCATGGCGTGATCGCAGGACCCGGTGTCCATGGCCCACCACCTGATCTTCTTCTTCAGCATCCAATGCAGGCAATCGAGATTGGGACCGGGGTGGAAGCAGAAATATTTCACCAGATCCTGCTGCGGCTGGCCTTCGTAGTGGCGATGCCAGCCGGTGTGCAGGACGAGAATGTCGCCCTCGCGGATGTCGGCGCCGGCGCCTTCGATGATCTCCGGCGTGATCACCGCCCAGTCCGACATTTTTCTTGAAATGTCGACCACGACCCCGCGATTGACCAGATAGTCGAGCGGCAGCGAGGCCATATCGCCCTTGCGATTGTCGGTTGCATGCATGGCGCCGTCGAAATGGGTGCCGACATGGAGCGCCGTATCGATGCGCTGCGCCACGATGCCCTGGGTCTGCAGGTTCTGCGCGTAATACATCTTGTTGCCGGCATAGCCGACCCAGCCCGGCGTATGCACGTTCATCACATGACTCATGTCGATGATTTTCATCGTCGGTCCTCTTGGCTCCTGTAGGGTGGGTTAGGCGCGCGTCTTTCGCGCGCCGTAACCCACCAATCTCCGGCGGATTACGCTGCGCTAATCCGCCCTACGAGGTTGCTATCAATCGCAACTGCTGGGTCAATCAGCACGGCGGCGGTGGCGCTTCCGCCAATCTCGGGTCGATCGCCTTGAGACCCTCCGGCCACGTCAATTGCTGAAAATCTATTTTCCGCTCGGTCATCTTCTCGGCCTGTGCCCACCGGCTGAGGCTGCAGAAGTCGTCGTAATAGATCTTGTCGAGGGCGAGCGGTCGGATATTGGTATCCCACTGCTCGCGCGTCGCCTTCTCGCTGAGATCGAGCTTGGACTTGGCGTAGGCGGCGACCGCGCCGAAATCCTTTTCCGCAACATCACGGCCCTGCATGGTCGCACGCAACCAGCGCACGGCGATGTCCCTGCCCTGTGCAGAGTTGAGCCATTGCGGACGCGCCCCGGCGACCAGATAGCCCTGGACGTAGCCGCTCGCATCGGTGAGGTAATGCGCCTTGTCCGGGCAGATCTCGAGCGTGCGCGAGCCGACCGGCTGCCAGATGAAGAAGGCGGCGATGTCGCCTCCGCACAGCGCCGCGGGGAGCACCTGCGTATCCAGGTTCTTGACCGCGACCTTCGACGCATCCACGCCATTCTTGCTCAGGTATTCGGAGATGAACCACGATCCCGTGGAGCCGACCCGTGTCGCGATGGTCTTACCGGCAAGATCCTGCGGCCTGGTAATGCTCTTCTGCGCGACCGCGACGTAACCCTTGGCATCGCGCTCGATCACCGCGATGGTGCGGTAGTCCCCGTTGGCGCGAAAGAAGTACTGCACGCTCGGAAGATCTCCGGTCATCACGACGTCGCCCTGTCCGGTCTGGAACGCCTGGAATGCCGTCGTCCCGGAGGGAAACAGGCGGTAGGTGATATCCAGCCCTTCCTGCTGATAGAACCCCTTCTCCATCGCCATCCAGATCGAATCGTTGTTGACCGACGGCTGTCCGAACAGCGTCATCTTCAGCGCAGGCTGCTGCGCTCCCCCCGCCGTCGGCTGAAGCACGAGGCCGAAGGCAGTTGCGGCGCCGAGCAAAATTGCGAGCTTGAACATCGGACCCTCCGTTGAAGCGGCTATCAGATCATCGCGACGTAGAACATGTAGCGAGTGAGAACGCGGTCGACCAGAAAGCGAAACAGCCGATCCACGGCAAATCCGAGGATGCAGATCGTGAGCAGGGCCACGAAGATTCGGTTGGTTTGCAGCAGCAGCGACGACTTCTGCAGCAGATAGCCGATGCCGGAATCGGCGGCAAGAATCTCGGCCGGGATGATGCTCATGAACGAGGACGCCATGGCAACCCGCATCCCGGTCACGATGTAGGGCACCGCTGAGGGAATCATCACCATGACGAAAATCTGCAGCCGGTTGGCGCCCAGGCATTCGGCTGCGCGCTGTCGGGTGATCGGCGCGCGCCATACGCCCGCGGTGGTGTTGACGAGCACGATGAAGAAGGTCCCCCAGAAGATCAGAAAATATTTCGACATCTCCCCGATGCCGAACCAGATAACGGCGATCGGGATCATGGCGGTGGGAGAGAGGTAGCGCAGGAGCTCCATGATCGGGTCCAGCAGATCATGCATGATCCGTATCCGTCCCAGCAGCACGCCGAGAACGATGCCGGTCAACGACCCCGAGATGAATCCGACAAGGACCCGCTGCATGCTGATCGCCACGTCGGCAAGAATCTCCCCGCTCATGAGCATCGGGATGGCGGTGCGGATGACCTCGAGCGGCGGGGGGATCAGAAATGGATTGAAAATGAAGGTCGACAGCAGCTGCCAGATCGCAAAGGCGATGAGCAGTGACGCGGCTGCGAGCGCCAGAGGCCGGTACCGGCGGCTGCCGTTTCCGCTCGTAATCGCGGGACCTGGCACTGCAGCCCGCCTGTTTGGCGGGGCACCGAGGGCGTGCTTGGCCAGGCCTGATAACGGGAGGAGAGAGCGTAGCGGAGGCATCGAGGCGCGCCTACTCGGCCGGCTCGTGGTCGAGGTGCTCCGAGCGGTCGAGATCGGGCGCAAGCAGGGCCTCGATCTCGTGAAACAGCCGGGCGAGCTGCGGATCGGTCGGGTCGCGCGGTCGCGGTCGATCGATCTCGATCACCTTGGTAATGGTGGAGCGCGGTCCGGCCGACATCATCCCGATGCGGTCGCCGAGCAGGATTGCCTCCCCGATGTCGTGGGTGACGAAGACCACCGTCTTGCCGGTATGCTGCCAGATCGCGAGCAGCACGGCATGCATGCGGCGGCGGGTGAGCGCGTCCAGCGCCCCGAACGGTTCGTCCATCAGCAGAATTTCCGGCTCGACTGCAAGCGCGCGGGCGATCTGAAGCCGTTGCCGCATGCCGCCGGAAAGCTCCGAAGGAAACTTGTCGCGATGGCGATCGAGGCTGACCATTTGCAGGTATTTGGCGACAATCGTATCGCGCTCCTGCCGCGGCACCTTGCGCACCCGCAATCCGAAGCGAACGTTCTCCTCGACGGTGAGCCACGGAAACAATGCCGATCCGGCATCCTGGAAGAACATGACGCGCTCGCGCCCGGCGCGGGTCACCGCGACGTCGCCCGAGGTTACCGATCCGCCGGACGCAGGCTCGAAGCCGGCAAGGATATTGAGCAGCGTCGATTTCCCGCAGCCGGAGGGGCCGAGCAGGCAGAAGAATTCGCCCTTGCTGATGACGATATCGACCCCGTCCAGCGCGACGTAGGGCGCGTGCCCGCTGCTGTAAATCTTGTGAAGGCCGGCGAGGCGCAACAAGCTCTGCCCTCCGGGCGGAGGCCCTGAGATGAAAGCCTAGATTAGAGCAAGTCCCGGAGAAAAAGCAGACCCCTGACCCGGATGCGGCAACGGTTTCGTTGAACCCTTCACGCGGCCTCCCGCGAAACCATTGCGCCCGCTTGCGCAGCCCCCTTTTTCCGTCCACACCGGTGGCGGCACGATACGCGAGAATGATGTCACGCGATGACAAGAGCTTGCAGATGACCGGCAGTTCATCGCCGCCCGAGCGCCGGCGCACCATCGATTTTCATGCTCATGTGGTCGTGCCGGAAGTCTATGAGCTCGCGGGCGGGCACAATGTCTTTTCCGAGCTGCCGGCGGATCCCGGCGTCACCGATGAGATGCGCGACGGCATCAAGGCGCGCGCGCGGCTCGTGCTCGGTCGCATGAGCGACATCGGCGAGCGCATCGCCCGGATGGATGCAATGGGCGTGGACGTGCAGGTGCTCAGCGCGAGCCTCGTGCATCAAGGGCTGGAATGGGCCGATGCGCAATTGAGCCTGCGGCTCGCCCGCACCACCAACGACTGGATCGCGCGTGCCGTGGAAATGCGCCCGCAACGGCTGATCGGCTTCGGCACCTTGCCCCTGCACGTGCCGTCGCTTGCCGTGGCCGAGCTCGAGCGCTGCATGGGCGAGCTTTCGCTCAAGGGGGTGGCGATCTCGACCACCGCAGCGGGAATGGAGCTCGGTGATGCGGCGCTGCGCGCGTTCTGGGCAAAGGCCGAGGCGCTGGGCGCCGTCGTCTATATTCATCCCGGCGGCAATCGCGACCCAAGGTTCAAGCGCTTCCATCTCTGGAACAGCGTCGGCCAGGCTTTCGAGGAGGCGATGGCGATCTCCTCGCTGATGTACGACGGCGTGCTGGAAGCCTTCCCCAAGCTCAAGATCTGCGTCTCCCACGGCGGCGGCTACATGCCCTATTACATGGGACGCATCGATCGCAACTATGCCGAGAAGGCCAACACGCGCATCAACATGAAGAAGCCGCCGATCGATTATCTGCGCATGCTCTATTTCGATTCCTGTGTCTACGAGCGCGCGGTGCTGGCGCATCTCGTGGACAGGGTGGGTGCGGAGCGCGTGGTGCTCGGGTCCGACTATCCCGTGGGCGAAGCGAGGCCGGTGGAATTCGTGCTCGACACCGACGGCTTGTCGTGCGCGCAGAAGGAAAAAATACTTGGCGCAAACGCCGCGGCGCTGCTCGGCCTGGGGACAAGGACATGACCATGGACGAACGGCTGCTCAATCCGATCTCCACGCGCGAGCTTGAGCGCCGCTGGTCGGCGGTGCGCAGCGGCATGGCGGAGCGCGGCATCGACGCGCTGGTCATGCAGAACAACAACGATTGGCTCGGCGGCTATGTGCGATGGTTCACCGACACCCCGCTCAGCAACGGCTACCCCCGCAGCGTAATTTTTCCCGCAGCCGAGCGCATGACGGTGGTCGACATGGGCGCACGCGGCCCCGGGCGCAAGATCGACGCCGGCGATCAGGCCAACCGCGGCATCGGCGAGATGCTGTTTACGCCCTCCTTCACGTCGGTTGCCTATACCGACGAGTACCAGGCCGAGCTGGTGGCGGGCGACCTCAAGCGGCACGGATACCGCACCATCGGCTGGATCGCGGCGGGCGCCATGCCGCACAAATTCGTGCTGCCCATCGAGCGCGAGCTGGAGGGCTGCGCGCGCTTCGTCGATGCCACCGATTTCGTCGACCGCATCAAGGCGATCAAGAGCGAGGAGGAGCAGGACCTCATCCGCAAGTGCGCGCGGATGCAGGACGAGGTTTTCAGGCGTGTGGTCGAGAAAATCCGTCCCGGCATGACCGGCAACGACATCACCGCGCTGGCGCAATACGAGGGGCGGCTGCTCGGCAGCGAGCAGGGCCTGTTCCTCGGCTCCTCTGCGCCGCTCGGGCAGGCCTCGCGTTTCCTCGATCGCCACCTGCAGGCGCGCACGCTCAAGCCCGGCGAGCATTTCACGCTGCTGATCGAGAACAATGGCCCCGGCGGCTTCTATACCGAGATTGCGCGCACCATCGTGCTGGGCAAGGCCTCGAACGAGCTGATCGACGGGTTCGAAGCCATGAAGGAGGCGCAGGCTCACACCTTGCGCCTGCTCAAGCCCGGCGCCTCGTGCGCCGAGGTCGCGCAGCAGCACGACGACTACATGCGCGCACGCGGATTGCCGACGGAGCTGCGGCTCTATGCGCATGGGCAGGGTTATGATCTCGTCGAGCGGCCGTTGCTGCGCGCCGACGAGACCATGACAATCGAGGAAGACATGAACCTCGCGGTTCATCCCGGCTACGAGACCGACTCGATCTTCGCCGTCATCTGCGACAACTATATCGTCGAATCGGGCGGTCCCGGCGGTTGCCTGCACAGGACGCCGAAGCAGGTATTCGAGTTGTGACGGCGGTAGTCATCGACCTGCTGAGCATCGGCGTGTTTCCGGACGCCACCAATTCGGAGCTCGCGCGCCGCTTCGCGGTGACCCGGTATTTCCAGCCGCCGGCGCCGAGCGTGCTTCCCGACGGGCTTCGGCCGCGCATCCGGGCGATTGCGACCGAGGCCAATCGCGGCGCCTCCCGCGCGCTGATCGAGGCGCTCCCAAAGCTCGAGCTGATAGCGCTCTTCGGCGTCGGAACCGACGCCGTCGATCTTGTCGCTGCGCGCGAGAGGAAAATCAGGGTGACCAATACGCCCGGCATTCTCAGCGACGAGGTCGCCGACCTCGCCATCGGGTTGATGATCGCTTCGGCGCGCC
>Ga0182036_10001746_pt1 | contig 10320 bp, 10 predicted proteins | sample sta12Cox44000080_FD_125966 | JGI IMG/M metagenome (GOLD analysis project Ga0182036, IMG submission 125966) | Lab enrichment of tropical soil microbial communities from Luquillo Experimental Forest, Puerto Rico - statoxic.12C.oxic.44.000.080 | ecosystem: Environmental > Terrestrial > Soil >...
CCCGTTCGAAGATCCGACCTCCTTCAATACGTCACGAAGACTTGGGTTGGATTGATCCATCTCAAAAGGTCCTTGGAGCGTGTGTCCGAGGCGCCCTGCCTCGGCGGCTATTCTGGCGACACAGTTGAAAAGTTCGATGCCTTGATTTGACAGAAATCAAAGGCCTGGAAACGGCATGCGGAAAGAATAATCCGTCGGATAGCCGTGCCATGGCTAAACAAGCGCTGAAAGGTTGCTAATGGAACCGATGCCGAGCGCACTGCTTACGGACCTCTACCAATTGAACATGATTCAGGCCTATCTGGAATCGGGCCAGACTGACACGGCAGTGTTCGAGTTCTTCGTACGCAAGCTGCCGAACCAACGCAGCTTCCTGATGGCGGCAGGGCTACAGCAGGCGCTGGAATTTCTGGAAAATCTGCGGTTTTCAGACGACGAACTCGCCTGGCTTGGAAAAAGCGGCAGGTTCAGCGCCAGCCTGCTCGAGTATCTGGCCAACTTCAGCTTCAGCGGCGACGTTGACGCAATGCCCGAAGGGACCGTGTTCTTTGCGAACGAACCAATTCTAAGAATAACAGCCCCGTTGCCAGAAGCCCAGCTGATCGAGACGCGTCTGATCAATGTGCTGCATTTCCAATCGCTGATCGCCTCCAAGGCGGCACGAATGGTACAGCTGGCACCGAACAAGCTGCTTGTCGATTTCGGGCTGCGCCGCGCCCACGGCGCGGAGGCCGGCCTGATGGCGGCCCGCGCCAGCTACATCGCTGGGTTTGCAGGGACCGCCAACGTGCTCGCCGAGAAATTATTCGGTATCCCAACCTACGGCACGATGGCGCATTCATTCGTTCAATCGTTCGACAATGAATCCGCCGCATTCGAGACCTTCGCCCGGGCGCGGCCCAGCAATCTTGTGTTGTTGATCGATACCTATGATACCCTGGCAGCAGCCAGAAAGGTGGTGGCACTTGCTCCGCGGCTGCAGTCTTTGGGCATCAAGATCTATGGCGTGCGCCTGGATAGCGGCGATCTTGTCGCGCTTTCGAAGAGCGTGCGCCACGTCCTTGATGAAGGTGGCCTGAAGGACACCACGATCTTTGCCAGCGGCGGCATCGAGGAGGACACGCTAGCCGCATTTACCCGTGAACGCGCACCGATTGATGGCGTTGGGATTGGCACCAGCCTGGTGACGTCATCGGATGTGCCTGCGCTCGACTGTGCGTACAAATTGCAGGAATATGGAGGATTGCCGCGCCGCAAGCGCTCGACCGGAAAGGCGACGTGGCCCGGCCGCAAGCAGGTCTGGCGGCGTTATGGTCCGGACGGCCGCATGGCATCGGATATCTTGTCTGTCGAGGACGATCGGCACGACGGCAAACCGCTGATCCAACCCGTGGTCGTGGGCGGTCGCTGCGTAGGTCCGCAACCATCGCTCGACGATGTTCGCGCACATGCGCGACAGGAGTTGAGCCGGCTGCCGCCAGAGCTGGTGATGCTCTCGCCCCGCACACGCTATACGGCTCAGGTGGCGCCAAGCCTCGAAAGACTCGCAGCCGCCGTCGATTCCCGAACGAGCAGCTGAAGCCGAGCGATGAAACCTTCGAAGCTGTTCTGATCGCAGATTTTCCTAAGCGGCGCCGCGGCGGAAGTCAGAGTTTGATCTGGCGCAAATAAATCCATGAATTCTTCGTTATTTGACTATTTGCAGGCCGACAAACCTCAACGATGCCTTGCAGAAATTCGATACCCGGAGAGCTGGGGATGGCACACAAACAAATCCTGTTTCATTCCGCTGCCCGCGAAAAGATCTTGCGCGGAGCAACGCTTCTTGCCGACGCGATACGCGTCACGCTTGGACCAAAATCAAAATCGGTCTTGATTCAAAAGAGCTGGGGAGCACCGATCGTCTGCAACGATGGCGTCACCATCGCCAAAGAATTCAATCTAAAGGACGCAGAGGAGAACCTCGGCGCCCAGGTGTTGCGTCAGGCCGCGGAAAAGACCGGAGAAGTCGTCGGCGACGGTACAAGCACCTCGACCATCCTTGCACATGCGATTCTCGCCGACGGCGTTCGCAATGTCGTGGCTGGCGCCAGCGCGATCGACCTAAAGCGCGGGCTCGACCGGGCCACGCGAGCGGCGGTCGAGGCGCTGCGCACGATGTCGCGTCCCGTGAAAACGAAAGCGGAGAAGGCCCAGGTCGCAACGATCTCGGCTCATAACGACCCAACGGTCGGTGCGCTGGTAGCCGATGCCATCGAGAAGGTCGGGGGCGACGGCGTGATTTCGGTCGAGGAATCGAAGACCACTGAAACCACGCTGGATGTCGTCGAAGGCATGCGATTCGATCGTGGTTTCATATCCCCGTATTTCGTCACCGACGCCGAGCGCATGGAGGCAGTGCTCGAAGATCCATTCGTGCTGCTCTGCGATCACAAGATCGGAGTTCTGCGGGATTTGATTCCGTTGCTCGAGCAGGTCGCCAAGTCATCCCGCCCCCTGTTGATCGTGGCCGAGGATATCGAGGGCGAGGCGCTGGCAACCCTGATCGTCAATCAGCTTCGTGGAGTGCTCAAGGGCTGCGCAGTCAAGGCTCCTGGCTTTGGTGATCGGCGCAAGGCGATCCTGGAAGACATGGCCATTCTCACTGGTGCACAAGTGATCTCCGATGATCTGGGATTGAAGCTGGAGAGCGTAACGTTGCAACAGCTTGGGCGCGCAGCGCGCGTGGTCGCAGACAAGGAGAATACGACGCTGATCGGCAGCGGTGGCGACCGCACACGCATAGATGCCCGCATCGCGCAGATTCGGCGCGAGATCGAAAAGACGACAAGTGACTACGATCGCGAAAAGCTGGAGGAGCGTCTCGCCAAATTGTCCGGCGGTGTGGCCGTGATACGTGTGGGCGCTCCGACCGAAGCCGAGATGAAGACGAAGAAGGAGGCACTCGACGACGCGATCAGTTCCAGCAAGGCAGCGATTGCCGAAGGCATCGTGCCTGGCGGTGGTCTGGCGCTTCTCAGATGCGTCGACGCGGTGAGCCGCGAGGAGGCGGCCTGCGAAGGCGACGAGAGGACCGGCGCTCAGATCCTGAAGCGCGCGTTGGAGGTCCCCGCCCGGCAAATCGCTGAGAATTCGGCCGTCGACGGCGGCGTGGTGGTCGCGCGGATGGCAGGGGGATCGGGCAATTTCGGCTTCGACGCAGCGCGTAAGGAATATGTCGACCTGGTCGAAGCTGGCATCATTGATCCGGCCAAGGTTGTCCGCACGGCGCTCGAAAATGCCGTCTCAGTGGCCAGTGTGCTGTTGCTCACCGAAGCGACCATGACGGAAATTCCCGAGGCGAAGCGGGAACGGCCGGCCGAACCGGAACTGGCTATGTGATCCTCCGGCGCCGCCCAACAACGGCATCAGCCATCAGTCGGAAGCGACACCGCCCGTGAGATGCTTCTCGATTTCATCAACCGGATGCTTGGTCAGGTCCTTGATGACCTCGGCAATAATGCAGGCCTTCACATCCGGGTGGAAGGCACGACGCAATTCAGCGAGCGCCCGTGATGGAGCTACAATGACCAGCTTTTTCACCCTGCTGGCCCGCACGAGCCGTTCCAAGTGTGCCGCGACCATCCGGACAAAGTGCTGTTCTTCCAACACGTGCCAATCTGCCATCTCAACGGCACTCCTGGCACTGGTTCGAGGACCTTTGCTGATGCGGCCCGGCCGCTCCGACCCCTGCTCGTGGCTAAGGGGGTTTTCATCGACAAAAGCCTTCTCGGTTTTGAGAAACGGAAATTTCTCGTCGCCTTCATTTCGCAGGAACAGCGCTTTCCGCCCATCACCGACGAAGACAAATGCATCATGTGGAATTCTGAGATCCATGGGTCCGGACCCTGCCTCCTCTATGAATTTTTTCATTGCAGCTACTCCTGGACCGGTTTGAGCTATCGCACCTTGCGGTAGGTCAAATCGATCGGGCAATCTCGATGTCCGCCTCTCTGGGTGCGTCGGGGAGCGCCCCGGCTTGATCCGGATCAACCGAACCAAGGCGGGATTGGGCCAATCTTGCGTATGGCCATGGTCCTGAGCCAACTGCTTTCCCAAGCGGATCGGAAATCCCGAGGCGTTCACTTGCGATGGAGAAACCACCGCTCGACTGGAAGGCTGCTCCTGCAGCGACCCGCAGTTTCGTTCGTCCTCCTTTGTGACGATCCGGATGCTCCGGCCGGCACATGGCACCATTGGGCGGCCTTCGATATTGGCGCCGGCGAAAGCGGGCTCGCTGAAGGCGTCAGCCAGGGTAGCGGCGCGACAAAGTTCAAACAGGCCGTCAATGACTTTCGACGGACGGGTTACGGCGGCCGGTGCACGCCTCACGGTCACGGCGCTCACCGCTATCATTTCCGCTTGTTCGCCCTTTCAATCGACCAACTGCGACCCGGTGCCAAGTGCACCTGCATCGAGGTCGAACGTGAATCGGTGAAGCAACCCTCATCGGAATTTATCAGCGATAACGCGATTGGGCGCACTGATCGGGCAGAGAAAGCGCTGCCGGACATGAACACGCGCCGAAAAAACTCTGGAGGCGAATATGTTGATCGGCGTTCCCAGGGAGATCAAAGCCGATGAATACCGCGTCGGCATGACGCCTACCACCGTTAGAGAGCTGTCGACAAAAGGTCACAGGGTTCTTGTCGAAGGGGCGGCTGGTGTGGGCGCGGGCATTTCGGACCAGGAATACATTGCGGCCGGCGCAGAGATCGTGGCAGGCGCCGAGCAGATATTTCCCCGCGCCGAATTGATCGTGAAAGTGAAGGAGCCGCTCCGATCGGAGCGAAAGCAAATGCGGGAAGATCAGATCATTTTCACCTACCTGCATCTGGCTGCCGACATCGAACAAACCCGTGATCTCATGGCTGCAGGAGTTTCTGCCATCGCCTACGAAACGGTCACGGACGGGTTCGGAAAGCTGCCGTTGCTAGCGCCGATGTCAGCTATCGCCGGCCGGATGGCCGCTCAAGTCGCCGCTCATTTGCTGGAGCGCCCCCAAGGTGGACGCGGGATCTTGCTCAGCCGTATCGAAGGCGTACCCCCTGCCAATGTCGTCATTCTCGGCGGTGGCGTTGTAGGAAGCCATGCGGCAGAGATAGCGCTGGGCATGGGCGCTAACGTCACCGTCGTCTCACGCAGTCATGAAACACAACGCCAACTTTCCGCGCGTTTTGGCGACCGTGTCAGGTTTGTTACGGCGCAGGACGAGGCAATCGAAGCGCTCTGCACCTCCGCCGACGTCGTGATAGGAGCGGCTTTGGTCGCAGGTGGCGCAGCACCCAAGCTGATTTCGGCCCGAACCGTCTCGGCCATGAAGCCCGGCTCCGTCATTGTCGATGTTTCGATCGACCAGGGCGGCTGCGCTAAGACGTCTCGTCCAACGACGCATTCGAAGCCGACCTTCACCGTAGACGGTGTCGTTCACTATTGCGTCGCAAACATGCCTGGCGCCGTACCCAGAACCTCAACCTTCGCGCTGGACAGTGCGACGCGTCCGTTCGTCCTGGCGCTGGCGGACAAGGGATTCCCGCGGGCACTGATCGAGGACGTGCATCTGCAAAACGGGTTGAACGTGAGCCGAGGCAAACTCACGTACCGCGCTGTCGCCGATGCCCTCGGGTTGCCCTATACTCCGGCTGCCGACGTTTTAAGGCGGTGATGGCGGCCCGTGCAGTTAATCGGTAGCGACAGGTTTCGTGACCGGAAAACGATTTAGAATATCGATCACCTCGCGATCGCTCACCTGACGAAAATCTCGATAAAAGTAACCAATGGCCCCAAAATCTTCGGGCGTTTCCAAGCAAATCAGGGTGTCAACCTCATGGCGCAACTGCCGGATCGTTTCGGGCGGAGCGACGGGAACGGCGAGCACCAATTCTTTCGGCTTCCGCTTGCGGATCGCTTGCAATGCTGCGCGCGTCGTTGTGCCTGTAGCAATGCCATCGTCAATGAGGATGACCACGTGCCCCGCGATTTCTACCCGCGCGCGCTCTCCGATGTAGAGTTGGCGCCGACGTTCGATTTCCGCCAATTCCCTTGCACAGGCCTCGTCAAACTCACGGGCCGTTGTACCGGAGAACTCAATCACTTCGTCGTTGCGAACGATGATCGGATCGGCACCATCCACTACCGCTCCCATCGCAAGCTCGGGTTGGACAGGTACACCGATTTTGCGAACAAGTACGAGGTCAAGGGGCGCGTTGAGCGCCGCCGCAACCTCCGCTGCGACCGGGACGCCGCCCCGCGGTAAAGCCAGAACGACAGTGTTGCTGCCTTCATACTTTGAAAGTGCTCTGGCCAATCTGCGGCCGGCATCCGATCTGTCTCTGAACGCCATCATTGGTCCGCACCCCCGGAAGATATCCCGGAGGCCAAGGAGCGATCGCTTTTGACGAGATGGCGCTCAAACCATCCAGCGGCAAGTTCGATCACCGCCATAAGTGCTCCGGGTTCGGGGAAGAGATGAGTTGCGTTCGGCACTATTTCGATCGCTTTTACTCCACCAAGCATTTCGAAGGCCGATTGGTTGAGCTCGATCACGCGCAAATCGGAACCTCCGACAATCAGCAGTGTCGGGGCCTTGACTCGAGGGAGCACGTTGCCCGCAAGATCTGGCCGCCCGCCGCGCGAAACGACAGCACCAATGCGCTTGCCAAGAGAACTCGCGGCCACGAGCGCGGCAGCCGCGCCCGTACTTGCCCCGAACAGCCCGATTGGCAACTTTCCAGCATCAGGCTGCTCGTTGACCCAATGCACCGCATCGAGCAATCTCAGGCCCAGCAATTTGATATCGAACACGTTTCTTCGGTCATTTTCTTCGTCGGGCAACAACAGATCGAACAGCAGGGTTGCGATCTGTCGATGACCAAGTGCTTCCGCGACCTCGATATTGCGGAGGCTGAAGCGGCTCGAGCCACTCCCATGGGCAAAGATCACTAGCGCTCTTGCCCCGGTCGGAAACCTCAGGGTGCCCGCCAAACCGAGCGGGGGGATTCTGACCTCCCGCGAGAGGATACCCGGTCCAGCGTCAACGGTGGAGACATGCGGCATGGCTTTCTCCCTCAAATAAAGCTTATCCGTTGGCGACGAAATCGGTGTTGATCGGTATCAAACGGATTTGAAGGGGGTCGGCCTAGCTTTTATCTATGGAGCACCACGAAACCTTGCCGCGGTCGGACGATTCTGCTTGCAGCCCGACTGCGCCCACTCTCGAAGATAAAGTCCATTTCTTGAGCCATCCGGCGACGCATTCCTGCGCGCCCAATCAAATGCTTACGCGCGAAACCCACATGTCATGGGTCTTCATGGCGGGCCAGCGCGTCTACAAGCTCAAGAAACCGGTTCGCTTTTCCTTTCTTGATTTTTCTACCCTGGATCGGCGCGAAGCGGCCTGCCGCGCGGAATTTTTGCTGAACCGTCGGCTCGCCCCCTACGTCTATTTGGACGTTGTTCCGCTCACGGTCTCGACCTCGGGCCTTGCGATCCACGGGGAAGGGTCCGTAGTCGATTGGCTTGTGGTGATGCGCCGGCTTGACGAGAAGCAGACGCTCGAAGCCGCCTTGGCCGGGACCTGGCTGAAAGCCTCGCACGTGGATCGAGTAGCCTCAACGCTTTGCTCATTTTACGCCCATGCACCTCGAGTTCAGCTTGATCCCGAGCGTTATGTCTTCGAGTGGCAGAGGGCCATCGCCGATAATACGCGCGTTCTGCTCAATTCGCGTTTCAGTCTTCCTCAGGGCTGCATGGAACGGATTACACAGGTGCAGCGCCGGTTTATCACAAAACGTTCGAACCTTCTGCGCGAGAGAATTCGTGAGCGTTGGTACGTCGATGCACATGGTGATCTGCGGCCCGAACATATTTGGCTAAGTGCGCCGCTGACGATCATCGACTGCCTGGAATTCGATGCAAAGCTGCGGGCGCTCGACCCGCTCGATGAAATTGCCTTCCTGCACCTGGAATGCGAACGCCTCGGGGGTGCGTGGGCTGGCGAACGGATCAGGCGACATCTGGCCAGTGCACTGAACGAGGATACGGCTGGCGGACTTTTCCTTTTTTATCGCAGCTATCGCGCGATACTGCGCGCTCGTCTGTCCATTGCCCACCTCTTGGATCCAAAGCCGCTAACCCCCGAGAAATGGCCTCGCCATGCCCGCCTTTATCTCAAGCTCGCCGCGGCCGATGCTACGCGTCTTGAACGCATGCTCGGTGACCGTCAGAAGGCGCGGCCGAGAGACCAGGTACGGCTTGGTATCTTTAAATGGTCTCAAAACACAAGGAGGTCGCTGAGCGGCTTGTTCTCGTGAAGCCGACGGATTGCCTCCGCCAGCAATGGTGCGGCTGATACGACTTCGAGCTTGTCGCGCACGGGGCCAGGGCGAAGGCGGAATGCCGGCACGGAGTCCGTCGCGATGATGCGGTCGATGGCCGGATCGGCCAGCGCCGTTTCGGCTCCTGGCATGAACAAGCCGTGGGCGACGCAGGCCAGGACGCGGCGAGCTCCGCGGGCACGCGCGGCGTGCGCGGCCCGGACCAGCGTGCCACCCGTGCTGATCAGATCATCAACGATGACGCAGGTGGCGTCCGCAACGTCACCTACGAACAGGTCGCCCGAAACTACCCCGGCGCTTCTGCGCTTTTCCGCAAAAGCCTTGCCGACAGGACGCCCGATTGCCTTTTCCAACGCTTCCCGCAGCAAGTCAGCCCGTTTCCCGCCTCCCAAATCCGGAGAGATGACGCAAACGGGTTCACGGCCGGCAAAAGCCTTGATCGCATCAATGAGCAGAGCCGCAGCCGTCAGCGCCACTGCGCGGCAACGAAACGCATTCTCGAAGGCAGCCTCGTTGTGGACCTCCAGCGTGACCAGGGCGTCACAGCCTATCGCCTCGAAAAGTGCAGCGACATAGCGTGTCGTCACCGGGTCGTTTGACTTGGTGCGGCGGTCCTTTCGCGCGTAGCAAAGATAGGGCGCGACGGCGGTTACACGTTTTGCTCCGGCATCCCTGAGCGCTCCAATGAAGAAAAGCATACGGCAGAGTTTGTCGTTGGCGCTTTGCGTCGGGCCTCCGTGAAGACTGTGGATCACAAAGACATCGGTGCCGGCTACTGGGTCGAGGGGTCTTGCCTTGTGCTCGCCATCCTCGAATTCTCGCTCTTCGTGGGCACTTAAGGGGTGACCCAATGATTTGGCGATATCACCTCCCAGTTCGGCAGTACCGTTCAAGGCAAATAGTCGGATTTGGTTGCTTAGAGTCCGCTCTACGTCAGAAGTTGACCAAATTTGGTTTTGCATAGGTCGCCGGCCTCATTCTTCGAACACGGGCGGAGGTGGCCGACGGTCGGGCTCGGTGCGCTCGATCGAGGAATTATCTCCAACTGGAAGCTCGCGCTCTATCTCCACCCGCTCCTCGTCCAGAAGCCTGGGTGCCTCATCGGTCTGTTCCGAGTAGGAATTTCGCCCCTTCGGCTGTCGAGGCGGTTGACCCCGTAATTCGGCTGAGCTGGAACCGGGCATAGCGACATCCCTTTGTGGTCACCTATAAACCAGCACCGGAATTTTGGAGTGCGTCAGCACCTTCAGTGTTTCACTGCCAAGCACGATGGCGGCAACGCCGCGTCTGCCGTGTGAAGCCATGGCGATCAAATCACACCCACGCTTGTCGGCTGTCCTGATGATCACATCATATGGCGAATCGTTCTCAACCTGTTCGACTTCGCACGGCACGCCGCGGGCTTTCGCCTTGAGTTGTGCGTCAGTCAATATTTCTGCCGCTTGCATTCTGGCCCGGCGTTCGTAATCGGTGCGAGTATCCGTAAGTTCGGCGGCATTTGCGGAAAACACATGAAATGGACTGACAACCGTGAGCACGGTTACCTTGGCGTTGGCATCTCTGGCAAAATCCATGCTGTGTTCGACCGCAACTGTCGACAATGGCGACCCGTCGGTGGGAATGAGAATATGATGATACATCGCGCTCTCCTCAGCCCTTTTGTAAGGATCGGAGGTAAACGGCGCTTGATTTAGGTCAAGCGCGACTGCTGCGATCTTTGGCGTCGTCCCATTCTCCTTCCCCAAGGGATGAGCGTGAGAAGATCAGCCGGTTAAAAGCTTCATGTTTGAGCCATGTTTGAGCAAGATCAACTGTTGAACTGTTTGAGCAAGATCAACCCATCCTCGCGAGAGGCACGGTATTCAAGACCATCCGAACCATGCAAGACGAGGAGGTTCAAATGGCAAGCGAAACCAGGTTACCTATCACCCAGAAGCCGGGCAGG
>Ga0182036_10001750_pt1 | contig 10315 bp, 13 predicted proteins | sample sta12Cox44000080_FD_125966 | JGI IMG/M metagenome (GOLD analysis project Ga0182036, IMG submission 125966) | Lab enrichment of tropical soil microbial communities from Luquillo Experimental Forest, Puerto Rico - statoxic.12C.oxic.44.000.080 | ecosystem: Environmental > Terrestrial > Soil >...
AACGAGAGTAACGAGAGTAACGAGAGTAACGAGAGTTATGAGCGTCGATCGGAAAGCTGAGCCGGTATCAAACTTGCTCGGCCTGAGCTGCATTCCGCCAGCAGCGCACAATGCAGCTCGCACGACGTGGATCGCAGTGGAACACGTCAACCGTGGCAATGACTTCGATGCTCACGGGGATTCGGTCCGCGCCGCGCACCGATCAGGCACGCAATGTGTTAATTATGGCACCTAACTCAGAAACTCGCGAGCTGTCGCCATAACCGCTGCCTATCGTCGGGCCGCTCTCACCCGTGCTACGGATTGTCACCAACGGCTGCTAGATGCGCCGACGCTGCTCGCACGCGCCGACGGGGTGATGTCTGCTCATGGCACTTCTCGGACCTCGCGAGATGTCCGACTTGAGTCCGCGAAGTGGGGCAAAGCGGACATTGCTCTCAGTTTGAATTTTCTGGCACCAATTCGATCTGCCCAAGTGCCAAGTCCATCGGGGTAACGCGGCCAAATACCTGAACGGCCACTTTGGCGGTCTGTTCGTCTACTTCCTTCACTTCGCCCCGAAAACCAGTTAGCGGACCATCGATGACCCGTACGATCTGGCCTTCGCGCACCTGATGATGTTTTCTCATACGACCATCCGCTTTTCACCGCGCCTACCGCCCGCCCGTGCGCACCTTCGTCGCTATCCGCGAGAGCTCGTGCGACCGCCACAGATGCCGCATCGCGATGTCCGTGAGCTTGTCGGCCAAAGCGGTGCGCTCCTGGTCCGACATCCCCTCGCTGCGCTCCGCGGCCTGCACGAGCTCGCGCTCAATCACGTCGGGGTGGCTGCGCGCCAAATCGTTGCGCCGCGCACGCCACCGCCGCTGCCGCTCAGCATTGCTGCTCATGCTCCCATCCTGCATCACTCCAAGGCGTTACGTAATGCCCCTATGGGGTCCGGTGTAAGGAACCTGTGCTCCCCGGGTGGCCGAGATTTCTATAAATCGCCGGGCATCGAAGAGAGTGAGATGCCAAGCTTTCTCATGATGTCTCTTTTGGCACTTCTCGGACCTCGCGAGATGTCCGACCGCAGAAGCGCGGATGAGCCTTGATCGAGAGCGACAGTCCGCCGACCGTCGTACGGGGGGTGGCCGGTTCTCCCGCGCTATAGTCCTCCGTGCGCCATTGCCGTACCGAGGGGGGCGATGAAAAATTTCGCGAGGCCGGCAACCTCCGGCCGCGGAGCTGGTCCGGCCTTGATGCGCCTTGCCCCCGCTCAAAAACTGAGAATAGGCTAACAAAATGCTCGTCGACGAAGTGCCCGCACCGCCTAGTCACCTCTCATCGTCCGCCCAGCAGTGGTGGCGAACCGTGGTCGACCGCTATCGATTGGAGGAGCACCACCTGCGACTCTTGCAGCTTGCGTGCGAAGCCTGGGATCGGAACCAGCAAGCACGCGAGCGGGTCGCAGAGGAAGGATTGACGGTGTTCGGGCGCGAGGGCGGCATGCGCCCACATCCAGCCGTGGCCATTGAACGGGATTCTCGGTTGGCCGTTGCGAGGTTGATCAGAGAACTCGACCTCGACACCGAGCCGCCAGTCTCGGAGCGCATAGGGCCGCCGGGATTGCTCTCCAACAGGGGCCGCCGAAATGCCGGTAAAGGCGCGAACAGCTAAAACGCTGCGGCCATCATTCAGTGCCGAGGTGCTCGAACTTTTCGTCGAGCTTGAGCACGCTCCACGGCGGCGTACTGAGGAATTCCAAGCCAAAGAGAAGCGACTCGCGAGCCTGCTTAATTTGGTTCCGCATTGGTGGGCAACCTGCTCGGTGCTCGATAAAAGCCCTTGTTGCTGGACGCCCTCCTACGCGGCGTATGGATACTGGCACGAGTGTCGCCTAGTCCGTGAGCAGCTCCTGGCCGCGACCGGAAGCGCGAGCGTGCCGAGCTCGCGGCAAACTGCGGTTCAATAAGGCCCCCGGCATCCGCCGTCCCACCGGGCGGCCGCCTCACCGCGTCCTGAGCAACTCGTGCAGATACGCGGCGGCTTTCCGAATAGTGTTGGCGGTCGCGCGAGCATCGACCTGCGTGAGATACGTCGCTGCAGCCTCATCGTACTGCCACTGTTCGACGCCGAGAAGCTCATCCAAATCGAAGGCCTGTGATCCCACGAGAAGCGTGCGGGCTGGCTCAATCGCGACCGAGACGCGCCCGAGCTCATCGCGCACCTTCGCCGGTTCGAGCGTGCCGGCGCACCTGATGAGACGGTCAGCCGCTTGGTCGAGCTCGGCGATGAGCTCGCGCAGCTTATGCTCGCGTACGAGGGCTTCCCTATCCATCGAGCCTCCTCCGCCGTCGCTGCCACCACGGCGGCTCCTCCTGCCGCTTCTCCCGGCTAGACCGCGACCGGCCAGCCTGCGCGCGCCGCTTGTGGCGCGGCGAAACCTTGGGCCGCGTCAAACCGACGCGAACGCGACCCTTGCTTGCCCTTGCTCATTCGAAGCCTCCCGTCGCTCGCGCCCGGATTGCGACACGCGCTTGGCCCTGCGACCATCGAGGCGCATGCTGGCGTCCGGGTTTGAGCCTTTGTTCCACGACCACGCGATAGACCGTCACATCGTCGGCGAGGGAGTCTGTCGAGGATAAACATTGCCCCTGCCTTGCAGCTACGGCGGGGATGCTTTCGAAGCTCGTCAACATAGGCGTCTTGCACCCAAGCGGTGATCACGCAATCGCTTCGGCGCCGTTTCCTCCCCGGCTCCCACCTTCTTCGTCATCACGACCTTTTCCCTTATTGCATAGCTCGCGCGATGCGCTTTTTCCCTGTCTGACAAATCTGACGCAAATCGACCATACGTATAGAGACAGAAAAAGAGAGAGAGTTCCTATTCTATGTTTGTATACGCGCACGCGGACAGATTTGTCAGATCAACGATATATCTTACCGCCTCAGAGCTGGTTAGGCCTGCCGCCGCGATCCTAGGAGTTGTGTGATCGCGCGCTTGCTTTCACGTTCGCTAGCCATGCGCGTAGCAAATTGCTGATCGATGACGGCGCGGTTCACGGTCCAGGCGCGGCATGCCGGTCCGGGTCCAATCGGGGCCAACCAGTCACCGGCGACCAGCGGCGAGACCTGTTGGTTGATCTCAAGCACCTTCTTGCCCCGGCAGTAGCGTACGTTGGTCGTGAAATCGGCGAGACGGATTCGGCTTAGGCTACTGGCGAGGACGTAGCTCGCTATCGTCCGTAGCTGTTCTCCCTCGCCTTCGCAGCGGCCGTAGAACTCATAAGCATGCGGGAGCAAAAATTCTTTGATCAAGCGCGCGGCCTTCTCCACCGCCGGACGACCTATCGCGCTGAGCCGCATTGCCTCGCTCGGGTTGGCGATCAGATGCAGGATGATGGTGAAGACGCCAGCATAGGCCTTGAGCTTGCCAATGTGGCCCTCGAAAGCCTCGGTGAGCGCCGCGCCAACCTGTTCCAGACTGTGGAGATGGTGCTGCAGTTCGGCCATTGCGTCGGCGGCAGATTCGGTGAGATAGAACCTCTGCCCCGGCAGCTTAAGCAGTTCATAAACGAGCGCGGCATAGGCCTTCGTCACCTCGGTGCAGTCGATGTCCTGCGGCTCTTTTGGTGCTTGCATGAGGACGACAGCAAACCGTTGCAGCAATCCATCCGAGGTTAAGCCTTGTAGCTCGTCCAGGCGCTGAGGTTGGATGCCACCGAGGATGGAAAGCGAGGCGTTGGGCACGAGTATTTCGCCGCTGTTCTTCCGGTCGTATGTGTACACTCCACCGTTCCAGCACCGCAGGTAGAACGCACGGTCTGTCGACGCGCCTTTTCCGGCCGTGTGGTAGCGCTCCATCCGCGCAATCCATCCGGCTAGCTCATCATGCTCAGAGAGCATCCCGCGATCAGCTCGGCTTATGATCTCGCAGAGTTTCTCAGTCGTGGTGTCTCCAACAAGGAGCCGAACTGGCGGTTCTGGTTCTTCATCTTTGTTGCCGTCTTGCGCTTTCCAGCTTTGCAGGCGGGCTTTGTAGTCGCGCTGCAGGTCAGCCTCCGCGCGCCGGATCGGCCGCAACATGGCCTCCATGATTGGGGACTTCAGCCACGAAGACCGTCCGAACAGGAGCACCCACAGGCGGACGTGTTCCCACCAGTCGCTGTTCTTCATCATCTTGACGCGGCAGCGATGGTGAATTGCACCGCTGAGGACGGCGAGTTGCGCCATTGCCAGCGCCGCTGGGTCTGCGCCCATGGCGACGCTTTTCGTGGCGACGAAATCGTGCGCCGCACCGGGCAAGATATCGAGCGGGAAAGGCGGCGCGATGAATTCCTGCCACGGATCAAAAAGAGCACTGCTTGTCGGCGTTGCGGCAAATTTCTCGTAACCCGAATGCACCGTGTCCTTGAGCTTGCTCAACTCGACATCGCGGCGGCGCAAGCGTTCGGAATCGTTGGTCTGAGTGTTGGCGAGCAGCGCACGCAGCACGCCCCGCGTTACCACTTCAGGGGTCCCGCGTGCGGCAAGGCTCGCCGCGAGCGGCACAAGCGTCGGATGAAATTCCTTGCCTGTGATGATCTTGCCGAAGGCCTCGCTCCAATCGAGACGGTCGTTGCCGCTTTGCTGGCTGACGGATTGTTGCGGGCCGCCTTGGCCGTTGGTCTTGGGTTGCGGTGCGGCGGCTTCGAGGGCTGCGAGCGCGGTGTCGAGATCAAGCTCGTTATCGAGATGCTCGGTATTGATGATCTCGCACAAGCGAGGCGTGGCTTTGCGATGCCAAGACCCCGGCCATCGGATGGGATGGCAGGCCGGGACGTTGGTGGGATCGCCACCGACGATTGCGGTCGCGAGTTGCCGCGCGCGTTTGAGCTTGGCGATGTCGGCACCACGGGCGGGTTCCTTCAGCCGCCAATGGGCATGCAACTTGTCCTCGATCTCCCCCGTCGCCGGATCGGTCCATACCCCGCCCGAGCGGACAACCAGCGTCGCAAAGCCGAGCAGATGTTCGAGACGTTCGAGGGCGTCGCGGGGATGCTGGTCGAGTTCGACCGAGAGCACCGGCGCTTCGAATAGGTCTATCTCGCGAGCGCGCCCGGTCGGCGCGAACGTGGCAACCGGCGGGCAGAACACGACGGGCTTGGGGTCGTTGGCGGCGCGGCGGGCATCGTCCTCAACCGCCTCTATTAGGAATGGTAACCCTCCCTTGAGCGGGACATTCGTGATGCGGAACGGCTTGCTGCTGTCGCTCTCGAAGAACGCCCGCAAGCTGACGACGCCGTCGCTGCCGCAATGGCGGAACGTGCCTTCGACAAAGATTTCAAGCTGGTCGCGGTCGGGTTCGAGCGTCGTCATGCTGTCCCTCCCCGGCGCGCGCCGAAATGATCGAAGACGCCCTCGGCGCGACGGTTGCGGACTTGCGTCGCGGCGTCAGCCCAATGGAGATTGCCCGGCTCATAACCGCGATTGTTGTCGATGCGATCAAGCGACAGGCCCTCCGGCGGATCGAGCACGTCGGCGAAGAAAGCTAAAAAATCGTCGCGATAGTCTGGATGAATGCCGATGCCGCGACCGCCGTAGTTGGAATAGTCTTGGTTGTTCCGGTTGTAGCAACGCTGTTTTGCATGCTGCCAAGCCTCATACGCGCGAGTGTGTTGGCCCCGGACGGCATGACCGTGCGTTGTGTTGCGTCTTCTCGTCGCCTCACGCGCAGCGCAGCCACAGCTTTTTGAAAGTCGCTGACGTAGATTGCTTCCGTACACGATGCCTTCCACACCGCAGTCGCATCGACAGCGCCAAAGAACGGCAATCGCCTTGCCCGCCTTGCCGTGGCGACGGCGCTCCGGATGGATCGCAAGAACCTCCCAGCGGTCAAATCGCTTCCCGATGAGATCAATCAGTCGACCCATGACTCGCTCCCCGTGCGTCGCTTCGGCTCTTTCAAAAAGAACGGCGGCACCCTCGCGAGCGCCGCCGAGAAACACGGCTAACGGTCTGCGTTGGTATCCTGGCCGCTGCAGGCAGGGCACGGGCAGGAGTTGTCTTCGCGTAGGTCGTCGGCGAGATAGTCGGCGGCGTCGGCAATGGCGATGAGCGTCTCGCCTTTCTGCCTGAGGAGGCTGCGCAGCCTGCTATCGCGGACAAGCTGGTCAGCTAGATGCTGGACGGGGGTCACGACGCACCCCCGATCACCGGCCGCGTGATGCGGTCGAGCGACGCCAACACGCGATCAGCGCCGAGCCGGATCACAAGGCGGTCGAGCTCGTGATCGGACCGACGCCGGGGCGGGCGGCCAAGCGCCTTGCTAACGAGGGCTGGGGTCACGCGGCACAAGCGAGCTGCCTGCGCGGGTAGGGGGCGGGTGAAGAGCCACTCGCCGGTCACGAGCTTCGCTGCCGCGACTGCCCTGATGCGCGGCGGCTTCCCACGCAGCAACTTGCGCAAATTGGGGCCGCTGGCGTTCGTAGATCTAGATGTGGTAGTCACACCGTGCATGGCCTTCTCCTGGCTGTGCGACCAAGTGTTGGGAAAACCGGGTCCGGTTGGTCGCGAAGACGACCGGACACGATAAGTCCGGCTTGTCAGAGCCGGCGTGAGGTTCTCCAGATCAGCGGCCCTGGGTTCGCATTCCGGGTCCGGGCCGCACCTGCCGCGCAACACGCAACATCCCTTCGAGCCGCCGCGCGACGAGCAGCCGAAAAGCAAACCGCTATTTTCCGATTGCGAACACCTCGCCAAGCTCGACGCGCTCTAGCCGAGGCCCAATTTTTCGGATCAGGCCGGAATAATGTTTCCTGAAAGTGTCCTCGTGGATGCCGAGGATCGCGGCCGCCTCCTGGACAGGAATTCTCCGACGCAATGCGAGCGCATCGGGCAACTCCTCCGGCGGTGCCTTACGCGGGCGAGCCATTTGTTCACCTCCAAACATCTTTGTTCGGAAGTTACCGACTTCGCGTGCGCGCGGCGAGGAGAACTTGCGTCGCGTAGGGGGGATAAAGAGGGTGAAAGCGTTTCACCGTGACACGGTGTCAGGGTGTCAGGGTGTCAGGGTGTCACGGTGTCAGGGTGACACGGTGTCACGGTTCACGAGTTTCCACCCTTCATCGCATCAACCGGTCGACAGAACGTCGCTAGAAACCGGGCCTGACGCGAACTGATGAGCCTGCCGTCGGAGAGCCGACGCGTCACAAAGTAATTAACTAACTCCTCATGCTTAGGATAGTGCCCGGCCCTTGCGTCGATTTTGAAATGCGCGACGGCTTCAAGTGTCAAACGCACGAATTCAGGAAGCATATACTCAAACAAATCCGGCCGGCCCAAATCCGGTGAGAGCGAGAACGGCTCCGCCTTCAATCCAACGGTCGTCTTCGGCGCTGGTGCCGGCGGCGGTGCGGGCGCGACCGGTGCTTCCGTTGCGGGCGCGGGACTTGATGGGGTTCTGCGACGTGGCCGGGACGTGCGAGTTCTGTTAGAAGCGCGTTGCCTTGGCATGGGATTGAACCACTCGGATGTCGAGGCTTGGCCGGCTGGAGGCGGGCACCTCCGCCGGCCGCTTGATTAGGCGCCCTTGCGCCGCCGCAAGGCAAGCACCTTCGTGGGCCTACGCTCGCCCGAGACCAGCTGCATGACGCGGTCCGCCCACAATTCCATCGCTGCCCGCACCTGCTCGGAATAGGTCGCTAGGTTGTACGTGCGCGCAACGCGGTTGCCGACGGCGTGACCGAGGACCGCCTCGATGACGAAGGGCGTTGCGATGCCCTCATTGTTCATCGTGGTGCTGCCGAATCTTCTCAGATCGTGATGCGTCCACCCTGTGACGCCGGCACGCGCGTCGAGGTTCTGCTTGGCGCGCGCCCACCCCTGAAAGCCACCCTCGCCGGTACCGAACACCAGCGTCCGGCGCCCATCCCATTGCTGGTGACGCGCCTGAAGAATGCGCCGCACCGGTGCCGACATCGGAACGTCGCGCGCTTCACCGGTCTTGGTACGCTCGCCCGGAAGCCTGATCACGCCGACATCGAAATCAACCTCGTCAAAGGCCAGATGCCCAATCTCGTTGCGCCGGCACAGCGTTAACACAAGCAATCTGATGATGCTGCTGTGATCGCCATCGTCCAGCGCGCCCCATATCTTCACAACTTCGGCCTCGGTGGGAACGTGCGTACGCGGTCCGTTGATCGGTTGATTGGCCATGGCGACCGTGGGGGCGATGTCGATACCGGTGCCGTCGAGCAGCCCCTGCCCAATCGCCCAGCTGAAGAACTTGTTCAGGCTGCCCTTGACAGCATTGGCCTCCACCGGCCCGCTGTCGGTGGCGATCTTGGCGAGCAACTCCGCCACCCGCCGCCGCTCGGCCGCCTTGGCAAGCTCGAGTCGATGCAATGGCGCCGCGTGCTTCATCAGGTGGCGATTGAGGTTGATGAAGCTTCGCTTACGCATCTCTGCCTGCCTGCGAATGAGGTAGGGCTTGAGCGCCAGCGCGAAGGTCTCGTTCGCCCGTTTGCGCGCTTCGGTACGCGTGCCGGCGGGGTCCTCGGCGAACTTGGCGCGAGCGTAAAGCTCCTCGGCCTTGGCGCGCGCCTTGGCGTTGATGATTGCGGAGACGGCGCCGATGGTGATGCGGGGTTGACGCTTGCCGTGACGATAGCGGAAGAAGTAAGTGGCGCTGTGCTCGCGCAGCCTTATGCCGAAGCCGGCGATCTTGTCGTCCCAGACGGTGTGCTCGGGCTTGCCGGCCGGCAGCGCGAGCTTGGTGACGGCGTCCCTAGTGAGCGTCATGGGTTCGGTGAGCTTCATGGGAGGACCCTTCGTGAACGCCGTGAGCTTCTGCTCACGCGTCGCGCCTGCGGCGATTGAGCTTGTGAATGTCGGATACAGGGAGTTGATAAGTGAGCCGGATGAGGGTGTCAGTGAGCAGCCCCCATTCGCGACTGCCCTTGGGCGTTCGCGCGATACGCTCACGAAGTTGCTGCTTTAGTCTCTGTCGTTGCTCGTCGGTCATCGGAGGACTTTCAGTTGGTGGTTGAGAGCAGTTTCCGTGGGGAGCATATGGGGAGCAGCCGCGTTCGTTTCCAATCCCCCTTATATCCCCCTTCGAGTGATGGTATGCGCGAAACTTCAGGCGCCTACGGTCTTGTTCGGTCTTGTTCGGCCTCACGGGAGCAGCTGCAGACGGTGATGTTCCTGCAGCTGGTGGCGGGCGGCCACTTGTTGCTGTTCATCACCAGGAGCGAACGCTGGTTCTTCCTGCCGCCATTCCCGGCGCTGCCGCTATTGGGAGCGATCGTGCTCACGCAGATCCTGGCGGTACTGATGTGCGGCTTCGGCTGGCTCGTCCCGGCGATCCCCTGGACGCTGATCGGCTGGGTCTGGCTCTACAATATTGCCTGGATGTTCGTGCTCGGCGGCGTCCGGCTGCTGACCGAGCGCTTCGCCGCCTACCGCACCGCGCGGCAGGCAAGGAGCATGCAGATCGTAAACCAGTCGCTTCGGCTGCACGCGACATCATAATGGGAGCACCCAGGATGAACTATCGAAAGAAGTTTGTGGTCGAGCCCGGAGCGAAGGTTCGGCTGTCGAAAATCGATGCTTCCTACGTCGGCAAGCACGAGACGCATGAGAAGGCGCTCCCCGAGATCCAAAAGCATGCCGAGCGCATGGACAAGCTGCAGTACCTGCTTTACGCGGACGGCAGTCAATCCCTTCTCGTGGTGCTGCAGGCGCTCGACGCGGCCGGCAAGGACGGCACCATCCGGCATGTGTTCAGCGGGATGAATCCGCAAGGGACCTTCGTCTTCGGATTCAAGCAGCCGAGCAAAGAGGAAGCCGCGCACGACTTCCTCTGGCGCGCGCACTTGCGCACGCCGGCCAAAGGCGAAGTGGTGGTCTTCAATCGGTCGCATTACGAGGATGTGCTCGTGGTGCGCGTGCACAAGCTCGTGCCCCGTTCGGTATGGTCGAAACGCTACGACCTGATCAACGACTTCGAAACGATGCTGTCACAAAACGGCACGACAATTCTGAAGTTCTTTCTCCACATCAGCCCGGAAGAGCAGCTGGCGCGCTTCAAGCAGCGGCTCGACGATCCGTCGCGGCGTTGGAAGATCAGCGAAAGCGACTACTCGGAACGCGAGCTATGGCCGCAATACGTGGAGGCGTACGAGGACGCCATGGCCCTGACGAGCACGAAGCACGCGCCCTGGTACATCATTCCGGCAAACCACAAGTGGTTCCGCAACCTCGCGGTATCGCAGATCATCGCCGACACGATGGACGACATGGGGTTGAAGTTGCCGCCGACGCACGTCGACATCGCGGATATTCGCCGCAA
>Ga0182036_10001760_pt1 | contig 10296 bp, 6 predicted proteins | sample sta12Cox44000080_FD_125966 | JGI IMG/M metagenome (GOLD analysis project Ga0182036, IMG submission 125966) | Lab enrichment of tropical soil microbial communities from Luquillo Experimental Forest, Puerto Rico - statoxic.12C.oxic.44.000.080 | ecosystem: Environmental > Terrestrial > Soil >...
CGGCCGGCATCTGCTGGCCGCCAAATTGCGTCCAGCCAACATCGACGCCAGCGCCGGCAGCATTGAGGAGGTGGCGCGGATCGTCACCCGGATCCGCCGGCGCTGGCCCAAGGTGCGCATCCTGTTGCGTGGCGATTCGGGCTTTGCCCGCGAGGCGTTGATGGCCTGGTGCGAGAACAACGGTGTCGATTTCCTGTTCGGCTTGGCCAAGAACAGCCGGCTGGTCGGCGAGATCGCGGCGGAACTGACCGCCGCGCAAGAGCAGAGCCAAAGAACCAAAAAGCCGGCCGGCCGCTTCAAGGATTTCTGCTGGCGAACCCCCAACAGCTGGAGCCGGGAACGGCGGGTCGTGGGCAAGGCGGAATGGACCGCAGGCAAAGCCAATCCGCGGTTGGTGTCAGCTCGCTGGGGCGCGAGGAACACGAGGCCCGGCACCTCTACGAGAAGCTCTACTGCGCACGCGGCGAGATGGAGAACCGGATCAAGGAATGCCAGCTCGACCTTTATGCTGATCGCACCTCGGCCAAGACGATGCGCGCCAACCAGTTGCGGCTGTGGTTTACCTCGATGGCCTATGTGCTGCTGTGCGCCTTGCGCCGCATCAGCGCGGCCCACACTCAGTTCGCCCGCGCCTCGTGCGGCACCATCCGCCTCAAGCTGCTAAAGATTGGCGCGCTTGTGCGCACCAGCGTGCGCCGCGTCAAGCTCGCCATGCCCTCGGCCTTCCCCTACCAAGCCGAGTACCGCGCTGCCCATGCCGCACTCACCGCTGCCGCAACAGTCTGACGAACCAGAAGACGCGGCCACAATAACCCCACAAACCCACCATTGGGATCATCGTCCCCAAGATCATCGTCCCCAACAGGACTCGTAAAAGTTAAAACCCGGTCGCTTCAACCCACAACCACCATTTTCTTCATCGGCTCAGCCATCCCATCAGCCATCCCATACGTCGGCTGCCGTCAAAAACGACCAGTATGAGAAATGCGGGCTAATTCAAAAGACTGTGTTAATCCGACAGGGCCTAGCGCGCGTAACAGGGTGGCGGGGAGCGTTGCGCCCTTTCGATACTGGGCGCACTTCATCCACATTAAAGCACGCCTGTTCTGCAATTCATTGATCGTTTCGCGTCCGACAACCGGGGAAACGGCCAGCATTTTCTAATCGAAGAATGAGCCTCAAACCGGGAGTAGCGACCCGGTTCTTGCACTTCCATCACTCGTTCCACTTCCGGTGATGAAATCTGCTCGAGTTCGTTCACCCTTTCAGCGTTTCAGTATGTGCTAATTGGACCTGACAGATCAAATCCTAACAATCTAAAGTAGAGCACCAAGGCGTTGACAGGTACGAAAAAGCCGCTTATCCTGTCAGAGCAGATTCCGCAGGCGTCAGTTCTTAGCGCGCATTATTTTTCGGCGCGCCGTACGAGCAGTACTTTCGAAGTGCGTCGTCACGTGGAGAGGCTGATTGTCCGTACCAAGCCATCTTTTCGCTCACGCTTCGCCGCTGTCGGTTGGAGGACGGCCGCTTTTCGAGAGAGGCCGCCGCATTGATCGCAGAAGTGCTCGCGCATTTCGTTCGCTGCCCGCCGTTGTCCGGGCTGCGGGGGCGGCTCTGCAGGAAGCCGGGTTTCGCGTCTTGCAGACAACTTCCGTCACAATCAACGTCACCGGTCCCACAGAACTATTCGAAAAAGCGTTTCGCACAAAGATCGTTGAAAAATACGTACCTCGTTCTGCGGGCGGAGGAATGATGTCGCTTTACGACTCGCCGGACACGGATGTACTCGGGTTAATCGCAACTGAAGGTACTCCGTTCGAGCAGGTAATTGAAGGTGTAGGACTGGAAGTGCCCAGATATTTCTTTGCACCTTTCGCGAGGCCTCCGGCTGTCGATTACTTCCATTTGAGGGTGCCAGCGGATATCGCGGCAAAAACGCGCGCCGATGTCGCACACGCGCTGGGAATTATGGGCAACGGCGTGCGAGTTGCGTTCGTCGATTCCGGCTGGTACCGACATCCTTATTTCGATGAGCAGGGGTATGACGTCGCTGAAGTTCTCCTTGCGCCCGGAGTTTCCGTTCCGGAGCGCGATGAGTCCGGCCACGGAACAGGCGAATCCGCGAACGTTCTGGCGGTGGCACCGGGATGTCAGTTACTGCCGATAAAAATGAACTCGATGAACACGATTGCCGCATTCAACATAGCGGTCGCGTTGCAGCCTGATGTGATCTCGTGCAGCTGGGGGACCCACTCGCCTTTCGAGCTGAGCGCCGCAGACATGGTGCTATCGGCTTCGGTGGCCGAAGGCGTTGCCGCTGGCATTACGGTGATCTTTGCGGCAGGCAATGGCCACGCCGGCTTTCCGGGGCAGCACCCGGACGTGATCTCGGCGGGCGGAGCGTACATTGATGAGAACGGCGCGATGCAGGCCTCGAATTACGCGAGCGGGTTCATGAGTCAGATTTTCCAAGGCCGCAGGGTGCCGGATGTCTGCGGTCTGGTCGGTGTGCGCCCGAAGGCGACTTACATCATGCTCCCGGTCGATCCGGGATGCAACATCGACACAGGTAGCATCGGAGTGTTTCCGGACGGAGACGGGACGGCCCCGGATGACGGATGGGCCGCTTTCAGCGGGACGTCTGCTGCTTGTCCGCAGATCGCGGGCGCGGCCGCGTTGATCCGTCAGGTGGCGCCGTCGCTGCCGCCGATCGGCATCAAGTTCGCCTTGATGTCGTCGAGCCGTGATGTCGTGGACGGATTCTGCTCTCCCGTGGGAGGGGTGCACAACGGCCTTCCGGCGGCGCCGGGGCCGGATGACGCCACGGGGTCCGGCCTGGTGGACGCGTTCGATGCTGTCGTTTCCGGCTACTGGCTCGGCCAGCAGTTCGAATTGACTAAGCCGGTGATGGAGGCGGCCGGAACGGCCTCGATGAGCGGCGGGGCCTACGGAACGCGGATCACGGCGCGCCCGTTCGGCTACGCCGTGTAATGTGGTGCGCACTCCCAACGGTGTGACTGATGGATCAGAACCGCAGAAGATCGCAAACCTGGAAGACAAAGGTGAAAGCGGCGCGTCGTGTGCCGCAGAGTGAGGCCAAGGAGCAGACTCGAGAGGAGGAGACCGAGGCTTTGCCGGTCGAAGCCGCGAAATCCGCGCCGGTTTCCGAGGGACACGAGCGGGCCGCTGGTGCGGACGACGGTGGTGAGTCAGGGTTGGAACAGCAGTATGCGGTTCACGGTGCCACTGAGTCCGGGAGAAGTGAGGAATTGAGGGAATCCTTGCAGGCCGAAGCGGTCCCGCCTGCGCCGGAGCCCGGCGGCACCCGAACCGACGATCAACCCATTGCGCGCAAGGAGAGGGAGCGTATGGCAGAAGAGAATGAAGCTGCGAGACAAGAAACGGCCAGTGCCGCGAGTGCACCGGCCGCCGAGGTTCCAGTAACTGAGCAGCCGGTTGGCAGCAAGCCAGTTCCTGTGACGACGCAATATGTCATCACGGTAGACAATGAGACCGGCATAGCTACGAAGGTCGAGAGGATTGATGAAGAGACCGCTGACCGGAGGGAAATCAGCGCCGACGAGTACGCGGCTATGTATTCCTACTCTGCAGGCATGTCTTCACCGGAATTGGCGTCTTTCATGTCGTTCTCCGCGCCCGGCGCCTCATTCGGGTACGATCCTCTTCGCGAGGCTTATTACCGTGGTGTGGCGGACTACCTTCAAGCACTCACTCGGCTCGGGTGAGACAGGCCTTCACGAATGGTACCCGGATCCGAATAAGGGTCTGGCCTGACTTCACGTGACGTATAAAGGAGACATCTCAATGGACGAATATATGCTGGCCTATTACCAAGGCATGGCGGATGCTGCCAGTGCCATGGGCGGTGACCTTTCGACCTTCGGGTACCCTTCGCTCATGGGCGGAGGGTTGGGTGGCGGGTATGCCGATGAAATCGGCGGATACTACGACGAGTCGGGCGGGTATCTGGATGCAAACGGCGGTTACTACGATGCCGAAGGTAATTACACGGATCCGGATGGCAACACGTACGACGCGTTCGGCGGCTTCAGCGACGCCGAAGGCAATTATACAGACGCAGAGGGTAATATCTACGACGCCATGGGCGGCGTGATGGATGCGTCCGGCGGATATTACGACGCACAAGGCAATTACACTGACCCGGTAACCATGATGGCCGCGTTCTCGGCCTCGCCTTACTAAAGTAATTTCGTTCCGGTCCTTTTGCGGCATCCGAGTGGCTGAGCGGGGCGCCGCCTCGCAGCGATGCCGGAGATGCTGTGTGATGTTTGAATGATTCCGCAATAGGGTCCGGCTGTGAAGACGTCCGGCGACGAGGGGCAGAAGCAAATCCTTCTCTTCTGTTTCCCTTTTGCCGGCGGAAGCGCATCGGCATTCAGGAACTTCACTGCCGCATCGGGCAATGCGCCGGAGTTAATCCCGCTCGAATATCCGGCGCATGGCGCACGTCGGAACGAGCCGCCTGCCGAAGATATGGTGTCGCTGGTCGGCGATATTTTGCAATACATATCGCTGACCCTCAGGAGCCCGTACGCGTTGTTCGGGCACAGCCTCGGCGCTCACATAGCGTTCGAAACCACCTGCAAACTGCTCCGCCTCGGCTACCCGCCACCTGTTGCGTTGCTGGTATCGGGCGCATGCCCTCCCGACAGACTTACATTTGACGGGGCCCACAGATTGGGCGATGAGGAGTTTCTGGGCATGCTCAGCGAATACGGCGCGATACATGAGGAGATACTCCGCGACCGGGAACTTCTTTCGATCGTGCTGCCAGTAGTGCGGAGGGACTTCGAACTCCTCGCCGAGTGCCGGTACACGCGATGCGAGCCGCTGCCGGTTCCGATTTTGGCCTTCGGCGGACTGAACGACTCCAAGGTTTCAATAGCCGATATTTTGGCTTGGTCACGATTCACGCAGAAGTCGTTTCGCGTACGTTTCTATTCAGGCAAGCACTTTTTTCTGTTCACCAATATCCGTCAGCTTGCGGCGGATATTGAGGGACAGCTGAATCAACTATGCGTTACCGGGGAGACGAGGCAGCAATATGAGTGACGTCGCTGCGAAACTGAAGAATTTATCGGCCTCTCAAAAACGGGAGCTTCTCGCACGTCTGATGCAGATGCGGAAAAAGGTGAACCGGAAGGCCTCGGTTTCTTATGCGCAGCAGCGGCTCTGGTTTCTGGAGCAACTGGTCGCGGGCAATCCGTTCTACAACGAAGCGAGCGCTCTCCGGATCAAGTTCCCCGTAGACCGGCGGGTATTGCAGGCTGCACTCAATGATCTCGGCCGGCGGCACGAGTCACTCCGCACCGTGTTCGAGGTGCATGACGGCAAACCACAGCAGTCTGTCCTCTCGGAACTCGAACTGCCGGTGGTCTTTCACGATCTGTCGTCCTGTCCTGCCGAACGTCGCGAAGCCGAGGCGCTGACGATCGCGAGGGAAGGCGCTCTAGAGCCCTTCGATCTGTCGAAAGGTCCGCTAATTCGTGTGCGGCTGATTCAGCTTGCGCCGTACGATTTCCTTTTCGTGCTGAATATGCACCATATCGTGTGCGACGGCTGGTCTATGAAGTTGTTTTTCGATGAGTTTCAGGCGCTGTACGAGGCACACTTGTTCGGCCGTCCGGTGTCGCTCCCGCCGCTGCCCATTCAGTACGCCGACTTCGCGATCTGGCAGCGCGAGTACCTCAGCGGCCCGCGGATGGCGGCTGAGCTGGGCTATTGGGAAGAAAAGCTGGCCGGGATCAGCGAACTCGAGCTCCCGCTCGACTACCCGCGTCCGCCGTTGCCGACGTTCCGCGGCGCTCGGGAGCCGCTAAGGGTTCCGGCATCGACCGTCGCGCCGATCCGGATCGTGTGCGAGCAGGAGAGTGCCACACTATTCATGGGCTTGTTGGCGGTTTACCAGACACTGTTGTGCCGCTACTCGGGCCAGAGCGACATCGTGGTCGGCTGTCCGATCGCGAATCGCAACCGGCCGGAGCTCGAGCTGTTGATCGGATTCTTCGTCAACACACTTGTGATGCGGACGGACCTGTCCGGAAATCCGACGTTCCGGGAGCTGGTACGGCGGGTGCGGGAGACCGCGCTGGGAGCCTATGCCCATGCGGACGTGCCATTCGAGAAGCTCGTGGAAGAGCTGCAGCCCAGGCGCGATCCGAGCCGGAATCCGCTATTCCAGGTGACATTTCAGTTCCTCAACGTACCGGCTTCGCAGCAGGATATGTCGAACGATCTGCCTCAGGCCCTCGAGTTCGATCTGCACACGGCCAAGTTCGATTTGCGTTGCGATCTGTGGGAGGCGGGCGCCGACGTGATGGGGCAACTCGAGTATAGCACAGATCTGTTTGTGCCCGAAACCGGGCGCGCACTCGCCCGGCACTTCCAGACACTGGCGGCGCAGATTGCGCATGCTCCGGACAAACGGATCAGGGATTTACGAATAATGCTGCCGGAGGAGGAGCACCGCATCCTCCGCGACCTCAACGCAACGAATATCCGCTTCCCGGACCGGCAGCCGGTGCACGAGAGAGTGGCGCGTCAGGGGCAAGTTGTGGGGAAGTGCCTGGCGGTGAAGGATGAGAACGGCGAACTCACCTACAAGGAGCTGAACAGTCGGGCGAATCGTCTGGCGAGCTTTCTTCGCAGGCGCGGGGTCATGCCCGGCAGCCTAGTCGTATTGCTGATGGATCGTTCAGCGGACCTCGTGGTGTCGGCGCTCGGTGTGCTCAAGGCAGGAGCGGCTTACGTGCCGATGGATCCTGCGTATCCGGAGGAACGGCTTGCGGTAATGATCAGGGATGCCGCCGTGTTCTTCGCGCTGACGCAGCAGCGCCATGTTCACAAACTCCCGCCGCATCTGACGCGCCTGAGCGTGGACTTTGATGCGGCTCTGTTTTCCGAAGAACCTGACAGTGAGCCAGGTGTCAGTACGACCACGACAAGCCTGGCATACGTGATCTTCACATCGGGGTCGACGGGCCGGCCGCGAGGTGTCGAAGTCACGCATGACGCGCTGAACAATCTGATCTCCTGGCATATCGCGGAATACAAGGTGACGGCCGACGACAGGGCAACGCTGTATGCGAGCCCGGCGTTTGACGCGTCGGTTTGGGAGATTTGGCCGTACCTGTCCGCAGGAGCCAGTCTGCACGTCCCGGATCCCAGAACGTCTTTGGGTTTCGCTGCGCTGGCCGAGTGGATGGCAGATCGCGGGATTACTCTCAGCTTCCTGCCGACGCCGGTTGCTGAATCCTTTGTAGAAGGAGACTTGCCATTGCGCTTGCGCCTGCGGGCCCTTCTCACGGGCGGAGACAAACTGCGCAAGTACCCCTCACACCGCCTGCCGTTTCGGTTCGTGAACCATTACGGTCCCACGGAGAACACGGTTGTCGCGGCGTTTGCAGATGTCAGTGAAGGGCCGGCCGCTGAGGTGCCTCCCATCGGCCGGCCGATTGCGAACGTACAAGCGTATGTTCTGGATCGTAGTCTACGTCCGGTGCCGATGGGCGCTAAGGGCGAACTGTATCTGGGAGGCCGAGGGCTCGCGCGCGGTTATCTGAACCTGCCTGCGGCAACTAACGAACGGTTCATCGTCAATCCGCTCGATCGCACGCTTGCGAGCCGTCTGTACCGCACAGGCGACGTGGTGCGGTACCGCCATGACGGCAATCTCGAGTTCCACGGCCGTGCGGACCGGCAGTTGAAGATTCGCGGTTTTCGGATCGAGCCGGGCGAGATCGAAGCCGCGATCGACCGGCACCCGGCGGTGCAACGAAGCCTCGTCGCGACAAGGGTCAACGGTACAGGTGAAGAGAGCCTAGTTGCCTACGTAGTCCGCAAGGCCGGGCCGGAGTCGCATACGGACGCTGCGAGCGTGAGTGAAGACCACGTCTCCGAGTGGCAGAACATCTACGAAGCGATCTACACCGGCGGTGAGACCGGCGTGGACCGTGGATTCAACATCGTGGGATGGAACAGCAGCTACGATGGGACGCCGCTGGGCGAGGCGGAGATGAGGGAGCAGGTGGAAGGAACGGTGGAGCGGATCCGTTCGCTCGGCGGTGGGCGTGTACTGGAGATCGGCTGCGGCACGGGTCTGCTGCTGCTGCGGCTGGCGGGAGAATGCGAGCGCTACGTGGGCAGCGACTTTTCCGCGGGTGTGCTGGCCGAACTGGAGCGGGAGTGCCGGGCGCGAGGGCTGCGCTCTGTGGAGCTGTGGCACCGGACAGCAGACGACTTCAGCGACATTGAAGCCGGGTCGTTCGACCTTGTGGTGCTAAACTCGGTGGTGCAGTACTTCCCGGGCATGGACTATCTGGTGCGAGTGCTGGAAGGAGCGATGCGGGCGCTGCGGCCCGGCGGGCGGCTGTTCGTGGGAGATGTGCGGAGCCTGCCACTGCTGCCGTGGCTGCATGCCGGGATTGAACTGGGACGTCTGGGCGAGAAGGCGACCGCCGGGGAGCTGCGGCAGCGTGTGGAGCGGTGCGTGGAGCACGAGCAGGAACTGGTGATCGAGCCGCAGTTTTTCCTCGACTGGGCGGCGACAGGGCCTGTGCGGCCGTTGTGGATGCAGTTGAAGCGTGGATGGCGGCGCAACGAGCTGACGCGGTTCCGTTATGATGTGGCGCTGCAGGTGGGAGCGGGGAGGGAATCGGAGGTTGCCTGGCAGGAGTGCCGGTGGGAGAAGTGCGGGAGTGCGGAGGATCTGAAGCGGTATTTGGGGCAGGAGCGTCCGTCGGCGGTGGTGATCCGGGGTGTGCCGAATGCGCGGTTGGCGGGGGAGGCGCGGCTGGCGGAGTATCTGCAGCGCGGGGAGGCGGGCAGCGGGGTGGCGCAGTTGCGGCGAGCGGTGGCGCAGGCGGCTGGCGAGGGTGTGGAGCCGGAGCAGGTGTGGCAGTGCGGCCGCGAGTGCGGGTATGAGATGCGGGTGGGGTGGTCGGCGGAGAAGGATCGGTTTGATGTGTGGTGTGTGGCGGCCGGTGGCCGAGGCGATTGGGGGATGTCGCTGCCAGCGGGTGCGGCGCGGCCCTGGAGCGCGTATGCCAATGCGGTGCTGGGGCAGAGGCGGGAGCAGCAGTTGGGCGGGCAGTTGCGGCAGTACCTGCGGGAACGGCTTCCGGAGTACATGACGCCGACGGCGTGGGTGTGGATGGAAGCGCTGCCGCTGACGCCGAACGGCAAGCTGGACCGCCGCGCGCTGCCGGCGCCGGAGGCTGATCGCGGGCCGGCCGAGAACAGCTATGTGGGGCCGCGGACGGCGCTGGAAGAACAGATTGCGGCAGTGTGGAGCCAGATCCTGGGGCTGGAGCGAATCAGCGTTCACGCCAACTTCTTCGACCTCGGTGGACATTCGCTGCTTGCCACACAGGTGGTGTCGCACCTTAGCGCCGCACTCGGTTTCGAGATCCCGCTCCGGCTGTTGTTCGAGCGGTCGACAATCTCCCGATTCGCTGAGGCCGTCGGAGCCATGGCCGGCAACGCGGCGACCCGAAGGAGCGCAGCGGGCATTCGCCTGTCCCCTGACCGGAGTCCGGACGTGTCGGGCCTGTCGGATACCGAGGTTGACGTTTTGCTGCACGCGATGCTGCCGAAACCGCAACGCTCGTCCGTTGATGCTTGAAATCCTGGCAGCGGTCGCGGCTGCCACCGGTGCTGCGGCGTATGGTCTGCATCGGCAGGCTAGCGAGCGGGCGGAGCGTGCCTTTCAAAAGCCGGTTGAGGAAGTCGAGTCGCACGATCCCGGAATCGTTGTCGCCTACCACCCCGACGTACGCCAGATTGGGATGAATGTTCTCGAAAGTGGCGGCAATGCCATCGACGCTTTCGTCGCCGCTGTCACGGCTGCGAACGTAATGGCCGAAGGCGCAAGTACCCTGACTGGGCCGCTTGGTGTGCTCGTTTACACGACTGCTGACAATCGCCTTCGCTATCTGGATGCGGACCTGAATGACCTCATGGACCCGTCGGGCGAATGGGAACCGAAAACGGGGCCCGGCCGGTCAGCACTTGCGCCGGGCGCTCCCGCGGCACTGGAAGCGCTCGCGACCGAGTTGGGAACACGTCCGCTGTTCGAACTGCTGCGGCCCGCGATCGAGCTTGCCGAGAATGGGTTTCGGGTGAATGCCTTGATGGCTGAAACCATTCGTCGCCGGCGAAAGGTCTTGCGCAGGTCGGAGTTCGGGAGACGGACCTACTTGCCCGACGGTAAGCCGCTCAAGCCGGGAGCGACGATCCGGCTGCCCGACGTCGGGC
>Ga0182036_10001765_pt1 | contig 10284 bp, 9 predicted proteins | sample sta12Cox44000080_FD_125966 | JGI IMG/M metagenome (GOLD analysis project Ga0182036, IMG submission 125966) | Lab enrichment of tropical soil microbial communities from Luquillo Experimental Forest, Puerto Rico - statoxic.12C.oxic.44.000.080 | ecosystem: Environmental > Terrestrial > Soil >...
CGTAGCAAGAACGATTTCCACGCGCTGCTTCGTTTCTCTGGCAACGCGCGTCCGGATCCGCTCGCACAGATCCAAGAGTTCCTTCCCATCGCAGGGCTTCAACGTGAGGCGTCTGATCTTGTCCGACAAGGGCGTGTTGACGGCAACAATCCAACTTTTCTTGCTTAATTCGACTGCAAGAACAAGGGAGGCCTTTCGTTAGCCAGCTGGGGCATGGCGACATCGGTCAAGCGATCAAGGATTGGTTGGGAGACGATCGAAGCCAAGGGCGTTTCCCTATGAATTTTGAAGTTGACGAGGGGTTCTAAAAGGATTATTAGCCTTAGCACGTTCCAAATTACTGCGCAAACTATAGCCCTCGGTTTCGGCATAAAATGCAGCATTTTGGAATTTATATTGGAACGATCTAATAAAATATGCGCAAGAATGGTAGAGAGGCAGGGGAGGAGCGCGCGGCGGGCGTGGCCCGGGCGACGATTGTTGACGTCGCGCGTCGAGCCGGCGTCTCGAAATCCACGGTATCTCTGGTGTTAGGTGGCAGCTCGCTCGTCGCGGAGGCGACGCGGGAGCGCGTAACCGAGGCGATGGCCGAGCTCGGCTACATCTATCATCGGGGCGCAGCGACACTTCGCGGAGCCAAGTCGGGCGTCCTCGGAATGGTCATCAACGACCTGTCGAACCCATTCTATGTCGAACTCGCGATTGGCATCGAGCAGGCGTGTCAGGGTGCCGGATTTGTCCCGTTCCTTGCCAATTCCGCAGAAGATCCGGTGCGCCAGCAGGAGGTCATTCGCTCCATGCGGGAGCATGGCGCGGCGGGTCTGGTGCTCGCGCCCGCAATCGATACGTGCGCCAGCGATGTCAAAGGACTCGTTGTCGGTCTGCCAGTCGTCCAGGTCATGCGCAGGCTTCCAGGTCTAAAGGCATCGCTCGTCGCTCCGGAAAACAAGGAGGGCGCGCGAAAGGCCACAGCGCACCTGATTGCACAGGGACACAAGCGCGTCGCCTTCGTAGGCGGGACCACGTCGTTACTCGTTCGCGAAGAACGGCTATCTGGATATCGCCTCGCCCTTGAGGACGCTGGAATCCCGCTCGACGCGTCGTTGGTTATTGAAACGAGGACTAACTACTCGGGTGGCAGGGCAGCGGTCCCACAGCTACTCAACCTCCGCGATCCCGCGACCGCCGCCCTTTGTTTCAACGACGTCGTCGCAATCGGCTTCATTCGTGCGCTCACTCAGGCCGGCGCTACGATCGGTCGCAAGTTCGCCGTGATCGGCTTCGACGACATCGAAGAAGCCAAACACATGCTTCCTGCGCTCACAAGCGTTGCGGTGAATGCTCGAAACCTGGGTTCGCGCGCCGCTCAGCTTCTCATGCGTCAGATCGCCAGCGGGAACTTCGAACCGGAAAGCATATTTTGCCCGACGAGCCTGATCATACGCTCGTCATGCGGAACTTCCGCGAGTCAGGAGGAGATGCCGTCATGACTGGACTTCGCTGGGGCCTGATTGGCGCGAGCACGATCGCGGCGGAACATATGATCGGGGCATTTCGCGCCAATGGCGGTGAAGCCGTCGCGGTCATGAGCGCCAACGCGGACCGCGCCGCAACTTACGCAAAGAGGCACGGGATCGCCCGGGCGACGACGAGCCTGACAGAACTGGTCGAGTCAAAGGACCTTGACGCTGTCTATATCTCCACGACCAACGAACTCCATCGCGACCAGCTTTTCGCCGCCGCCGCGGCAGGGAAGCACGTGCTGTGCGAAAAGCCGCTCGCGCTGACGCTTCCCGACGCGTGCGCGATGGTTGCGGAATGCCGCAAGCACCGCGTGGTGATGGGGACCAATCACCACCTCCGCAACGCGGCGACCCATCGCGCCATGCGGGAGGCGATCAAGCAAGGTCGGATCGGCAAGCCGCTGTTCGCGCGCGTCTTCCACTCCGTTTATCTGCCGACTCATCTGCAGGGCTGGCGGCTGGAACGGCCCGGCGCGGGTGGCGGAGTCATTCTGGACATCACGGTCCATGACGCCGACACACTGCGCTTCGTCCTCGATGACGAGCCCCGGTCCGTCGTCGCTATGGCCTCCCACGGCGGCATGGGCCGCGAAGGGCTCGAGGATGGCGCCATGGGCGTCATCCGCTTCTCAGGTGGCCTCCTTGCCCAGTTTCACGACGGCTTCACCACAAAGTTCGCGATCACCGGCTTCGAGGTGCATGGCGACGCGGGTTCGCTCATCGGCCGTGACTGCATGACCCAGGCGCCGAAAGGCGAGGTCATTCTGCGAACGGCGGCAGGCGAAGAGCAGCTTAAGCTCGACCACGAAAATCTCTACGCGCGCTCGATCCGTCTCTTCCAGGAAGCCACCGCCGGCCGCGGTGCGCCGTCGGCGACCGGCGAGGACGGTGTCAAATCTTTGAGCATCGCGATCGCCGCCCTCGCCGCGGTCCGCTCCCGCTCCGAAGCCCCCATCGACCTGACCGTTTGAGGACAGCAATGGCCAAGCCAAAGGTAATATCAGCCGCGGACGCCGCCCGCCTTATTCCCGACGGCGCGATCGTCACGGTCTCGTCTTCGTCTGCGCTCGGGTGCCCCGACGCGACGCTGGCGGCGATCGGCGCGCGCTTTGAGGCCGAGGGTCATCCGCGCAATATTACGACGCTCAATCCGATCGCCGCAGGCGACATGTGGGGCGTCAAGGGCCTCGACCATCTTGCAAAATTCGGCTGCCTCGCGCGGGTTCTTGCTGGCTCCTATCCGTCTGGTCCGTCCTCGGCCGAGCCGCCGGAGATCTGGAAGATGATCACCGGCGACGCGATTCCGGCCTACAACGTCCCCTCGGGCATTCTGTTCGACATCCATCGCGAGGCGGCGGCGAAGCGTCCGGGCGTGCTGACCAAGGTCGGCATGGACACGTTCGTCGATCCCATCCACGAGGGATGCGCGATGAACACGAGGGCGGCGGCTGATCCAATCGTCAAGCGCGTCACTTTCGCCGGCGAGGACTGGCTGTTTTTCCCAACCATAACACCCCAGATTGCCATCATCCGCGCCACGACGGCCGACGAACGCGGAAATCTCTCCTACGAGCATGAAGGCGGCATTCTCGGCCCGCTCGACCAGGCGCTCGCCGTTCGAAACAACGGCGGCGTCGTCATCGCGCAGGTCAAGAGACTTGCGGCCGCAGGTACCTTACGTCCCCACAACGTTGTCGTACCCGGCGTGCTCGTGGACTTTATCGTCGTGGCCCCAGATCAGCTTCAGACGACACACACGTCTTACGAGCCGGCAATTTCGGGCGAGATCTTCCGGCCCCTGTCGTCGTTCAAAACGCCGAAATTCGATATCGCCAAAGTGATCGCCCGACGCGTCGCGCAGGAGTTGCGCGACGGCGACGCCGTCAACATCGGCTTCGGCATCTCCGCCAACGTGCCGCGCATTCTAATTGAAGAAGGGCGGCACGGCGCCGTCACCTGGGTCATCGAGCAGGGCGCGATCGGCGGCGTGCCGCTGCTCGACTTCCAGTTTGGCTGCGCCTCGAATGCCGAGGCCATCGTTCAGTCGCCGCATCAGTTCACCTATTTCCAAGGCGCGGGCTTTGACATGTCACTGCTTTCGTTCCTGCAGATCGATCGCGGGGGATCGGTCAACGTGTCGAAGCTCGGCGTGCGTCCGCACGTCACCGCGGGCGCGGGCGGCTTCGTCGACATCACGGCGCGGGCCAAGAAGATCGTCTTCTCTGGCTATTTCACCGCGGGCGCGAAACTCGAAATTCACGACGGCGCGGTCAAGATCGCCAAGGAAGGCAAGGTCAAGAAGCTTGTCGAGGCGGTTGAGCAGATCTCCTTCTCCGGGCCGAGAGCCGTCGCGCAGGGACAGGATATCGTCTACGTCACCGAACGCTGCGTGCTTCGGCTCGCGCCCGAAGGCGTTACGGTTACGGAAATCGCGCCGGGCGTCGATATCGAACACGATGTCCTTGCCCAGGCCGAGTTCCCGCTGAGGGTCGCCAAGGACCTGCGCAAGATGGACCCGGCGCTCTTCCATGCCGCGCCGATCGACCTCAAGCTTCGTCCTGCCGAGGAGATGGCCCCGTGAGCCCGTTCGTTCACCTCGCGTTCGAGGGGCCGCTCGCGCGGTTGACCTTGAAGCGCGCCGACAAGCTGAACGCATTGGATCGCGCGATGATCGATGGGCTCGCCGAGGCGGCGCGCGCTATCGACGCCTCGGCGGAGACGAGAGTTGCGATCCTCTCGGGCGAGGGCAAGGCGTTTTGCGCTGGGGGTGACATTGCCGCCTGGGGCGGCCTGCCGCCGCTCGAAATGTGGCGCGACTGGACCCGGGCAGGACACCGCGCGTTCGAGGCGCTCGCCCGATTGCGTGTGCCGCTCATTGCCGCTCTGACCGGACATGCTTTCGGCGGCGGCCTAGAACTGGCTGCGGTCGCCGATGCCCGCGTCGCTGAAAGTGGGATCAAGCTCGGCTTGCCGGAGTCGGGCCTTGCGATGGCGCCCGGATGGTCCGGCACGCAAAGACTTGTGCGTCGGTTCGGCGCCTCGGTCGTTCGCCAAATGGCGCTGACCGGTGCGATTTTCTCGGCGGAAGAGGGCCTGGCGCTTGGCCTCGTCGACGAGGTGGCCGCGAGGGGTGAGGGCGTTGTGCGCGCGGAGACGCTTGCCGCCGACATCGCCAAGCGTGGCCCGCTCGCAGTTCAGGTGGTCAAGGCGATGATCAACGCCGCGGAGGGCGAGGACCGCGACGCGCCGATCGAAGGCCTTGCCGGCGCACTGACCGCATTCACCGAAGACCTCGCCGAGGGTCTCGCCGCATTCCGAGCCAAGCGCGCGCCGACATTCTCCGGCCGCTAAGGAGACCGCCGAAGATGGCCGTCCAAACCGCGATTACCCTCGACACGAAGAAGCTGAACGACGCGCTTGCCCGTTTTCCCCGCGATCGCGCCATGCAGATCGGCGGCCGCGAGGCGCACGCCAGCGGCGAGATGATCGAGCGCCGAAGCCCGGCTCACGGCGTCGTCGTCACTCGAGTCCCGCGGGGCCGCGCCGAAGACGCGCGCGCCGCCTTCGACGAGGGTCCTTGGCCGAACGCGACGGCCTCGAATCGCGCGCGTGTTCTCTTAAATGTCGCCGACCTCATTGATCGTGACCGCGAACTCGCGACATCGACACCGCCGTTGGAGTCGGGCGCGGCGTCCGGGCCGGCACCATATGGGTCAACACGTTCATGGACGGCACACCGGAGCTGCCATTCGGCGGCTACCGTCAGTCCGGCATCGGCCGCGAGCTCGGGCGCAACGCGGTCAAAGATTACACCGAGGAAAAGACACTTCATGTCCATACCGGCCCGCGAACGGCTTGGTGGTCCCGCGTGGAGCCTGATGGACGAAAAGAATCGGGAGCCGATTAACGGCTCCTGGATCCGGGGCCGGCCGTTCCGGCGGGAGCAACGCACAGGAAGGGTAAGAGCATGATTTTGAAAGCGATGTTGATGTTGGGCGCGACGGCCGTCGGAGCGCTGAGCTTCGCCGGCGGCGCCCAGGCGGCCGACAGCAAGGAAGTGCAGATGCTGCATTGGTGGACGTCGGGCGGTGAAGCGGCGGCGCTGAATGTGGTCAAGCAGGCGCTCGCAAAGCAGGGTTATGGTTGGAAAGACGTTCCGGTCGCCGGCGGCGGCGGCGGGGCGGCCATGACCACGCTCAAGGCGATGGTCGCAGCGGGCAATCCGCCGACAGCCTCCCAGATTCTTGGCTATTATGCGCTCGACTATGCCGATGCGGGCAAGCTTGCCGACATCACGCCTCTGGCGAAGAAGAGCGACTGGGCGAAGGTCATTCCGACAGCCTTGCAGAAGTTCACGACGGTCGATGGCAAGTGGGGTGCCGTTCCCATCAACATCCATTCGGTGAACTGGATCTGGATCAACAAGGCCGTCATGGAGAAGATCGGCGGCACCGAGCCGAAAAATTTCGCTGAATTCGTGGCATTGCTCGACAAGGCGAAGAAGGCCGGCGTCGTTCCGCTCGCGCTCGGCGGCCAGCCATGGCAGGAAGCAACGATGTTCGACTCGATCGTCGCATCGACCGGCGGGGTCGACTTCTACAAGAAGGCTTTCATCGATCTCGACGAGAGCGCGCTGAAGTCGGACACGATGAAGAAGTCGTTCGACAACCTCGCCAAGGTCCGCGACTATGTCGATCCGAACTACACCGGGCGCGACTGGAACCTCGCCACCGCTATGGTCATCAAAGGCGACGCGCTCGTGCAGGTCATGGGCGATTGGGCCAAGGGCGAATTCGCGGCGGCCCACAAGGAGGCCGGCAAGGACTTCCTGTGCTATCGCTTCCCGGGTACCGACGGTTCTGTGCTCTACAACACAGACATGTTCGCCTTCTTCCAGGTTTCCGGCGATCGGCAGGCCGCGCAGACAGCGCTGGCCGAGACAACGATGAGTCCGGAGGTGCAGATCGGGTTCAACATCATCAAGGGGTCCGCGCCGGCGCGCATGGACATCTCAGACGCGTCCTTCGACACCTGCGGCAAGAAGGCGATCGCCGACATCAAGGCGGCGAATGCGAAGGGAACGTTCTTGGGGTCGTTGGCGCAGAATTATGCCCAACCCCCGGCAGTCGCCACGGCCTATTATGACGTCGTGACGAAGTTCGTCCATGGACAGATCAAGTCTTCGGATGAGGCTGTGACGCAACTCGTCGCTGCAATCAATTCTGCGAAGTGATCACGCTTGCCTTCCCCCGCCTGAAGCGGGGGAAGGCCGTTTGGACGCGTTTTAAAAAAGAATGCTCGCGGGAGGAAATGACAATGGCAACGGCCATCGACCCTATCGTCACCTATGCTGTCCAAAGTCCGCGCCGAGACATGAAAGACCGGCTGCGCGACTGGATACCGAGGTTGGTTCTCGCCCCGTCGTTCGCTTTGATCCTCGTATTTGTCTACGGGTTCAACCTGTGGACATTGCTGATTTCCTTCACGAATTCGAAGGCCTTCACCAACTTTAGCTTCATCGGTTGGGCGAACTACGCAAGACTCTGGACTTGGACGTTCCAGACCGATCCGCCGTCGAACTGGTATACGGCCCTCGTCAACATGGTCCTGTTTGGCGGACTCTATGTCATCTTCTGTCTCGTCCTGGGACTGGCCCTCGCGATCCTGCTCGATCAGAAGATCCGGGGCGAAGGCATCCTGCGGCCGCTCTACCTGTATCCGCTGGCGCTCTCATTCATCGTCACCGGCACGGCCTGGAAGCTCTTCCTTGATCCGGGCATCGGGCTCGAAAGGGCAGTCCATGACCTCGGCTGGACGAGCTTCCACTTCGATTGGGTCGTCAACCCGCGCATGATGATCTATTGCGTGGCGATCGCTGGCATCTGGCAGACCTCGGGCTTTGTCATGGCGATGTTCCTTGCGGCGCTGCGTGGCATCGACAGCGAAATCCTGAAGGCCGCGCAGATTGACGGCGCCTCGGCCTACGCCACGTATCGACGCATCATCATTCCGATCATGCGGCCGGTCTTCATGTCCGCCCTGATCATCCTCACCCACATGGCGATCAAGTCGTACGATCTCGTGCTCTCCGTCACCGGCAAGAACCCGGGCGGAGCGGCCGAACTGCCGTCGACATTCATGTACTCCTACACCTTCACCCGCAATCAGATGGGGGTCGGCTCGGCGAGCGCGGTCGTCATGCTCATGACCATCGCCGCAATCATGATCCCGTATCTCTACTCCGAGTTGAGGGAGAAGCCCTGATGACCGTCGCCGCCGATGCCCTGATGGCCGCGCCGGCGCGCAAGCCCACGCGCCACTCGATGACCACCCGAGTCGTCATTTACGGACTCCTGGTCGTCTTCGCGATCGTCTACCTCATGCCGCTCGTCGTCATGGTGATGACGTCGCTGAAGCCGCTCCAGGAGATCACGGGCGGAAACATGTTCTATCTCCCGCACGATCTGTCCTTCGAGCCGTGGAAGAAGGCTTGGGGAACGGCCTGCGTCGGTCTGACCTGTGCGGGGATCAAAGGCTATGTCTGGAACTCGGTTAGGATGGTCGTCCCGGCGGTTCTCATCTCGAGCCTGCTCGGCGCGTTGAACGGCTATGTGCTAACCAAATGGCGCTTCCCGGGCCACAAGCTCGTGTTCGGCATGATGTTGTTCGCCTGCTTCATCCCGTTCCAGTCGGTGCTCATCCCGATGGCGACGATCCTCGGCAAGCTCGGGGGGATCGGTCAGACGCTCATTGACGCGACCGGCTACTCGTTCGGATTCGGCGACCCGACCGTGAATCTCGTTCTGGTGCACGTCGTCTACGGCCTCGGATTCACGACGCTCTTCTTCCGCAATTACTACGAGACATTCCCGACAGAACTCGTCAAGGCGGCGCAAATCGACGGCGCGAGCTTCTTCCAAATCTTCCGGCGCATCCTGCTGCCGAACTCCGCGCCGATCTTCATCGTGACCGTGATCTATCAGTTCACAAACATCTGGAACGACTTCCTGTTCGGCTCGACGTTCGCCGCCGGCGACTCGAGCCCGATGACGGTCGCGCTCTACAATATCGTCAACACCTCGACTGGCGTCATCGAATACAACGTCAATATGGCTGCCGCGATCATCGCCGCCGCTCCCACCCTAGTCGTCTACATCCTCGCCGGACGTTACTTCGTGCGCGGCCTCATGGCCGGTGCCGTGAAAGGATAGGCCCATGGCTACGCTTGAAATCAGTGCGCTCCGCAAGCGCTTCGCCACCCTCGAAGTCCTCAAGGGCATTGACATCTCGCTCGAAGAAGGCGGCTTCCTGGTCCTGATCGGCCCGTCCGGCTGTGGTAAGTCCACGCTCCTCAATACCATCGCCGGACTGGAATCGATTAGCTCAGGAGAGATCCGGATTGGCGGCCAGGTCGTGAACGACCTGCATCCGTCGAAGCGAGACATCGCGATGGTGTTCCAGTCGTACGCGCTTTACCCGAACATGTCGGTCGCAGAGAATATTGCCTTCGGCATGGAGATGCGTGGGGTGCCGAAGGCTGAGCGCGAGAAGGCCGTCGCGGGCGTCGCCAGGACGCTGCAGATCGAACACCTCCTCAGCAGGAGGCCGAGCCAACTGTCGGGCGGCCAGCGACAGCGTGTGGCGATGGGCCGGGCGCTTGTTCGTAAACCGCGCGTGTTCCTGTTCGACGAGCCGCTTTCTAACCTCGACGCCAAGCTGCGTGTCGATATGCGCGTCGAAATCAAGCGGCTTCATCAACAGACTGGAACAACGATCGTCTATGTCACGCACGACCAAATCGAGGCGATGACGCTCGCTACAAAGATCGCTGTCTTGAAGGACGGTGAGCTTCAGCAGGTCGGCTCGCCCTACGAGATCTACAATTCGCCCTCCAACCTGTTCGTGGCAGACTTCATGGGGTCGCCCGCGATGAACCTGCTTGAAGGCAAGGTCACGGGCGCGAACGGCGCGAGCAGGATCGTCATTGATCGCCGCGACCACCCACCGATCGTTCTGCCTGTTCCGACCAGCGCAGACGCTGCGAAGCTCGCCGATGGCGCGAAGGTCATTTTCGGCATCCGGCCCGAGGCGGTGAACGACACCGAGAGCATGGACCGCAACGCGAAGTCGGTGTCGACATTCGAGGCCAAGGTCGAGCTTGTCGAGCCGGCAGGGTCGGACACCTATGTCGTCACAAACGCCGCCGGCAAGGTGCTGACCGCGCGCATGCGCGCCGACACCCAGGTCCGAGTGGGAGAGACCCACAGCTTTGCCTTCAACCTGGACAGGGCAGTGCTGTTCGACCCGGAGACGTCGCGCCGAATCTGAAGAAGGAAGCGGAAATCGGTCGGTTACCTCATCGTGACCAAATGCCTCGGTGTGGGCGCGACACGAGCCGGCGAATGAGGACGGGATGTCGAACCAGGAAACTGTCGATATTGTCATCATCGGATCGGGAGTGGGCGGCGCCACGACCGCAGCGGCTCTTGCGCCGACGGGCGCCAGGATCCTTGTTCTTGAGCGCGGAGCGAGGCTCAGGGACAGCGAGGCTGCGCGCGACGCGCGTGCGATCTTCCAGCGCGGTCATTTCAGACCCAATGAGACATGGCTCGACGGCGAAGGGCAGCCCTTTAATCCCGGCAATTACTATTACGTCGGCGGCAATTCGAAGCTCTACGGCGCCGTGCTGATCCGCTATCGCGCCGAGGACTTTGCGCCCATCGCGCATCGCGACGGCACCACGCCGGGCTGGCCGTTCGCC
>Ga0182036_10001781_pt1 | contig 10247 bp, 8 predicted proteins | sample sta12Cox44000080_FD_125966 | JGI IMG/M metagenome (GOLD analysis project Ga0182036, IMG submission 125966) | Lab enrichment of tropical soil microbial communities from Luquillo Experimental Forest, Puerto Rico - statoxic.12C.oxic.44.000.080 | ecosystem: Environmental > Terrestrial > Soil >...
AATACACGTAACGTGATCGGCCCAGAGGTGGGGGATGCGCCTTATTCCTTCACGAGGGGGGATCTCTGGTCATCTGGCTTGAAATCTACGTCATCTCTTTGGTGATTGTGCTCTTGGTTTTTTACGTCTACGAGCGCGCCAAAGTGGGCTCGATTCCGCCTCGCACAATCTTGGTTATGGGTGAAATCGCCGCAGTCTTTGCATTGGTTCCGGCCACGGCCTACGTTCTGTTTTCAGAGCTTGCGAAGAGGGGGTCCAGGTGATCCAATGCCGCCGCGCGAGACGATTCCGATTCGTCAGGTTGGCTCGCATCAATTTGCGCTCGCGAGAGCGATCTTGCCGTTTCGTTCGGGGTTTCTCCGGATGTGAAATCCGGAATCGCTCGAGATGGGTATCCCCTTGACTCAGGTAGACCCAATATCTAGTATGCCGGTGTGGTGGCAGAAGAGTATCCGCGGAATGTAATGGAGTTGGAGGCGAACTTTGCTACAGAAGAAGCATGCCGGGCGTACTTGGCACGTCTCCGGTGGCCAACCGGTTTCCGCTGTCCGCGCTGCGGGTCGGACAAGGCGTGGTCGGTACGAGAACTGTGGGAGTGCGCTGGGTGCGGGCGCCAGACTTCGGTCATGGCGGGAACCATCTTTCAGGACACACGGATTCCGTTGCCCGTGTGGTTTCGTGCCATGTGGTGGGTGACGGCTCAAAAGAATGGGGCCAGCGCTTTAGGAATGCAACGCGTGCTGGGGCTGAAGAAGTATGAGACCGCGTGGACGCTGCTCCATAAGTTGCGCCGCGCCATGGTGAGACCAGGACGAGATTTGCTCACGGGCAGAGTCGAGGTGGACGAATGCTATATCGGCGGGTTGGAGGAGGGGTTGCCGGGTCGGCTCAACTTGCAGAAAGCACTCATTGTCGTTGCCGCTCAAGAAGATGGGCCGGGGATCGGACGGATTCGCATGCGCCACATAGTTGACGCCTCGGCCGCAAGCCTGGTCCCTTTTGTGCAGGACTCCGTCGAACTGGGTAGCCTCATCCACACCGACGGCTGGCTGGGGTACCTACCTCTGGAGAACAGAGGCTACGAGCACGAGGTGACGTTGCTCAAAGGGAAAAAGAAAACTCCATCCGACCTGATGCCGCGGGTTCACCGTGTGATCTCCCTGCTTAAACGATGGCTGGTTGGAACCCACCAGGGAGCAGTCAGCCACAAGCACCTCGACTACTACCTGGATGAGTTCACGTTCCGTTTCAATCGCCGGCGGTCCAAGAGTCGCGGCAAACTCTTCTTTCGCCTCGCGCAGCAAGCGGTGGCAGTCGATCCTGTAACTTACTACCGCATCGTTCACCCGACCTCAAAGAAGGCCAGGGTCAAACCACAACCTGTAGGGGCTACCTGAGTGAAGGGGATACCCATCTCGCTCGATTTGACTTAAGGATGCACACATGTCTTCTGTAAAGGCGCTTTTGGCCGGACTGCTCGCCTCGGCAATTACCTACCTCTGCTTTCTCACCTGGTTGCACTGGAAAGCTGTTTCCCTTGTGCAGGAACAAAGGGCGACCGGACAAGTTGGTGTTATTGGCGGTCAGGGCTACGTTCTGCATCTGCCATCCTTCTGGGTGCTCGCGATTATCGCGTTCGGAGTTGTGTTTTTCGCGTTCCGGAAAGCATAGATCCTGCCTGCGCACCGACGAGCCCCAATCACCACACATCTTGTCGGCATTCGACCTCAGGACAGACGCGGCCGCAGAATATCGACCATTGCCCCGACAATATGAAGGAACACAGATCTGGTGCAGAACTACGAGGCCCGTCAGGACTTGATCGACATCAGGATTCGTCAGGAGAGTAAACATTGGGTGACGCCGGCGTGAGTTGTTAGGTCTGTACGCACCGACAATCGAGAGGGAATCTAGCGGCGAGTTTAAGGTTATCGAATGTGCCCACCGTACGACCGAGGGATTAGCTCCGAATCCCGCGATCCGCACACATAAACGAAGCGTCGGCAGATGGAGGTGGGACATATCGGGCCGACGTTGCGTATTTCGAAAGACCGCCGCTGAATCCGTTATGACGGGTTGCCGACCGTGCTGAGCAAAGCAGCATCCAAGACTGTTCGCTGAAACCATACCAAGAGCAGTTTCGTTCGAGGCTCTTAGGTAAACTTTCCCTTGCCAAACTCACCTCGCAAATGGCGCAGAACGGTCTTCTGCGCAAGTCCGAGAATCTTGGCGACCTTCTTACTGCTAAGAGTTTTGCTGAGCTCTCTAATTCTGCGGGGATCAGCACGTGCGTTCGGGTTGCGGCTGCCGATGGCCGCTTGACTGCGGCGGATTTGTGAGTCCCGCGAGACAACTTGCCCGCGCCCGTTGGCACAGTTCAGACCGCCATCACTTTCCGAACTCTTGAATTTCTTGATTAACGCAGTCTTGCGGGCTCCCGCACGGCTGGCAGGAACGACTTCAAGAACCCCAAGTCTCCATTGTGAACGCCGAGATTTTTGCATCGTCCGGTAAAGCAACGATATACCGCGTTTTCTGCTAGCCCAATACTTGGCGAAGGCATTGATAACCGCCTGTTCCGCGGACGAACAACCGGCATGCCAGACGCAGTAGCCGATGAAGTTTTGGCCTTTCGGAGATTGGAATCGATACAAAACAGTCTCGCGCCTTGGCCTACGCATGGGCCGATCTCCGAGGTGCGGCGGTCCATTGTGACACACCGGCGTCATTGGCTGGTTTGACTCCGCCAGAGTCCGTCGGGATCGCTCAGCTTGACAGAACTTGTCGAACGACGACACGACCGCGCGCGCCTCCATGAAGAGAACGGCGCAGCGTGAAACGATCAAGAGAGGTCCGCATGAAAATAAAAAAAACGGTCACCGAGAAGGTCATTCAGGCGAATCGCAGCAACTCCCGACGCAATGCCACAGGCCCCAGAACGGCGAGAGGCAAAGCGAACTCATCGCTCAACGCGATTACCCATGCACTACTCGCGAAATCTCTGTTTTTCGCGAGCCCGGAAGAGAAAAAAAGTTACGACCTGCTCCATGAAGGGCTGGTGCAGCAAGTTCAGCCCCGTGATTTGCAAGAGGCAATGGTGGTCAGCGAGATCTCTACGAACTATTGGAAACTTGGCTCCGCTCAAGAGTGGGAAATCGCGTCTGTCCGCGCTCGCAGGGAGATCTGCCGTGCGGTAATGGCAGCCCTCACTCTGCAGAATTCCGAGCTCGATGACGAGGCGCGAGTGCCGTTGCTGGATCAATCCGAGGACGCCTTCAACCGCACAAGCGCGGGATGGGAGTGCGCCGAGTTGTGCATAGAAATGGAACAAGCGACGGACGACTCGGAGACGTCGCAACATAAGGTGGTGCGCGCGATCGGCAGCTCGGGACAGTCGCCACAGCAAATGCCTCGCACGAGAGAGCATCTCGAAAATGCTTTGCAAGGCGAAGGAAAAGCCCGAACCGCCGAAAACCGCACCACCGTGAAGCTTGGCAGTTCCCTGGACACCATCATGCAGAATGAAAAGATGATACGGCACGATTTGTACCGGGCCTTTGACGAATTGCGGCAATTGCAGCGGAGAGAACTTCGCCGGAGAGGGTGAGGCCGGTGGGGCGAGGACATTAGTGAGGAGGAGACCGGGCTGCCATGAAATCGAATCGCAGAGAATCACGTCCGAAATCGCTACGATCCGGAGAAGATACCGATAAAAATGCGAAAGGCTCGAGCAAACGTATTCACCTGGGTGCAAAAAGTCCGCCCTCGAAAGTTGACGAGACCGCAAGTCGGCGACAAGCCGACGAGCGTCAAGCAGAAGGATTTGTAGCCAAGGAACACCCCCTTGTCATGGTCTGGCAGCTGCTCGAGCGGATCCACAGCATTCACGAAAAGATCGACGAAGCGTTTTCCGGCCAACCATTCCTGCCGAACCTGTCACCGCTCGACTTCGCAAATCGGCAGCGCTTTAACACTTACTTCGGGTTCCATCGGAAGGTCACAAAGTTAGTCGTGCGGGCGATGGACCTTCATGCGTTTGCTGACTGCGTGATTGACCAGAACTGGATATATGCGGCGATCGAAGGCACGAGACTCGAGGTGCAGAAGTTGGAGAAAAGAATAAATGCTTTGAGGCTATCGTGAAATCGGGGCCGACACGCTGAAGGCTCCGATTCTGTTGTTTTGCAGGCTGAGTGGGATCAAAGTAGTTAGGCGGAGGGACCTTGTTGCGTTCGCAACGCACGTGAGCATGGGCGGACGGTCTTAGGCTTCGCATTGGGATTGTCCTGTCATCGATTCAGGATCGCGACCCGGGCCCCTTCGATCAGCTAGACCTTAACAGCACGGCCCGCTACGGCTACCAGCTCGCCAGCCTGGTCACAGGTTCTTAGGTCGACATTCGCGCAACATTCGTCGCATCGTTTTCCACTAAGCACCGGGTCTGTTTACCTTCGCGAGAAACTCACTAAGTAAAACTAGCTGCAAAGGTTCTTAAAGATATATATCGTAATACGATATAACTCTCCGAGTTAATTAAAGCATCAAATCTGCGAAACGAAGCCACCAAGTCCTTTATTTTCAACAGCAACTCAATTTTCCACCAGTTGTTACCCGAAGAGAACTGAAGCGGTGAGTCTGGTTGTCGATTGGGGCTCCCACTGACCTCCTGAGACGCCGCTAACCTCCCGCGTAGTCATTGACTTGCCCCACCTCGGGCCCTAAGATTTCAGCCCAATGATCGGCCAGACCATTTCGCATTACCGCATACTGCAGAAGATCGGCGGCGGCGGAATGGGAGTGGTCTACGAGGCCGAGGACCTCAAGCTAGGACGTAATGTCGCGCTGAAGTTTCTGCCCGAAGAGCTGGCCAAGGACCCACAAACGCTGGAGCGCTTCCGGCGCGAAGCTAGGTCCGCTTCGGCGCTCAACCATCCTCACATCTGCACCATTTACGACATCGATGAAGTAAACGGAACATGGTTTATCGCTATGGAGTGCCTCGAAGGCGAAACCCTGAAGCACAAGATCGCGGGAAAGCCACTGGAAATCGATTACGTCATCGACTGGGGAACACAAATCGCAGACGCGCTCGACGCAGCACACGCCAAGAGCATCGTGCACCGCGACATTAAACCGGCGAACATATTTGTAACCACTCGTGGGCAGACAAAGATTCTAGACTTCGGTCTGGCCAAGCTCAGCTCGCAGACGCAGTCGAGTGGGAGCTCCTTGCCTTTGGAGGCTACCGCGGATGCGCAGTTAACGAGCCCGGGCACAGCGGTCGGAACCGTGGCATACATGTCGCCCGAGCAGGTGCGGGGCAAGGATCTGGATGCACGTACTGATCTGTTTTCTTTCGGTGCAGTTTTGTACGAAATGGCGACTGGCTCACAGCCATTCCGTGGCGAGACTTCCGGCGTCATCTCAGATTCGATTCTTAACCGCACTCCGACGCCGGCGGTGCGCTTGAATCCGGAACTCCCAGCAAAACTTGAAGAAATCATTGACAAGTCGCTCGAGAAGGACCGCGAGCTGCGCTATCAGTCTGCGGCCGAGTTGCGAGCTGATTTGCGGCGGCTGAAGCGCGACACGGAGACAGGAAAGACAGCGGTTACGACAAGGACTACCCCGGGCAAACGAGCGCCGCTGCGCAATACCGTGTTGATCGGTCTGGCAGTGCTGCTAATTTTGACAGCGACCGGGGTGTGGCTGACGCGAAGATCACCGGCGAAATTGCCTTCGGCCATGCTGCCAGCGAAAACTTCCATTGCTGTTCTTTCCTTGCAGAATCTGAGCGGTGATCCAACGAATGAATACTTCAGTGACGGCATGACGGAGGAGATTGCAACCAAGCTCTCCAAAATTGAGGGAATCAGTATCGTTTCTTCCGCTTCTGTCGCCCACTTCAAAGGTGCACAAAAAGGCGCCAAGGATTTGGGACAGGAGTTGGGTGTCCAGTATCTACTGCAAGGTAGTGTGCGCAAGGCCGGTGAGCAGGTACGCATCAGCGTGCAATTGATCGAAACATCCACCGGCTTTCAAATCTGGGCGGACGACTTTGTGGGAGACCTGAAGGACGTTTTCACCCTGCAGGACCAGACCGCGCTCAAGATTGCTGAGGCCCTCAATTTGAAGCTTACGCCACGGGAGCAGAACGCAGTCAAGAAACGCTACACTCAGAATCCAGAGGCCTACGAGTCTTATCTGCGAGGCCGGGCCCTTGTGGATTTCATCGATGTCCCCGTTAACCTCGAAGCCGCGCGCGCCCATTTCGAAAAGGCTTTGCAGTTGGATCCCAACTACGCTCCGGCCCTTTCGGGACTTTCGATGGTCGAAAGTTTTTATTACCGCAACCTCGATCCCAATGAGGCTCACTTGCGCAAAGCCCGGGAACTGGCCGAGCGAGCACTAACGGTCGATCCGCAACTGGGCGAGGCCCATGTGGCCTTGGCTAACGTTTATGGGAATACCTTCGATTATGTTCGCGCCGCGCAAGAGTCGCGCGAAGCAACCAGCCTTGAACCGGACAATGCCCACGCCTTCGATCAGCTCTCCTGGGCTCTCGGTTATCAGCAGCCGCCCGACCCAGTGGGCGCTGAGAAAGCTGCACGTGAGGCGATTCGGCTGCAACCGAATATGTTTCAAGCCTACTACCATCTGGGCCGGGCACTGATGGAGCAGAAGAAATTTTCAGAAGCGATCGACGCCTTGCAACAAGCCAAGCACATCAGCCCCAACTCCGGTTCCGCAGATTTCGGTATGGGCCAGGTCTACGTTGCGGCGGGCGACTACGACAAGGCCATCAAAATCTTTTCGAACCTGCCCAAGGCCGATCAGAGTACACCTATCGTCCACTTCCAACTTAGCGTGGCGTACGCCGGGCACGGAGACAAAGAGAGAGCTCTCGTTGAGTTGCAAGAAGCAATTGATTCCGGATACCGCGATTCCGCGGCGATTAACTCCAACCCGCATTTCAACGCTTTGCGTTCCGATGCGCGCTTCCAGAAGTTGCTGCAGCGGGCGAGCCGGTAGTGCCCTAATTCCAACACGGGGGCAGGAACACGAGCAAAGCAATCCCGAAAACCAGAGGCATTGAGGCGAGCGGCTCGACACAACGACGCACACGTCTCACACGATCTCCAAACCACTCCCGCCTTTCCCCGGGAGGGGCACTAGTATGTCTACTTTCTTCCAGAGATCCGAAAGGCGGCACTTCGTCACTCACTTTGTCACGGTCGTGTTCGGCCAAGAAGCGCGGAAGTCTTGCGGTACGAATTCCAGATCGCTGGCTTCCGCCACCGCCAAACGGATCTGATACTCGAGAGTCTCAAGAGGCACCGGGTTCTGATAGTCCGTGAGGCACCCCCGCAAAACATCCTGCACGTTGGTCTTGGACGTTCGAACCAGTCGGTATATCTTGACTGCGAGGGTCTCGGCAGCGCCCGGCGTCAGCAGCAGTGGCATCAAGGGCTCAAGACGCGGAGCCTCGTCGTCGGGTATGGCAACACCACGTTTGCTGCACAGCATGCGCAGCAGGTCGAAACTCTCCTTCCGAGTAGTTGTTGGGAACAACGGAATCTTCACATCGATGCGGCCTGGCCGCTTCAGGTCCACTTCAATCAGATCGGGTCGGCTCGAAGCCAGGATCCAGATGAGCTTGCCGCGATTCGTGGTGCTGCCCATCTCCTCGGCGAGCATGGAGTAGATTCTGCCCGAAATTCCCGAATCGCCGCTGCTCGCGTCGCGGCGCCCGATGGCCTGGTCCGCTTCGTCGATGAACACATAGCAGCGTCCGAGTGCTTGCAGTAGGCGGAAAATGCGTTCCAGGTTGCCTTCCGTGCTCCCGACCCACTTGTCGCGGAAGTTCTTGAGCTTGACGACCGGCACGCGCGCTTCTCCAGCAAGGCACTCGACCATGAACGTTTTCCCCGTGCCGACGGGGCCGCATAGCAGATAGCCTTTCGGCAGAGCGGCAAGGTCGCTCTGTTGCCAAAGCGCGATGTCCTGGCGCAACCACGCTTTCACCTTGTCCTGACCGTGAACGTCGTCGAGGGTGCGTGGTGATTCGAGGAACTCGATCAGGCCGTTGCAGTCCTTCTCGACAAGTTGCTTCTTGAGTTGCACCAGGTCGTTCGGCAGCAGGCATTGCCGAGCGTGCTCGCGGGTCTTCAAAAGCGTCTCGATCGCTCCCAGAGTTGAGCCAGCAAGCTGCTGAGCTACTCCCTGCAGCTTGCCGGAGAACTCTTGCAACGCGCATGGATACGCCGGGTTGAAGAATTCGAAGGCCTGAGTCAGATCATCCGGCGAGGGCAGCGCGATCTTGATCTGAGCGGCCCGCGGATTGTTCACGATCAGCGGATGTAGATCGTTCAAATTCTCGGTAACCAGAAATGTGACTAGCGAATGCCCCGCAAGCAGGCTCTCACTCGACCAGTCACGGATCAGACTTGCGAGCGCGTTGAGGTCGTAGTCAAAGCCGCCCTGCACCGCCGGCGCAAGCAGGTCAGCATTTTTGATGATGCATCCCACCTGCACGTGCTCCCGGTTCAGCCGTGCCAGGTTTGCGGTGTAGCGAAAGTAATGAGTGAGCGATTCTATGGCGGAGCGCGGCGCGCGAGGAAGATTAGGATCCTGTTGCAGCTGCGGCCAGCGCGAGAAGACTTCACCGCCTTTCTCCACGCGAATACCATTCCCGATGTCATAACTCAGAACGACGTCGAATCGCGGCAGCAAGACCTGTAACAAAAAGTCCGTCAGTCCGCCAAGGTGTGCCGATGGCGACGGAACGACAATCTGGTCGTTGACGTTTCCGTGGACCACGAACTGGTTCGCTGCATTGCTCTCATAAAGCTGGATGGCATCAAGCGCCCACTGAGGGAGTTTTGGCCGGGGTCCGCGCTCGGTGGTCACAGTTCCGGGAGCGACCATCAAGCCTGCTCCTTCTGTGCCATAGACTTATGGCGACCGTAGCTCTGCTCGATGACACTGATTGCGGACTCGTCTTCGCCGAAGATCGACCCACCCAGGAGATCGCTGGCCAGCTCGATATCAGTGGAGATCGTCTGCGGCTTGCCTTGAACTGTCGCATTTTCGAGGATGAGGTCCACCTGGTTATCGATCCGTGTAAGATCGCTCTCGATTTCCTCGAGTGTCTGTTGCTTCTTGCGCATAGTCGCCAAGCGCTTCTTCAGGATATTCAAGGTTGCAGTTTTTGACTGGCGAAGCGAGTCGCTTTCTTCCTCGTCCTTCAGATCACTCTCTAGTTCCTTAAGCTTTTTCGTCAGGCTGTCCTCAGTTTCACTGGAAGGATTGAGCAGGTGATGCCGTGCGACCAGCAGCTTCAGATACACCCATTCGAGATTCTTCAGGGCTTGATCGTTGCTCTCGATGATGTACTCCTCCGCTTGCTGGCTGCGATAAACCTCGAGAACCTGGCTGCATTTCTTGGCCAGATCCCAAAGCCGTTGCTGTGCGCTACTCTCAAGCAGGCGAATTAGCGCCTGGCGTTTCTCTTCAGCAGATCCTTGTGAGACCTCCATCGCCTGTGCTTCGACTACTTTCTGGAAGCGCGGATTGAAGGCCAGGCTCGGGATGACGGCAGCTTCGACTGCGAGGCCCAGCAGCCAGAAAGCGGGTTGGGCAAACCCCAGGATCCCAAATGCTGTGACGGCCAGCACGTTGACCGGGACGCGGCCGAGGCTCGGCACGTCCACGCTGACCAGGAAAGCGGACTTGAGATAGCGCCACACGCTGGGTTCGCACGCCTCCGATCAAAGGCGAGCTTAGGTTTTCTCCATGCCCGCCGGCCCCATGGTCTTGGTGGGAGTTGCTTCCGGGGAAGCGGGTTCGGCAGAAGCAGCAATGTCGAGCGGGATGCCTTCTTTCGCGGCGAAATCAGCTAACGCCTGATCGGCAAGGGCTTTCTGCTCCGCTTCTTTGACCATGACGCCCGAAGTATCCATGGTGTCGCGGGCGACCCGCACTCGGCCCGCGGCCTTGGAGCGTTCCTCCTCGACAATGGTGTGTAGCCGATCCAGAGTCTCGCCCGAGCTTCCAATGTTGGTAATCATCCCAGAAGCCATTTCAGTCAGTTCCGCCAAGGCCCGCTTCATCTTCAGATCATTGATCCCCGACTTCAGGGACTCGATCTTGGTTCTAGCCGCATTGATGGCCACGTCCCGCGCCCTGACAAGATCCTTGTAAGTCTTCTCTGCCTGCTCCAACTGGGTTCGATTCTCATCCAGTTC
>Ga0182036_10001788_pt1 | contig 10236 bp, 10 predicted proteins | sample sta12Cox44000080_FD_125966 | JGI IMG/M metagenome (GOLD analysis project Ga0182036, IMG submission 125966) | Lab enrichment of tropical soil microbial communities from Luquillo Experimental Forest, Puerto Rico - statoxic.12C.oxic.44.000.080 | ecosystem: Environmental > Terrestrial > Soil >...
CCCCTTCGATTCGGATATCGCTGACCGTCCCTCCGCCCATTTGAGCGAGCGCAGGGCCCTGAGCCGCGGTCTGCGCCCCGACCAGTCGCGGCGCTGCGGACGCAATCAAAAGGATCGCGCCCAGCACCGCCCACCATACGAGCGTTACGCGGATGCAACGCAAAACACCCCCACCCCGGCTGTCATCCGCCTCCTGGGTCTTCGATCGCCTCAGGTCACAAGGCCTTTGACAAACTCCACGATCCGGAGATGGACGAGATCATTCCAGGTGGCGAACACCATCAACGTCAGCACCAAGGCCAGTCCTATGCGAAAGCCGTATTCCTGCGCCCGCTGCCCCAGGGGTTTCCCGCGCACCGCTTCGGCTGCATAGAATAGCAGATGCCCGCCATCAAGAACCGGGACCGGGAACAGATTAATCAATCCAAGATTAATCGATAGGACCGCCATGAACCACAGTACCGCGACCATCCCACCCTGAGCGACCTCCCCGGACATCTGAGCAATACGCAGCGGCCCTCCGAGCTCGTCGACGGCGCGCGTTCCGATGACGATCTGCCACATCGCCTTCAGCGTCCCGACGGAAAGATCCCAGGTCTCGGTCCCGGCCTGTAGTAGCGCGGTCAGCGGATCCCGTTTGACGTACTCCATCCCGCTGCGAGCGATGCCGAGCAGGCCGACTTCGTAACGATTGCCGAAGCGATCGATCAGCTCAGTCCGACTCGGCGTGATGCGAAGTTCGATCTCTCGACCGTCGCGCCTGACCACGATGGCCATCGGAATGCCGGGGTTGAGGCGAACCGCCTGCTGCACGTCCTCGAAGCGCGCGATAGGCCGTCCGTCGATGCTGAGCATCATGTCGCCAGGCCGAATGCCACCCTGTTCGGCCGCGCTGCCCGGCTGCACCTGTCCGACTTCCGCCGGTGTATAGGGTTGGCCGAAGGTCATGAAAAGAACGGCCAAGACAACAATCGCAAACACGAAATTCGCCGCGGGCCCGGCAGCGACGATGGCCGCACGTTGGCCGAGCCGCTTGTAGTGGAACGAGACCTCCCGCTCCGCTTCAGCAAGTCGGGCAAGCCCCGCAGCCGGAAGCCCGGAGCTGGCATCGGCGTCGCCAAACATCTTGACGTACCCGCCGAGCGGGATCGTGCTGAATTTCCACCGCGTCCCGGCGCTGTCCCACCACCCGAACAACTCCGAGCCAAAGCCGATCGAGAAAACTTCGACCCGGACTCCATTCCAGCGCGCGATCAGGTAGTGCCCGAATTCGTGAACAAACACGAGCACGGTGAGAATCAGTAGAAACGGGACGATGTAAGTCAGCCCGTGATGCAGAAACTCTATCATCGCAGATCCGTTACCGCGGGGGTGCGCGAAAAGGCGTGGGGGCCCGAGAGTCTGGCGGCAACTTCCCGCGCCGTTGTGTCGAAATTATAGACGTCGTCGAGGGATTCAAGCTTGCCGCCTGGAAGCCGATCGAGCGTGCGCTCCACGGTTTCGACGATTTGGAGAAATCCGATGCGACCCTCCAGAAAGGCATGAACCGCGGTTTCATTCGCCGCGTTCAAGACGGTCGGACAGCCGCCGCCGCTGATCAGCGCCTCCCGGGCGACGCGCAGAGCAGGGAAACGTCGCTCGTCAGGCTGCTCGAACGTAAGGCGACCGATCGCCGTCAGGTCGAGCCGTTTGGTCGGCGTCTCGATTCGATCCGGCCAAGCGAGTGCATAAGCGATCGGGGTGCGCATGTCGGGTGACCCAAGTTGCGCCAGCACCGAGCCGTCGCGGTACACCACCGCGCCATGAACGATCGACTGGGGGTGAACGACGACTTCGACGCGATCCAACGGCAGCTGGAAGAGATGATGGGCCTCGATGAGCTCGAGCCCCTTATTCATCATTGTTGCCGAATCGACCGAGATCTTGGCTCCCATGCTCCAATTCGGATGGGCGACGGCCTGCTCGGGCGTGACCCACCGCATGTCCTCGAAATTTCGCTCGCGGAACGGGCCACCGCTCGCCGTGAGAATGATCCGTTCGATCGTGTCGACGCGGGCGAGATCAAAGCATTGCCAGATCGCATTGTGCTCGCTGTCGACCGGCAACAACGTCGCGTGGCACCGGGTCACTTCCTGCATGACAAGGGCGCCGGCACACACGAGAGCTTCTTTGTTGGCCAGAGCGACGATAGCCCCGCGCTGGATCGCCGCCCACGTTGGTGCCAGCCCAGCCGCCCCAACGATTGCCGCCATCACCCAGTCGGCGGGACGCAGCGCCGCCTCGACAATGGCCTGCGCACCACAGGCCGTCTCGATCCCCGTACCGGCGAGCGCCTCCTTCAGCACCGGATAATGAACAGGGTCCGCGATCGCAGCGAACCGCGCCCGCAACGCACGCGCCTGCTCGGCTAAACGCGCCGGGTTCCGGTTGGCGGTAAGGCCCTCGACCTCGAACGCGGCCGGATTGCGCAACAGCAGATCGACGGTATTCTGCCCGACAGAGCCAGTAGAACCGAGGATAGTGACGCGCCGCACCCCTTCGGTACGGGCGGCGAGGTGATCGGGTGCGGTCATTGCCATGTTACGACGCTGCGGCCGTATATCAGGGTCAGCAGCGCCACGACCGGGATCACGGCAAGTAAACCGTCGAGCCTATCGAGGAGGCCACCATGGCCGGGAATGAGACCACTCGAGTCTTTCACGCCGAACCTGCGCTTAGCCAAGGACTCGGCAAGATCGCCGAACTGCTCGACAATCGCAAGGCCCGCACTGAGGAGCACGAGCGGCAACGCCGGAGAAGTCCCGAGCCATATCGCGGTCGCCCAGCCGGCGAGCGCGGCGCATGCCGCGCCACCGGCGAGTCCCGCCCAGGTTTTGCGCGGGCTCCAACGGGGGGCAAGCCGAGGGCCACCGGCCGTCCTACCGATCGCGTAAGCACCGATATCGGTCGCCCACACGACGGCAAGGACCCACAACAGTGTCGCACGACCGTTCGGGCCGCCCCGCGCGAGCCACAGCAGGCAAATGCAAGGAAGGGTTACCCAGAGCGCACCGAAGGCGGTCCATTCCGGATGGAGATCCAATCGCCCTCGAGCCGACCAAAAGACGATGCCAGCACCGAGAAGGGCGAATCCAATGGCTAATCCAAGGGTGGTGAGCGTGGCCGTCGCAATCGTGGCGAGAACGACCCCCACGAGTACGATCCCTGTCGCGCCAAAGCGACCCCGGCGACACAGCCGTCCCCATTCCCACGCCATTACCGCGGCGGCCAGCGCGGTCAGCAACGGAAGCCAAGGCGACCCGAACCAGATCGCCGCAATCGGCAATGGGGCAAGCGTAATCGCCGACAGTACACGCGGCCATAGCGAGCCGTATTCAGCGTGAGCCAACCGACGCTCCATAGCGGCGTTCCCGGCCGTAGAATTCATCGATCGCCCACTCCAAGTCGCGCTTGGAAAAATCGGGCCACAGCGTCTTGGTGAAGACCAGCTCGGAATAAGCGCACTGCCAGAGCAGAAAGTTGCTGATGCGTTGCTCGCCACTGGTGCGGATTAACACGTCCGGGTCCGGAATATCCGCGGTGAAGAGATGGCGGGCGATGCAATCCTCGTCCACCTCCTCAGTAGAAAGCGCGCCGCTCGCTGCCTGTGCCGCTATCGCCCGCACCGCCGCAACGATTTCAGCGCGCCCGCCGTAGGACAGGGCAATCGTCAGAGTAATTCGGGAATTGTCGCGCGTCACGGTTTCGGCGCGTTCAATCAGGCTGACGATGTCCGGCGCGAGCCGGGCAAGTTGCCCGATGACCTTCAGACGAACGCCATTGCGATGTAATTCAGCGATCTCGCCGCACAAATAATGACGCAGCAACGCCATCAGATCCTGGATCTCCGCCGATGGCCGCTTCCAGTTCTCCGATGAGAACCCGAAAAGTGTCAGATAGCGGACGCCCAGCTCGGCCGCCGCGATCACCGTGCGGCGGGCCGCTTCGGCGCCGCGCCGATGTCCAGCAATTCGCGGCATACCGCGAGCCTTCGCCCACCGGCCGTTGCCGTCCATGATGATCGCGACGTGGCGCGGCGACGCCCGCGCTGTGGTGACTGCGCGCATCCGACCGGCCATTAAACCTGCAGAATCTCCCTGTCCTTCTGCGTTAACGCTTCGTCGATGCGACTGATGTATTCGTCGGTGAGATGCTGGACCTCGCGCTGCTGTTTGCGGTGCTCGTCCTGCGAGAGCTCGCTCTCCTTTTCGAGCCGGCGCAACGTCTCTATCCCGTCGCGCCGCACATTACGCACGGATACCCTGGCGTCTTCAGCATATTTGGCTGCAACACGGGTCAGATTGCGGCGCCGTTCCTCGTTCAGGTCGGGGATCGGAACGCGGATCGTCTGGCCCTCGGTTTGCGGATTAAGGTCGAGCCCGGATTCACGAATGGCCTTGTCGACCGCCTTGACGACACCGCGGTCCCATACCTGGACAGTGATCATCCGCGGCTCGGGAACGTTGATGCTGGCCACCTGATTGAGCGGTACGGTATTGCCATAGGCGTTGACCATGATCGGTTCGAGCAGACTCGCGGACGCGCGGCCGGTTCGTAACCCTCCGAATTCCTTGCGCAACACTTCGAGAGCGCCGTCCATGCGGCGCCGGAGATCCTTAAGGAGCACGTCTTCCGGCATGGCCTGTCTTTCCGTGTCGATGCTTAAGTTGGTTCGCCGATGATCGTGTATCGCCCGCGGCCGCCGAGGACCTTGGCGAACCCGCCGGTCTCAAAAATCGAGAACACGAGGATCGGGATGCGGTTCTCGCGGGCCAGCGATATTGCCGAGGCATCCATCACTTGCAAATCGCGCGACAATACGTCGAGATAGCCAAGCCGTTCGAACCGCATCGCGCCGGGCACCTGGTTGGGATCGGCGTCATAGACACCGTCGACCTTGGTCGCCTTCAACAGCGCGTCACAGCCCATCTCGGAAGCCCGCAACGCTGCGGCGGTATCCGTCGTGAAGAACGGGTTGCCGGTCCCGGCGGCGAAGATTACGACGCGCTTTTTTTCCAGGTGGCGCAACGCCCGGCGGCGAATGTACGGTTCGCAGATTGCCTGCATCGAGATTGCCGACTGGACCCGCGTCGTCACCCCGCGCTGCTCGAGTTCGTTCTGCACGGCGAGCGAGTTAATCACCGTGGCCAGCATGCCGATATAGTCGCCCGAGGCGCGCTCCATTCCGACAGCGCTACCTGATACGCCACGAAAGATGTTGCCGCCGCCGATGACCAGGCACAATTCGACGCCCAGGGCGTGAACGGATTGAATTTCATCCGCGACGCGCGCGACCATCTCGGGATCAAGACCGTACTCCCGCGTTCCCATCAACGCCTCGCCGGAGACCTTTAGAAGAACGCGGCGATACTTGAGATCGGCTGACATGAGGCCTACGCAGATCCGCCCGGATGGGTCCAGTCTCGCGATCGGGTCGAGGATACATCAAACAGGTCGTCCCGTAGCACCTTTCGACAGCCAATGGCGCACAATGGGCGCGAAACCGCCGGCAGTCGGCTCTCGTGATATCTCCCGAGGCTTAAGATTCCGCTCAAGCCCCTGGGCTGCCTTCGCCCGGGCCGGCTCGGCCCGTCGTCAGTTCTTGAGTTGAGCCGCCACCTCGGCGGCGAAATCGGGGCGATGGCGATCGATCCCCTCGCCGAGGGCGAAGCGCGCGAAGCCGGTCACCCGAATCGGCGCGCCGGCGGTCTCCGCCGCTTGCTCAACCACCAGAGATATTTTGCTCTTCTGGTCGACGACAAAAATCTGCTCGAGTAGGACGACCTCCTCGTAGAACTTGCGCAGCCGCCCGTCGACCATCTTTTCGATGATCCCCTCGGGTCTCCCGGTCGCACGGGCCTGTTCGCGCAACACCTCGCGCTCACGGTCCAGCGCCGATTTCGGGACCGAAGCAATGTCGAGATAGAGCGGACTGGCCGCTGCAATATGCATCGACAGTTGCTTGCCGAGCCCCGCCAGCTCGTCGGCAGAGATCGTCGAGGTCAGGGAGACGATGACGCCGATCTTGCCGATTCCCGGTCCGAGCGCGTTGTGAACATAGGAAAAGACACCCCCCTGCCCGGCCGACAGCCGGTTCGATCGCCGCATTACCAGGTTTTCGCCGATCGTCGAGATCAGATCAGTCAGCTCGGCCTCGACCGTGCGTCCGGTACCCGGATAAGCAGCCTCCTTGAGTGATGGGATCTCGCCGTCGCCGTCGAGCGCAAGTTGGCTGACGACCCGAACGAAGTTCTGGAATTCCTTGTTGCGGGCCACGAAGTCGGTCTCAGAGTTGACCTCGACGACGGCGCCGACGAAACCGCGAGTCGCAACACCGATGAGGCCTTCGGCGGCAACCCGCCCAGCCTTGCTGGCGGCCGCTGCCAAACCCTTCTTCCTCAACCAGTCCACGGCGGCCTCGATATCGCCGTCGGTATCGCCGAGCGCCCTCTTGCAATCCATCATACCTGCGCCGGTCTTCTCGCGCAGCTCTTTGACCAGCGCCGCGGTCACATCCGCCATTTTGCGTTGAACTCCCGTCTAAGCTCCGTCGACCGTCGCGCTTTCCGCCTCGCCCGGCAGTACGCTGTCGAGTACGCCTTCGACTTCAACCTTGCCGGGAGCCTCCTCTGGGAGATCCTCGGGAAGGGTGACACTGGGGATCTCTGCCCGGGCGCCGACATCGACCCCCGACGCAGCGAGCTCGGCCTGCAATCCATCGAGCACCGCGCTCGATACGAGATCGCAATAGAGCTGAATCGCCCGCATCGCGTCGTCGTTTCCCGGGATCGGGTACGCGATGCCGTCGGGTGACGAGTTCGAATCGAGGATCGCCACTACCGGGATGCGAAGGGTATTTGCCTCGCTTACCGCGATCGCTTCCTTGTTGGTGTCGATGACGAAGAGTATGTCGGGCAGCCCCCCCATCTCCTTGATCCCGCCGAGAGCGCGTTCGTATTTGTCGCGGCGCCGCGTCAGCTCCAGCAGCTCGCGCTTGGTCAGCCCGCTCTGCTCCTGGGCGATCCGTTCCTCGACCTCGCGCAGCCGCCGGATCGACTGGGAGATGGTCTTGAAATTGGTCAGCATGCCGCCGAGCCAGCGGTGGTTGACGTGGTATTGCCCGCAGCGCTTGGCGGCATCAGCGACCGGCTCCTGCGCCTGGCGTTTGGTGCCAACCAGCAGCACGCGGCCGCCGGCGGCGACGACGTCGCGAATCGCCTGCAGCCCCTGATGCAGCATCGGCTCGGTCTGCTCGAGGTCGATGATGTGAATCCCGTTGCGGACGCCAAAAATGTACGGCGCCATCTTGGGGTTCCATCGCCTAGTGTGGTGGCCGAAATGGACGCCGGCTTCGAGCAGCTGGCGCATGCTAGCCGTGGGAATTGGCATTGTCCGTCCTTTCTCCGGTTGAGCCGCCGCAGGGAAAATCGGTGCTCCGGCAGTCTCGGAGACACCAACACCGGAGCGGCTGTTGCGAGACGGCAGCGGCCGCGGCCCTGCGTGAGGTATCGCGAAGTTACTTACGGTGGAAGGGCTCCGAAGGCAAGCCCGGATGGTCGCGGTGCTCGACAACGCGCTTACGGTGATGTTGCTCTCCTTGCACAGCGCGGCGCCAAATGTCACCTCTTTCTCCCATGAATCGATGGCTTAGCGGCGCGATTGTCACGACGGCGCTGGTGTCGGCCGCCGGATATGCCGCCGAACACCCGGTCGCCGCGACCGGCGGCTGCGCGGCGGTTCGGTTGGGCGAAACGACGGTCGCAACCCTGCACAATGCGCCGATCGTCACTCTGTCTGCCAACGGGGTGCCGGTGACCTTGGTTCTCGATACCGGCGCCGAAGGGACGATCTTGACGCCCGCCGTAGCCCAGCGGATCGGGGCACAACGCCCTCGTATCGAATTTCAGAGGCAGCTGCGCGGGATTGCAGGCACCCTGCCGACCAGCGAGGTGGAGCTGCACAGCTTTACCGTCGGCGGAGTAGCGATACCTTGGCGCCGGGCTCGCGTTGGTCCGGTCAATATGGCGAGCGTGTTCTCGGGGCCACTCGACGGATTGCTGGGTGCCGATTCTCTGAGCAGCTTTGACGTCGATCTCGACCTGCCGGGTCACCGCATGGTCCTTTACGAAAAGCAAACCTGTCCGAGCGCGACGCCGGCCTGGACCCAGCCCTACGCCAGGATCAACGCGGGTCGGTCGATGGGCGGCCACCTGTTCTTCCCGGTCCAGCTCGATGGCCGCAGAACCGACGCGTTCGTTGATACCGGCTCGCAATTCACCGTGCTCTCGACCCGCGCAGCGCTCGCTTTGGGCGTCAGTGCAGCAGTTTTGGCGCGCGACCGCGTGGCCACCGTGCGCGGCGCAGCGGCAGAGCAGCTAGCTGCACACGTCCACCGATTTGCGCAATTGGAGATCGGGACCGAGACGATCCGCAATCCCGAGATCATCGTGACCGACGTGAGGCTGAGCGATGCCGACCTCGTGCTGGGGATCGACTTCCTCAGACCGCGACGGATCTGGTTCTCTTACGGCTCGCAGCAAATCTTCATAATGCGCGGCGCTTAGGCTGCTTCTGCTATGGGCGGGACGTTGCCCGGATCGACGCTCGCCGCGTGGCGTGCTAGGATCACTAACGATGCGCATCGTTGGGCTCGTCGGATCGGTCGGAAGTATCCATCGGAAGTTGCGGGCGGTAGCCGCGGTAATCGCGGATCCCGCCGCCACCGAACACGAGAGGGCCAACGCACAGGTGCTGAAAGGGCGCCTGGAGCGGCGGCTCAGAGAGGCCGGGGCCCCCGCCGGGGATTGGACGGACAATGCCTTTCGGCTCGGCAAGTGGGCAAGGCAGCTGAGGCAATCCTCGTCCCCGGCATCACCCAAGGAAGATTGGACGGACAATGCGCACCGGCTGGGCAAGGCGTTGCGCCGGGGCTACAAGCGGTGGTCGTCGGAGTGAATTCCGCACGCAGGCAGCGCCCGACGACCGACTGTCAATCAAAGGAAGCTGCCATGTCGCTGAGCCGGGAGTTCGCCGCATTCGTCGCCAACCTTGCATATGAAAAGCTTCCTCCGGAGGTCGTCGACCGGGCCAAGGGCGTAACCCTGCAGGCGCTGAGTTCGGCGCTGGTCGCACATGACATGCCGGCGAGCCGGCAGGCTCTGGTACTGATGCAGGAGGAAGAGACGAGCGGCGGCGGAGCCGCAACCGTCCTTTGCCACGGCCGGAAACTGACCAAGGCCGGTGCCGCCTTTGTCAACGCGGAGACAATCTTTGCCGGCGGCAAGTGGGACACCTTTCGCATGCTGACCCATCCTGGCATAGCGATCCTGCCGTCAGCCTTAGTGGCCGCGGAAGTCACCGGCGCCTCCGGCAAGGAGTTCCTGACCGCCGTCGCCGCTGCTTACGAGGTCATGGAGCGCATGGCCGCGGAATTCATTCCGACGGTCATGTCGCGCGGCTTTCATGCCGGACCGGTGTTCGGCATTTTTGGCGCGGCCATCGCCGCCGCTAGATTGCAGCGCCTCGACGAAAACCAGATCCACAGCGCCATCGCCCAATGTGTCAATCTGGCGGCCGGAAATCTCGAAGGCGCGCGCAGCGGGGGTCGCTCGTTACGCGAAGGAGGTGCCGTGCGCAACGCCCTGCTCGCCGTCGCCCTGGCCAAGCACGGCACCCCGGGCGGCGAGACCACCTTGGAGGGCGAGGCCGGCTTCTATCACGCCTATGCCGGCAGCAACCGCGGCGAACTGCATTACAGCTTTACCGGCGCTAACCGTGCCGACATGGCCAAGATCACCGAAGGCCTCGGCCGCGACTGGATTTTTCTCGAGACGCTGTACCGGATCTATTCGACCGCCGGCTACAACATCGCCCATATCGACGTGACGGCAAAGCTGTGCGAGGAGCACGACATCGCCGCCGCCGACATCGACCATATCGAGGCCGTGGTCAACTGGCTCGAGACCGAATATCCGAGCCCCGCCTTCCCAAGCCGCGGTATCGACAACCCACCGCAGGTCGGCAGTACCCAATATTTCACCGCCTGGGGAGCGGCCGAGCGCGGCTACCCGTTGTTGTGCGGCGACCGGCCCGGCCCGGGCGAAAGCGACCCGGCGGTGGTGCTCGAGTTGATGCATCGTGTGACGTTGATCCCGACGGTGCGCCGCACCCTATTCGGCCCGCGGATCACGGTTTTCA
>Ga0182036_10001792_pt1 | contig 10218 bp, 5 predicted proteins | sample sta12Cox44000080_FD_125966 | JGI IMG/M metagenome (GOLD analysis project Ga0182036, IMG submission 125966) | Lab enrichment of tropical soil microbial communities from Luquillo Experimental Forest, Puerto Rico - statoxic.12C.oxic.44.000.080 | ecosystem: Environmental > Terrestrial > Soil >...
TACTGGAAGATGTTCAGCATTGTGATCCAGTTAGGAGCAATTCTCTGCCTTCCGCTCTACTTTTGGAGCCGCATCACGGAGTTCGTAAGCGACTTCCCTCGCGGGAAGCGCGGGGACCGCACCGTACTGACGCATCCATTAAGCCTGACACTGATCGCGTTTGTAGTGACGGCGGGCCCCTCCTATCTCTTGACGAAAGTCATTGGCAAGAACTTGGAGAACTTGTACGTCATTGCCACCGCCCTGATTGTCGGCGGGGTGATCATGTGGCTGGTAGACGCCATCTACGAACGCTCCAATCATCAGGCCTTCGCACACCCAAAGCTCACAACTGACATGGAAGAAATGTCTCTTGGCCAGGCGGTATGGGTTGGATTGTGCCAAATACTCTCGGGCCTTTTTCCGGGTACTTCACGTTCCATGGCGACGATCACTGGAGGCGAACTGGCGGGGATGGATCGCCCCACCGCCTTGGAATTCTCGTTCTTCGTATCGCTGCCCGTTATGCTGACCGCATCCCTCTATACCCTCTTCAAGTCGCTGCACCACCACGACGCGACTAGCGAGATCGGCAATCTGCCGACCGACGCACACCACGTCGTCACACTGGTAATTGGCTTCGTTGTATCATTCATCGTCGCCTATGCCGTCGTCGCCTGGTTCATGAACTGGGTCCGCACCCGCGGCTTCACGGTCTTTGCGGTCTACCGGCTTTTGCTGGGCGCGTTCGTCCTCTGGTATGCGGGGCACGCGATCGCCGGATGATGTCACCAGTCTCGGGCTTAGCATCTACTAATGTATATGCCGAGAAGGGGTGGGAAGGGAGGCCTGTCTCTCAATGCGGCCCACAGCGAAAGTTTCGTGTGTTCCCAAACTGAAGACCGAGAACTGGACTGTGGCATAGGCGAATGTTTACGGGGGATGCTAAGTCGACAATATCAGCTATCCAATTCCCTGCCGATACTCCTCTCGCATTTGCCATAATCGTTTAGGCTCTGGCGTACTTCGGGCAAGCCGCGGTTTCGCGCGTTTCTGTCCTCCACGCGTAGGTGGAGGTGTCTGCCTGCGCTGGATGGAGCAGGTGCATGTGTCCTCAGAAACGGCGTAAGACCGCACGGCACTCCAACGCCAAAATGATAGCGATTGCGCGCCTTTTCACTCCCACGGCCAACCGCCGGCTCAATGAGCTGATCGGCTTCTTGGTGTTGATTTCAGCGGCCTTCCTTTCCCTCGCACTCATCTCCTACTCGCCCACCGATCCTTCGCTGAACAGCGCAGCCTCGCCGCTGGCAACCCGCGCCACGCACAACTGGATAGGCATCTTCGGCGCCATTACCAGCGATCTCACGCTGCAACTGCTTGGGGTGTCGGCCTTCCTTGTTCCGATGTTTCTGGTTTTGTACGCAGCGCGCTGGTTTCGCTCGCGCCCCATCCAATCGCCCTACGCGAAGACCTTCGGAGTGCTGGCGTTGCTGCTTTCGGCCGCCGGCTTCGTGGGTTTGCTGCCGTGGGAATTCCGCTGGAAAGGCGCCATCCCGGCTGAAGGATTGCTTGGTCGAATCGTCGCTGATGCAATGATTCACTACCTCAATGTAATCGGAGCGTATCTCTTCTGCATCGCAATGATTGCAGTGGGTCTTTACCTGTCGACGGCATTCTCCTTCGGAGCGCTGCGAGTCTGGTCGCAAACGCGCTTTGCCTTTGCTTATGCCGCCACGGATCGCTTTGCCGACTGGCGCGCCGAGCGTGAGCGCAAGAAAGCCGCTAAGGAACTGGAGAAGAAGCGCGCTGCCACAAATGCAAATCCCGTGGTGACAGCACAACTTGTGCCGCGCCGGCCGCAGAATCAGGTGGAAGCTGCGGCCAATACCTCGGCTGCACGTGTTCCCGCTCCTGTGCCCGATTCGACGACGAGGCCGCGTAGCGGCATCGAGCGCACGTTCGAGGCCGAGTTCGAGAACAGGACCGGCGCAGCGCCCGTCTCCACGCCCCAGGCAAAGCCGATTACCGAGAGTGAGCCTGCGGCGGCGGGTGTCGAAGCGGGGCCCATCGCTGTCACCTCGCGTGCCGACGACCATCGTTTCGGCAAAACCACCATGCCTAAGCTAGCAGGCAGCTATAAGCTACCGTCAACTGCACTTTTGCGCCGTCCCGACGAGCACGGTGCCGTCAACGAAGATGATCTCAAAGTTACCGCGCAGGTTCTCCAAGAGAAGTACGGAGAATTTGATGTGCGCGGGCAGGTCACGCAGATTAACCCGGGACCGGTAGTGACCACTTTCGAATTCAAACCCGAAGCTGGCATCAAGTACAGCCGGATCACAGGGTTATCCGACGACTTGTGCCTGGCACTGCGCGCCGAAAGCATTCTGATCGAGCGCATGCCCGGCAAATCCACCGTGGGAATCCAAGTGCCGAACCATGAGCGCGAAACCATCTGGTTACGCGAAGTGGTTGAATCGCAAGAGTTTTTGGGAGGCAAGTCAAAGCTGACATTGGCCCTCGGTAAGGACATTAATGGCCGGATCGTCACCGCCGACCTGAACAGCATGCCGCACTTGCTGATCGCCGGATCAACCGGATCGGGCAAAAGCGTCGCAATTAACGCATTCATTATGTCGCTGCTTTACAAGGCGACTCCAGAGGAAGTGCGGCTCATTCTTGTCGATCCCAAGCGACTGGAACTCGGGAATTATGAAGGAGTTCCGCACCTACACACCCCGATCATCACGGAGCCGAAGCTGGCTTCGAATGCCCTGCGCAATGCCGTGCGGGAGATGGAGCGGCGGCTCAAGATCTTGGCGGAGAAGGGTGTACGGAACATCGATCAGTACAACAAGCTGTTCGATGGATCGGCGGCAAGTCTCTTTGATGAGGACAGTGACCCTAGGGCATTGCCCTACATTGTGATCATCATCGACGAGTTAGCCGACCTGATGATGCTGGACGGGCAGAATGTTGAGGCATCGATCACCCGCTTGGCGCAGATGGCGCGGGCCGTCGGAATCCATTTGATCCTAGCGACGCAGCGGCCATCGGTGGATGTCATTACCGGACTGATCAAGGCTAACTTCCCTGCTCGGATGAGTTTCCGGGTAGCCACCAAGATCGATTCGCGCACCATTCTGGACGCCAATGGCGCCGAAGCGCTGCTGGGCCGCGGTGACATGCTCTACTTGCCGAACGGGTCGGCGCGGGTGCATCGAGTTCATGCGCCGTTTGTTACGGAAAAGGAGATCGCCTCGGTCGTGGAGTTCTGGAAGGCGCAAGGAGCGGCGCAGTATCAGGAGAATTTCCTGCAAGCTCCCAAGGAAGATGGAGACAGCTCCGGTGGGTCGACTGATGGCGCGGTCGGTGAGGATGACAACGATGAGCTCTTCCAGGATGCGGTGCGAATCGTGCTGGAGTACGGCAAGGCTTCTACCTCCCTGTTGCAGCGTAGGCTGCGCATTGGATATGGCCGCGCCGCTCACCTGATCGACTTAATGGAGCGGGATGGGATTGTTGGAGCGGCGGATGGTCCGAAACCCCGTGAAGTGCTCAAGCGACCCGATTGGCTGAGCGAAGTGGAAGACGCGATACCGTAGCAATCGTAGGTTCAGTGGGTAGTGTGGATTGAAGGGGCGAATCCCGCATCTGTAACATTGGGCAAATGTGGCCGCCCATGACTACTTAGTAGGCGGTGATCTCTCCGGTGACTTCGACCTCTACACGAATACCTTCCAGCTGTGAGGGGACGGCGCGAAGGGCTTCCCGGGTTGTACTTGCGAAGGAAGACCTTAATCACGATTTCCCTTCAACCGCTGTTGGACAAGCCGACTCCGTGCCCCACTACTTCCGGAGCTGCATCAGGATATTGTCGTAAGCCACGCTTCACCTGGATGGCAAGCCTGGATGCGAGGATCCTGAAATTCTTCGTCCGGTGTTATTTGTTGTTGGGATGGGCACCCGAATATTGGGGGCTGATTCTCGGCCTAGAAGGTGAAGGCGACGCCGCCGCGCACACTGCGGGCGGACTGCACCAGGTAAACGGTGTTGCCGTCGGGGCTGATCACCGGGACGTAGCCTTGCGCCAGGAGATTGCGCAGATCGACGATGGCTTCCATACGGCCGGGCATGAAGTGCAGCCGCGGGAAAGGCTGGCGCACGAAGAAGTTGAAGTAGGGATCGGTCTGGCCGGCGGAAGCATTAAACATATCCACGGGAGTTAGCCCAGGTGCGTTGATCCAGCGATAGGAGATGATCCATTCCGTGTTCCAGCGTGGAATAGTACCGACCAGCTTGACGGCCGCGGAGTGCCGCCACGTCTGATGCATGTCGCTGCGCAGGGCGTCCCAGCCGATTCCCGGGTGTTCCAGACTCAACACACCGCCGTAGGCATAGTCGATAGTACCCGTAATTTCGTTCGTCAACTTTCGCTGGGCCACGAAGCGCACACCCTGTGTGTCCAGAGCATTGCCGTTATAGCTGAAGGTGCCCGAGTAAACGTCGGGCAGGAAATCGCCGGTGTCGACGTTGATTTCGCCGACGCCCAGCAAAGCAGGATTTTTGATGCGGTCGCGGAAATAGGCAATCTGTACGCGATTGTCACCGAAGCGCTGCGACAGCGAGATCTCGTGGTGACGGGCGTTCTCGAGCAGCGGTGTAGCGTTGAGCAAGGTCATCCGGGGACCGGGATCGTTCAGCTCTGCCGCTGAAACATTCGCCGAACCATCGAAGGATTTGGTGGCGGTGCGCGTAGTGGGCTCGGTGGTCGAATACCGGTACTCGATGATGGTCGAGTCGCCAATATGCCAATCGGCGATACCGTAAGGGCGGAAAGCATTCGCTCGACCCATGAACTGGATGGTTTCCAGCTCACCTCCGTACTGCAACTCGAGAAAGTCGCCGACGCTCATCGTATTCGCGGTAGTGAGCGCGAACGATTGCAGCGAGCCGTGATGGATCAGCAGGTCAGGCCCGGAAAATCGGCGGACCGTGAAGCCTAACTCATGAGGTGCGCCGGTGGCTCCGCCGCCGAGGAAGGTTGCGCGCAAGTAGCCATCCGGAGTACCGGTACCGTAACCCAAACTGCCGTCAAATCCCACAACTCCGAAGGTACCCACTGATTGCTCGATAGCGAATGTGGTACCGACGTCCGATGAACTGCCGTAGCCCTCATTGGTTCCACCCGCCATGAATGCCAGCGAGCCCTTCAGTCCGTGGTCGGACTGCGAAGCCTCGACGACCACGGGAACGCCATCGTCAAAACGTAGGATGGGGCGATTGGCGGTGGAACGAAGGGTCCATTTCCAACTATCGTCGTCATCGTTCCCGCGCTTGCGGGCGGGCATAACGCGGGCCGCTTCGAACAGCGTATTCAGGGTGATGTTGACGACCTTGGCCGCGCCGGACGCCAAGGAAACGTCCTCACGCACGGTGGGGAGGAATGAGGGAGCGGTTACACGAATATCGTAGTTGCCGGGAATCAGTCCGTAGACTGTGAAGTGTCCAACCGCGTCAGTGTAGGCCACGATGCGTTGCCCGGTTCCGACGGCAAGCATTTCCACGGTCGCGCCCATCTGGGCGATGCCGGAGGAGTCCGTGACTGAGCCAGAGATCGAGCCGGGGTCAACTCCTGCCACCGCGCTCAGGCACAGGGCAATTACCACGCACCACCATCCCAGTATTCGGGTCATCACCACTCCCCTAAACCGAGGATTCCCGGGATCACGCGCAAACGGCCGTTGGAGAAAGGGCCGTTCGCAAATTGACGTCTCCTACTCAACCTACTCCACCGCAAACCGCACCGAAGGGGCGATCTGCTGCTTGGAAACGTTGTCGTCAACCTTCACGGTCAACTTGTAAACGCCGGGCTGGAAACTGGTGAGCGCCAGACCTTTTTCGAGGGTCATCTGGTCGCCCAAGTTGCCCATGGTGTCGGTCGTCTCCGACGCGTGCAGCACCGGCTGATTGGTGGCGACATTTACGATCTCGTACTCGACCTTCGCCGACGGCTTCTTGGTCTTCTCGTCTGCCTGAAGATTATAAACCTGCATCCAGAGATTCAACCGTTGATCTCGTTTGAAAGTTGCGGGCTGACCGCCGGACGGCTCTAGGTGCGGATAGGCAAACTTAGTCTGGCCGATCACGAAGTTGCCTGAGCCAACGTTCTTGGCGGGCACCTTCTCCATGTGGTCGGCGAGGATCATGGTGGAAGATGCCAGCTTGTCCTCGTTGAAATCGGGCACCATTACCCCGTGGCTCCAGGTACCAACTCGATCACCGTTGACGTCCTTGACTACGACATCGAACCGGTAGCGGCCGGGACGCAACGGCAATGCCTTCCAGTAGAGCTTCGACTGGGCCTGCGTCTTTTCCAGCAACTCGGTGGGCACATCGACCTGAACCGTATCTTCGAAGGTCTGCGCGATCTTACCGGTCAGGCCTGTGACGCGACCAAAGATATTCACGGTGCCACGCTGCACGCCGTCTTTGTTGACGAAGGTAATGTCCTTGTTCTTGACCTGAATGGTGACCGGAACGAGAACCGTGTCGCTGGTGACCTTTACGAAATCGGTACGGATATCGAAAGGCATCAGGTTGACGTTGATCTTGTGGCTAACGACTTCTTCCAAGTCCTTGAACTTGACCTTGGGAGCCTGATTCAACAAAGCCCACTGTTCGAGCTTGTCGAATTGTTTGGTGGTGTCCATGCCAGAGTTCGGACCCATGTTGCTGTTAGTGATGCCGGCGATTCGATCAGCCTTGCTCATCATGCCCATCTGTTCGTACATGGTGAGACCAGCGCCCGGAACGTGCAGCAGAGCGTCTTTCTCATTGGGATCGATGGTCATGTGGTAGTCGCCGCACATGCAGGTGTCAACGAACTCGATCTGCACTTCCTGACCGTGCGAACCCAAGCCTTCGATGTAGCGGTAACGCCAGGTTTCAAACGGATAGGTTGAGGTTTCGCCGCCGCCTTCTTCGATCGGACGTTGGTATTCTCCACCGGAAGGATGCGAGTCGATTTCGTCAGGCGGACCGAAGACGATGTAGATGCGGCCGCGGTCGGTCATCCAGCCTGGCTTGCCGGCAGGGAAGTGCTCGTTAGAATACGCGATGCGGCGATAGTGCTCTTCCTTGTACTCGTTTTCCGGGGTGTCCGGCGTGGGATCGCGGCGCAACCAAAACTGTTCGATGAACTGATCGCGCTCTTCGTCGTTTGACAACTGCTTGAAGGCACTCAACTCTTCCGGCGTGATGATCCAGCGCACGTCTTCGTTGAGCCAGTGCTTGTAGGTGTGACCTAATTCTTGTTTCAGCGCCTTGGCATTGGCTTTCTTCTGCTTCTCGGACAGAGGGCGCTTCAATGGGTCGCTTTGATCGCCGTTCGATGCGGCCGGAGCATCGGTTGGTTTGGAAGCGCCCGGGGCATCGGCAGGTTTTGAACCGGCGGAGGCGTCGGTAGCTTTCGATGAACTTTCAGCAGCCGGTTTGGCTGCGTTCTGACTGCTTACATTCTGATCGACAACGGCAGGAGCGGCCTGAGTGGCAGCACCAGGAGCAGACGACTGCGCCAGGGCCGACGCAGCGAGGAAAAGCGTGAGAATCGACCAAAATAGCAGGCGGGAAACACTCAACTTCATGTAAGAGAACGGACTCCTGACGAAGCACTTTGGACTCTCAAATTGTATGTTGCGGAAGCGGTTAAAGCAACATTTCACAGCAACCCCCGAACAGACTGGGTTCCCCGGCCCAAACCTAGGGAATTCAACCCGCTTGCGGCAGGAAAGTCGCCTGAAGGGAGCAGTTTTCGAGTTTCCAGTTAAGAGTTAAGAGTAAGGACCCATCCTGGGCATGGACAACCCGGATTTGGCCATTCATGCCCGGCTCCACTATCCCAAAACTGCTACATATCCCAAAGGATGGAACATGTGGGCCACACCAACCACAATATCGATTTTCATGGGGCGAACTGCGGCTATAATGAAGGCATTCGGCAGTTTCCCCGAATCCCTTCCGCGAACGAGTCCAGAGCAGGTCGTCCGAACCGGTGCGCGTGAAGTCATGTCCAGGCTAAGTTTGCGTTCTGAGGAAACCTTCTGCCGACGCGTTTCGTAAATAACTTATAGATTCAAGTACAGATAATTGTGAGTTACGTCCAATTGAGGAACGGATGAAAAACTGGAAGAAAGTTGCGTTGATTGCCGGTGTGGTGGTCGCGCTGCTCGCCATCGTAGGATTCACGGTTACCCAGAGTCGCAAGAGCGTGGTGACGGTACAGACCGGTAAGGTCGTGCGGGAAGACCTGACATCGGTGGTAACCGCGTCGGGAGAGATCAAGCCCAAGCTTTACGTGAATATCGGCGCCAACGCATTCGGCAAGATCACCAAGCTGTACGTCAAAGAGGGCGACCGGGTGAAGCACGGCGAGATGCTGGCCACGATCGAAAATGTCCAGCCGGCGGCTGACGTTTCGGCCAGCCAAGCGGGGCTGAATGTTGCGCAAACCGACTATGTCGCAGCCCAGGCTGCAGTAAATACAGCGACCGCCGATCAACACCAGGCTGAGTCCGAATATGAGCGAGCGAAACTGGATTATGACCGCGCTGAAGCGCTGTATCAAGCGCAACTGATTGCCAAATCTGATTACGACGTCAAGAAGGCGGCCTACGGGACGACTTTCGCGCAATTGAACCAAGCCAAGGCGAAACTGGCACAGGCCAAGGCACAAATGGATTCCTCAAAGCGCCGCATTGACCAGAACCAGGCCAACCTGCTCCATGCCACTGACGTCTTGAGCAAGACGGAATACCGTGCGCCGTTCGATGGTGTCATTACCAATTTGCCGGTGCGCGAGGGTGAGACGGTGGTGATCGGGATTCAGAATGCTCCGGGAAGCACACTGATGACCATCGCCGATACATCGGTGATAACTGCTGAAGTGAAGGTAGACGAGACCGACATCGTAAACGTAAAGATGGGGCAGGCCGCGGACGTCACGATCGATGCCATTCCAAAGCAGCATTTCAAAGGTATGGTGACGGAGATCGGGAACAATGCCATTCTGCGATCCACCGGCGTTTCGACCGCGCAAACAACTTCGAGCAGCCAGGAGGCCAAGGACTTTAAGGTGGTGGTGACGATACAGGATCCTCCGCCAAACCTGCTACCGGGGCTGTCGACGACAGCAAGGATCACCACTGCGCAGAGGAGCAATTCGCTGGCGATACCGATCCAGGCGCTGACGATCCGGCAGCGCGGTGAGCTGGCGCCGGAGAAAAAGTCGAGAATCGCCGAAGTACAGGCGGCCACGCTGACCAAAGGGAACCCGAAGGAAGAATTGCAGGGAGTGTTCGTCCTGCAACAGAACAAAAAAGAGGCGGTTTTCGTACCAGTAACGACGGGAATAAGCGGCACGACCGACATCGAAGTGACTAATGGTCTGAAAGAAGGCGAGGAGATTGTGACGGGTAGCTATAAAGTTTTGCGTACCCTACGGAACGGCGCGAGCGTGAAGATCGATAATTCGACGGGCACGAAGAAGGAAGAATCCTAGGACCGAGACGGCCGGCCTACCGGCAGGAAGGTGCAGGAAGCAGCCGCAATGAGCGATGCCAATCAGCCACCGATCGAGGAGACCAAAAGGATGGCAACCGAACTGGTAAATCTTGGCGAGCCAATTCTGGACTCGCCTCCGGATTCTTGCATCATCTGCACGGAGGACCTGTGGAAGACCTACGACATGGGTTCGGAACAGCAGGTGCATGCACTGCGTGGCGTGAACGTACGCATTCAGCGCAATGAGTACGTTGCCATCATGGGGCCGTCGGGTTCGGGCAAATCGACGCTAATGAACCTCATTGGCTGCCTGGATACTCCCAGCCAGGGCAAGTACTGGCTGAACGGGCAGCTCGTCAGCGAGCTGGACGATGACGAGCTGGCGCGGATCCGGAACAAGGAGATAGGCTTCGTCTTTCAGACCTTCAACCTGCTGGCGCGGGCAACGTCGCTGCACAACGTGGAGCTGCCGCTGATCTATGCAGGTATGCCGTCGGCAGAGCGCATCGAGCGCGCGAAAGAGGCACTGACATCGGTAGGCATGGAATCGCGCATGAACCACAAGCCGAACGAGCTGTCAGGCGGCCAGCGGCAGCGTGTTGCGATCGCGCGGGCGCTGGTGAATAACCCGTCAATCATTCTTGCCGACGAGCCGACCGGAAACCTGGATTCGCA
>Ga0182036_10001796_pt1 | contig 10205 bp, 8 predicted proteins | sample sta12Cox44000080_FD_125966 | JGI IMG/M metagenome (GOLD analysis project Ga0182036, IMG submission 125966) | Lab enrichment of tropical soil microbial communities from Luquillo Experimental Forest, Puerto Rico - statoxic.12C.oxic.44.000.080 | ecosystem: Environmental > Terrestrial > Soil >...
CCGATTCCGGGCCATAGATTTCAATCACACGGCCGCGGGGCAATCCGCCAACACCGAGAGCAGCGTCGAGAGACAGGCAGCCGGAAGGAATGACACTCACCGGTACTAGGACGTCTTTACTGCCCAAACGCATGATCGAGCCCTTGCCATAGGACTTCTCGATCTGCGAGATCGCTGCTTCCAACAACTTCGCCCGTTCATCTGCCATTTTTCACCTCGGTGGAGGAATTAGGAATTTTGAGCGATTGGGCTACTGGCTGCTTCCTTAGGGCCGGCACCCGGACCGTGCCGCTCCGTATATTACGATATTATAATCTTCGACACTCGTACTTAGGATAGCAAGCCCGAATTTTCCTTTTTCGCTCTACCAGCTTTCAACCGCTGCACCTATGCTCCAGATCGCGGTCAGCCAGCCGGGCCAGCGCGTCTTGCTCACGCTGGTCCTACTCTGCCTGCTCTGCCCGGCACAGCGCAACCGCCGCAGGCACCGCTCACGGGTTTGCACCTCGAGCCATTCAAATTCAAGGCGCTCCCGCTCAATACAGCATAAAACACGGTCAGGAGGTCGGTCATAGGGCACCTGTTGAAATCTTGCACGGCCATGGTGCCGCAAGGGCGAACAAAAAGCAAACTATATTTTCGCCTCTTGTTCGCCTGGTGGACCGCTCGCCCCCATTCTACTCCTCCCTGTGGACCAATTTTCCTCGTGCCGGCTGGCGCATCGCCGGTGCTGGCCGGACTGGTAACAGTCGCTATTCCCGTTTGATTGTTTGCAGCCACTGCTGCTGGTTTCTGGAATTGCGGTCGAACCGCCAAGGAATGCGCGCGCACAGTGCCTCGGCCAGTTGCAAGGCGCCGGCTGGTTCGTGGAGTTTTGCGGATGGGCTGCCGGGCTGGGCCTGGTTCGCGTTCGACGTCAGCTGGCACTCCCTGGGTAGCTGAGCGGCGAAGGCAGCGGGTATGGAAGCGAGTCCCAAAGCAGATTTCATGCCGGATTCGGAAAGAGTATGACTGAATGTCGGAGACAGAAGGCTCACCCGGCGCGGCAACACCTCAAGCGTAACTATAAAAGCCGCGGCCGGTTTTGCGGCCGAGCCAGCCGGCGGCGACGTACTTTTTTAGCAGCGGACAGGCGCGATATCTGGGATCGCCGAGACCGTCGAGCAGCACGTTCATGATGTCCACGCATACGTCGAGGCCGATGAAGTCGGCGAGCTCGAGCGGCCCCATAGGATGATTCATGCCCAGCTTCATCACGGCGTCGACGGACTCGGCGGTGGCTACACCCTCGAGTACAGCGTAGGCGGCTTCGTTGATGAACGGCATCAGGAGGCGATTCGAAACGAATCCGGGAGCGTCGTTCACGGCGACCGGCGTCTTGCCCAGCTTCTTCGCGAGGTCCATGGTGATCGCGAAGGCTTCGTCGCTGGTTTGCAGCGCGCGAATCACTTCGACCAGTACCATCATGGGCACGGGATTCATGAAGTGCATACCCACGAAGCGGCCTGGGCGCTTGGTCATGGCGGCAAGGGAGGTCATCGAGATCGAAGAGGTGTTGCTGGCGAGAATGACTTCGGGGCGCAGGATGCGGTCGGCCTCGGCGAGGACGGCGCGTTTCATGTCGATTTTTTCGGGAACGGCTTCCACGGCAAAGTCCGCGCTGGCAATCGCGTTCAGGTCGGTGACGGGCTGGAGACGCGCCAGCACGCCGGATTTCTCGGCCTCGGCGAGTTTTCCCTTTTTCACTTCGCGGTCGAGATTTTTGGCGATGGTATCCATGCCGCGCTGCAAGAAGCGTTCTTCGATGTCACGCAAGATCACTTGAAAGCCGCCTCGCGCGAAGACATGGGCAATACCGTTGCCCATAGTGCCCGCCCCCAACACCGCGACCGTCTTGATCGTTTCGATCGACATCACCCTCCCAGCTTTCCGTCGAAGTTCCGATATCAGCATGCGCGTGAGCGACCAGAGCGGTCAAGTTGGGTTGGCGGCTGGCGGGCGGGGCGTTCTCTTTCCGCGGCCACAAAGCGCAAGCCAGGCCGCAAGTGTGGCGAATTTTTCGTCCTGAGACCAGGGCGAGCCCAGGGAACGCCCAAGCTGAGTGACACGGCGCATCAGTGCGTCCTCGGGGCATCGCAGATTTTCCGCGGCCCGCTCCAGAAGTTCGCGTTCCTTGAGGTGCAACTCTGTCAGCCCGTGCTTGCGGCTGGCGAAGGTCAAAGCCTCTCGGAATAGCGCTCCATCGGCAGTATGAATCAGGGGGTGCGCGGCCAATATTTTTTCAAGCGCGGGCAAGGCGCGGCCGGATGACACCAACAAGGCATAATGCGTCAGGCGATAATCCGTTTCGGCGAGCTTCTTTTGAATCTCCCGCAAACCGCGAGAGGCTAACTGACGCGCTTCGGTTCTCACTTTCGAAAGGAACTCGCGTCCCTCCTGTGGCGTCGCTTTTGCGGCGGTGTGATAAGGCTGGCGGTAGGAATAGTTAAATATCTTCACCAACTGGATGCGGTCGCGGATCAGGATGACCGGTTCACCCTTTTCGACTGACAACACCACGATGGCGGTCCAGCCGGAGTGCGGACGGAAGCCAATAGCAGCGCTTTTCATGGAATCCTCCCGGCAGGAGGGAACGGGAGAGCCAAGATGGCAGCGGAGAGTGCGGCGTGTCAAGCAGAACTATTGGACCCGCTTGATCCGGTTCGCTGAGTGTCGTGCTTCGTGAGAGAATTCCGGAATCGCCAAGTCGAGGTGTGTCGACGGTGAGCCCACGCCGCTACTGTACTGTTGACTGAAACCATCGGCTGCGCAGACTCGTAACAACGGCTATGATGCGCCTTCCCCGGGTCCTTGCCGTTATTCTTCTCGGACTGATGGCTGTTCTGGCCGGTGGCGCAGCATTGCGCGAATCGATCACCGTCGATGAAGTGGCGCATATCGGTGCTGGGGTGAGTTACCTGCAGAAACTCGATATGCGCATGAACCAGGAGCATCCTCCGCTGGCCAAGGTGTTATCGGCGATTCCCCTGGTGCTGCGCGGAGTCCGCGCCGACTATTCCGACGCTTCATGGCCATTCAGCAATCGCGGATGGGGCAACCTGTTGGGCGAATGGTCGTGGGGCCATGCGCTCGCGCTTCGCTGGAATGATCCATATCTGACGGTGGAGTGGGCGCGCGTGCCGATGCTGCTGCTCACGCTGATTTTGGGTCTGTACATCTATTTGTGCGCTGCAGAGTTGGGTGCGGGGTGGGGTGGGGTGCTGTGCCTGGCGGCGTTTGTCACGACCCCAGCGTTTCTGGTGTTCGGTCCGTTGGTGGTGACGGATGTTGCGGTGACGCTTTTCTGTCTGCTGGCGTTGTGGAGGTTTGCTTCGCTGTGGCGGACGCCGAGCCGCCGCAACATGGTTGCCTTTGGACTGCTGCTCGGGGCGGCGTTTCTTTCGAAGTTTTCGTCCGGCTTACTGTTGTTCGGGTTTCTCACCTTTCGTCTGAGTCTGCGTTTTACACCCCTCCCCGGAATGCCAGCGGATCGCGAGGAGCTACGTGCGTGGCGGAAGCTGCGTGGCCGCTCCATGGGGACGGGCATTCTGATCGCCGCGGTCACCGTGTATGTCGTGTACCTGGTGCTGTCCTGGAATCAACCAACCGACGCGATGGATTTTGTCGGGCATGGCACGCTGGCGCTTATTTTTCGAAGGTTGCTCATGCCGCCGATGCTTTATCTCCGTGGGCTTGCTTTCTTCGCCGCGGGCTCGACGCGGATGGCGTTTATTCTTGGTCACTCGTACCGGCATGGCGTGTGGTTCTATTTTCCAGTGTTGTTTGCGTTGAAATCGACGCTAGCGTTCTTGCTGATGCTCGTTGGTGCCATTCCCATCACGCTTTTCGCCAAACGCAAAACGAACCGAGGCTCGGTCATTCCTGTCGAAATGCAATTTCACGGGCGCGCGGTGTGGACGTTCCTCGTCGTGTTCGTGGGTGCTTGCTTACTGAGCCCAATGACCATCAGCATCCGGCATTTCAGCGTGCCCATTGTGCTGCTGATTCTGCTGCTGGCGCCGGTGCCGCGCGCGTTGGCGCTGCTTTTCGAAAACGGTTGGCCTGTGGCTCGTCTCGTGACGGCCGGGTACGCAGTTCTGGCAGCCGTTTCCGTAGGCACGATGGTTCGCGCGTATCCTTATTACTTCCCGTTTGTGAATAGCCTTGGTTTCGGCCGTCCCGCCTATATCCTGGTGAGCGATTCCAACCTCGATTGGAACCAAGCGCTTCCGGAAATCAATCAAGTGGTACGGCAGCGCGGGCTCTCGCAGGTCCTGCTCGATGAATACGGATACATCGACACGACGGTATACGTCCCGCAATCGCAATTCTGGAACTGCCAGCAACCGTCGGCTTCAGACGGCGGCCACTGGGCGTTCGTCTCGGCCGACATGATTGCAGATGCCCACAATTGTCTTTGGCTCTTACACTATCCACACGAAGCACTGGCGGGGGGTAGCGTGTACCTATTCCGGTTGCCGGCGGTGATTCCGGTAGCGGGCGATCCAGCCGGTCCGCCGCGCGAGTCTGAAAGGCACAGTTTTGCGATGGCCATGCCCGGCAATGTGGATCCACGGGTAATTTTCCTGAATTGCGAGCGGGATCCGAACCAACTGCAACCGACGATGGACCACATGATGGCGCAATACCGAACTGAGCAGGAGAAGCGTAAACAAATCCGCGGGCGCTGAGGTCGGCGGGCGCATGTCGGCATCCGTTTCGCGTGGTCCGTCGGCCTGAAAAAACCGCAGACCTGCGGACACGCAAACGGTTTGGTAACCATTGGGGTCGGCGTTTCCGCACGCCCTCAGAAATGTTTCCTAGTCCGGGGGCTGCCCTTCGAGGATTTCGCGCACAATCTCGCGGGCGCGCGGCTCGTCTTCCGGCAACACGTAGAGCCGTTCGTTGCGTTCGTTCTTGTCCAAACGGCAGCGGATACCATTCTCATGCAAGGCGGCAACCAGGAAGTCCGGCGGTTCGTTCGTGTCATTGGACCAGATTCGCACCGTGGCATCTTCCGCGAACCAATCGGTTCCCGCGCCGGCGTTCGGAGGTCCCGGAAGGTTTTCTTCCCGAGGAGGTGTCAGCGTCTCCGGGAGTCTTCGAACGGCATTCGGCTGTCGGTCGATCAGCGAACCTTTCCCTTCCGCCGATCCGACATCTTCGACATCGCCCGTGCCATACGCCTCCCTCACTGCGTTTTCGGCGCGTTCGAAAAGCGAAAAGGGCACGCCAACTTCGTATGCGGGATAATTTTTCAAGTTGAACAGGTGATCGCGGCGGAAGACCGTGTTGTGGGGGATGCCCGCTTCGTCGAGCACGGTGCAGAGTTCCGCATGGACCCGGGGATCTTCGCCTTTCCAGAAGGAGCAAAACGGGTCCTCGTTCGGATCGCCCGGCTCGACTTCACCGCGCAATTCGATGGCGGTTTTCGGCAATTCCGCAACTAGGTCCACCTCACAATCGACGCAGCGGGTGAAACCTGGCCGGTATTCCGCTTTGCAATTCGGACAAACCATTTCTTCGGTCCACTCCGGTCGTTATCCTCCCGGCGAAGCCTGCCAAGTGAGGAATCTTTCTCGGCCGCGAACCAGGAGGGATTCCTCACTGCTCGGAGCGGCGGGGACTTCTAATACTTCGGCGTCACGCCGAGATTCCAGAATATGAATGAATACATGTCCGCGGTAAGCGCGATTTGCTTCGAGGTGCTGCTCGAGCCGTGCGCCGACATGGTATCGATGCGAATCAGCACCGGATTCTCAGGATTCGCTTCGGCTTGCAGCGTGGCGGCGTATTTAAACGAGTGGGCGGGTACCACGCGGTCGTCATGGTCTGCGGTGGTAATCAGCGTTGCGGGATATTTCGCCCCCGCCTTGATATTGTGCAGCGGCGAATACGCGTAAAGCGCTTTAAACTCCTCCGGATTGTCGCTGGTGCCATAGTCGGATGCCCAGGAATAGCCGATGGTGAACTTCTGGTAGCGCAGCATATCCATGACGCCGACCTGCGGGACGGCCACGCGGAAAAGATCCGGCCGCTGATTCATCACCGCGCCCACCAGCAATCCGCCATTTGAGCCGCCGTTGATCGCCAGATGTTCCGGGGAAGTGTATTTGTTGGCGATCAGCCACTCCGCGGCAGCGAGGAAGTCGTCGAAAACATTCTGCTTGCGCTGTTTGATTCCGGCTTCGTGCCATCTTTCGCCGTACTCGCCGCCGCCGCGCAAATTTGCCATAGCGTATACAAATCCTTGTTCCAGCAAAACCAAACGCACGGAGCTGAAAGTCGGTTGCATCGTGATATTGAATCCGCCATAGCCGTACAGCAGCGCGGGATGCGAGCCGTCGAGTTTCAGGCCCTTGCGGTACACCAGGAACATCGGCACGCGGGTGCCATCCGTGCTTTTGTAGAAGACCTGCTTGGTTTCGTACTCGTCGGGGCGGAATCCGGGAATTTCCGGAGACTTGAAGACACTGGCCTTTCTCGCCGGAAGATCGTAGCGGAACACGGTGGTCGGATAATTCAGCGAGGTGTAGAGAAAAAAAGCTTCGCTGTCACTGCGGTTGCCCTGAAACCCCGCCGTGGTTCCTGTTCCGGGCAAGGCGATTTCATTTTCGAGATTGCCAGTGAAGCTGTAAACGTAGACCCGGCTGGCTACATCTTTTAGATAGGTAGCGAAGAGTTTTCCGCCCAGGGACCTGATATTTTCAAGTTTTTCCGGTTTTTCCGGCAGCACGTCTTTCCACGCTCCACCCGCGGGATCGTAGAGGGTGACTTTGCCGTTCGGTGCGAGGTGATTCGTGGAAATCAGGAACCGGCCATCCACATCGTCCACGACTTCGTAGCTGTCATCGGTAATTTCTTTGACAATCGGGATAAATGCCTTTTCCGGTTTCGAGAGATCGCGGAAATACAGGGCGTTGCCGCGCTTGCCGCTGGCCGAGTCATCGATGACCAGCCAGGCGAACTTTTCATCGTTCGTCGTGAACAGGTAATGCCCGCGCTGCGGATGGTCCTTATCCTCAAAGATCAATTCGTCGTCCGATTGCGGGGTCCCGAGTTTGTGGTAGTAGACCTTCTGAAACTCGTTTTTCGAAGAAAGTTCGTGGCCCTTCTGGGGTTCGGCGAAGCGACTGTAGAAAAACCCTTTGCCAGCCCAGGCAAACTGCGTGAATTTAAGCCACTTCAGATCGTCGCGGAGATCTTCCTTGGTGGAGACGTCGCGGACCTTGGCCTCTTGCCAATCTGAGCCGCCGACTTCCATACCATACGCGGCATAACGGCCATCGCGCGATACATTGAAACTGCCGAGACGGGTCGTGCCGTCGGCCGAGAGTTTATTCGGGTCGAGCAGCATCTCCGGCGCAGCGTCCAAGCCCTTTTGTGTGTACACCACACTTTGATTCTGCAAACCGTCGTTTTTCGAGTAGAAAAGGAGATCGCCTTCGCGGAAGGGCGAGGAATATTTCGGGTAGTTGTAGAGTTGCTCGAGACGCTTGCGTACGTCGGCGCGATACGGAATCTTCTCGAGATAGGTGAAGGTAACTTTGTTCTCCGCTTCCACCCACTTGGCGGTTTCCGCCGCGTTATCGTCCTCGAGCCAACGATAAGGGTCGGCCACCTTGGTGCCGTGGTAGTCGTCTACTTGGTCGCCTTTGCGGGTCTGCGGATAGTCGAGTCGTTGCGCGCCGCTCGCTCCCGTGCCGACCGCCAGTGCCAGAATCCCGAGGGTCGTTTGAGCAATCCGGATCACGGTCGTGTTCATCGATACGCTTTCCTCCTCGGCCTTCTCTTGACCAACCGGAGAGTATACGACGACCACCCCGCCTGGCAGTAAATTATTAATTCACAGCGATTTACGCGGGTTACCGCACGCGGCAGCCATTGCGTCTTTTTCCCCACCTGAGTCGTATACGAGGTAGTATGAACAGACCGGCAAGCATTTTTACCGCTACGAGGTCCCCGCTGCTGTTTGCGGGTCTGATGACCACCGACGACAACTCGGCGCTGGCCGCGGGGCTACGTCGTCGCGATCCGGAACTGCTTGACCGGCTCATCGAACAGTTCCAGCACCGCTTATACCGTTACCTGATTTTTCTGACCGGGGATCGCGCGCTGGCCGAGGATTTGTTCCAGGAGACGTGGGTACGAGTGCTGGAGCGCGGGCACCAGTACAACCGCAAGTCGAAATTCGAATCGTGGCTCTTCGCGATCGCACGGAATCTGGTGATTGACGTGTCGCGGCGCAAGAAAATCCGCAGCCTCGAAGAACTGGGCAACCCGGAGTCGGATCAACCCTACGAACCGCCGGACGAGCGATGCGCGTCGGTACTGCAGATGATGGTGACTCGCGAAAACGAGCAAGCGGTGCAGCTTTCACTGCTGAAAATTCCGGCCTATTATCGCGAAGTGCTGCTGCTGCGCTTTCACGAGGAGCTGGGCCTGGAAGAAATCGCCGCAGTTCTGGCCACCCCGCTATCTACCGTGAAATCGCGCCTATATCGCGGGCTCGCCGCACTGAAATCCGCATTGCCGCAAGGTGCCGCATGAGCGAGAAGCCGCACGAACGCGCGCAACAGCTTTTCAGCCAGTCGCTGATCGAAGGGCTTTCCTCCGCCGATCAGACCTGGCTCGAGGCCCATCTGCGCGAGTGCGCAGCGTGTGCGCAGCACGCCGCCGCTACCCGCGAACTGCTTCGCGCCCTGCGGAATGTCCCGTTGTTTATTCCGAGCGACCTCGCCGCGCGCACGCAGCTACGGGTGCGCTTGCGCGCGCAAGAGTTCGCGGCGGCGGCGAACAGTGGCGCGGTGCTATGGATTATAACCGCGGCGAGTTGGCTTGTCGGCGTGCTCAGCGCGCCACTAGTCTGGCGCGGCTTCGCGTGGCTCGGAACGCAACTCAGTCTGCCGAAACCGATTTTGGAATTGGGTTTTGTCCTGTGGTGGGCGGTCCCGGCACTGGTTGCATTAGCCGCCGTCTTGCATCAACGCGGCGCGTCCAATGGAATTCGTAATTCAAGAGGAGACCATGTCAGACGCTTTGAATGAACGTCTACGCCTGATCCGCTTCCGCCGCAAGCGCGAGCGTTCCACGTTTCGCGAGGAGCTACGGATAATTCCAAAGTGGCTCATCTGGCTCTGCCTCGCTCTTTGGATCCTGGCGGTGATTATCGGAGTGGCGGTCAACCTGCACCTGGCCGAGACCGGAGGCGCCATCTTCCCTGGCGATGGAAGCATTCGCGACGTCGGGGAGTCCACCGCCGGCCTGGCCGCGGCAATCACGGGGATCGCCATCGTGCTGTCGGCCTTCCTGTTCATGCTCGGCTACGTGTATCGCGATGCAAAGCGCCGCGGCATGAACGCAGGGCTCTGGACGCTTCTCGTGCTCATCCTGTCTCCCGCGTATCTGTTGATCGGCCTGATCATTTATCTGCTGGTACGCGAGCCGCTCCCGTACGGCTGCCCGCAGTGCTGCACCACCGTCAACGCACGATTCAATTTCTGTCCGAACTGCAAATACAATCTGCATCCCGCGTGCCCGCAGTGCCAGAGGGAAGTTGCCGACGCCGACAGGTTTTGCCCGTACTGCGCTACGGAGCTATCGCACATGCCCAAAACAGCTACCGGCGCAACTCCCCCGAACAATGCGGCCTCGTAGTCTTTACTCTCAGCCCCGCCCAGTCGGAAACTTCGGCAGCGGTTGCATCGCACCTTCAACGGTTTTACACACGAGTTTCTCGGATTTTCTCGAGAATTCCAACGGCTCGCCGCGACCACTCTGTATTTCTCCGCCGGCCTAGAAGGCGAAACCCACGGCTTGTGCGGCCCGTTGACGCCGGTCACGGCCGAGGAGGTCGGAAGCATCGCGTAGCACGAATGTGGAGTTGGGCCGCTTGTCTCCGCGGTGGGCCACGTCCTCCGCGGGGGCAATCCTTTGCTGCGGTCTAATTTCGTTCGACCGCGAGCGCCACGGCATTTCCCCCGCCCAGGCACAGGGCGGCAATACCCCGCCGGAGGTTGCGCCGCTGCAGTTCATAGAGCAGGGTGACGAGAATCCGCGCGCCTGATGCACCGATCGGATGGCCCAGTGCGACCGCCCCGCCATTTACGTTCACCTTCTCCGGGCTCAGCCGCAATTGCCGCGTTACCGCTATGGCCGCCACGGCG
>Ga0182036_10001803_pt1 | contig 10195 bp, 6 predicted proteins | sample sta12Cox44000080_FD_125966 | JGI IMG/M metagenome (GOLD analysis project Ga0182036, IMG submission 125966) | Lab enrichment of tropical soil microbial communities from Luquillo Experimental Forest, Puerto Rico - statoxic.12C.oxic.44.000.080 | ecosystem: Environmental > Terrestrial > Soil >...
ATCTTCCGCATTTTGAAGGAGCTGACCGAGCGACTGCGCGGCATGACCGGCCGGATTCAGGCTGCCGCCGGAACCATCGCCGAATTCGCCAGCGTGTTCGCGCGAGGACGATTCGCGCGCGATTTTGATGCCTGCATACCGGAGTTTTCAGATCGCGAGGAGTTGAAACTCGAGTAGCTGCGCCACCCGGTGCTCGAAGACAAGCTTCGCAAAGAGAAGCGCGCGATTGTGCCCATGACGCTGGCCCTCGGTGGCGAAGAGCGCGTGCTGGTCATCAGCGGACCCAACACCGGCGGCAAGACGGTGGCGCTCAAAACCGCCGGCCTCGCTGCCTTGGCGGCGCAGTCAGGAATTCCTGTGGCCGCGGGGAGCGCGACGCTGCCGATGTTTGATCGCGTGTTAGTGGACATTGGGGATGAACAGTCGATCGCCGCCGACTTGTCCACGTTTTCATCGCACATGCTGAATCTCAAGACCATGCTGGAGGAGGCGACCCCGAATTCGTTGGTGTTGGTGGACGAAATGGGCACCGGGACGGCGCCGGAAGAAGGCGCGGCACTGGCGGTAGCGCTCCTGGAAGAGTTTCGCAGGAAAAGGTGTTTCGTGCTTGCGACCACGCACCACGACCGGCTGAAGTCGTATGCATCGATGACACCGGGCGTGGTGAATGCCGCTGTGGAGTTTGACGATGTGAACCTGCGGCCCACCTACCGGCTGATGGTGGGCGTGCCTGGAGGTTCAAGCGGGATCGCCATTGCACAACGTTTGGGACTGGCCAGGGAGACGATCGAGCATGCGCGTTCCTTGATGGCTCCCCAATCCCAGGAAGCCGCCGAACTGATTGCCTACCTGCATCGCAGCCGTGATGAGTTGGACCATCTGCGTGTGCAATTGGCCGATGAGCGGCGCGAACTGGAAGCGGAGCGAAGAAAGTTGCGCGACGAATGGGTGGAACGTCAGAAGCGTCGCATCGCGGAGCTGGAAGAGAAATTTGGCGAGATGCAGAAGCGCTTCGAAGAGAACGTTGGGCGCGTGGTCGAGTCCGTGAAAGAGCGCGAACTGCGTGCCCAAGCCGAGAAGGGCGCACGGCGAAAGATGCGGGAAGTCCGCGGCGAGGCCAGGGAAGAGTTGAACGCCGCCGTCGTGCAGACCCTTTCAGAATCACAACAGGATTTGGGGGTAAAGGCAGAGGCATTCGAAAAAGTTAGTGCCGGCCAGTTGCAACCGGGCGCCAAGGTTCGTGTGCGCGGTTTCACCCAGCCGGTGATCCTGCGCCGTGTGGACGGGCCTTCGGCGGAAATCGAAGCCGGGCCGTTGCGAATGAAAGTCGCCGTTGAAGAAATCACCGGCGTCGAAGAAGGTAAGCAGGCGGTGGCGCCCTCGCGACAACCAAATATAACCGTGAGTGCGCGATCGACCGAAGGCGGCGCGACCGGTGAGATCAACGTCATCGGAATGACCGTCGAACAGGCCAGCGAAAGGGTGGACAAGTTCCTGGACGAGGCCGCGCTGGCGAATCGGACGCAAGTGCGGATTATCACCGGGCACGGCACGGGTGCGCTCCGCAAAGGGTTGGGCGAATTTCTAAAGACGCACGCGCTGGTGGAGCGGACGGCGTTTGAAACCGAGGAGCACGGCGGCAAAGCGATCACCGTTGTACACTTGCGGTTGTAACGGATGGCGGAAGCGGGATCATTTGCGGAGCGCGTGAAGCAGCAGGCGGACATTGTCCGGGTCATTGGGGAGTACGTCCGGCTGAAGAAGAGCGGGCAGAACTTCACCGGGCTCTGCCCGTTTCACGGAGAAAAGACACCTTCTTTTGCGGTGCATCCCGTAAAACAGATTTTCCATTGTTTCGGATGTGGCAAGGGCGGCGACGTGTTCAGCTTCGTGATGGAAATGGAGAAATGCCCGTTTCCCGAAGCGGTGCGGATGGTAGCGGAGAAATGCGGTATCGCGATCCCCCGGCCAAAAGAAAGGACCCCCGAAGAGCGAAAGGAAAACCAGCAACGTGCGGTGCTGATCGAGATGCATCGCGAGGCGCAGTCTTTTTTCGCCAGGCAACTCGAGTCCACCGCGGAGGGAAAGGCCGCCCTTGCGTACCTCGAGGATCGCGGACTCCAGCAGGAGACGATCACGCGGTTCGGAATTGGCTATGCGCCCGCGGGCGGCGATATGCTTTTCCGCTATCTGAAGCAAAAATACGCGGAGAAATTGCTGACCGAGTCAGGGCTGCTGTCCCGCGGCGAAGGCGGGCGAATGTTCGACCGTTTCCGTCGGCGCATTACGTTTCCGATCGCCAATGAGTCCGGGAAGATTGTGGCATTTGGGTGCCGCGCCTTGGGTGACGACCAGCCGAAATATCTGAATTCTCCGGAAACCCCCGTTTATTCGAAGAGCCATGTGCTGTATCACCTGGACCGCGCGAAAGACGCGTTACGCCGTCAAGATTTCGCGATTCTTGTCGAAGGCTACATGGACGCCATAGCGGTGGCTTCGGCGGGCATCAGCAATGTCGTCGCCAGTTGCGGCACCAGCCTGGCGGAACCGCAGATCAAACTCCTCGGTCGGTTCACCAAGCGTGTGATCGTGAACTATGACCCGGACGTCGCGGGTCAAGCCGCGACGGAGCGCTCGATCGCGCTTCTCCTCGAGAATGATTTCGAAGTGAAGGTTCTGGCGCTCCCGCTGATCGGCGACCAGAAGGCGGACCCGGATCTCTTTATCCGCGAAAAGGGTCCCGAGGCGTATATCAAGGCACTCAAAGACTCGCCGCCCTATGTGGACTACCTGATCGACCGAGCGCGACATATGGATTTGAGCAGCGGGGAAGGCAAGCAGCGCGCCCTGAATTTCCTCATGCCGTATGTGCAGAAAATTCCAAACCGCATTCTGCGCTCCGAATGGGCCACACGCATCGCGCAGCAGCTGCGCATCGACGAGCCGGTCCTTCGCGCCGCGTTAAGCAAAGCTGCCAGCGAGCGCCGCGGCGAGGTGAAAGTCGAACCCCAGCTGGTCAGCAAGCCGGCCAAGCCGATCGAGCGGCGCCTGATTCGCATGCTGGTGGAAGCCGAGGGGTTTCGTAGGGAGCTCGCCCAGCAATTGCAGACCACCCGGCTCTACCAGGGCCTGGAAACCGAAAGAATCTTCGGCGCCGTCATCGTGGCGGCCCTTTCGGAGGAACCCATGGCGGCCACGGAAATCGCGGCCCGGTTGGAGGAGCGCGACCGGCGCCTGTTCTTCGAGATTCTTTTCGAAGAGGCGCATGAAGGGACCTGGGAGGAAGCGCAGAGTTGCCTCGAAGCGCTTCGCGGCCGGCAAATCGAGAAGGAACTGGCCGAGGTGCAGCGGGAGATTGAGGGCAATCCCACGGGGGCCGCCATGCGCGAGCTGTTGGCCCGCAAGCAGGAATTGCTAAAACGACGGACCGCCGGGTAAGACGGGTGTGCACCGCACTTGACAGCGGCGGGCGCGGTGCAAAGGAATGCATTGACAGCAAGGCAGTTACCTGTGTAACGTAGAAGGGTTACGCGGATAACGGATTCGCTCGTCCACGCATCTATAAAGGTGTCTATCGCGTATAGAGCGTGGGGCCGTTCCGCGGGCGCGGCAGGCGGGCAAGGCGTGCGGCAGGAACAGAAACAGGGCACAGCGCACCGAGTTTCACCGAAAAAATCGAGAGTGTTTCCGAGGAAACAGTTCCTCCTCGCCCGTTGCGAGGCGATCGCCTGCATTTCGTGTGGACAAGACGACTGAGCGACGAGATCGCGCGGGCAGCTGAGAGATCGCAGTAGAAATCTGGAGGAGTGCAGTGGCAGCAACGGGTTTAGAAGAGAAATATGATGCGGTACGGCAGCTCATTGCCATCGGCAAGGAGCGTGGATACCTGCTATATGACGAGGTAAACGATTCGCTTCCGGCGGAGGTGCATTCTTCGGAAGAAATCGACGACCTTCTCACCACATTCGAGCGCAACGGGATTGAGATTTACGAGGACGCCGCTTCAGCGAAGGCGGCACGGGCCGTCGAAGTGTCGGCCGACCACGATCACGACGGCCACATCAAGGAAGAGCTGCACGGCGAAGAAAGCAGCGACCTGGACTTAACGCCGGGTTCGCTCGAGAAAACCAACGATCCCGTTCGCATGTACTTGCGCGAGATGGGCACGGTGCCCTTGCTGACGCGCGAAGGCGAAGTCACGATCGCGAAGCGCATTGAGCGCGGGCAACTCGTGGTGATGAAGGCGATCACCCGTTCGCCTATCGTCATCAAGGAACTGATTGCCGTCGGCGAGGACCTGCGCAAGGGCGCGCGGTCCATCAAGGAAATCGTTCAGTTTGACGATGAAGAGCTGACCGAAGAGAAGATCGCGAATAAGACCAAGCAGACGCTCAAGCACATCGACAAGATTGCGAAACTCTACGACCAGGCGCTGAAAGAAGCGGTTAAGCTCGACAAGACCCCCAAGGCGAAGAAGCGCACCTATGTTCGCGCCAAGTGGGCCGTGGCGCGCACGCGCGTTTCCATTTCCCTCGAGATTCGCGGGATCGACTTCAATCCGTTCGAAAAAAAGCGCTTGGTCGACAAGATGCGCGGTACTGTCGAGCGCCTGCAATCGCTCGAGCGCGAGGCGGGCCGTCTGGAGCGTCGCGCTGACGCTTCGAAAGGCGATAATGCCGCCGAAGCGCGCCGGGAATTGCGTACCCGTCGGTCGGAACTCAAAGATATAGAAGAGGCCAGCGAAGTCGGGCTGACCGAACTGAAGCGCACGCTGACGATTATTCAGCGCGGTGAAGCGGAAGCAGAGCAGGCCAAGAAGGAATTGATCGAAGCCAACCTGCGATTGGTGGTGTCGATCGCGAAAAAGTACACCAACCGTGGTTTGCAGTTCCTGGATTTGATTCAGGAAGGCAACATCGGCTTGATGAAGGCGGTCGACAAATTCGAATGGCGCCGTGGTTACAAATTTTCGACCTATGCGACGTGGTGGATCCGCCAGGCCATTACGCGCGCGATTGCCGACCAGGCACGCACCATCCGCATCCCGGTACACATGATCGAGACCATCAACAAGCTGGTGCGCACCAGCCGGCAATTGGTTCAGGAACTCGGACGCGAACCTACCAGCGAAGAAATCGCCAAGCGGATGGATATCCCGGTTTCGAAAGTGCGCAAGATTCTCAAGATCGCGCAGGAACCGATTTCGCTCGAGACGCCCATTGGCGAAGAGGAAGATTCGCATTTGGGTGATTTCATCGAGGACAAGGCGGTGGTCTCGCCTTCGGACGCGGTGATCAACCTCAATCTGAAGGAACAGACCTCATCGGTTTTGAAGACCCTGACGCCCCGCGAGGAAAAAGTCATCAAGATGCGCTTTGGCCTCGATGATGGCAGCGAACACACCCTCGAGGAAGTCGGGCAGTCGTTCGCGGTAACCCGCGAACGCATCCGGCAGATCGAAGCGAAGGCGCTGCGCAAGCTGCGCCATCCGTCGCGCTCGCGCAAGCTGCGGGCGTTCTTGGAAGGGCCGTCGCGCGATTATTTATAGAAAGAGTCGAAGTTCAGAAAACGAAATCCGTTAGCAGAACGCCCGGTGAATGCCGGGCGTTCCTTTGGATGGCCAGATCAGGGACACTCCGCTGGCGATGCTGCTCAGGTCGATTCCCGTCGGGAAGAGTTGACCGAAGCTGGCAGGGCGTAGAAGTGGCGCAGGAAAAGCGCGATCCAGAGCACACAAAACAGGCCGAAAGCGAGCATCACCGCCAGCATCGCTTCCGAGTCGAAGTGGCCAACGCTCGGGAGATTCGCGTTGATTGCCTGCGAAGTGCCGAACAGAAGGACGAACAGAAGCGCGCACGCAAACCAAACCATCTGTGCGCGGATGAAGCGCCAGGTGCCTTCGCGGTGTTCCGGCGCGAGCCAGTAATCCTTATTCGGGAGGTTGAGCCTGGAAGCGGGTGTGCCCGAGATTTGGCGCGGAACGAAGAATCCGACAAAGGCCGAGAAACAAACGCAAAACGCCATGCCGCCGAAGAAGGCGGATTTCGGCGCCCGGCCGTTGGCGACGCCGTGAGCGCTGAAGTGCGACGCCATTGTGGCGGGGAGTTGCGGGTAGACGTGGGCCCAATGCAGCAAGCCCATGGTGAGCATCAAGAGATAGACGAGGGTGGGGAGTCGAGAGTCGTTCATGGGTCAGCCGTCTTCAGCTTAGGTTCGAAGCTCGGCGGCGGCAAGCACCTCGAGGGGCCATGTGCCCAGGAAGTTCTTGCGTTTCCGGAACAAATTGCTGAAAGTGGAAACACCTCCAGCCCCCAAGACACGCTAATATCTCTGCTGGCAGGTCTCTATGCAAAAAAGACAGCAAATCGTGGCCATCGTACTGGTGTTGTTGGCCATGGTGACCGCTTACGGAATCTGGATGACGCGACCGGGGTCACCGCAGCCAGCGGCAACCGGCGAGAACAAATCGACGGCGGAAGGGCAATCTCCGGTGGATCAAAGTCCACTAACCACGGCGCAGCGACTGGCGCAACTGGCCGCTACCCACGACGAGCGCATGCTGGCACAAGAGGCGCTCCGCTTGGCCGACTTTGACGTCGATATGGCGTTTGACAACGCATTGCGCCAGGCGCGACTGCATCCCCCGCCGCTCAGCCCAGAAGCCAAAGAGTGCCACGCGCGCGTGCAGAAGGCCGAGAAGTTCGTCAGGGCCGACCAGGACCGCGCCAAGCAGCTTTCCGAACAGGTCGTCAAAGTGCCTGAAACCAAGAAAGACACGGTCGAAGCGGATTTGATTCAAGAGCAAGCCGACATGGAGCTGGATCAGGACGAATTGGATGACGCCAAACAGGACTTGATCCGCGCCGGCGGCAATGTCACCGACCGCATCCAGGCCTTGAAGAAGGAACACGAAGACGCGTCGCATAGCACGTCCAACGCGATTCCCACCGGGCCGGAGCCGGTCGAACAGGTAGGTCTGATTCATCGCATTATCCGATGGCGCGAACTCCACGAGAAGCAGATGGAGCTTTGGCAAGCAAAAGGCGAGACGGAAACGGCTTTGGCCCTGCTTTCGGCGAAGCACAATGCTCTGGACGCGCAGGTAGATCAGCAAAAAGCCGCGATTCCCGAGCTCTCGCATCATTCGAAGAGCACAAAAACAGAGTCGACCGGCACGCATGTTTCCGCCGGGGACAAAAGCCAGGAAGACACCGCCACGCTGCTGAAGAAGACGCAGGAATTGGCGGACAATCAAAAAGTGCTTTCGACCTACGACAAACGGATCGAAACCAAGAAGGAACTCGCCGCGGTTTACGGGCAATGGATCGCTCTCGTGGCCGCGCAGCAGCGCCAAGTGCTGCATAGGGCGCTGCTGGGATGCGCGATCATTTTAGGGATCGGACTGCTGGGCCTGTATTTCAGCACCTTGCTGGATTCGCTGGTCAAGAAATTGTCGATGGATCGCCGTCAGGTCGAATCGCTGCGGACGGCGGCCCGTGTTTCGCTGCAGATTGTGGCGCTGTGCCTGGTGCTTCTGGTGGGCTTTGGACCGCCGGGACAACTCGGCACGTTCCTCGGGCTCGCGGGCGCCGGTTTGACCGTCGCGCTAAAGGATTTCATCGTCGGCTTCCTCGGTTGGTTTGTGCTCATGGGAAAGAATGGAATCGGCCTGGGCGACTGGGTGGAGATAAATGGCGTGACCGGAGAAGTCGTGCAGATCGGGCCGTTCCATACCGTGTTGCTGGAAACGGGGAACTGGACCGATTCCGGGCACCCGACGGGAAGACGGGTGACGTTTACGAACGGCTACGCGATCGAGGGACATTTCTTCAATTTCTCGACCACGGGTCAGTGGCTCTGGGATGAGCTGCAAGTGGTTTTACCGGCGGGCCAGGATTCCTATCCGGTGATCGAAGCGCTCCACAAGAAAGTCGTCGAAGCCACTCGCGAAAGTGCACAAATTGCCGAGCAAGAGTTGCAAAGCGCCGGCAATTCGCGTGAGTTGAGCGGATTCTCCGCGGAACCGGCGATTAACGTGAAACCCGTCATTGGCGGAATCGAACTGTCGGTGCGCTACATCGCGCGAGCCAGCGAACGCTACAAGTTGCGCACGCAACTCAATCAGGCCGCGGTCGATTTGTTGGGCCACAAAGCGGAGAAGGTCACGACTTAAGACTGGCCACCAGCCCGGACTTCTTCCGAGGTCAGGCCGTACAGCGGCGGACTCGGCACGCCAAGCAACGCCAAATAGAGATAAATCTGTCCGCGGTGATGGATTTCGTGCTCGCTCATCGAACGAAGCCATTTCCACGTGGTGATGGCTGCGCCGCCAGGCGTGGAACATTTCTTCTGCAGGTCGGCGTCCGTCAGGGTGGCGAAAATCTCCATGGATTCCTGGTGCGCGCGTTCCATGAAGGCCAGAATGCCGTCGCGGCCATCGGCGAATTCTTTGCCGTGGCTGGTATAGCGGCTCGGCTTGCCTTGTACACATTCGGCAAACATGTAGCGTTCCGTGACCGCGATGTGGCGTAAAAGATCACCGAAGGTAAATTTCTCCGGCGCATAGCTCCAATCCATTTTGTCCCCAGGAATGACGCGTGCTACCCGCATGGTGCGCTCGCGAACGTTGCCGAAATATTGCAGGAACGGTCGAATGGTGTTGATTTCCATCGGTGCCTCCGGTTTCGGTCGAGCGGCCCAACAACACTGTAGCAGACTCGATCGACACCGGGTCTAGCCGGGGGCGTCGAGCAATTTGCGTGCCAGCGAGGCGGTGAGCGTGGCGCCGGCGTACATGGCGGCGAGCAGGAAGAAGCCGATGGCGATGGTGAAGCGCTCGGCGATCCATCCGAGAGACAAACTCATCGCCAGCTGCAGAATGGTCGCGAAGATCGCGAACGCCGACTGTGTGCGGCCCATGAAGTGTTTCGGAACGATGGACATCAGCGAAGACTGCGCGACCACTCCGGAGAGGGCGCGGAAAAAGCCGAAACACGTTTGCAGCAACACGGCGCCGAAAAGAAACGTCACGAACGGTATGGCTACGTGCCCGAACGCCATTCCCCCCATCGCCGCCACGTACAGCGGCAACCGCAAACGCTGCGGCAATTGGCTGGTGAGGAGTCCCCCGATAATTGCGCCGATCGCCCAGCCCGCCTCGATGAAGCCAAAGCCCCGCGCGCCCGAATGCAGAATATCGTTAGCCAGCGCGACCAGCACCACGTTGGAGCTCACGATGCTCGCCATGAGGATGGCGTGCGTGATTCCGAGCGCCACGACCACCGGTTGCTCCCGCAAGTAACCGAATCCTTCCTTCATATCCGCGTAAACCGCCAGCGACAAGCCCGCTTCCGCCACTTCCGGATTTTCGCCGGCCTCCAGCGCTTCCGCCGTCGCTTCGGTGCTTTCGGAATACTCCCGCGGATACTGCCGATGCGATCGCGGCGAAACATAGCCCTGGCGTAGAGCGCCCAAACAATACGCCGACGCGAAGTAGGTGAGTCCGTCGATGCCTAGAATGCCGCCAATGCCGATATGGTCGTAGATGAAGCCGACGAACGTTCCGGCGAGCAACATGCCCGTTTGGACCCCGACCAGCACCGTGGCATTTGCGCCGGTAAACTGACTCGGCGGAATGACTTCCTGGACCAGAGCATTAACGTTGGCCCAGTACATTGCCGAGCCCGTGCCGGTGATCAGGGTCATCAGGTAGAGGTGCCAGAGGTGGAGATGGCCGCGCCACGCGATATAGGAAATGGACAGTACCGCAACGCCGCGAGCGAGGTCGAGGAGAACGCCCAGATACCGGCGATCCAGACGATCAATCAGCACGCCACCGAAAAACGGGACGACCAGGCCAGGGAGAGTCACGACGATGACTTGCCAGCTCACGGCCAGTGTTGAGTGCGTGGCCGACATGATGTACCAGCTCACGCTGATGAAGTTCATGCCGCTACCGAACAGCGACACGAACATCGCGGTAAAAAAAAACCGGAAGGCGCGCTGGCTCCAGAGGAGCGACCAGTCGACACGTTGAGTTGTGGCCGTGGCCATGGGGCCTACTAGTTTACAAAGGCCTTGCAACAGGGCAGTTTCAAGATCAATGGCAAGTTTTGGTGGTTCAAATACCGCGACCAGGTGATGGAGAACGGGCAGAGGGTTCGGAGAGACCGACAGGTCAAGCTTGCGCTGATCG
>Ga0182036_10001807_pt1 | contig 10190 bp, 12 predicted proteins | sample sta12Cox44000080_FD_125966 | JGI IMG/M metagenome (GOLD analysis project Ga0182036, IMG submission 125966) | Lab enrichment of tropical soil microbial communities from Luquillo Experimental Forest, Puerto Rico - statoxic.12C.oxic.44.000.080 | ecosystem: Environmental > Terrestrial > Soil >...
TCCTGGAAATCCTCTCTTCCGCCGCGAACTCGCACTGCTGAAGGAGAACTGACCAGCTCGGCTTGGTGGTCCGTGGGTGGATGCGAGGTGCTTCTCTCTGTTTCCAGGACCCGGATGGGAACCTCTGCGAGTTTCTCGCGTTGCACGTGGAGCCGTCCCAGGCTAGCAACGTGGACTTAGGCTCGTCAGTAAGCGAAGTCTTCCGGGTGTGCACAACTGACTCGCCAACCGTCGGATCTCTCTGCCACAAGCGGCACTCTAGTGCATCACCGTGTTTTACAGATGAAAACAAAAGTAGACACGAAGTTAGGACATCGTTGCTCAATGGCCGAGCCACGATCAGGGAGGGCAAGATGAAGAGTAGACGCAGGGACTTTTTCTGCCGCGCTCTCACAGGAGCCGGACTCCTGGCGGGTGCCAGCGCATGGGCTGGCCAGGAGGGCTCCTCGATGGAGCAACAGGGCATGAATCGGGCCGATAAAGCGCGGCGAGCTGCAGGGGACTCCGTTCCTGTTGAGACGCCGGACGTCCCCAACCTGCCCCACACGCTTGATCACGGTGTGAAGGTCTTTCAGTTAGTCGCTGAACCCGTACAGCGGAAGATCGTGCCTTACAAAACGATGGACGTGTGGGGATACAACGGCAGTTGTCCGGGGCCCACTATCCAGGTCAGACAGGGCGACCGAGTGCGTATTGTCCTCGATAACCATCTTCCCGAATCGACCAGCATGCACTGGCACGGCTTTGAGATCCCCATCCAGATGGACGGAATGCCCTATATCAGCCAAAAACCGATCCCTCCGGGTGGACGCTTCGTCTACGAATTCGACTTACACCAGCACGGCACGTTCTTCTATCATTCGCACGGGGCCATGCAGGAAATGATGGGCATGATCGGGATGTTCATTATGCACCCGAAAGCGCCCTATCAGCCCAGAGTCGATCATGATTTCGGGATCATTTTGCAGGAATGGGCCATTCTTCCCGGTAGCACCATTCCCAACACCGCCAATATGGAGTTCAACTGGCTGACTTTCAACGGCGTAGCCAGTCCGATGACCACACCCATGCTGGTGCGGCTCGGAAGCCGAGTCCGTATGCGGTTCGTTAACCTGGGAATGGACCACCACCCTATTCACCTTCACGGACACACATTTGCCGTGACTGGCACTGAGGGAGGCCGGCTACCGGCGGCAATCTGGACTCCGGGTAACACGGTCTTGGTAGGAGTGGCACAAGCTCGAGATGTCGAGTTCGTGGCCAACAATCCGGGTGACTGGATGGTCCACTGCCACCTTCCTCACCACATGATGAATAGTATGTCTGATTTGCTTCTGAAAGGAGCGGTCGTTGAGGACCGGATGATCATGACGGCTGCCACAAATGATACCCAGGCCTTGAGCCAAATGCAGACCCTCGCCAACACCATCGGCGTGGAACATGTCCACCATGCGCCCATTTCGCCCAACGCCAACTCGGTGCCCGGATTCCCACAGGATGCCTTCATGGAGATGGGTATGGACAAGGCCGTGTACAAACCTGAGAACTACGGTCTTCCATTCAACTGGAGCGCCGACATGATGGGGATGATGACCCTACTCAGGGTCTTACCTGACGAGATGTACGACAAGATCATGGATCTGAGAAGCGCGGGTCCACATGAAGCGCCGGCAAGGACACCGTGTGTGCGGAACACCACCACGACTAATTCGGAGGAAAAGGAACGCCCGGGAAAGGGATGGTTGCCATGACGAAGCCCGTGAAATGGCTTTTTCCCCTTGCATGCTGCAGCGTGTTGTTTTTGCGAACAGCGGCCTGGGGGCAGGACGACACCCTGCAGAGTTTGCGCATACCGGCAGCAGCACAACACGACAACCAGTTACAACAGCACAATCAAGAGCAAAGGCACCAAGAGCAGCATCAGGAACATCATGAAAAGCGGGATGTGGACGCCTCCGGACAAAATCAGCAGCAGGAAATGGAACACACGCATCACCACGGGGAGATACCCATTGTGGCGCCTGAGACGCCGCACCTGGGACGGACACAAGAACGAGCGACTGGAGCGGTCTATCGGCTCGAGGAGCTGGAGCGGATAGCGTTGGCGCGCAACCCCACCCTGGCACAGGCAGCGGCAGAGATTGACTCGGCCAGGGGCCGCAGACTTCAATCCGGTTTGTACCCCAATCCCAAGGTGGGATACGAGGGGGAAGAGATACGGGGAGGCGCCTATGGTGGGGGCGAGCAGGGATTCCTAGTAGAGCAGGTGTTCGTCACGGCTGGCAAACTCGGCTTGGACCGCAAGGTCGGCGATGCCGAAATCCGACGGGCCGAGGCGGAGGCGGAGGCCCAGCGCTTCCGGGTGCTGAACGCAGTCCGAATCGCTTACTATCGAGTGCTCGCCGGTCAGGAAATGCTGGACGCGAAAACCGACCTTCAACGTATTTCACGGGAAATCCTCAAGATCACCAGCCAGCTCCACAACGTCGGCCAGGCAGACGATACCGAGGTTCTAGAGGCAGAGATCGAAGCCCAAGAGGCGGACATTGCAGTGATCACACAGCAGAACGCGCTCGCTCGATTGTGGACAGCTCTGACGGTTGTGGTCGCAAGTCCCCATCTGCAAGTCGGAACCGTGCAAGGAAACCTGGAAGCGGATCTGCCTCAACTCGACGAACCGCAGCTGTTGGACTCGCTGCTGAAGGAGAGTCCTGCCATCAAAATAGCCCAGGCTGAGCTGACGCGTGCTGAGGCTCGTCTCTCCCGGGCCCGACGTGAACCTATACCCGATATTGAGGTCAAAGCCGGCCTCCAACAAAACAATGAGCCTCTAGAAGGAGCACGAAGTGTGGGAGTTCAAAGCTTTGCTGAAGTTAAGGTGCAGCTTCACATCTTCGACCGTAACCAGGGCAACGTGGCGGCCGCCAAAGGCGATGTCGAAAAAGCCCAGAAGGAATTGCAGCGTATTGACCTAATACTGAGGGGGCGTTTCGCCGCAACAGTTCAGAATTACCACAACGCACGGATTGTAGTCGAGCGCTACCACGACGAGATACTTCCGCGCGCTCAACGGGCCTATGAACTGATGTTGACGCGGTACGGCCTGATGACTGCCTCCTTTACGCAGGTGCTGAATCTCCAACGCACGCTCTATGCGACCGAGACCGGTTACATCTCAGCTTTGGGTGCCCTGTGGACGAATTCGATTGTGCTGCAGGGCTTTCTCCTGACCGGAGGCTTGGAAACGCCCGGTCATTCGGTTGAGGTCGAACTCGAATCCATGCCAGCGAGCAGCATGTTCAACCGGCCGAATCCTCGCTCGATGGGAAACTCTCCTGTAGCACCCGGTGGTATGGATTCCTCGATGGACAGGTAGAGGTGCCCTGATCGATCATCTGTCCCCTGGGTGAGTCTGAACTCAGGAACCCGAACTGACGGTCCGGTCGATTGATCTCGGTCTTGGGAGAAATCCCGATCCTCCGCCCTGCCGTCGGCGTCCTCGGCCGCCTGAAGGGCAGAAGAATTGGTGATGGAGCTTTGTAACTTTCCGCCGGGTTCGCAATCTAACGGACCGACGCGCTCAGATAGCGCGAAATTTCAGAGCAAGAGTCGTGAAGGAGGCTCATTTGAAAGTAATTGGAAAGTTGAAGTTGATTCACTCTGTCGCTGTTGCGACCCTGGCACTGTGTCTTTCCCCAAGTCTGGGCAAGGCGCAGGTATTCCACGCCAAGTTTACTCTACCTTTCGAAGCTCAGTGGGGGACATCGGTATTGCCCCCGGGCGATTACACGTTTTCGATCTCGCGGCCCACTCCGTCCACTCAGTACGCGGTCTTCCTCAGAGGAGAAGGTAAGAACGCAATTATTCTGCCTTTGACAGGGCCGGATGACAGGGTCAGTTCCGACCAGAGCAAGTTGACGCTCGTTAACACGGGAGGAAGGTACGTGGTTCGGTCGCTCGAAGCGGCGGAACTCAACGAGACCTTCGAGTACCCGATAGCCAAGACCCAGACGAAGCAGATGGCCGGTAATCGCGATCTCGTGCGGTACATCCCTGTTTTCAGCTCCGGAGGTTAATATCTTCTGACAAGGGGGAAACTTCGGGTCAAGCCCATCTTCTTATCTCCTCATGAAGCTTACTGAGGGCTTGGCCCTGAGGTTCTCATCAAAAGGAGGCGTTGAACGTTATATTGGTGACGCCTGCCTAGTCGCAACCGAGGGGCCCGCCGCACTCAACCAGCTTGCGGGCGCTAGTCCGGGGGGAAGCTGAACTAGGTCTTTTGATCCGACCGCGGTCCTTTCTCGTACAACCTTACGGAGCGGCGAGCCCGCCGCTTGGAATTCAATCGGCCTTCGTCGAACATAGTTTAGTTAGACGGAAGGACCAGAATCTCATTTGACGGGGAACGAACCGATGAAACGCCAATATGTCCTATCTTCGCACTCAATTCAGTCGACTTTTCAGAGCAGGTCCTCAACCCCTGCGGTGTCGCAGCACCCAAGTGCAAGGCCTATTTGAACACATCCCAGCACAACAGGTCGGTCCAGAACCAAACCGGGCCCTCGGGGTAGTGCAAGTGGCAAGCCTGTCGGAGGCCGAAGGTGTTCCATCTCCCTGTGAGTTTGAGCCGAACAAGCTCGCACTCAAGATCGACGAGGTAGTTCCAGCCGATGTGGGGATTATTGAGGGCGTAGTTAGCAAAATCATGGCCCTTATCCAGCAGGCAGCACGGTGGGACCACTTGGAGGGCATTGAACTCGCCTTGCAGGAAGCATTGGCCAACGCCGTCATTCATGGTAACCGGAGCAGCTCAGCCAAAACGGTGCGCATTTGTGTCGCCGTCCAGGAAGACCGCGGGATCCTACTGGTCGTCAAAGACAGTGGTTCCGGGTTTGATCCCACTACGCTTCCTGATCCCTTAGCACAGCAAAACTTGTTGGCGACTCACGGCAGAGGAATTTTCCTCATCAAGCAGTTCATGGACGATGTCTGGTTCGAGTTCGAAAATGGAACCGCAGTCTATATGCTCAAACGGGGGACAACGTGACACCCAAGCCGGTTACAGCTCCGCCGTTCGAGATGACGAGTAAGGTCTTCCGCTTTGTGGAAGCCTTCGTCATTTGATGGATGCCCAGGTAGATGGCTTCGAGCAAACTGGTTGGGATTCGGTGTGTGCGATTTAGGGGATGCCACCGGTAGCAAGAAGGTGCTCGCCGGTGAGCCAAGGTCGTCCGAAGCAAGGAATACAGCGATCGGGGCGATGTCGCCGACTTTACCGGTGCGGGCGAGCAGGGCCTGCTCATGGAGGGCCTTCTCGAGGTCAGAACCCGATCATACCGCCGGTGCGCGTTCCCTCCGTCTCGACCATGCCGGGATTCAGCGCATTGACGCGGATCTTCCTCGGTCCGAGTTCACGAGCGAGCACACTAGTGATTGCGTCAAGAGCGCCCTTGGTGCTGGTCGCCCTGAAGTGCACCGACGGTGGCGATTCGTCACCGTCGATGCGTGAATAGCCCAGCCAAGTCGATTGGTCATCCAGCATTGTTACCGGCGCCTTCAGAAGCCAGGACGAGTCTCTTGGTATCTGTGGCAAGTTCACGTGCTTCTTTGCCCCAGTAAATAAACTGGTGTCCTGTGACTTCACCCGGATAAAACCAAGTGGTTATTGCCTCCGGCTGATTGGACGGCCGTTCAGCAAACCTGATTGCAGTTTCACCTGTTGGCTCCTGACGAATGCTAGAAGCGGTAAAAAGCGTTGCATACAGTTGCGACCAATCCGAGCTGAAGATCTGCACGATGTTGCGGTCGGAATAACTGTCGAACAGGATGAACCGATACGTCCCGGCAGGCAGGATCTGCCCCGGAATTTCGACGGGCTGGCTGAAGGTTAGGATGGTCTCCTGATTCCATTCATCGGCATGTGCGGAGGGCACGCTGACCCCGCAGAGTAGCGCCACGATGACCAGGCCGAGGGCCAGCCCTAGATTACTGCGGCCAACTCCCGTCTTGATGTAACTTCGTTCCATGCTTGAGTTTCTTAGTTCCATGATTGTCTCTCCTTTGACTCTTCGGATTTACCTTCGTGGGAATTCCGGTTCATTCGCAAGTGCTACAAGAACTTCGAACTGCGCCGTTTCTGGCAACCCTTTCGTGACTTAACACCGGCAACGAGCCCACACGCATCCGATGTGGGGAGTACGGAAAAGTGACAAAGCAGTACGGTGCGCTGAGCCGCGCGTTGTTCATTAGGCTTTTTCCTCTGACGAACTGAGGTCCGTAGGCGAGAACTTGCGCAGCTTAGGACGCAAGAGAGGGGAATCGTGGATCGCGGAGAAAGCGTATCCGCCCCGGCAGTTGGTTTTCAGCAAATCGTGGCTTGGGGGGCCGGCGGTAAACTAAACTGCTGCAAGCTGTCTGCCCCAAACCGGGTCACCGGTTGCCGCTCCCGATGAGGAGTACCGCCCCGCTGCGGCTGGGAACTGCCGCGGGCTGCCTTCCTCCTCCGCACGGGAGATAGTTGTAGCGCGAAAAGTTACAAACTGCACGAAATCTTTGGAGAAGAGTAGGTCCAGCGTCCAGTCCAAAGCGACGCGGAGCTTCTTCTCAAACCGTGGCAGCTTACTGAGATAGCTCGTGCGCCACAGCCACCAGGCAAAGAATCCGAGAAATTTGAACCCCAGGATGTTAGCCATACCTGCGCGGCGCCCGATGGCGGCGAAACGCCCAATCGTCGAAAAAGTAAAGGCTTTCGCGGGTGTGCTTTTGAGGGCGGCGAGGACGTTGTGCGCAAGCATCTATACCCTCACGCAGCGCGCGCTGCGCAGTCGGTGGGCAAATTGTTAGCGGTCTGGGGTCGGGAAAGTTTCGAATTAGCCGGCTTCGATAAGGCTCGCCACCCTATGTCCCGGAGAGATCTTGTCGACAGACTTGCAGAACTTGACCCCTCCGGAGACGAAAGGTGTGGCATTGGCTCAGTTGCTTTGATGATCCATCTTGTCCATCTTCTCTTCCTTGTCCATCTTATCCTTGCTCATCTTTTCCTTGTCCTTGGACATCTTGTCATGGCTCTCCATCTTGTTGTTCGACATTTTGTCGTGGCTGTCCATCTTGTCGTGGCTCTCCATCTTGTCGCCCGACATCTTGTCATGGCTCTGGGACTGATCCTGGAAGGCGAGCGAAATGGGGCCCGCTAAGGCCAGACACATACCCGTCGATAGGATCAAAGTGGTAATTCGCTTCAACATTTTCTGTGTTTCTCCTTTATTGAGTTTGGAATATTCAGCAGGGAGACCCTGCCGAAAACGTTGGGGTTGCCTGCTCGTCCAGGCGGCTTTCGCGCCTTGCTGGGCGGGCAGCAGGTGTCCAACCCGCCCGGCTTTCCCGGCGTCGGACCCAACAGCTATTACGCAGCCGCCGGGCGAGTGAACCGCCTTATGGAGCGCCTTCTGGTCGCGACCCGCGATCTGCAACTTTGACGCCCTCTCCGCAAAATAGTGCCGGGGTTGCACGAGCAATGCCGGTACTACCGCCCGTGATTACTGCGACGTTTCCTCCGAGTCTTCCATTGCTGTCCAGCCCGCACTAACATCAGCAACGAATTTATGGCGCTCAGCGTACTCTGCAAGCATTGCAGGCGTCCGCCGCGGTCCAAATAGAGCCTCCGAGCAGCACGAGGTCTTTAATGAGGAATTGGCCTGTGGTGCTGAGCTCCAGCCCGTGCTGCAATACTCCGGGAGTGGAAAACAGGAAGGTGGCTGTGGTAGCGAAAATCAGGGTTGCGCCAATGCTTCCGATGAACGAGGCACGGCGCGAAAGGAACCTTACCGCAAGCAATAGGGCAACGGCGATTTCAACAGCTCCGATCAGATTCGAGGCGCCTTGCACGGTGAAGACGCGGTAGAGCCATGACATCAACGGGCTATTCGCGACAAGACCCTGGATCCCGGCGGCTTCAGCGGCGGTGAACTTGAGCGCTCCGATCCAGAGCAGTACGATCACAAGACCATAGCGGGTGAAGTTGGCTCCTACCGTTTCCAACGAAGTTCGGCATGCGTCTGGCCTCGGAAATGAGATCGTGCTTTTCACCTGGGGAGCGACGGCTGATTGGGCAAGGGTACTCATGTGTATCTCTCCTTTTAAGCGATTGTGGGCCTTGTGGGCCCCGCCACCTGTGTTGCGGCACCCCGATTATTTCAGTGACTTGTCGAGAATTTTGGCGATCCGTTCCTCGTCAACTTCACCGGAATCGTTGTAAACAGGGCTTCCCGACTTATCCAGCACTACAACGTGTGGGATCTGACCTTGGTAGTACGCGCGAACCAGTTCCTGCTGCGCCGGTGAGCGCTCCATATCGAGGTCGACGATGACGAAGTTCACCCGGTCTTTGTACTTTTGATACAGGCTGACCGTCCGCCGAGCCTGCCGTTTGGAATTAAAGCAACCCTCACCGTAGATGATGACGTAATTGACTTTGCCCGCCAGGGCGCCGACCTGCATGTGATCGCCGGTAATGAGCGGCCCGTCCAGGCTGTCACTCGAATAGTCAAGCCGCGAATTCAAGCGGAGATTTTCGGCGGCTCTCACACTCGCTGCCACGCTCAACCCGACAGCTATCAACGCGATGGTCATGATTCTCTTCATAGAAGTCATTCTCCTAGTTGAACTCCGTTCGTCACTGCTCACCTCTTAGCGGCTCCGCCCTCATCGCTACGGAGACGACGAGACCAGGAGATGGTTGTGAGACACAGCGCCGGCAGACCCAAGTAATCCAATAGTCAGAAGCGCCCTTACGCCGGTAATCCATCGGGGTCTTCATTGTGTCCCGGCAGTGAGACGCGGTCATCTCTGAAAAGTTGCAGACCAACGAGATCGCAGTCGCTGCACGACGCGTACGATGAGACGACTTCGGACCAAATCGCACTGCAACCTTTCCGATCTTTCCGCATCCTAGCGGGCGGGTGTTATGCTGTGGTTCATGAGGAACCACGGGCGACAGGCAGGCGGTTCGGGCTGCCAAGCCAAACCCGGGCAACAGCAGCGTAGAATATCGGCAACACCTGGTCTAGGGCTTGGCCGCCTAATGCGTGTGTGCTCGGTTCTGATTGTTTAGTACTGCGCGTAGCATGATGATCGACGTTCGCATTGCACCATGGGAAAGTTTCCACTTCGGGGCGCTCGTCTAGCATTGTGTGGCGTGGGTAACTCTTCCTGAAGCAAGGATAAAAGGACCGATTGTGGGCGTGACCGAGCCGCAAGTCCACGCCTCTGAAGCCGCCCTGATTGAGCGCGTGGCTGCCGGCGACACGGAGGCGTTCTACGAGTTGGTGCGCCCTTGCGAGCGCGCGTTGTTTTTGGCTGCCCGCGGCGTTCTGGGAAACGATGCGGATGCCGAGGAGATTGCTCAGGAAGCCGTGCTCAAGGCTTTTTCCAACCTCCGTCGCTTCCGTGGAGAATCGAAGTTCAGCACTTGGCTGATCCAAATCGCCCTCAACGAAGCTCGCATGCGCTTAAGGAAGGAGCGTCGAACGCTGCACGAATCTCTCGACCAGCCGCTCCGAGAGGATGAGGGTGACTATGTGCCGCGCGACTTTGCCGACTGGCGCGAGATCCCTCTGGAAGCGTTGCAGAGGAAAGAGCTGCGTGACGCACTCGCCAGGGCTATCGCGTCGCTCGCTCCGAAATACAGGGAAGTCCTGATTCTCCGGGACGTCGAACACCTGAGCATCGCCGACACGGCCACGGTGTTAGGCATTACCGAGGTCAGCGTCAAGACGCGATTGCTGCGAGCGCGGCTGCAGGTGCGCGACGCCCTGGCGCCCGGCATCGACGGCAGTTGGAGCCTGGGCGCAACGGTATACAAGAAGGTGCGGCCATGGTAGACCGCATCAGCGTTGGCGGCTGCAGCCCGTTATAAATGAGAAATGAGGATTGGAGGGTAGCCTGTGGTGATTGAGATCACTTGCGAAGAAGTATGGCGCGAGATCTCCAATTATCTGGAGAACGACGTCAGCCCGGAGCTGCGCGCTCGCCTGGAAGCCCATTTCAAAGGATGCGCCCATTGCACCGCGGTCCTGCAGGGCGCTGGTAACGTCGTTCAGTTGGTCAAGGATGGGAGTGTATTTGACCTACCGAACGGATTCAGCAACCGACTCTATAAAAGGCTGCAAGACCGGCTGGCTACAAGAAGGCGA
>Ga0182036_10001811_pt1 | contig 10183 bp, 10 predicted proteins | sample sta12Cox44000080_FD_125966 | JGI IMG/M metagenome (GOLD analysis project Ga0182036, IMG submission 125966) | Lab enrichment of tropical soil microbial communities from Luquillo Experimental Forest, Puerto Rico - statoxic.12C.oxic.44.000.080 | ecosystem: Environmental > Terrestrial > Soil >...
CTGAAGGCCTTGGCGACCGCCTTGGCGTGCCCGTTCCACAGATCGGGGAAGATGCGGCGGACCGGGATGCGGCCATCCTTGCCGTGCCACGGCCCGTCGAAATCCATGTCGCGCTCGACCTTTTTGAAATAGGGCAGCACCGCGTTCCAATTCCATCCGGTCGCGCCCCGCGCCTCCCACTCATCGTAATCGGTCGGGGCGCCGCGATTGGCAAGCTGACCGTTTATCGACGAACCGCCGCCCAGCACCCGCGCCTGCTCGTACTTGCGCAGTGGCGGACGGTCCTCGTCCGGGCGGTTGTGCGAGACGACCTCGGTGTGGACCTTGAGCTCGGTCCAGTGAAAGCGCGGATCGAAATAAGCAGTGCCTGGGTAGCTGTCGAGGATCTCGGGCGGCACCTTGCCGTGCGGCGTGTCCTGGCCGGCTTCACACAGCAGCACCTTGTTGCTGCTCTTAGCCGATAGCCGGTTGGCCATGACCGAGCCGGCTGACCCGCCGCCGACGATGATGTAATCGTAGCTCATCTCCCTCCCTCTCGAGCAGATCCGGGACTTTTTTGTGGGGCTGATGTAATGCAATCCGCGATGGTCGGGTCAAGTCCGAGATACCGTTGAGCGCAACCGAGTTTGCCGTGCCGGTCGTAGACCGCCGTTTCGAGGATTACGTGCCCGGCGCCGTCTTCGAGTACGGTGCGATCCCGGTCACCGAGGCCGAGATCGTCGCATTCGCCCGGCGCTTCGACCCGCAATACCTCCATGTCGACCGCGAGCGGGCGGCACGAGGCCCCTTTGGCGGGCTGATCGCGAGCGGCTGGCACAGCGCGGCGATGATGATGCGGCTCATCGTCGACAATTTTTTGCCGAAAAGTGCGAGCCTCGGCTCACCCGGCATCGACGAATTGCGCTGGCTGCGTCCGGTTCGACCCGGCGAGTTGCTGAGCGTTCGGCTCTCCATCCTCGAAGCGACGCGCTCGCGATCGAAACCCGATCGCGGCGTCGTGCGCACCCTGTGCGAAGTGCTGAACCAAGAGCGAGAGGTCGTCATGAGCCTGAAGGCGATGAACATCATCGCCTGCCGGCGCCCCCACCCTAACCCTCCCCCCCATGCGAGGGAAGGAACGGGAGGGGCCCCTTGAGGATCGGCATCGTCTCGGACCTGCACTGCAATGCTGCGGGGTTCTCGCAAGCGCTGGACCTGATGGGTGATGTCGATGAGCTGATCTGTCTCGGCGACAGCATTTGGGAATACCGTTTCTCGAACGAGATCGTGCGCATGCTGAAGGAGCGAGGCGCGCACACGATCCTCGGCAACCACGAGGAGGGTTTTCTCGGGCCGCACGGCGTCTGCGCGCGGCAGCCGGAATGGATCGACCGGTCGTTGCTGTCATGGCTCGCCGAGCGGCCGCACCGCCTCGAATTGCAGCTCGGCGGCAAGAAATTGCTTGGCGTCCACTCGACGCCATGGGAACCGCGTGGCGCTTATGTCTACCCCCACGACACGCTGTTGGAGCAGTTCGCCGAGGCCGACGCCGATTTCGTCCTATACGGCCACACCCATCACCAGTTGGTGCGCCGCCTGGGCAGGGTCCTGGTGATCAACCCGGGCTCGGCCGGCGATGCGCGCGACAACGGCAACAGCAGGCGTTTGAGCTGTGCGGTGCTGGACACTGTCAGCGAGGAGGTCGCGGTGACCGACTTCCTGTGAAATCAGCCGGATTGCCCCTTGCGATCGAGGAAGTCCTTGAAGCCTTCGCGCGGGTGGCCGGCGGCGAGCCACGTGGCGCGGGCGTCCTCCTCGGTGTTGAAGCGGTCGCGCCAGCCCATCCCGATCTCCTCGTGCAATAGACGCTTGATGCCCTGCACCATACGCGCGTCGTTCTTGGCGATCATCTGTCCGATCTCGAGACAGGTGTCGAGGAGGCGCGCGGCCGGGACGACTTGGTTCAACAAGCCGATGCGCTCGGCCTCCTCGGCTGCGACGACGCGCCCGGTATAAAGCAGCTCCTTTGCTTTCGGCAGACCGACCAAGAGTGGCAATGACCAGGTCGAGTTGACCCTTCCATAGCTCGCCGCAAGAAAGCGAAAGGCACTGCGCTCGCAGCCGATCCTCAGGTCGAGGGTCGAGCTCATCAGCGCCGCACCGCCATAGGCGAGCCCGTTGATTGCCCCGATCAACGGCTTCGCGAAACTCGCAATGTGCCATGTGGCATGCCCGCGGACCTCCTGGCGCATTGCCAATTCCTCGGCGCTGAGCCCGGCCATCTCATGGATGTCGGCGCCAGCGGAAAACGCCCGCTCGCCGGCGCCGGTCAGGATCACCGCCTTGATGTTCTCGTCGGCTTCGCAATGGGTCAGCGCCTCGTCGAGCTCGCGCACCAGCGGGAAGCTCAGTGCATTGAGCTTGTCCGGGCGGTTCAACGTGATAACGGCAACGCTGTTGAAACGCTCGGTCAGAATGAATTCATAGGCCATGCCTTTGTCTCCTCGGGCTCGTCGATCGTTTGACACTACGCGGGGGCGGGTGTTCACTCAATCGCGACGCAGGTTTGGGGAGGTGGTGATGGCTGGGGCCTTGGATGGTGTGCGGGTGCTCGAATTGGCGCGCTTCCAGGCGGGTCCGCGCGGCGGGATGATCCTCTCCGACCTCGGCGCCGAGGTCATCAAGATCGAAAAACTGGGTGGCGAGGAGACCCGCAAATCACCGCCGCTGGTGCGCGGCCAGAGTGTCTATTTCTCGGTCTACAACCGCGGCAAGAAGAGCCTCTGCCTCGATCTGCGCACCGAGCGCGGCAAGGAGGTTTTTGCCGCGCTGGTCAAGACCGCCGACATCGTGCTGCAGAATTTCCGTCCCGGCGTCATGGCCAAGATGGGCTTCGGCTACAAGAGGCTCTGCGCGCTGAAGCCCGACATAATCCTCGGCTCCGTCTCGGCTTTCGGGCAGTACGGCCCTTATCGCGAACGCCCGGGCTTTGATCCGTTGGGCCAGGCGATGAGCGGGCTGATGAGCTTGACCGGGATGCCGGTCGGCCAGCCGCTCGGCACCGCCTCCTCGATCGTCGACCGCTATACCTCGTTGCACGCGACGATTGGCATGCTCGCGGCATTGCATCACCGCGACCGCACCGGCGAAGGCCAGGAGGTCGATGTCTGCTTGATGGATTCGGGCCTGACGATGGTCGAGATCCCGACCTCGTATTACCTCGCGACCGGCCAAGAGGGCGGCGAAGGCGGCCGCCCGCCTTACAAGGCCAAAGACGGTCATGTCGTGATCTCCGCTTCCGGGAGCGAGATGGGCTCGCGGCTGTTACAGATCGCCACCGGCGACCCCAACGCCGTCGCCAATACCGGCGCCTTCACCGGGCGCATGGGGCTCGACGATTCGCCGCGCAAGAAGGTCGAGGCGTGGTGTTTGGCACACACCGTCGACGAGATCGTTACCGCCCTCGTTAAGGCCGACATCCCGGTGGCGCCGGTCAAGACCATCCCGCAGGTGGCGCAAGACCCGCATCTCTGGGAGCGCGAGATGCTGGTCAAGATGGAGGACCCGGTCGCCGGCGAGATGTACCTCCCCGGTGCGACGATCAAGATGTCGAAGACCCCGGGCCGCATCGGCCCGGTGCCCACCCCGGGCCAGCATACCGACGAGGTGCTCTCCCGGCTATTGGGTTACGACCGAGGGATCCTCGATGAGCTGCGCCAGGCGAAGGTGATCGCGTAGCCCTTGCCGACGATCAGCCCGGTAACGGCCAGCCAAGCCAGTCGCAGATGCCTCGACCCATCACCCATTCCTGATCGGCGGTCGACAACCACGCCAATTCCTCGGTGAACAAGGTGATTGCTTGGCGATAGGTACAGGGCAACCCGGTCAGATCGGTGCCCCAGAACATTCGGCTCGCGCCAAAGGCGTCGAATACACGGCGCAGGTACGGGTGCAAATTGTAATAAGGGTAATCGTGGCTCGAATAAGCCGGTAATGCCGAGGCTTTAACCGCGACATTGGGCAGCCTCGCCAAACGCAGCAGCCTTGGCAGATCGTCGAACGCGCCATTGTCCTTTGCCCGCAATAGCGCCAGATGGTCGATGACGAGTTTGAGTTCCGGATGACGTACGGCGATGCGGTCGACCTGCGGAAGAAGCCCGGACGGCGAAACCATGACCGGGAGTGCCGCGAGCTCCGCCTCGTTCCACAGCCAGCCCGCGGGATCGTCGAACAATGCCCGCGCTTCGGTAGTGTTCGATGTGACCCTGAGGCCGAGCATGCCCTGCTGATCGCGCCAACCGCCAAGCGATCGAGCCGCCGCCGGCGGCCGACCCATCACTGCGAAGCGGTCGGGATGCAGCCGCGCCGCTTCGAGCGCCAGATCGTTGCGATCGCCCTCCCATGACGGCGGCACGATCACCACCCGCGCCACTGCGGCCGCATCCATCTCCGTTAGGAGATCGTCCTTTGAGAAAGGCTGCGGCCGGTGCGGCTGACTGCGGCCGCTCGGCCACGGCCGCTGCGGCGTATCTGCACCCCAGATATGGACCTGCGCGTCGACAACGAACATGTGGGTTCTCCTAGCCTTTCCGAAGCCTTCCCCAGTCATACAGTCTTACCCGCCGCGAGGCGCAATCCGGACGTCAACAGCTCGCGCTGCTCGGTGTTTCGCAGATAGTCGGCGCTCCGCGTTCAGCTCTTGCAACGTCAAGGCGCATTCGACGGCGCCGACCGCCGAGCCGAATTTGATCAATGCCTCATCGCCGGTCGTCTTGAAGATCCACCCGCCATGCTGCGCAAACAGCGGGTCGGCGGCGATGCGATGGTCGCGCAACGCCCGCGCTGTGCCCGCCTCATCCTCACCCATCAGCCGCGAATAACCCGCCACGTCGGCGGCGAGGATCGCTGCAAGTCGGCGGGTGGCGGGCATGATCAACTCAGCGCTTGGTTTCTTGCGCGGAGACTAACCCATACTCGCCGTCGCTCCCCTACCCTTCTTCAGGTCAACGCGCCGGTGCCCCCTCCACGACGGTTTGGATGACCTCAAAGCCCTCAAATTCGGGGTGCCCGAGATAGAGCGGCTTGTTAGAGCCGGCGTCGCGATGCGCGCGGCGGAAGGCTTCCGAGCGGGTCCACGCCTCGAAGTCGGCTCTGCTACGCCAGATCGAGTGCGACGAGTAGAGGGTGTGATCCTCCCGGTCCGGACCGCGCAATAGATGAAAGGTTATGAAGCCAGGGACATTGCGCAGATGAGTGTCGCGCGTCGTCCACACCTGCTCGAACTCCGCCTGCGATCCTGGAACGACCTTGAAACGGTTCATCGCGATAAACATCGGCACACCTTAGGGTTACCATCCGCGCGTGCTGTTATATCGCTGCTGCCGCTTCCCGTCCTCTCCTGCCTGCTCTACGATCGCGGCGAACGGGCACTACCGGAGCGGTAGCGACATGAGCGACAGCACCGACAACATCATCGTCGATACCGCGACCCGCATCTTCCAGGATTTGTGCGAGCCCTCGACAATCAACGACGCCGAGAAGGGTATTTGGCCAAAGGCGTTGTGGAACGCTCTCGAAGAGTCGGGGCTGCCACTCGCCTGGGTTCCCGACGATCTTGGCGGCGCTGGCGCTACGATGCTCGACGGCTTTGCCGTATTGCGGGTCGCCGGCCGCTTCGCCGTACCGGTGCCGCTCGCCGAGACGCTGATGGCCGGTTGGCTCCTTGCCCGCGCCGGAATTGCAGTACCAAACGGGCCGATGACGGTGGCGCCGGTTCACGCCGACGGCCAAATCACGCTCCGGGACGATGGGAGACTCGCGGGCCGCGCGCGCCATGTGCCGTTCGCCCGCAATGCCGGCCACATCGCCATCCTCGCCCGGCGCGGCAGCACGCCGATGATCGCGCTGGCCGTGACGGCGGGTCTCCCGATCAGTCAATCGACCAGCCTCGCCGGCGAGCCGAGCGACGACGTCTCGTTCGACGGCGCGGCCCCTACGGCGGTGCAGCCAGTCTCGCTCGATCAGGACCTGTTGGTCGGCTTTGGCGCCGCGGTGCGGTTGCAGCAGATGGCGGGTGCCCTTGAAAAGATCCTTGAACAGTCGGTCCAGCACGCGCTCGACCGGACGCAGTTCGGCCGCCCAATCGCCAAGTTCCAGGCGGTTCAGCACAACCTTGCGACATTGGCGGGCGAAGTCGCGGCCGCAAGCGCGGCGGCCGCCGCCGCGGCCGAGGCCTGTTCACAGTCGGAGGTCGGCCTCACCGAGGTGGCGATCGCCAAGGTACGCGGTGGCGAGGCGGCCGGCACCGGCGCTGCCATTGCCCACCAAGTGCATGGTGCGATGGGCTTCACCTACGAGCATTCGCTGCATCATGCGACGCGGCGGCTGTGGGCATGGCGCGAAGAGTTCGGCAACGAGGCACTGTGGGCCCAGCGCCTCGGGCGGATGGTCGCCGCACATGGCGCCGACCAGCTCTGGTCCTTTATTACCCAAGGCTCGTAAAGACACCGGTACCGCGAGGCAATAATGAATTTGAGCTTCCGTTTCGACCCGATCGAATTGCCGCCCGAGGCCAAAGAATTGCGCCAGGAGGTCCGGGCGTTTCTGCGCCAGGAGGCAGAGGCCGGGACCTTTGTCCCGGGCGACGGCAAGGGGTCGTTCTCGCGCGAGTTCAGCCGCGGAGTCGGGGCTAAGGGCTGGATCGGCATGACCTGGCCGAAGAAGTACGGCGGCCACGAGCGCTCGCATCTCGAGCGCTATGTGGTGACGGAGGAGATGCTGGCGGCGCGTGCACCGACCCGCGCACACTCGACCGCCGATCGGCAGAGCGGCCCGGTCATCCTGCGCTACGGCCAGGAGGAGATCCGGCAGAAAATCCTGCCGCAGATCGCTCGCGGCGAGCTGTGCTTCTGCATCGGCCTCAGCGAGCCCAACTCGGGCTCGGACGTCTTCGCGGCCTCGACCCGCGCGACCAAGACCGACGGCGGTTGGCTGGTCAATGGTCGCAAGATCTGGACCAGCGGCGCGCATCACGCCGATTACATGATTGCGTTGCTGCGCACCTCGTCCGCGACCAAGGAGAACCGCCGGCACGGGCTGACCCAGTTCCTGGTCGAAATGAAGACCCCAGGCATCGCCACTCGGCCGATCATCAATCTGACCGGCGGTCATGATTTCAACGAGGTGGTGTTCGACGACGCGTTCCTGCCCGACTCGCACCTGATCGGCGAGGTCGACATGGCGTGGAAACAGGCGACCGACGAGCTCGCCTATGAGCGCAGCGGCCCCGATCGCTGGATCGAGACCTTTCCGGCTCTGGTCGAGCTGGTCCGCCGGGCGGGCGAAGAGCCAAGCGAGCGTTTGGCCGAGGGCATCGGGCGGGAAGTGGCCCATCTCGCCACATTGCGGCGCATGTCGCTGTCGGTCGCCGGCATGTTGCAGGCCGGCAAGACGCCGTCGGTCGAAGCCGCGGTGGTCAAGGATCTCGGGACCAATTTCGAGCAGGCTCTGCCGGACAAGGTGCGGCTGCTGGCCCCGCAGACCGGCGATTCGCAGCCCGACAGCAATGACGACCGGTTTGAGGAGGCACTGCGCTACGCCACCCTGATCGCGCCTAAATTGACGATCCAGGGCGGCACCCGCGAAGTACTGCGCGGCATCATCGCCCGTGGCCTCGGCTTGCGCTGAGCGGATGCCCGACCTTCAGCCCTTGTTTTCGCCCGACAGCGTCGCGATCATCGGCGCCTCGGCGGATACCCACACACTGCGCGGCCGAACGACCCGATACCTGATCGCCCACGGCTATCCCGGGCGCATCTATCCGGTCACCCGCAGCCTGCCGGAAGTGTTCGGGCTCAGAAGCTACGCGACTGTCGCAGAATTGCCGGAAGCACCCGACCTCGCCGTCGTCGTCGTGCCGGCGGCTTATGTCGCGCCGACACTGGAGGAATGCGGGCGCAAGGGCGTACGCGCTGCCGTGGTGATCAGCTCCGGCTTCGCCGAGGAGCGCGGCGAGGCGGCGCGGGAGCGCGACAAGGCCCTCCGGGAGGTCATCGAACGCTTCGGCATCGTCGTCTGCGGGCCCAATTCGGAAGGCCTCGTCAACCCGCTGAAGCCGCTCGTCGCAACTTTCAGCCCGGTGTTCCACGACCCGGCGCAAAGATTGTTTCCCGAAAGCCGCAAGAGCCGGGCGATCGCGGTCAGTTGCCAGAGCGGTGCGTTGACCTTTGCGTTCTTGAGCCGAGGACGGCCGCGGCAATTGCGTTTTACATACCAAGCTAGCGCCGGCAACCAGACCTGTCTCGAAGCGCATGATTACATCGACTGGCTGCTTGATACCGGCGGCGCGGACATCTTCATCGCCTATCTTGAAGGTATTCGCGACACGACCCGGTTCCGCGCCGTCGCCGATAAGGCCGCAGCGGTGGGCAAGCCGATGATCATCGCCAAGGTCGGCCGCTCCGAGGCCGGGCGGCGCGCCGCCGTCTCACACACTGGCGCGTTAGCCCATTCCGGCGCAGCCGACGATGCGATCTTCCGCCATCACGGCATCATTCGCGGCGAGGACCTCGACCACATGCTCGACATGGCCGCGGCCTTCGCCTTTTGCAAACTGCCACGCGGCAACCGCGTCGCGGTCATCACCGGCTCCGGCGGCAGCGCGGTGTGGATGTCCGACCTGCTGGCGGCGCATGGATTGGAACTGCCGGTGCTTGAGGAGGATTTGCAACAGCGGCTGATGACCTTGTTGCCCTCCTACGCTTCAGCGCAAAACCCGGTCGACGGTACCGCGCAGGCAATCCATGAGGTCGGTTACGCCAAGCTTGTCGAGATCGTGCGCGAGTCACAGCGGATCGATACCATTCTGTTGATCGGTTCGCTCGCCAACGAAGCAACCGCGACGCAGCGCGCCGAGGAATTGGCGGCGGTCACGGGCGATACCTTGCAGCCGATTGTTCTGTCGACCTACACGATCGCGACGCCGGGCGCGATGGCGGCGTTCGCCGAGGCCGGCATCCCCTGCTACACCTCGATGTCGAGCTGTGCGCGGGCAATCCGCGCGCTGGTCGATTACGCCCAGTTCCAAGCTCGGCGCGGTCGACTGCAGCGGGTGGAGGGAACTCCGCTGGGGTTGCGCGAGGAAGTCGGCAGCGCGCTCGCTGCGGCCGGTCCGGTCCTGACCGAGGCCGACGCCAAGGCGTTGCTCGCACGCTACGGCGTACCGCGCCCGCCCGAGGCGATGGTGACGTGCGCTGACGACGCCGTAGCGGCTGCTGCTCGCATCGGGCGGCCGGTCGCGCTCAAGGTTCAGTCACCCGGCATCACTCATAAGACCGAGGCCGGCGCCGTGGCCCTCCGCGTCGCGGGCGAAGTCGCGGTGCGCGACGCCTACCAGCGGGTGCTGATCGGTGCCGGGTCGGCCTACCCCGAAGCGGTGATCCAGGGCGTCTTGGTCCAGGCGATGGCGCCGCCGGGCCAAGAGCTGATCCTCGGCGTGACGCGCGATCCCGATTTCGGCCCGATGCTGATGGTGGGGCTTGGTGGGATCCATGTCGAAGTATTACGCGATGTCGTCTTTTCGCCGGTGCCGATCGGTCGTGAGGAGGCGTTGTCGCTGCTCGGCGAGCTCAGGGGTGTAGCACTCCTTGGCGGAGCGCGTGGTGCACCCTCCGCTGACGGAGAAGCTTTGGCCGAGCTAATCGCGACCTTGTCGCGCTTTGCTGCCGACCATGGCGAGCTAATCGAGGAAATCGACCTCAATCCGGTCATCGTCCACCCGGAAGGACGGGGCCTTACGGTGGTCGATGCACTGATAGTCAAGCGGAAGCACTGAGGAGATCGGAAAATGAGCGACATCGGTCTCAGCCAGGACGGCTTCGTCGCGACCGTCGAGATGCGCAGACCGCCGCACAATTTCTTCGACAGCGAGTTGATCGCCGAGATCGGCGAGGCGTTCGAACAGCTCGACGCCGACCCACAATGCCGGGCGATCGTGCTCGCCGCCGAGGGCCGGTCGTTCTGCGCCGGTGCGGATTTCTCGAAGCGCATGGAGACAGGAACGGTTGCCGAAGGGTCGCGCAGCGGCGCCGGCCGCCACCTCTACAAGGAAGCAATCCGGCTGTTCCGTACCAAGAAGCCGATCGTGGCTGCGGTACAGGGCGCCGCGGTAGGGGGCGGGCTCGGTCTTGCGCTGGTCGCCGATTTC
>Ga0182036_10001818_pt1 | contig 10163 bp, 9 predicted proteins | sample sta12Cox44000080_FD_125966 | JGI IMG/M metagenome (GOLD analysis project Ga0182036, IMG submission 125966) | Lab enrichment of tropical soil microbial communities from Luquillo Experimental Forest, Puerto Rico - statoxic.12C.oxic.44.000.080 | ecosystem: Environmental > Terrestrial > Soil >...
ATGATGATCGGTGGAGGGTTGGCGGGCTGCGGTCCCTCGGAGCCGTCGCCGCCGTAAATCAACATCATTTCGCGGCACCGGCGCATCGGACGCCCTCTAGTGCACCGTCTCACATATAGTGGTGACGTCGCCTCAGGTCAGTTGACTGTTTTTCAAGGCGCGAGCGACGAGCATATCTAGATTGATACGTAAGGAGCGAGCAACGCGGAAAAACAACCAACCGGCCGCGGCCCAGAGGGTTGCGTTGAAAATGGGCCGGCGACTGTCCGGCGGCTGCCGGATCGGTTACGTATCGATCTAGATATGCGCCCTCCTCGCGCCTTGTCGGCGGCCCATTTTGAACGCAACGACACCACCATTATATGTGAGACGGTGCACCAGGGAATTGACCGGCAACGATCATCCGCTGGCGGCAGGTGCGCCCTCAACCCGTCGTTCAAGGAACGGGGATGAGTAGAGCTTTGTTAGTAACGGTGGTGAGTCCGTCGAGCGTATCCATTAATGTCGAATCGAGCGGTGGTTCCCGGCGAAGGCGCCAAAGTATCTCCGCATTGCTCCACGCGGTTTCGCGGGCGCCGCTCACTCCCCACGCAGCGATCAAATCCTCCAGGTGAGAAGCGGGCGGAAGCGCTTGGCCCAGGAGGCGGACATGCAACGCGTGTTTTGCGGATTCAATTAAAGAGTCAAAGGTACTATCGAGCGAAGTATAGTCTGCGAACTGGGGCGCGCTTCGCTCGGGGACTGTAGCCGTGGCCTGGCAGGTTGCAACGATAGCGGCGGGCAGGTCGTGGTTAATGTGGGCATTGATGCCAGCCAGAGCGAATTGAATGCGAGCGATTGAGGTTTGGTCCCGGCAGTCGAAGAACGTTTGCCAACAGTCTGGAGTTGAACTACTCGAGAGTGCCCCTTCCAAGGCGCCAAAGTACAAGCGAGCAAATTGCACGTCGAGCTCGGCCAGCCAAGCTGGGGCGTTGAAACCACCGGACGCGACGCGGTTTTCTACCGCTTGGCTGACCTGGAGGTACAGCCAGTTAAACCACTTCAGGCCATCGCCATCGCTGCAGTTGGCCTCAATCGTCTGCAGAGTTTGCAAGACGTCAGCGATGGATTGCGGGGAGGTCCTAACAGCGGCGGCAAGAACCGGGTCATAGGGGAACATAGGCTGAAAGAGAGGGAATTTCACCACAGAGACACAGAGGACACGAAGCTAAGAGGAGGCAGGGAGATTGGGGTCTGGGGTTAGACAATTCAGGGGCGAAGCGAGGGTTTTCTTACGTTTCCAAAGCAGGGAGGGATGGCCTCCGTGCCGTCCGATTATTAATTAAAGCGTTTCGGAAAAGGCGAAAAAAGAGATTCGGCTTTCACTCGGCAAAGACCGCGGTTGTAGGAACCAGCTTGTCGTAAGTTACGGCAATAGTTTCGCCGACGCCCAGTTTGAATACTCCGGCTGTTAGTCCGCTATTGATTCCGTTGATCGCAATTTGCGACACGTCACCGCCGGTAACAACGATGGTCTTGGCACTGTGCCGGACCGTGTAGGAGGTTCCGCTCTGGGGACTGGCATCCCCGGCGGCAACGTTGTTTGTCAAATCGCCACCATGTTTAGGCCATGGATTAGTGATATTGCCAACCGGGTTGTAGCCCGAATTATTTATCACCGTCGAACCGCTTCGGCTGAGCGACAGCGGATTAAGGCCTGTGCCGCTCAGAGAGTTCTGCAATATCTGCCAGTTGTCAGAACTGCCTGCCATGGCAATCGCGGGATTCTGGCTGGTTTCGGTGATAGTGTTCCCAGTGATGAGAATCCGAGTGGCATCGGTCAACTGAATGGCTGCCGCGGGTACGACTGAATTCGTGTTCTGGATCACGTTTCCGCTAATCACGATATCGTTGTTTAATCCACCATTGCCAATGGCAGATCCCTCGCAATTTTTAATAACGTTTCCGGTAATTGTATGATTGGAGGTTCCTGGCGAGTCAGGGGTTTCCGGCCCGGCAAGGTAGATGCCGATCCCATTTTTGCCCCCAACTGCGTTTACATTTGCGATCATGTTGCCAACGACCGACGCTCCGCTTGAGACCGGGCCAAAGAGCATGATGCCTCGACCGACAGGCTGCAGGACCGAACATCCAATAATGGAGCAGTTTCGGCCGCGCATCTGGAAACCATAAGCCTCGGAGCTGGCGGGCATCCCGCCAATGGCAACACAGCCGACAAAGGTTATGTTTTCGACTGGTTGATGAGTGTCGAAATGCGCAGTATCAGTGAGCATTGACGTGCAGTTAGCCACGACAATATTGCGTTGGACGCCGTTCTCGAACTGGCCGCTGCTGGCGCCTGTGGTCACGGCATGCCGGGTGTGAGAAAACCGGCAACCGGTGATACTGACATTCTGCGATGCCCCACCGACCACGATCCCGTAGTGCACGTTATGGGCCGGTGTTACGTCGTTGATATGGTGAACATAACAATCGGAAATCTTAGCGTTGCGCACCGACTGTGGGTGAATACCGGTATTATAGGCATCATGGATTTCGATCCGTTGGATCTGAAGGTTTTCGACAAACCGAAAATGAGTAAAACCTCGCTTCAGCGTTGAGGAAGTGGCTTTGGTTGTGATCGAGAAATCCGATAAGGTGATATTCTGCAGCATCGTGATTCGGACGAGCTGGGCAGAATCTGCCAGGGTGTAAGTATCGAAGATCTGGTCATCGAAGGCGATGACACCGGATGTCGAATTGACAGTTGTAATCTGTTTGACTTCCCCAGCATGTTTTGCAGAGGCCTCGGTATCGATTTCCTTATCCGAGAACAGAAGCACGTAATCGCCGACTGCAAAAGACGTCGCATCGGCGGGCGAAACTTTCAAAGAGCTATCTCCGCGCGCCGTATCGGCCACGAGCGGCCGCGCTGTACCGACCGCAGAGTTATGCACCTCCAGGGCAGGGGTATCTCCCGTCATCGTGCTGTCCGCCGTGAAGATCGTGATGCCCATTCCTTCGCCCTGGACCTGAACGTTACTCTGGCTGATCTGGATCGTGCTGGTGAGCGGGTAGACGCCCGCCTTCACGAAGATTTTTCCACCAGTCGCCGGCAACGCGTTGATGGCAGGCTGTAAGCTGGTGAAATCCCCGTGCCCCTTGATATCCACCACAAACGTACACTCATAGCGGTCCAGCGGAACCGGAGTTGCCAATTTGGTGACAGAACCTGGGGATGGTGACGGGTTGGGCATATATTTATCCTCTATTAAATGGTTAGCTTTTGTTAGGTGCTTCGCGGGAAACAAGTTCCGTTCTCTCGCAATGTTGTTTCCTGATTTTGATCCGATCTTCAACCCCTGTACAACGGGAGAAGGGATCTCGAAGTTTCAGGAATTTTCGCGAAATTTTTTTGCTTTCAGGGAACCTTGTTCTCGTTGTCCTGCCGATTTGCGGTGCCAATTTTGAAAATCGTCTCGAACTCGAACTCGTTATGCCTCTACTTCCAAAGCGCGTGAAATGGTAGGGCGAGCCTCCGGCGAGCCGCTTCCAAGGCGGATGAAATGGTAGGAGGCCGAAGTCTTTGGCGAGACTTCGAGTGGCTCAGTCGAGCCGCTCCTGCTGAGCCGTCGCTGGGTGCAAACGCGGCTCGCCGGAGGCTCGCCCTACCATTTCACGCGCTTTGGAAGGGGCTCGCCGGAGGCTCGCCCTACCAATTGATGCGTCCTCCTCAGCTTCCGCCAGACGAAATTCGACGGGGTCAGGTCTCAATATTCAACACTCGCTGTAAACTAGTTGTTTAGATGAAAAGCTCGATGCTTCACCACGGTGCTGTTTTGGCCATGGCGTGCCGTTCCCGAGCCCGCGACCCGGCGGCTGCAGCCGTTTCAGGGTGGCCTTTGCAAATAGTTAGAATCGCCCCTTCTCTTCAACGTTGAACATATACTTCTTCCAATTATCCCAGATGAATCTGAACTCGGGTTTTATTGTGCCGGTTGTCGGGTCCGACCAATGCTCTTTCAGCACCTGCTGAATCTCACTCTGATGGATCCTCGAGAAATCCAGTAGCGCCTGGGCGATCGGATAGTAAGACCAGTGCCAGCGCTCGGTCAGATATCCCTTGGCGTAACCCCCTTTCGTGTCAAAGGGTTGAATAAAGCCGTAGGTTGAAGCATTTTTGGCGAGCCAGCGATAGGCATCTGCAAAGCGTCCTGTCCCGGTCCAGGCTGCCGGTTCCAGGTCTTTGTCGGTTTGACCGATATCGAAATCGGTTCCAGCGTGATGACGCGAGATCCCCGGCGCAGCTGAAGTCATGAGAATCTCTTTAGCTTTTTCCTCAGAATCGAGCTGAGTGTCCCAGCAACTCTTGTGATCCTTGTTCTTTGGATCCCACTCCACTTCAGCGCCGATGAGTTTGCCACACTTGATCCTCGCGCTGTCTGAGATGTGACCGAACTTCGTCTCGAACGTAAAGCCGAATTTCTTCATCCAAATGTTTTCTTTTTGTTCTCCGTATGGGCGTACGTCCGATTTGACGATATCGCCTGCGGGCAGGGGTAATTTGAGTCCCTTCAGAGAGCTGCGCATTGCCTTGATCATACAGGCTCGCTGCGCCACAATCTCTGCCCGGGCTGCGCCGGAGAGCATTTCCGGGCCCCCTAGTATCCAGTTGATCGTTTCAACGATCGGCATCCGGGCAATCCTGGCCATCCAGACATCCTTGTGGCTGTCGAGGTCACCTTGACTGGAAAAAATAATCTTGCAGCCAGCCGGGGGCCTTTTGGGATCTACCACCTCTCGTTCGAGAACCGGAGCATCCTCCTTCGGTTGAGCAGGAGTTGCAGGAGTTGCCGGCGAACCTGCTCCTGGAGCCGTCTTTCCTTCAGGTGCTGGGGTGGAAGGTGTCACAGCAGAGGAAGGGCAAGGACCCTCAGGTACCTGGAAAAGATCAAGCGCCTCAGTGGCCATGCCATACTGGTCGATATACGCCTGGGTATGGATCTTCCATTTTTCAGTTTTCGCGCCGGTGGTCACAGCCTTCTCTGCCGTTTCATCCGGCGTTTTGCCGCCTCGTCCTTCTTTCTCCACATTTACAAATCGCTCGCTCTTAAGTGCTACCGAGAGGGACCCGTCCTGCCCTTTGGCCGGGACAGGATCGGCCTGCAGGATAACATTGCGGGTCTTTCTCAATTCATCGAAGTCGCTTGCTCCGGTAACCAGGAAAAAATCGTGGACATTCTGGCTAGGTTTCATTGAAGGATTTTCCACGCCTTTGGGCAGAGATCCCTCCGGCTTATTCTTCTCCGCCACGCCCTTGAACTTCTCGGGTGTGAAATCACCTCCGCCGTTATTGTGAAGAGCGAGGACCGGCTGAGGCCCTTCGAGCATAGGAGATCCTTTGCCTCCGCGGCATCTGCCGATCGCGGCGCCCCATTCTTTCTCTGCAAAGGTCTTAAGCTCTAATGCAGCCGCAGCCTTGACATCCTGTGCAGCCTTTTTTGCAGCGTCTTTCGCAGCTCTGATCTCTTCTGGTTTGGCTGCTGCGGATACTGTGACCGGGATTGGCTTATCGGTACGTGTACCAGGGTCAGAGGAAAGATGGCATCCTTCGTCGTTTAATGCGTTGTCGCTCCTTCCTTTATCGGAGAAGACGCGATTTGGGTCAGCTTTGCAAATATGGGTTTCTCCTTTGACCGTAACTTCCAGTTGGACATAGCGCTCGATTGTGTCGAGGTGAACCAGATTGACGCAACGGCGGCTGCGGATCTCGTTTGCAACGGCAAGGGCGGTTTTCTCTTCGCCATGCATGTGCACGAGGCACGCTTTTGCCTTCGTTGGGTCAGGCTGGAAGTTTTCGACTGGGCGGTTTTGCATCTTGTATTGCAAAGCCCAAGCAGGGACGCTGGCGCTCAGAGTGACCGGGCTGCCCAGCATAGCCTGTTTTGCCGCAGCATCGGCTTCACGCTCGAGCGCATCGTCGGGCAGGCCCGTGCTCCGGGGCTGCAATGAAGCTGACGTGCGACTCTGCTGAACAACATGAGCCAGCTCGTGAGCTATCAGCAAATTGCCCATTGTTGTTCCCGGCGAATACTGTCTCGGCGCAAATACCATGTCGCGGCCCACAGTGTAGGCTCGCGCGTTTACCGCGCTCGCCGACTCTGCAGCCTTGGTGTCTGTATGTACTCTTACCTTGCTGAAATCATGGCCAAAGCGTGGCTCCATAAAGGCACGCGTAGCGACATCGAGCGGTTGGCCCGAGGCATTGAGAACGTTATGCACGATAGGAGGAAGCGCCAAATCGCGCCGAAAGCCCGGCTCTGAGTTCCGGGTCTTGCGCTGGAGCCGCTTCTTGCGGCATTGTTCGCACTCGCCGGCGGGTCCGGGCGTACCTCCGCAAGCGCATTTGCGCTGGAGGAAGGCTTCACGCGCAGGCAAGGGTGCCATTGACACTGTTGGTCGCCGTGATATTCGGACGCTTGTTTCCATCGTCTCTACGCCTCGAAGAGCCGCGACTCAGCTTTTCTGCTATCCTTCGGTTACTTTTCATCCGGCAATTTTTTCGGCTCCGGATTCTTCGGCGCCGGCGCCTTTATTGGAGGTGTTTCCGTCTTCTTTTCTGTTTTCGGCGCCTCCGGCGGGGCGAGATAGGCGGCGAGTGTTGCCAGCCCTTTCACATACGCGCCAGCCATGCCTTCTTCTTTTCCGGATCCCGTGTGATAGACGCCAAGCGGGTTTTCATCCCCGTCTTTGGCAAGGTGATAGTCGAAACCGCTTCGACTCCGAACGATGAAGATTCCGACGTGGTCCCAGCTGACGGTAAAATTGTCGCCCTTGGCCGAGGTTCCTTCTCACCTTTTTTCAACCGAATATCGCCTCGCATGAAGACAATGTCGCCCATTCGCGGATCGCCCTGTTTCCAACTGGTGCCCTGAGCGCGCTCGATCGTACCGTCTTCCTTGACCACTGCGAGCCCTCGAATGGTAAAAGCCTTCTTCAGCAGCTCGTCCCAGAGCTTTGGGGTTAACATTCGATCCACGTCTGGCGACTTGCTTGCCGGAAAATCTCCCAGGCTGCTCCGAACGAAGACGGAGCAGTTGTACGGGCCTAAACCCATCGCTTTGACGGTGGACTTGGGCAGGCACGCTGTGACATCAATATCTTTCCGGTTTCCGATCTTTCGGTCCTCAATTGCCGGGCATAGAACCTTGTCGAGATCCGCGTCGGTTCGGAGGTCTTTCTTAAGCCCCTATACAACGGGAAAAGCGCCTCGAAGCTTCAGCAATTTCGCGAAAATGCTTTGAAGCGACTCGCGGCAAAAACTCACGCGATTTCCAAAGCGATTTTGTTCGATTCGATTCGGCCCAAGAAAACCCTCTCTTCCCAGTTCATCGGTTTATCCAGCACGTCGCCGCCTTTGCCGATGACTTGCTCGCGGACGATGTAGTCGAGGGACAGACGATATTCACCCGGATGCTTCATATCTGGAAAAACCGGCAATCGCAAATTCAATTCCGCCGATTCGCCGGGCTCGACGGTAAATTCTGTCGTGTTATCATAGACAGGCGTTGCCGTGGTGCCACAGCGTCGCGCCAAGGCCAAACTGCGTCCCTCGGCGTCGAAAACAGTGAATTGGTAGACCGGATTGACCCAACCATCGAAAGAGTCCTCCTGAGGCCTGAGAAAAATAGTCGGCTGATCGGATTTGTCTGTGAAAGTAGCTCGGACAAAAACAGGTTCGCCGCTAGCAAATAAAGACTTTCCAGATTCCAATCTGAGCTCAATCAAATTAGGCGCCAGCGAATACTCAATATCAACGATCTGAAAAGTGATTTGGTCGCTACGGTAAAGCACCCCCAGGCTGTCCAGAAGCTCAAGCCAGAATGTGTATTTACCCAACCCCCGCAGGTGAAGGTGGTGAGAGATCGGCAAGTAGCGCCATTCTGCTTTTCCAGCTTCGAGTCGAATCGGCGGCCTGAACTCTCTGAAGGAAGCCGGACGCCGGTAGGGTAGCAGCTTGTCCTGACCATCAGGCCCGATTAAATGTGCTGCGTTCGGTTCGGCAAATGCCAATCGTTCCCAGTCAAATGCAAACCCCCTTGAAATTTCGATTGGGAATGCCCCCTGATTCCGAAGTTCCAGTTTAGGGCAAATCGACTCTCCCACAGAGTATAACTCCCGCTCAGAGTGCAAGATGACTTTTACTGCTTCAGAATTGGAGCGGGTTGATTGAACTGCCACACCCTGTGGCTTACATTAACTCCGGTTGTCTTTCAAGGTTAGTCAAGTGGCTTGGCTTGCTACTTGACGAACGAGCTGCTTTGCATCTTTTTGATTTGATCTGCCGTCATTAATTCCTTTCCACTGGCTACGGCAGTCTGTGCCATAAAATTATCGGCATCGGACGGGTGGCTTCCATCGTCGAGCAGGACATGTCCCAATTCGTGCGGCCAAGTGCGAGTCGTGGTGGAGGCGTACACAAAACTTTCAGGTTGACCCGTCGAGGGCCAAAACGCCTCGCCAAGGCTGCCATGGCTCATCGCCTTCACGTAGTACATCGTGATCGTGTTCTTGGTCCGATTCACCTTGAGCAACGCCTGTTCTTCGGCCGTAGGTGAGGAAGGGTTGGAATACTCGTCCAGCGTCAAATCATCGCCGATAACCCCTTTTGTTTTAGTCTCGTCCAGGGTTTCCGAGTTCCCTTTCTTCACCTCTACGTTCGCTTGCTTAAAGACAGCATTAGCCTTAGTCAGGTGCGTGGCTAGATCGGTACTCCCCCCATGCAGGAAAGTGGTATTGACGGTCACAGTCTTTTTGGCCGGGGTTGCCGGCGGAGGCTGCCGCGCAATTTGTGCCAACCCGACGCGGGTTGGAGAAAAAAATCTACCATCAGCGACGGCATCAGCCCCTGCCGCAGCCTCTTTCTCCAAGTTATCATCTGGCTTGGTAATTCCCAAACACTGGGGGATGATCCCACCGCCAGAGCTTTGTTGAATGGTATGGACCAATTCATGGGCCAGGAGTCTCCGCCCGGCGCGCGTGTCCGGCGCGTACTGTCCCGTACCAAAGACGATATCGTTTCTCACCGTGTAAGCCAACGCATTGAGCGCCTGTGCAGATTCTGCGGCTCGCGCATCTGTGTGCACCCGCACATTGCGGAAGTCATGGCCGAAGCGCGATTCCATCAAAACACGCGCCGTCGCACCCAAAGGTCGACCCTCAGAACTTAGGACATCTCGCACAAGCGATGGTACGTTCGACCTTTTGGAAAGCGTATCGGGACGATGCTGCGGGATTGCGCGCGTATTACTATGAGTACCCACTCCGGTTGAGCCTGGCTGTTGGCGACAGCAACGCGCAGAGTCCAAAAGTCCGCTACGAACCGGTCTGACCAACGGCTTAGGCGCAGGGTTGTTCTTACTTTGCGTTCTTGTGGTCATCTGCTGAAGCCGCTCTACCCGACTAAGGCAAAGCTAGCGCTAATTTTTATCTAATTATAATCTTTTGCTACCCATTTTTTCTCATGATTAAACCTAAACCCCGAAGTAACATCCGCGGGCATGCAAGTCAGGGCGATAAGCCGGGATAATTCCGATGACAACCATTTTGGCTAGAATCCTTGAAAAGCAAAATCGATTGCAAATGAGTCAAGTTTTTCCGTTGCCGTGCATCGACGATCAGATCGGACTTGCTTTTCAAGGATTCTATAAGCGAGGCCGCTTCACCCCCCCGATGCTGCTGTCAACCGACCACGTTACCCCTACACCTCGCCGGTCTGAGGCGCGGCGTCGCTAGTTGTAGGTCCGTAACTGTCGCATTTGTCTTCATGGGTTGGGCCACCGCGACGCCAGGGGCTCTCGTGTCCTGTCCCCGAAATAAGCATGCCTTTCGCCGCAGGTCAGTTGGCTGTTTTTCAAGGCGCGAGCGACGACCATATCTGAAGCGATACGTGAGGAGCGAGCAACGCGGAAAAACAGCCAACCGGCCGCGGCCCGGAGGGTTGCGATGAAAATGGGCCGGCGGCTGCGTTGCTCGTCGGTTGCGTATCAATTTAGATATGCGCCCTCCTCGCGTCTTGCCGGCGGCCTATTTTGATCGTAACGAAAGATATGCCTATTTCGGGGACAGGACACTAAAAACACCGTTGGTAAAGTTGCTTTTTTCCCGCGGGGATATGCCTTCGC
>Ga0182036_10001822_pt1 | contig 10152 bp, 7 predicted proteins | sample sta12Cox44000080_FD_125966 | JGI IMG/M metagenome (GOLD analysis project Ga0182036, IMG submission 125966) | Lab enrichment of tropical soil microbial communities from Luquillo Experimental Forest, Puerto Rico - statoxic.12C.oxic.44.000.080 | ecosystem: Environmental > Terrestrial > Soil >...
GAGGGCCTGGCGGTCGACTTCGTTGTCGAGTCCGATCGTGCCGAACTGAGTGAGATCGTCCAGCGGGTGCGGGACGGACGACTGCGGACAAATATCGGCACCGTCTCGACCCTCGACGATGCCGTCGCCGCCTTCAACTCGACGGAGCGGATCAAGGGAAAGACGATCATCCGCGTTCGTCCGTGAGGACTCGGGGAAGGCGAGCGGTTCTGCCGTCCTCGTGGATCATCGTCGCCTTTGGATCGTGGCGATCGTCCTCACCGTGCCTATGTAGATGTCTAACGAGCTTCCCATCCCTACGACATGACCGGAGTCGCCCACTCCTCGAGCCTCAGGCGCCGAAACACCTGCGAACCGCCCACGCGGCTCTGAGCTCGATCCGCCACGAGTGCGGCTACGGAAAGCTTCAAACGACATGCTTGATCATGCGGTCAAGACGGCCAACTCCGAACGCTTACGACACCGCTCTCGTGAGCGAGCGAGAATGGCCCCGGATCGTAGGTGGGCGAGCGAAACCGTTGTTCAGCGACCGGGTTAACCCCGGTGACCCCCAGGGCTTACCTGGAACAGGGAACCGACCCGTCGATACCCCTGCTTCGCGTAATACGGATCGACATCGGAGTGCACGTAGGTTGGCACGCGGCTGAACTGTCCTGCAGCAGTCTCCAAGAGCAGGCGCCCCACTCGCTGGCCACGCCGCGGCTGCGCGACCAGGAGGTCGATTACGTGGAGCCCGAATCCTGGGTCCTCAATGCAGCGGGCATAGCCGCAGACTTCGGCGGCGTCGACGGCGACGAACACCTCGCACCGGTCCATCGCCTGTTTGTACGCGGTCCACCGACTCCAGTAGCCACGCCACTCGTTCCCCTCCGACCGGATCAAGTCATACAAGCCGGGCTCGTCAGCAGGGGTGTATCGGCGGATCTCCACCATGCGTTTCCTCTACGGCACGCCGGGGACCGGTCTCTCAGCAATCGCTCTGAATTGAACGAAACCTTCCCCGGACGTGTCGAATATTTTCCTGAGATACGGCCACTTAACCCCCTGAATCGTCGAGAAACGACCAGATAGTATTGGACGCCACCGCCGCCTCTACAGGCGCGGATCGACCGGTTCACTTTCCATTGCTAGCACGCCGAAGACGCACTCGTGCACTCGGCGCAGCGGCTCACGTCTGACGAATCGTTCGAGCCCTTCGATGCCGAGGGCGAACTCCCTTATTGCGAGACTGCGCTTCCCAGCGAGGTTCCGCTCCCTGAGACGGCTGAGATACTCGGGTCGCGTGTATTCCGGACCGTAGATGATCCTCAGGTACTCCGGACCACGCGACTTGATGGCCGGCTGGATCAGACCGCGCTTGCCCGCGTGCGCGAATACCAAAGGCTTCACCACCATGCCCTCGCCGCCATCCCCGGTCAGCTGCTCCCACCAGTGGATTACGACCCGAGTCTCAGCGTCGTCTGCTAACCGCGCCGTTTGGAAAGGTGTTGCCTTGAGCAACCCCGGGGCAGAGTCGCATAGACGATGGAGCGTCGACATGTGCCAGATGTGATCCTTGTCGACGTGAACGGTTCCCTCACTCGCGAGCAGGTGAAATGGCGCGACACGGATGTCTTCAATGCCGTTTACCGGCCAGCAGTACCGACGATAGGCTTCAACGTACTGCTGCGCAGCCCCCATGCGTTCCCTGAGGGAGTTCCCGAGTTCCTCGACGTCGAGACCTCGTGCGGCAACCTTAGCGACGAGCGCCTGAGCGGCGCTGAGGGCCGTCGTCGCGGCGGCGCCTGTGGGCGCGTACTGGGTCCGCAGCAGATCCTCCGCCTTCACTGACCATGGCATCACTTCGCAGTCGAGGCAGAACCAGTCCGAGTTGAATTCGGACCAGAAGCCCGCCTTTTCTAATGCTGCGCCAAGCTGGTCCAGCACCGCAGCCTGCAGGCTGCCGTCCGCGAAGAACTGCCGTCCAGTGCGGGTGTAGACGATGCCCCGCGTGCCGTCGTCGACGCCGAACCGCGACCGGGCCGCGCCTGGATCACGTGCGATGACGACAACAGCTCGCGAGCCCATGTGCTTCTCTTCGCACACGACCGCTTCCACGCCGACACGGCGGAAGTACTCGAGTGCCTCTTCGGGACGCTCGAGGAAGCCGTCCGCCTTGCTGGTCTCGCTGGGCGACATAGTTGGCGGCAAGTAGATCAGCCACTTCGGGTTTGCCGCGAAGCGGCTCATCACCTCGAGTGCCGCGACTGCGTTTTCCTCGCGGACAGTGATGCTGCGGTTCAGGCGCGTCTCGATGATCCGCTTGCCGACGACATCCTCGAGGTCCAGCAGATCGTCCTGTTCCTGTTGCGCCGTGAGGCCGTCGCTCTTCACTGCGCGAAGCGGTCGGACCGGCTCGTAATACGTACGCCTAGCCGAAACCGCGACGAGTTCTCGCTCCGGATACCTCAGCGCCGTGAGCCTGCCACCGAAAACGCAGCCCGTATCGATGCAGATCGTGTTGTTGAGCCACTCAGACTCGGGCACAGGCGTATGACCGTAGACGACCATTGCTTTGCCCCGGTACTCGGATGCCCAGTTGTAGCGCACTGGTAGCCCGTACTCGTCGGTCTCCCCGGTTGTCTCGCCGTACATGGCGAACTGCCGCACCATGCCCGACCCACGCCCGTGCATCTCCTCTCGGAGCCCAGCGTGAGCCACGACGAGGTGGCCGTCGTCGAATACGTAATGGCTTACGAGTCCATCGAGGAACTCGGCACTGAACCGCCGAAAATCTTGCGAGTGGCTGCGCATCTGGTCCATGGACTCGGCGAGCCCGTGAGTAAGTTTCACGTCGCGCCCGCGGAGTGCACGTGACAGCTTCACGTCATGGTTTCCGGCGACACAGAAGCCCCGCCCGCTCGCAACGACGTCCGAAACCAAGCGCACGACACCCGGAGAGTCCGGGCCACGATCGACGAGATCGCCAACAAAGACTAGCTTCCGACCTTGCGGATGCGAGACCGCGTGGCGGCCCTCCTGCACCTCGCACCGGTACCCGAGGGCGCTGATCAGATCGAGCGCCTCGTCTAGGCAACCATGGATGTCCCCGATGATGTCGAACGGGCCATGCTCGGACTTCTTGTTGTTCCACAGCGGCTCACGACGAATCGTGAGGCTGGACATTTCCTCGGGCGAGCGGAATACATGTACGTGACGGAAGCCCTCGCGCTCTAGCCCACGAAGCGACCGCCGCAGTTGCGACAGCTGAGTTCGAATCACGTGCTCGCCAAAGTTACGGTCGGGTCGCGATTCGTTCCGCTGACGGCAAAGTCCCTCCGGCATGTCCAGCACCAGCGCGACCGGCAGGCAGTGGTACTCGCGAGCGAGCGCCACCAGGGGCTTCCGCGCCTCTGGCTGCACGCTGGTCGCATCGATCACCGTCAGATGACCGGCCCGTAGACGCCGCGCCGCGATAAACTGAAGAACCTCGAATGCGTCTTTGGTCGCCGACTGATCGTTCTCGTCGTCGGACACCATCCCGCGACACGTATCCGACGAGATGATCTCGGTCGCCTTGAAGTGATGGCGTGCGAACGTCGACTTCCCGGATCCCGAAGGTCCGATGAGCACGACGAGCGCGAGCTCAGGAATCTTGATCTCCATGGCTCAGGCGACCTCAAAGACAGCCATCTGTGTTGGCGGACCGACTGACTCATCGACGGGACCGATCGCGTCGAAGCGAACGGAGTACCCGAATCGCGATGCAATGCCCTGGGCCCATCGCGAGAACTCCTCCCGAGTCCACTCGAACCGGTGATCCGGATGCCGGAACTGGCCGGCGGGAAGTGCCGTGAACCTGACATTGAACTCGGCATTGGGCGTAGTCACTACCACCGCTTTGGGCCGAGCACGCTCGAATACGACGCGCTCCATCGCGCTAAGGCGCGCCCCGTCGAGATGCTCGATGACCTCAATGAGCGTCGCCACGTCCAGCCCTTCGAGCCGGCGATCCCGGTACATGAGTGATCCGTGAACGAGCTCGACCCGACTCCGAACGGAGGGCCCGAGCTGCTCAAGGCGAAGACGGTCCGCAGCACGCTCGAGTGATCGGAGCGACACATCCATGCCAACGATTCTGGCGAGCTGCTTCACCTGCATGAGCTCACGAATCAGGCGCCCCTCGCCGCATCCGAGGTCGGCGACGCTCTGAGCGTCTAGGCGCGCAACTTCGTCGACGACCTTAGCCAGCCGCTGCACGTTGAGACTGATCCCCTTCTCGAGGGTCTCTTCGCGGCCCGCCAACGGAGTCGGCGCGTCCTCGGCAGCGTCTGCTGGCTCCCCAGCGGCGGCGGTAAGACGCTCGATGGCCTCCCTCGCTAGGCTCTTCCAATGCTTCAGATACCGATGCGCGATCTCCTCGCGCTCGGGATGCGTAGGCAGCCAGTCGCCACCCCGACGGAGTAGCTTCTCGACCTCGTCATCGCCGACCCAGTAGTGCTTCTCATCATCCAGCACCGGGATGAGCACGTTGATGTGCGCGAGAAGATCCTTAAGCCTCGTCGTTCCGCGCAGCCGGACCGCGTAATAGCGGCTCGGCCCCCATTCCGGAAAGCGCTCGTCGAGCGGGACAGGTCCAACCGAGACCTCGTAGCCCAGCGGCTCGAACAGCCGGCGGATCAGCGACTCTCCACCGCGGCTCGGGAGCACGGGGATGCTGACCTCGAGCGGGATCGCCGATTCTGCGAGTTCAGGACGGTCCTTCGAGCGGCCAGTGAGGGCAGTTCCGAATACCTCGGAGATCGCGACCGACAGGAAGGACGACGCGACATACGGGCGATCGTTGACGTACTGGGTGAACACGCCGCCGTCGCCAGCCGGCCCGGCCTTGCGGCGAACCATTCCGATCGGGTCGACCTCGAGCAACAGGCAGACCGTGCACCGCTCCGAAGTCGCCTCCGGGTAGAGGACAGTGGCTGAGCCGAACGACAATTCGAAGCGGTGAACCCGACCTGGGTTCTTAAACAGCAGATACCCTAGGTCCGTCGCAGGGTTCGCCGTCGATGTGATAGTAAGCAGCATCCGGACATGATCTCATAACGTCTAAAGATTGCAGGACTGTCCGGTGCTCTCGGCCAGTCCCGCGAAACCGGAATCTGCAGCTGTTCTGGGTACCCATAGCGGTTCAGTGAACGTCTAGATATGGACGCGAGCGGCGATATTGGACAGTGAGGGCAGCGACGCCCGAACGAACTTCTTGATCTCATGGTGGCCAGGGGCGGAATCGAACCACCGACATGCGGATTTTCAGTCCAGACTCAAAAACGAAACAAGTGGTTGATCAATTAAAGATTTATTTGTTAGAGCTGTGAAATATCTTGACGAGTTGCGTGCAGATACGTACCTGATTTGCATAGATCCACTCACATGATATTTCACACCCTTCGAGAGTCGCGCGAGCGCACTGGACATCACATCACCCGCTTGCTGCCAGCGCCAGGCCGCTGCTGTGTAAGGCAGCTCTCGACCCTGCGGAGACCGATGAACTGCTCCAAAGGAGACGGTCGAAACGCCGGGACCGGACCAGCACAACTCTGTTGGTTCCCGCGCCTTCGCTAACGGCCTCGCGGCCTCGCCGCAATCGATCACTTGCAGGAGGTCGGCAAACGCCCCTAGGCCACGCCGTAATCCATGTTGCGTAGGTCGGTCAGCAGGTCCGGCCCGATGGGGTTCCAGCCCAGCTGTTGGCGGGTCAGCGCGCTGGTGGCCGCAAGATCGATCGTGACAAGGTGCGCCATCCAGCCGAAGTACTCCGGCGCCTCTTCCGGTGTGATCGACTCGACCGGCGTTTTCAACCCCGCACCGATCACCTCGGCGATGTCGCGCAGGGCAACGCCTTCCTCACCTACGGCGTGGTAGCGCGCCCCGGCCTGCCCCTTCTCGAGCGCCAGCCGGTATAGCCTAACAGCGTCGGAGACGTGGACGGCGGGCAGGCGGTTCTTGCCCTCCCCGACATACGCCACCCGACCCTTTTGCCGCGCCAGCTGGATGTGCTGTGCGATCCGGCCCTGGCGGCGTGTGTCGTGCACCTGCGGTAGCCGCATCACCATGACGCGCCCGCCCTTGGCGATGAGCGCGTCGGCCGCCTCCTCGGAGGCCGCCCGAGGGAACTCGGCCGAGGTGACGTGATCGTCGGTCTCTGCCGCCGGGCGGCCGGTCCTGGACCGGGCGAGACCCGTGCCCGAGGTGATAACGAGGGGCCGGTCCGAGCCGGCCAGCACCTCGCCGAGCATCTGAATGACCTTGCGGTCCTCCTCGCTGTGCTGCTTCACGTTGGAGAAGTCATGGTTGAAGGCCGCGTGAACGAGGCCGTCGGCCACCTCTGCGGCCGTGCGTAGGCGTTCCAGGTCGTTCACGTCACCGCGAAAGACCTCCGCCCCCGCACGGATGAGCGCCTCGGCGCCCGCGCTCGAGCGGCTGAGCCCGATCACCTGATGTCCTGCTTTGATGAGTTCCGGCACGAGAAAAGAGCCGATAAAGCCAGTTGCTCCTGTCATGAATACGCGCATGATTGGTCTCTACCATACGCCAACGGCGAGCGCCACGACCGCAACGGAACTGTACCCGTCGTGTCACGCGAAATTCTGTCTGCTTTCGGCCCGGGAATGCTAGCCGTCGAATGGGCAATTTCGCACGAGCACGCCCGGGTCCGTGCAGTCGTGCCGAACCTATAGGACCGTACGCCCAGCGATTCCCGCCCGAGTGAGGATCTAAGCGGGGTGATACCCTGACTCAACAGTTCGAAAGGGATAGACTTGTGCACTACAGCCTTCGCAAGTTTCTGGCCATCGCTTAGTAGTAGCGCTGACGTTCGTCAAGATCTTTCCCTTTAGCAGCCAACTCTTCGGCGCGCTCGGCGCTTTGGCTTTTGGCGCCGCCGCGCGGGACGGACGCGTCCGACGCTGGTTCCGCCCCTTTCAGGGCTGGCCGCGTACGGTCGCCTGGGGAATAGCTGGCGGACTTGCCGTGTTTGCCACCGACGCTCTGCTCTTCAGCATCTACCCGGTGCTTGGTCTTATTCCGGTCAAACTTGACCGATTCGCCGCCGTCCACGGTAACCTGCAAGAGCTGCTCAAGTGGCTGGCCCTTATCTGGCTTGTTGTCGGCGTGACAGAAGAACTGATCAGCCGTGCCTTTCTGATCGACCAATGGCAAGATGTTTTGCCCGCCGCTAAGGCGTCCACGGGGTTGGCAGTCACATTGTCCGCGCTGACCTTCAGCGCCGTGCATTATTACCAAGGACTGACCGGCCTAATCTCAAATTTCGTCGCGGGTCTGTTGCTCGGTGCTCTGTATGTCCTTCGCAGCCGCACCCTGCCAAGCAACGTGATCGCGCACGCACTGGCCGACTCGCTCGGCCTGCTGGCAATCTATCTCAACTTGGTGGCCTGAGCCTTTGACCGTCGCGAACGCGCTCGACAGCGCTTGGGGAATGGGAGGATCAGACTCTTGTTTCGACAACTCAGCGCCCCGACTGACGGTCTGCTTTTGGGCAGCAATGTGAAGCCGTACGAGTGACAAGTTTTTGCCGACTGCGGAAGTGTCACGAACGGGCGCTATCGGACCCGTATCAGACATTGACGAGTGTCCGGTTTGTGGACCTCTCAAATGGATTGATTGGCACCCGCCGATCAAGCGGGGTGAGTTGCGACTGTAATTCCCGCTGCCTTCACGTTTCTTACCGTCGCCCGCCTACGCGCTGTTCAGGCTCTGGTAGAGCTGGCATTGTTGTTGCGCTGCGCCTTGTTCGCAACTCGAGTCCAGCGCGAGCGCAGCCCATGTATCGCACTGATTGCGGGCGGGACAGTGGCCTTGGCTGCTATCGAGAGGTCGTGCCGATTTTGTGTTACCCGGGTGGCCCCGCCGCGCAGATCAAGCCTCGGCAAGAACGCCCTCTAGCGTAGGTCCAGTCAGAAGCCACCGACAGACAGCCCCATGTAAGCTTCCCTAACATCAGGGGGCTGCCCGCCCCTCCCTGACACCCGTGTTGCAGGACGCAGAGACATTTCGTCTGCTCGTATCTGGCGTTCGCGACTACGCGATCTTTCTGCTTGACGCTGACGGTCACATCGCAAGCTGGAATGCTGGGGCCGCCGCGCTCTTTGGCTATGGCGCCGAAGAAGTCGCTGGTGAGCATTTCTCGCGGTTCTACCCCGAGGAGATGCAGCGGCGCCGCTGGCCGCAGCACGAGCTGCGAAGTGCCGCAGCAGAAGGTCGGTTCGAAGACGAAGGCTGGCGCGTCCGCAAAAATGGCACGTCTTTCTGGGCAAACAGCGTTATCACGCCATTGCGCGATTCGGGTGGCGAGCTGCGCGGGTTCGCAAAGGTGACGCGCGACCTCACGGAGAGGCGACAGCATGAACTAGCGCTGCAGCACAGTGAGGAGCGCTTCCGCTCGCTTGTCGAAGGAGTCGGCGACTACGCGATCTTCACTCTCGACCCTGATGGCAATGTGACGAGTTGGAACGCTGGCGCTCGTAAGATCAAGGGCTATGAGCCCGATGAAATAATCGGCTCGCATTTCTCTCGCTTCTATACGCCAGAAGCCATCCAGTCCGGGTGGCCGCAGCACGAGCTCGAGGTGGCCAATGAGCAGGGGCACTTCGAAGACGAGGGCTGGCGGGTGCGCAAGGACGGCTCGCACTTTTGGGCCAATGTCGTCATCACAACCCTGAGGAACGCATCGGGCACCGTTGTCGGCTATTCGAAGATCACCCGTGACCGTACCGAGCGTCACAAGCGCGAGGAATCGCTGATTCAGCGGGAGGAGCGCCTGCGCAAGCACGGCGAGGCCCTGGAGCGTACCGTGCAGCGGATGCGGGATTTCCTGGCAACGGCTTCACATGAGCTCCGAAATTCGCTCGTGCCGATACATCTTGCGGCGTCCCTGATGGCGAAAAGAGACCTGGATCCGCCCCTCGAGCACCTGCGTCAAACGATCGACCGACAAAGTTCGCTCCTCACTCGCATCGTCGAAGATCTGTTGGATCTAAATCGCGTCGAGCGTGGCATTCTTTCGATCGCGCGTGATCCGGTACTGCTCGCAGATGTGTTGAGCGGCGCCATCGAGGCAAGCCGCCCACTCATTGAGGCGCGAGCTCATGCATTGCAGACGCAGTGGCCAAAGAAGCCGGTCAAATTGCTCGGCGATGCCCAGCGACTCACTCAGGTATTTATCAACTTACTGAACAATGCCGCGCGTTACACGGCTATCGGTGGACACATCAGCCTCCTCGTCGAGACCAACGGCGCCGACGTAACGGTGTTTGTCGCGGACACAGGTAAGGGGATTGCGCCCGAGCTGCTGGAGCGCATTTTCGATCCTTTCACCCAGCTCGCGCCGCGCGACACCGACTCGCAGGGCGGGCTCGGTCTGGGGCTCGCTCTCGTTCGGCGCATCGTCGAGTTGCATGGCGGGACCGTGGAGGCGCGGAGCGCGGGTGTCGGCCATGGCAGCGAGTTCGTCGTGACGTTGCCTGTGAGGAAACCCGCGGCGCGCCCGGTGCACGAAATCCGCAAGAAGGGGCCGGATCTGGGGCGGACGCTTCGCGTTCTCTGCGTGGACGACAATCGGGACGTGGCGAACAGTATCACGGCGATGCTCGAAACGATGGGGCACAAGGCCCAGGTGGCATATGACGGAGCCGCAGCTCTAATGGCGGCGGTCACACTCCGTCCCGAGGTCGTGTTACTCGACATCGACATGCCCGGCATGAATAGCTATGAGGTAGCGCGCATGCTGCTCAAGCGACAAGACGACCCACCGCCAAAGATTGTCGCTCTAACTGGTTGGGGACGGGGAAGCGATAAACAGCGCGCCCAAGACGCTGGGTTTCATCGATATGTCGTAAAGCCGGTGACACGCGAAGCTCTGGAGAGTCTCCTGGCAGGCTTCACACCGAACGGGAAGGATGGGGTAAGTTGCCCGTCTCCCACGTAGTTTCCCGAGGTCACGCGGCCTGCCAAGCATTTTCTGTCAATGCTGAGCGTCCGCTTACCGGAAGCTGTGCAAGCTGTTGCCACCGGCCGGTTGTGGCCCGATGCCCGACGCCCAGCGTTTCGTTGCAAGTCATTTTGACGGTCTGAAGCGCCACTGCGTATAGAGGAAGAGCA
>Ga0182036_10001834_pt1 | contig 10117 bp, 3 predicted proteins | sample sta12Cox44000080_FD_125966 | JGI IMG/M metagenome (GOLD analysis project Ga0182036, IMG submission 125966) | Lab enrichment of tropical soil microbial communities from Luquillo Experimental Forest, Puerto Rico - statoxic.12C.oxic.44.000.080 | ecosystem: Environmental > Terrestrial > Soil >...
AATACATCGGCTTGCATGGCCGAGTCCAGACCGGCCATGACGACTCAAAAAATTACGAACACCCCGTCGTGCTGCCGCACGTGTCGCACTTCAAACACGTGCCGTTGCGGACGAGAGTGAAATTGCCGCATTCGCCGCACGCTTCGCCCTCGTAGCCGCGCGCTTTGGCTTCGGCGCGTTTCTCCGCCGCTGCGGCTTTGGCATGCGCGCGCGCTTCGGAACGGTGCTCGAGTTCCTGTGCCGGCGAAAGTTTTGCCTCGGGCTCGCTCTTGAGCGCCGCAGTGCCGGCGACTTCCGCGCGCGGCGCGGAGGAGGAGAGCGCGGTTACCTTTGAAGACGGCCCCCCACCCGGCGCGCTGCGCACGCCACCCTCCCCACCAAGGGGGGAAGGCGAACTATCGCTGCCGCCGGGCATGACTTTCAGCCGGTCGGTGCGCGAGCGCGTCAGGCCCTTCGACACGTAGCGTGTATCCGGCGATGGCTTGCCTTCCTCGACGCCCTTGCCGAGCGCATCGAAATTGCCTTCCGCCGGCTCGACATGGGCGAGATCGAAGCGCGACAGGTAACTCACCGCGAGCTCGCGGAACACGTAGTCCAAAATCGAGGTCGCATATTTGATCGAATCGTTGCCCTGCACCGGGCCGGACGGCTCGAAGCGCGTGAAGGTGAACGCATCGACATATTCTTCGAGCGGCACGCCATATTGCAGGCCGAGCGACACCGCGATGGCGAAGTTGTTGAGAAGCGAGCGGAGCGCCGCGCCTTCCTTGTGCATGTCGATGAAGATTTCGCCGAGCCTGCCGTCGTCATATTCGCCGGTGCGCAGATAAACCTTGTGGCCGCCGACCACGGCTTTCTGGGTATAACCTTTACGCCTATCGGGCATGCGCTCGCGCTCGCGCATGACGACGATGCGCTCGACGACCTTCTCGACGATCTTTTCGGTAAGGCCGGTGGCGCGCGCTGCTGCCGGCTTGTCGAGGAACGCCGCAAGAACGTTATCTTGGGCGTCGTCGTCCTGATCCTCGTCGGCGATCAGCTGGCTTTGCAGCGGCTGCGAGAGCTTCGAGCCGTCGCGGTAGAGCGCATTGGCTTTCAGCCCGAGTTTCCACGATTGGATATAGGCCGCCTTGCAGTCCGCGACCGACGCATCGTTCGGCATGTTGATGGTCTTGGAAATGGCGCCAGAGATGAACGGTTGCGCCGCCGCCAGCATGCGGATGTGGCTGTCAACCGAGAGGAACCGCTTGCCGGTGCGCCCGCACGGATTGGCGCAATCGAACACCGGATAGTGCTCGGGTTTGAGATGCGGCGCGCCCTCGACCGTCATTGCGCCGCAGACATGGATATTCGCCGCCTCGATCTCGCGCTTGGTGAAGTCGAGATGGGTGAGAAGGTCGAAATTCGGCGCGGCGAGATCGGCCGGCGCGATGCCGAGTTCGCGCAGGAAATCAATGCCAAGCGTCCATTTGTTAAAGACGAACTTGACGTCAAAAGCGGTCGGCAGCGCCTTTTCCACTTTCTCGATCGCCTCGTCGGTGAAGCCCTTGGCCTTGAGCGTGTCGTGATTGATCGCCGGTGCCTCGGCGAGCGTGCCGTGGCCGACCGCATAGGCGACGATCTCCGCGATCTCGTTGTCGCCGTAGCCGAGCACGCGCAACGCTTCCGGCACCGCGCGGTTGATGATCTTGAAATAGCCGCCGCCGGCGAGCTTCTTGAACTTGACGAGCGCAAAGTCGGGCTCGATGCCGGTGGTGTCGCAATCCATCACGAGGCCGATCGTGCCGGTCGGCGCGACGACGGTCGCCTGCGCGTTGCGATAGCCATGTGCCTCGCCGAGCGAAAGCGCGCGATCCCAGGCGCGCTTGGCGTGTTCGGCGAGTTTCTGGTCCGGGATCGCCTTGTGTTCGAGCGGCACCGGCGGCGTGGTCATTTGCTCATAGCCGGTGCGCTCGCCATAAGCGGCGCGGCGATGATTGCGGATCACGCGCAGCATCGATTCCCGGTTCTCGGCAAAGCGCGGGAAGGCGCCGAGCTCGGCCGCCATTTCCGCCGATGTCGCGTAGGAGATGCCGGTCATGATTGCCGAGAGCGCGGCGCAGATCGCGCGGCCGGCCTCGGAATCGTAGGGAATGCCCGACGACATCAAGAGCCCGCCGACATTGGCATAACCAAGCCCGAGCGTGCGGAAATCGAAAGAGCGCTGCGCGATCTCGCGCGAGGGGAATTGCGCCATCAGCACCGAGATTTCCAGCACGACCGTCCACAGCCGCACCGCGTGCTCATAGCCCTCGATGTCGTAGTGCCCCCGTCCTTCGCCCGTCGCGGGGTTATGGAACGCAAGCAGGTTCAGCGAGGCGAGATTACAGGCCGTGTCGTCGAGGAACATGTATTCCGAGCACGGATTCGACGCGATGATCGGCCCCGAGGTCGCGCAAGTATGCCAGTCATTGATCGTGGTGTGGAATTGCAGGCCGGGATCGGCGCTGGCCCAGGCGGCGTAGCCGATCTTCTCCCACAAGTCGCGTGCCTTGACCGTCTTGGAAATCTTGCCGGGCCTCGTTCGCCAGAACAGATCCCAATCACGCTCGGCCTCGACCGCCTTGAGGAATTCGTCGGTGACCCGCACCGAATTGTTCGAGTTCTGCCCGGAGACCGTCAGATAGGCTTCCGAATCCCAATCGGTGTCGTAGGTCGGGAATTCCAGATCCTTGTAGCCCTGCTTGGCGAACTGGATGACGCGGCGGATGTAATTGTCCGGCACGTGGTTCTTGCGCGCGGCCTTAATCTCGCGGCGGAGCACAGGGTTCTTTTCCGGATCGAAGCAATCGTCGCCCGAGCCTTCGCAGTTCACGCAAGCTTTCAGGATCGCGCGCAGGTGCTTCTGATTGATCTTGGAGCCGGTGACGAGATTGGCGACCTTCTGCTCCTCGATCACCTTCCAGTCGACGAATTGTTCGACGTCGGGATGATCGACATCGAGAATGACCATCTTGGCGGCGCGGCGTGTGGTGCCGCCCGACTTGATCGCGCCCGCGGCGCGGTCGCCGATCTTAAGAAAGCTCATCAGCCCGGACGACTTGCCGCCACCGGAGAGCTTCTCGCCTTCGCCGCGCAGCTTGGAGAAATTCGATCCGGTGCCGGAGCCGTATTTGAACAGGCGCGCTTCGCGCACCCACAGATCCATGATGCCGCCCCCGTTGACGAGGTCGTCGTTGATGGACTGGATGAAGCAGGCGTGCGGCTGCGGATGCTCATAAGCCGTCGCCGATTGCACGAGCTTGCCGGTCTTGTGGTCGACGTAGAAATGACCCTGGCTCGGGCCGTCGATGCCATAGGCCCAGTGCAGGCCGGTGTTGAACCATTGCGGCGAGTTCGGCGCCACCATCTGCATGGCGAGCATGTAGCGGTGCTCGTCGAAAAAGGCGCGTGCATCCTCTTCCGAGCTGAAATAGCCGCCCTTCCAGCCCCAATAGGTCCAGGTGCCGGCGAGCCGGTCGAATACCTGCTTGCAGGATTGTTCGCCGGTGAAGCGCTCGGTTTCGGGCAAGTCGTTTAGCGCCGCTTCATCGGCAGCGCTGCGCCACAGCCATGAGGGGACGCTCTCCTCCTCGACCTTTTTCAGGCGAGAGGGCACGCCGGCTTTGCGGAAATATTTCTGCGCCAGCACGTCGGAAGCGACTTGCGACCATTGCTCCGGAACCTCGACGTTCTCGGCGCGGAACACGACCGAACCGTCGGGATTGCGGATTTCGCTTGTGGTCAGCCGGAACGCGATGTCCGTGTAGGGCGATTGTCCTTCTTTGGTGCAGCGCCGCTCGATCCGCATTTTCTTGCCCCTTAATCTTGAGTTTCTTCGGTTCGATGGCCTACTGGTTCAATATAGGTCACCGATTGTTTCCCCGCGACGCGATGGAGGATCTTCCGCCGCGCCTCAACCCGTTCTCTCTGTTTCCACCCGACGCCACATTTCTCCCGGCGCAGCCGCCGGAATTTCCCCTGATCGGACCGGCTCGCGGTGCAACTTGTATTGCCGCCTGGTCCAGCCTGCCCGGCGGGGCGTCGCTGACACCGCCGGACACCCCTCACGCGACGATCGGCAACACGCATCCACGCACCCGCCGCACGCGGCACGGAGTAGTCCCGCAAACCCCTTCTTGGAGAGCCCGGCGGACTTCGTTACCCGCGCCGAACTTGGTAAAGCTAAGACAAGCCGGTCGCGCACGTCAAGACTTAGTACGAAATTCTGAATGAACCACTAAATGTGGGGATTGCGGGGACGAATCGGCTGGGGATGCAAAAGTATCGGAGATTCGCGGGGAATCCGGAAGTGCCAGACGACGCAGATGCGATTTTCACTCCGCCAACAAGCCAAATTCGACCGCCCGCTGCCTGCGATCTCGTCCGTTAAACGAACTGGATGTCCTCGCCGAGTGCTGGCGTAGCCGCGAGCCGCCACGCTTCTGTCACGTCGTGACAGGGGTTTTCCGGCGATTCTGAGTGAAATAGGCCGGAATTCCCGCGATTTGTCGCAACGCCGACCGAAGGCTTCGTCATAAAGCATTGGATTTACGGCTCGAATCGCTGCTCGCCGTTGTTGCTGGCTTTGCCGGGTCGGGGCCTGGACGACAGAAGTTCGGCGTGTGTGGCGTCGCAGCGCTAGCAATGTGACCGCCGCTCACATTAACCTTAAAGAAGTCTTAGTTTTCAGGCGGGCTCGGGTTTGCTTGACGGGGCAGGAGGGGCTGCGAATAACCTTTTATTAATGTTGCGGGGTGGGCTGCAGCGTGTGGTTCGCGCGGGGCGCGTCATTGCGACTGCAGCCCTATTGACGGCGTGCGCCTCGATCCAGAACGATCCGGTCAATCAGCGCCTGACCGCGAATGCCCGCGAGGCCGACGCCGAGCTCGCGAGCGTCACCGAAACCAATTACGACGACATGGTCGTCGCGCTGTCGTTCTCGGGCGGCGGCATGCGCGCTGCGGCTTTCTCTTACGGCGTCCTCGAAGGCTTCGATCAGATCCGGGTGCCGTCGCGCACGGGCGCGGTGTCGCTGCTTGATCGCCTCGATTTTCTGTCCGGCGTTTCCGGCGGATCAATCCTCGCCGCCTATTACGGACTCAAGGGTCGCGCGGCGATGGGCGACTTTCGCCAGCGCTTTCTGCTCGCCAATGCCGAGGAGTCGCTGCAAACCGATCTGAGCCTCGGCAATATCGCGCGCGGGCTTAACGGCGGGGTCAACGACGCGACCAAATTTCCGGTCTGGCTCGACACGCATCTTTATAATCAGGCTACCTTCCGCGATCTGCTGCGCCGGCAGCGGCCGCGGGTGTGGATTAATGCCGCCGATATCTACGATCGCACCGCCTTCATCTTCGCGCCAATAACGTTCAGCGCATTGTGCAGCGATGTTGCGAGCTACCCGGTTTCGCTCGGGGTGGCGGCGTCTGCCGCGGTGCCGGTCGTGTTCGCGCCGGTCGTCATCCAGAATTTCCACGGCACGTGCTCGACGCCGCTGCCCAACTGGGTCGCGCGCGTGCGCAACGATCCGAATGCGGCGCCGCTCATTAAATCCTATGCCGATGCACTGGAGCGCTATCGCTCGGGCGCGATCAATTACATCAAGCTCCTCGATGGCGGGCTCGTCGATAATTTCGGCCTGGCCGGCTTTACGGTTACGCGCCTTGCCGCCAATACGCCGTACGGTCCGCTGGCCCCGCAACAAGCGGTCAAGCTGCGCCGGCTTCTGTTCCTGGTCGTGGATTCCGGTCGCGCACCGTCAGGTCAATGGGCCCAGACCGTGCCGGGGCCGTCGGGTGTCGATCTCATCATGGCGACGTCGGACACCGCGACCGAATCCGGCGCGATCGGCAGCTATTCGGCCTTCGACGGCACGATGAACGATTGGCGCAAGACGCTCATAAGCTGGCGCTGCGGGCTTTCCGAAGCGGACCGGCATCGTTTCGGCGTGCCGCCCAACTGGAATTGCCGTGATCTGGAATTTTATATCAGCCGCATCTCGTTCGACCTGTTGGGTCCGGAACGCTCAGCCGTGCTCAACAAAGTGGAAACGCGATTCAAGCTGCCGCCCGATCAGATCGACATGCTGGTGACGGCCGGCCGCGACGCGCTCAGCGTCAATCCCAAATTCCGCGCTTTCGTCACCTCGCTCGGCCGCGCGCTGCCCCCGCCGCCAGCCCCGCAGGGTGCGCCGGTTGCGACGTCGGACTCGACCGCACAGCAGGCTGCGGTGGATGACGGGAATTAATTTCATCTGACTTCGGGTTGCGCGCCGACGCACGGTTGCAGGTAGCGCTGATTGATTTACTCAGCCGCCGCCTTCGAATGGCCGAGCCGGCGGTTGAGCGTAGCTAATAAGCTCTCGGCAGCTTCCGCAATCACCGTGCCCGGTGGGAAGATCGCTTCGGCGCCGGCCGCCTTGAGCGCCGCATAATCCTGCGGCGGCACCACACCGCCGACCACAATGATGATATCGCCTCGGCCGAGCTTCTCGAGTTCGCTCTTAAGCTCCGGCACCGAGGTCAGATGCGCGGCGGCGAGCGAGGACACGCCGATAATATGCACGTCATTCTCGACCGCCTGGCGCGCCGCTTCGGCTGACGTCGCAAATAAAGCGCCGATATCGACATCAAAGCCGAGATCGGCAAAGGCCGTTGCGATGACTTTCTGGCCGCGATCGTGGCCATCCTGGCCGATCTTGGCGACCAGGATGCGCGGGCGGCGGCCTTCGTTTTCTTCGAATTCGGCGACCAGTTTGCGCACGCGTTCGATGGCGTCCGCCATGCCGACCTCCCGTCCGTAGATGCCGGAGATCGCCTTGATCTCCGCTTGATGACGCCCAAACGCCTGCTCCAGCGCCAGTGAAATCTCGCCGACGGTTGCCTTGGCGCGCGCCGCGTCGATGGCAAGCGCCAACAAATTGGCGTTGCCGCCGGATGCGCTGCGGGTCAGCGCTGCAAGCGCTTGCGCGACCGCTTGGGAGTCGCGCTCGGTTTTGAGCCGCTTGAGCTTGTCGATCTGCAATTGCCGGACCGCGGCATTGTCGACTTTGAGGACATCGATCAGCGTTTCGTCGCGCGCCCGGAATTTATTGACCCCGATCACCGCCTGGGCGCCGAAATCGATGCGAGCCTGCGTGCGCGCGGCGGCCTCCTCGATGCGCAGCTTCGGCAGGCCGGACTCGATCGCGCGTGTCATGCCGCCGAGCTCTTCCACTTCGCGGATATGCCCCCACGTGCGCGCTGAGAGATCGCAGGTCAGCCGCTCGACAAAGAACGAGCCGCCCCAGGGATCGATCACGCGGGTCGTACCGCTTTCCTTTTGCAGCACAATCTGGGTGTTGCGCGCGATCCGGGCGGAGAAGTCGGTTGGCAGCGCCAGCGCCTCGTCGAGCGCATTGGTGTGCAGCGATTGGGTGCCGCCCTGGGTCGCCGCCATGGCCTCGATGCAGGTGCGCGCGACATTGTTGAACACGTCTTGCGCCGAGAGGGACCAACCCGAGGTCTGGCAGTGCGTGCGCAACGACAGCGAGCGCTTGTCCTGCGGCTCGAATTGTTTCATGAGCTTCGCCCACAAGAGCCGTGCGGCGCGTAGCTTCGCGACTTCCATGAAGAAGTTCATGCCGATGCCGAAGAAGAACGACAGGCGCGGCGCGAAGCGGTCGACCGGCAGATTGGCGGCGAGCCCGGCGCGCACATATTCGATCCCGTCGGCGAGCGTATAAGCGAGCTCAAGGTCGGCGGTCGCTCCGGCTTCCTGCATGTGGTAGCCGGAAATCGAGATCGAGTTGAACTTCGGCATATGCGCCGAGGTGTAGGAGAAGATATCGGAGATGATGCGCAACGAAGGTTTCGGCGGATAAATATAGGTGTTGCGCACCATGAATTCTTTGAGGATGTCGTTCTGGATGGTGCCGGCGAGTTTTTCCGGCGGCACGCCTTGTTCTTCGGCGGCGACGATATAAAGCGCGAGAACCGGCAGCACGGCGCCGTTCATCGTCATCGACACCGACATCTGATCGAGCGGAATGCCGGCGAACAGCGTGCGCATGTCGTAGATCGAGTCGATGGCGACGCCGGCCATGCCGACATCGCCGGCCACACGCGGATGATCGCTGTCGTAGCCGCGATGGGTGGCGAGATCGAAGGCGATCGAAAGGCCTTTCTGGCCGGCGGCAAGATTGCGCCGGTAGAAGGCATTGGAGTCTTCCGCCGTCGAGAAGCCGGCATATTGCCGGATCGTCCAAGGCTGGGTGACATACATGGTCGGATAAGGCCCGCGCAGGTAAGGCGCGATACCCGGATAGCCGTCGACGCCGGCAATCCCTTCGATGTCGCGCGACGCGTAGTCTGTTTTGACCTTGATCCCTTCGGGGGTGAGCCAATCGCGCGCGTTTGCGGCCACGGCAGGGGAGGGCGCCTGCGCGTAAGCGACTTTGGAAAAATCCGGAATTCGGCTCATCGCTTTCGCCTCAGCGGTCCGGCTTATGAAGAATATCGTAAGCCGCATTGAGTGTCGCCAGTGCGTCGCAGCCCTCCGCGATGAAGGCTTGCACACCGGCCTCGCGCAGAAGCGCTTCCTGCGGGCCGGGCCGCCCCGCGTAATAGATCAAACGCGCGCCGGCCTCTTTGAGCGCCGCGGCTGCGGCCGCGAGTTCCGTGGCGGCGAGTTTGCCGGGTGCGCAGAGGCAGGCAATCGCCGCGCGCGCGGCTTGATATTCGGCAACTGCGCCGCTGACCGCCTCGATGCCGCCGCCTTCGAAAAAATTTTTGGCGAAATTCGCGCGCGCCATGAACTCCGCTGGTGCCCCAATGGTCGCCAGAAACACTTTTGGCCGCGCGCCGGTTGCGGCGAGGATCTGATCCGATTTGTCGCGCAGGTGCTCCAATGGCTCGGCAAGCCGCAGCCGCGGCAGTGCCGGCGTGGTGATCGCAGGCGTTCCAGACATTGCCTCGACCGTCTTCTTCCGCGGCTTTACGTCGAGGACGCCAGGCGGCGCTTCCGCAAGCTCGGGATAAGCATTGGTGCCGGTCAGAATCTCTTTGCCGTGAGCCACCGCCTGTTCACGCGCCGCGCGCGCAGTGGCAACGTTTCGCTGTATGAGCCCATCCTCAAGTGCGCGCCATAGCCCACCCGCGCGCTCGATCGCCTGAAATTGCGCCCAAGCCGCGAGGCAAAGTTGCTCGGTCAGCGCTTCAAATGCGCCCGATCCGGCCGCGGGGTCGGCGACGCGGGCCAGATTGGATTCCTTCAGAAGCACAAGCTGCATGTTGCGCGCGATGCGCCGGGCAAAGCCGTCGGGCAGGCCGAGTGCCGCGGTATGCGGCAAGACCGTGATCGCATCGACGCCGCCAAATCCTGCTGCCGCGACCGCGATCGTCGCACGCAAGATATTCCCATAAGGGTCGCGCCGGGTCATCGTCCGCCACGCCGTCTCGGCGGTGACGATGGGGGGGTGGGGCGACAGGCCGGACGCAGTCGAGGCGCGGGCCCATAAATTGCGCAGCGCCCGAAATTTTGCCGTGGTCAAGAACTGATCCGCATCCGCAGTCAGGCGAAAATAGATTGCGGCATAGGCGCGTTCCAGGGCCATGCCCCCTTGCTCGAGCGCGCGCCAATAGGCGACGGCGCTGGCAAGCGCGAAGGCAAGCTCTTGCGCTTCCGATCCTCCCGCATTGTGTATGACGCGGCCATCGGCGACTGCGAACGGTCCGCGAAAACCCGCGCCGGCCAAATCAACGGTCGTGCGCGCAAGCGAGGAAGCCAAATCTTCCCATTTTTGCGAGCTATGCCCGGCGACGGCGAAACCGCCAATCGGGTTAAGGCTGAACCGGAAATCGACTGCGTCGGCGTCGATGCCGCGTGTCTTGATAAGCGCAGCAATGTCGCGGACCACGCCGCGCGTTCGCGGACTCAAATTGAGATCGAGGACGATACCGCGGTCGAGATCGATTCCATCGAGCGCACGCGCCACCGCGTCAGCGGTGCCGTCGAGCCCGAAACCGTTGGCGCTCACTGACTCGGCGAATACGAGCACCAGGCCGCTGGCGCCGTTTTCCAGATCCTCGCGCGCCTGAGCGTTGGCGGCGGCCGGGTC
>Ga0182036_10001839_pt1 | contig 10095 bp, 8 predicted proteins | sample sta12Cox44000080_FD_125966 | JGI IMG/M metagenome (GOLD analysis project Ga0182036, IMG submission 125966) | Lab enrichment of tropical soil microbial communities from Luquillo Experimental Forest, Puerto Rico - statoxic.12C.oxic.44.000.080 | ecosystem: Environmental > Terrestrial > Soil >...
TCGACGCCGCCCGGATCGTCGGTCACATACAGGCCCGGTATGCCCACCGCGCCGCCCGCGCGCGTGATCATCATGACCGAGTTCAGCACCGTCGCGGGCCGCTCGACGCTCGCATCGTGGCCATGGCCACGCGCTTCAAAGCCCACGCAGTCGACCGCCGCGTCCACTTCCGGGGTGCCGAGAATCTGCGCGATCTGGTCGCCGAGCGAGCCTTCTTTGCGGAGATCGATGGTCTCGCATCCGAAGCTTTTGGCCTGGGCCAGTCTCTCCGGGATCATGTCGCCTACGATCACCACCGCGGCGCCCAATAAGTGGCAGGAGGCCGCGCAGGCGAGGCCCACCGGGCCCGCGCCGGCCACGTAGACCGTCGAACCGGTGGTCACCCCGGCGGTCGCAGCACCATGGTATCCGGTCGGGAAGATGTCCGACAGCAGGGTCAGATCACGGATCTTGGCGAGCGCCTGGTCGCGATTCGGAATCTTCAGCAGGTTGAAATCGGCGTAGGGGCACATTACGTATTCTGCCTGGCCGCCCACCCAGCCGCCCATGTCCACATAGCCGTAGGCCGCGCCCGGACGCGCCGGATTCACGTTCAGGCAAATGCCGGTCTTGCCTTCCTTGCAGTTCCGGCAACGCCCGCAAGCGATGTTGAATGGCACCGACACGATGTCGCCCACGTTCAGGTACTCGACGTCTTTTCCCTTTTCGATGATCTCGCCGGTGATCTCGTGGCCCAGGATGAGTCCAGCGGGGGCGGTGGTGCGTCCACGAACCATGTGCTGATCGCTGCCGCATATGTTCGTGGACACGATTTTCAGAATCACTCCATGCTCACATTTCCGGTTTCCCAAAGTGAGCTTCGGAAAGTCGATGGATTGAACCTCGACTTTGCCGGGGCTCATATACGCAACTCCACGGTTGGATGCCATTGCTGCTCTCCTCCAAAACTTGCGGTTAGTCCAGGTAACGGGGCCGGAATCCGTCCGGCCTCACTCACGCCAGTATACCCTTGTATCACAAACATTCAGGCATGAGCCCCGGCGTCTGCCGGCGTCTGTAGTGGTACACACACAGTTTGGCTACGGCGCCCATTTCTTTTTCCACTCGAGCTCCCGGCGCTCGGCTTGGGCGACCTGCTCAGGGCTCATCGTTCGGGCGAAGCCATCCCGCTCGGCCAAACATTGCTCCCGCAGCGCACCCCGTGCGCGAAAAGCAGCCAGGTCCATCCACAGGTAGGCCTCCACATCGTCTGCCGGTACACCCCGCCCAGTGGCATAGGCTTGGGCGAGTTCGTGAAGAGCCGGCGCGTAAGCCCGCTCGGCGGCCTTGCGGTACCATCGAAGGGCTTCGACAAGATCTTGGGCGGGGCCGCGGTGGTTCGCGTACAGATCGGCCAGGGCCATCTGCGCCATAGGCAGGCCGCGCTCGGCCGCCTGGCGATACCAGCGCGCCGCCTCGGCGGTATCGCGGGCGACGCCTTGCCCTTCTTCGTACATCACGCCCAGGTTGAACTGAGCATCGATAATCCCGCGCCGGGCGGCTTTGCGATACCATCGAGCGGCTTCCGCATGGTCGAGCGGTACGCCTTGGCCGATGTCGTAGAGCGCGCCCAAGTTGAACTCCGCTTGCAGATTGCCCTGGCGGGCCGCCTTGCGGTACCAGCGGGCCGCTTCGACATGGTCCTCGGGCACTGCTTGTCCGCTATCGTAGAGAAAGCCAAGGGCGTTTTCGGCGGCTGCGTATCCTCGCTCGGCGGCCTTGCGGTACCAGCGTACGGCCTCGCCCTCGTCCTAGCGAACACCCCGGCCTTCCAAATACATCTTGCCCAGCGTATACTCAGCCCGAGCGTCGCCCCGATCGGCTCGTTTCTCGAACGTTTTGAGCGACTCGCTAGCTGGGGGTTCGGTGGGGTGCCGGTAACCAACGCACGCCCAGGACCAGCCCCAAGGTGCCCACGGGTCTCTCATCCAAGCCCTTTAGAGGTTCGCGTCGGGCTCGAGGCTGCGCCAGAGATACCAGCTCGCCACCGTGCGGTAGGGGCGCCACGGCTCCGACAGCGTCTCCATTTCAGCCGGTTTGGGCAGCTCTAGGAGGCCATACGCCTTGCGAATCGCGTTGCGAATTCCCAAGTCGCCGGTGGGCAGCACGTTCGGCCGGCGCAGGGCGAAGATCAGGAACATGTGGGCCGTCCACACCCCGATGCCCTTCACCTCGGTCAGCCGCTCGATCACCGCCTCATCGGGAAGCCTGGCCAGTTCCTCGAACGCCAGGCGGCCATCGCGCGTGTGACGCGCCAGATCCCGGATATAGGCCGTCTTCTGGCCCGACAACCCTAACGTACGCATCCGTACGGGACGAAGCTTCAAAATGCCTTCTGGCGTCAGTCTCCCGCCCGCCGCGTCCGTGACACGGCCGAAGATGACGCCGGCAACCCGCCCGCTCAATTGCTGGTAAACGATCGACTTCACCAGTGTTTCAAAATCGGGATCCCGGAACTGGATCTGGTACGCTCCGACCTGGTCGATAATCGCCCGCATCACCGGATCGGCCTTGCGCAGGTGGACAATCGCTTCCTTCATCGTGAAACAATGGATGGTGGGGACACGTCCTCCTTATTTTACCGGGATATGAGACTTCCGTTGACATGGGCACTGGCTGGGACTTTACTGGCGCAGGCCCCATCTAAGAGCCCTCCATCCAAAAACCCCCCGGCGCAGGCTCCTGCCGAAGAGGTGCCCGCGCCCATCACCGTAGACGTAGACGTCGTCAGCATTCTGGCCTCGGTCCGTAACAAGCACGGCGGCCTGGTAGCCAACCTCGAAAAGAATGACTTCACCATTCTCGAAGACGGCAAGCCGCAGATTATCAAGTACTTCACGCGGGAAACGGACCTGCCCCTCACCATTGGCCTGCTAGTCGATGTCAGCCGCAGCCAGGAAAACCTGATCGGCATCGAGCGCGACGCCGCCTCGCAGTTCTTCTCCAAGGTCCTGCGCAAGAAAGACGAGGCGTTCCTGATCAGTTTTGGCGAGGAAGCCGAGCTGTTACAGGATTACACCGGCAGCCCACGCCTGCTCGAGGCCGCGTTGAAGCAACTCCGGGTCAGCTCCGGTGTCACCGGCCTGCACCCGGGTCCGGTCCCCGGGGCCGGCGATCCGCGCGGCACCGTCCTGTACGACGCGATTTACCTGGCGGCGTCGGAAAAGCTCAAAACGGAGGTGGGACGCAAGGTGATTGTGGTCATCACCGACGGTGTGGATCAGGGCAGCCGCCTGACGCGCGGCCAAGCCATCGAAGCCGCGCAGAAAGCCGATGCCGTCATCTACAGCATTGACTACGAGGACCCCACTTTCTACAGCCACTTCGGCGGGTTCGGCGGTAACGGGGAAGGCGAACTCCGCCGCATGTCGGATGAAAGTGGGGGCCGGGTTTACAAGGTAGACCGCAAGCACCCGCTCGACCAGGTCTTTCAGGAACTGCAGGAGGAGATGCGCAGCCAGTATGCCATCGGGTACACGCCGACCAACGACACCAAGGACGGTACTTATCGGCGCCTGGAAATCCGCCTCGCCAGCAAGGATCTGAAGGCCCAAGCACGCAAGGGCTACTTCGCCATCAAGCCCGAGTCTCGGTAGCGGGGAGACTCCGCTCGATGAAATAGGTTTCCACGGCCTGGCGAAGGGGCGGAAAGGGGGCTATCCCGGCCCGCTCCATTTTGGCGTTGGACAGCGCCGAAGCCTTGGGTCTGCGCGCAACGGTACGAAACTCTCGCTCGTTGGTGGCCTGGAGCGGAGGCGTCATCTTGGCGACCTCGAAGATCATGCGAGCGAACTCGAACCAGGAAATCGGCGTACCCCCACCCACGTGAAAAACACCCCATAGCTTGCGTTCCACCAGGTCGAGGGTGCGGGCCGCGAGCCAAGGCGCAAAGGTGGGACAGGCGCTGTGATCCTCGACCACGCGGATCGGCTGGCCAGACGCCGCCAACCGCAGCATGAGTTCCACGAAGTTGCCCCGCCCGGTGTTACGCCCAGCCGGTCCAAATACCCCGGAAGTGCGCACGATCAGCGGTTGTTCCAGGTAGGCGCCGGCATACAATTCACCCGTCAGCTTGGAAACGGCATAAGCCCCCAAAGGGTGCGTGGGATCTTCTTCGACATACTGCCGTCCGGCTTGTCCATCAAACACGTAGTCGGTCGAAAAGTGGACGAAGCGGGCATCGATCTGGCGGCAGACCAGCGCCAGGTTCCGAACCGCCAGCGCATTCACCTCCCAGGCCGCCCGGGGCTCGTTTTCGGCGACGTCTACATGGTTGTAAGCCGCAGAATTGAAAACTACTTCCGCATCGGAACGCGCGAGCGCCCGTTCCACCGCGCCGAAATCGGTAATATCCACCATCGAACGCGTCCAGGCGGCCACCGAGTACCCCCGCGACCGGAGTTCGCGCACCAGCTCTACGCCGAGTTGTCCGGAGGCTCCGAACACTACCGCTTGCCGCCTCATGGGGCACAGCATAACGCACATGGAACCGGCCTGTCAGCGGACCCTATTGGCGTACTCTTCACCACAGGCGTCCGGCGTTACTGTGTAACGTGCGGCGAGGCGCCCGCGTTATCCTAACCACGAGAGATTTGGGGGGTGCGTGATTATGATGAGGGTTTTGCACCGGAATCTCATGCGCGGACCGATCGCCTAAGGAGCCGCCATTGTGCTTTTTTGGGGGCTGCTGATGGTCCTAACCGTGTCCGTATGGCACGGCCTGGGCACCCTGCCTTTCTAGGTACACCTGTTCGCGGCGCCGCGGCTCACCCTAGCACTAAGACAACCGCCCTACCAATGGTGTCCGAACACAAAGGCAACGACCGCTACCGTCAGCGCTAAAAAGACTGCGGCGATGAGGCGCTTTGAAGCCGGCGCCAATCGCCCCTTCCGGGCGATCCCGTTGGAGTCCAGCAGCGACTGCATGAGACGTTTCTGTCCAGAACCGGGCAGGTTGCGCATCGCCTTGGCGATCTCCTGACGGCCCCTTCGGTCGGCGATGAGGATGGTGGCGGAATTGGAACTGTTGGTGGACTTCAGCAGGCGGTTGCGGAGCGGGCCCGGAATTTCCTCCACCGACCGGTAGATGCGTTCCGCGCCGTCCGCCGAGATCAGCACCGTCGAGCTCTGGAAGACTCCCGAGCCGCCGTCGGGTCGGGGCTCTCCGCAGTGCGGACACTTCGGCTCGTCCTCGTCGAAATCCTTCCGGCAGCGGTTGCAGGTCATCCTGTGACCACACGAGGCAGCTTGGGCAATTCGATGCCCACCTCATTGCTTACATTCTCCAACACCACCTGGATGAACCCCAAGGCCGCCTTGGACAGGGCCTTGTCTTTCCGGTAGATCAAACCCAGGCGCCGCATCATCGGTTCGGGTGCGAGCGGGATCCCCTTCAGCTTCCCGGCCGCCACTTCTTCCCTGCAATTTGAGACAGCCAGGAATGACAGCCCGAGGCCGGCCATGACGAACCGCTTCATCATCTCGGTCGAATCCAGCTCCATGGAGATCAGAATCTGGTCTTCCACGATTTCCAGCCATTCGTTCAGCCGGGTGCGCGTCTTGCCTTGTTTGGGGAGCAGCAGGAAGTCTTCCACCAAGTCCTGCGGGGTGACGCTCTTCTTCTCAGCCAGGCGATGACGGGCGGGCACGATCAGCCGGATCTCGTCGTGGTGAATGCTGACCACCTGGAGGCGTTTTTCTTCGACCGGCAGCTGCGTCAGGCCGAAATCAGCGGTGTTTTCCATCACTGCGTCCACCACGCGCGCGCCGTAGGAGCGGTCGACCTGCAGCTGCACCTGAGGAAACAGCTGCCGGTATTGCGAAAAGACTTTCGGCAGCACGTAAATACAGGTGGCCTCGTTGGCTGCGATCACCACCTCCCCGCGAGGGTTATGCTCTAGCTCCGCAATGGCATCCTGGGCGCGCTTGCGCAGCTCACGCATCTGCTCGGCGTATTCGGCGAAGATACGCCCGGCCGTAGTAAGCGAAATGCGGCTGCCAAAGCGCTCGAACAGTTCCGTCCGCAACTCCTGCTCGAGTTGCCGTACTTGAGCGCTGATCGCCGGCTGCGTACGATAGCACGTCTGCGCGGCCTTGGAAAAACTCTTCAGCCGGACAATTTCGAGAAACGTGTGGATTTGGTCGAAATCCATAAGCTGCCGTTTCGCCTAGGCGATAGAAACGGCCGTCTAAGTCAAATTATGTATCGGTGGGATCGAAAAAATGAATTTCCCTGCACCGTTGCCGTTTGGTAAGTATTGTAACAAAGGCTCCGGGTGGTGCGGTTGAGAAGTGGGATTATCCGTAGCCGCAGCCGTCCTCAAGAGGATGGACGTACCGCACCTTTACCCCGGCGCCGCCTGCCTTTACGAATCCTTACCGTCGGCAACACAACCGTTACGCAAGCTCGGAATTAGCCGTGCTACATTCGAGCCGTGCGGATCCTGCTGGTTGACGACGACGCCGAGCTGTGCGGTCTGCTGGGCGAGTTTTTGAAACGCGAAGGCTTTGCCGTCGCGTGGGAGCATGACGGGCGAAGTGGGCTGGAAAAGGTCCTGGCCGGCGGCTGCGATCACGTGGTGCTCGATGTCATGCTGCCCGGCATGGATGGCTTTGAGATTCTCCGCCGCCTCCGCCAGCAGAGCAAAGTCCCGGTGATCATGCTGACGGCCCGCGGCGAAGACGTCGACCGCATTGTAGGCCTGGAACTGGGCGCCGACGATTATTTGCCCAAGCCCTTCAACCCGCGCGAGTTAGCCGCCCGCATCCGCGCCGTCCTCCGGCGCTACGAGCAACGACCGCAGGCCGCGCTGGCGCTGGTCGAAGTCAACGGCGTGAAGCTCGACCCGGGAACCCGCGAGGTATTCGCGTACGGAAAACGCGTCGAACTCACCACGTTCGAGTTCGACATTCTGGAGATGCTCATGCGTTCGGCCGGCCATGTGCTCTCCCGGGACCGCCTGATGGAAAACTTCTATAACCGCAAGGCGACCCCGTTTGACCGTTCCATCGACATGCACATCAGCCACCTACGCAAGAAGATCGAGCAGGGCGCCACGTTGATCAAGACCATACGCGGGGTCGGTTACCAGTTCTGCCACACCCCGGAGGACCTGCATACTGAATGAACTCGCTGTTCGCCAAGATCTTGATCTGGTTCGGCTGCTCGCTGGCGATTACGGTGGTGGGTTCGGCCTTTCTGTCGGCATTGAACGTGAACCGGAATGATTCCGACTGGCGGGCACCGGCCGCGCGGATGGTGGAGTTTCAACTCGAGCTCGCACGGTCGGCTTACGAGACTGGCGGCCGGGAGGGCCTCGAAGCTTTTATGGAAGCGCTCGCGCGCGCGTACGACGCCAAAGGCGTGCTGACCGACGAGAACGGACGCGACCTGCTGACTGGCCTGGATCGCTCCGAGCTGGTGTTGCGGGCGCGGCGCCGCCGGCCCTTTCCCTATTTCCGGGTGGGCAACGCCATGGTGGGACGCGCCGCTGCTGATGGGAAGTATTGGTTCTTCTTCCTCGAACCGCGCGGCAGCGTGGGCTCTTGGTTTCTGCTCCCCGAACACATCTTCGAGATCGCCGCCGGCGTGCTGCTGTGCTACTGGCTGGCGTGGCATCTGACCCGTCCGGTCCGTAAGCTCCAGAGGGCGGTGGAGCAATTTGGCCGCGGAGACCTTTCGGCCCGCTCCGGATCCACCCGGCGCGACGAGCTTGGTCAGTTGGCCCGCACCTTCGACCGTATGGCCGGCCGCATCCAGACTCTGCTCACCGCCGAGCGCCGTCTGCTGCTCGATATTTCCCACGAGCTGCGATCTCCGCTGGCGCGGCTGGGTGTGGCCGTCGAGCTCGCGCGCTCCGGCGAGAATCTCGATCGAGCGCTGAACCGGATTCAAAAGGAATCGGACCGCCTCAACGCGCTGGTTCTTCAGCTGCTACAAGTGACGCGTGCCGAAGGGGACTCTTCGTCCCTGCGACGCGAGCCCGTGCGTCTCGATGAGCTGGTCGAGCAACTGGTCGACGACTCGTCCATCGAGGCCTCCGCGCGCGGCTGCGAGCTTAAGTACGAGCGCCGGGAGCCGGCTACTGTGGAGGGCGATCCGGAGCTGCTGCGGCGCGCCGTTGAGAACGTCATTCGCAACGCCATCCGCTACGCGCCGCGTCAGACGGCTGTCGAAATTTCGCTGGCCCGTCAGAATGGGAAGGTCGTGGTCGACGTGCGCGACCGGGGTCCGGGCGTGCCCGAAGAGGCGCTGCCGAAGATCTTCGATCCCTTCTATCGGGTGGAGACCGACCGCGCCCGTTCGACGGGCGGCATCGGTCTCGGCCTCTCGATCGCCCGCCGCGCCATCGAATTGACGAAGGGAAACATTCGTGCGCGAAATGCCGAGCCCGGGCTTGAAGTGGAAATCGAATTGCCCGCTGTTCGTTCGCCTCTGAATGCTTCGTAATCAGGTTCTTGGAACCCGGCGAGAGTGTCCAACCGTCATGTCGTCCTGTTTGGCCCACTCTTCCTTAGCCTGAAATGTTCGGGCAGAGGGCAGGCTTGAGGTTACTTCGCCAATTCAGAATCATAATTAGCAATCGACGTCCAGATTTCCATTTGGTTAAGCCCTTGAGAATCAAACGCTCCGTCGAATTCCCGGAGTGGCGTCGGACGCGGGGCCACAGGGTGTGTCGCTATGACACAATGACGAGTGATGAGACGACTGGCCTCTGCCGCAGCGTTGCTGGCGGCGCTGCTGCCGGCTTGTTTGAGAGCTCAAGAACCGGCCGCATTGGCGCCCAAGGCGTCGTTGGATCAGACCGCGGCCGACGAACCGGTTACCGTATTTACCCAACATCCGCGGCTATTTTTGCGGCCCGCGCGTCTCCGTCTGCTCCGCCGCGAGCGGGAGCGCGCCTCGGTCCGTTGGCAGCGGTTCGATGGCTTTCTCGCGGCCAACGCTCCGATGCCGGAAAGTGGGTGGGCGCAGGCCCTCTACTATCAGGTTTCCGGTAATGCCGCCGCCGGCCGGCGTGCCATCGCCTGGGCCCTAGGCCCCGGGGCCGACCTCCGGCAGCTCGCGCTGGTGTTTGACTGGTGCCAGGAACTGCTCGCCGACAGTGACCGCCGCGCGCTAATCGCCCGCCTCCAACAAGGCATGGCCAAAATTGCCGGCGACGAAAGCATCCCCGGCGTGCGCTCGCGCACGCTGGCCGCCGTGGCACTGTTCGACCACGTGGCGAAGGTTCCCAACCGCGAATTGGAGCGCGTGGTTCACACCTGGTGGGAAGGCAAAATGGCGCCCGCGCTGAATCAGGGCCGTGAAGTGGTTCCCCGCGAGGACGCCTACGCGCTGTGGGAGCTGCTCCACGCGATTCGGGACAACACCAATCTCGATCTTCGCGAGTCCTCCAGGAAATTTTTCAAGGAATTCCCGATCGAGCACCTCATGAGCTATTACCCGGCCGTCTTTCCGGGCGAGGACAACGACTTTCGCATCGGCGCTACGACCCAACCGGGTGACCCTGACCTCGAACGCGCCGCGCTGTCTCGTGCCGCCGAGCTCTCGATGGTTGCCTATGACAACAACGCCGAGGAAAACCAGTATCTCCAGGGCTGGCTCATGCACGACTCCTTCATCTTGCGCGGTGCCTTCGGCGCGCCGTATGAATTCCTATGGGCCAACCCTTATCAGCCGGGACTGGGCTATTCGCTCGTACCCTTGGTTTATCACAGCGCGGCCTTCGGCCGGCTCTACGTTCGCTCCGGCTGGGACGATTCCGCCGACTGGTTCGGCTGTTTCGACGGCACGGCCCAGTTGTTTCACGAAGGACGGAGGATCCAGATCAACCTCAAAACACCCGCGGCCCCGCTCATGCTCGATAGCGCCGTGATCGCCTGGGGCCCCGGCGCCATGAACCTTCACGTCATGCTCGACAAGGAACAGGAGGCCGTCATTCTAGCCGGATTGGCGCCCAGACGCGTGTACCAGGTGGAGATCGACGATGAGGAGGTGTTCGAAGAGACATCCGACCCCGGAGGCCTCTTGGTGCTGGACGTGCCGCATGACAA
>Ga0182036_10001844_pt1 | contig 10090 bp, 10 predicted proteins | sample sta12Cox44000080_FD_125966 | JGI IMG/M metagenome (GOLD analysis project Ga0182036, IMG submission 125966) | Lab enrichment of tropical soil microbial communities from Luquillo Experimental Forest, Puerto Rico - statoxic.12C.oxic.44.000.080 | ecosystem: Environmental > Terrestrial > Soil >...
CTCTCCAGCCCGTCCTGCCTTTCTTCCCGGTCCCGGCCCTCCTGCCCTACCTGCCCAACGGCAACCCCGTTGATGAGCAGCTGCGCAGAGACGATCTGATCTTTGTCGATCGCGCGATCGCCGTAGTAGAAACGCCCGGCATCTTCCGTGAACAGTAAGAGGTTGTCCTCGCTCGGAATCTCGGCGATGACCGTTCGTCCGAGCGCCTCTTCCCGTTCTCGCGTTCGCTGCTGCGCGCGCCGGTAGGACCGGAGGGTCGTCGCAAGCCGGGCAGCCAGGAACAGCAGGCCTGCCGCGATGACGCCGGCGAAAACGTCACGTATCATCTGTAAATGACCATCGCGTCCGGTCCGCTCAAGCGTGCCTACGGCGCGTGCGGAGCGCTCGCACGATCGCACTACGAGAATTTTCCAGTGGCCTCGCGACTGCTGCCGGCGGCCATGCGTCCACACGTGGCCGCGGTGTATGCGTTTGCGCGCGTGGCGGACGACATCGCAGACGAAGGCACGACCCCGGCCGCCGAACGGCTCGAACACCTCGGCGCCTGGCAGCAGCGCCTGCATGCAGCGGTCGCGATCGAACAATCGGCCGCCGGGCCGGCCGACGATCTCGGTGGCCTCATCGTCCGGGCCGTCGCGCACACCATTCGGCAGCTCGATCTGCCGTTGGTCCTGTTCGACGATCTCGTCAGCGCGTTCGGCCAGGATACCATGACGACTCGGTACGACTCGTGGCGCGAGCTGTTCGACTACTGCCGCCGATCCGCCAACCCGATCGGCCGCCTGGTGTTGCGCATTGCCGGCTATCGAAGCGAACACCTCGATCGATCGTCCGACGCGTTGTGCACCGCGTTGCAGCTCACGAATCTCTGGCAGGACCTTGGACGCGATTGGTCCGCCGGTCGGTTGTACGTCCCTCGTGAGGTCTACACGGCCTGCGGCGCGACCGAGGATCAATTGCGATCGCGGGGCGCCGTCCGGGGGGAAGGGGCCCCCGGAGTGAACTTAGTTCCGTGGACTCGTGCCATGGCCGAGTGTGTCCGCGTGACACACGAGCTGTTCCGACAAGGGCGTATGGTCTGCGACGGCGTGGTCGGGCGTCTCCGCTACGAGTTGCGCTTCACTTGGCTCGGGGGATGCCGAATCCTGGAGCGTGTGGAACGGCGCGGCGCTCGACTGATAGTCGACCGGCCGGCGCTCGGAGCGGCGGACTTGCCCGTTCTGGTGTCGCGTGCGGTCAGATGGAGCGCGCAAACCTGATGGGCCGCCCGACGAGCTTCTATTACTCGTTCCTGGTCCTGCCCGCAGAGCAGCGGCGAGCCATCATTGCGGTCTGGGACTTCTGCCGCGCCGTGGACGACGCTGTCGACGAATCGCCGGCGTCACCCGAATCGAACGGTCTGCCGACTGGCCGCGCTGCCGTCGCATTCTGGCGCCGCGAGCTGGCGGCGGCTTACGACGGCATCTCTCCCTCGACGCCCCAAGCCCGTCACCTTCAGCCCTTTATTCGCGGCTTCGACCTCCCGCGCCAACAGTTTGACGACGTGATCGACGGCGTCGAGATGGATCTCGTCAAGAACCAGTACGACACGTTCGACGATCTCTGTCAGTACTGTCGCCGTGTTGCATCGGCGGTGGGTCTGATTTGCGTCCGCATTTTCGGCTGCACCAATCCGCGGGCGAATGACTACGCGCTCAATCTTGGTATCGCGCTCCAGCTGACCAACATCCTCCGCGACGTCGCCCCGGATCTCGAGCGGGGGCGGGTCTATCTTCCCCTTGAAGATCTGTCGGCGCTGGGCTGTTCGGTTGCCGAACTGCGGCGAGGAACCCAGGGAGCCGTCACCGAACCGATCAGGCGTGTGATCGCGTTCGAGTGCCGACGGGCAAGAGAGTTTTACAAGCGCGCCGCCGACGAGCGCCCCTCCGATGATCGCCATCGTCTCGTTGCCGCCGAGATCATGCGAGCCGTCTATTTCGAGACGCTTCGCCGCATCGAGCGTTCCGGCTTTGACGTGTTCACGAAATCGGCACGGGTCCCGAAACCAAAGCAGGCGATGATCGCCCTCTCTCAGTGGGTCTGGCCGGCATGAACAATTCTCAATCCGCTCAGTCGGTTCAATCCGCCATCCATGATGTTATCGTCATTGGCGCCGGTTTCGCGGGCCTGAGCGCTGCGGTGCGACTCGTGGAGTCGGGTGTCCGCGTTCTCGTCCTCGAGGCCCGGTCGCGGCTTGGTGGACGCGCGACTGCGTTTGCGGATCGTGAAACCGGCGAGCTTGTCGACAACGGACAACACATCCTGCTCGGCTGCTACAGAGAGACATTCGCGTTTCTGCGCGCTATCGGCGCTGAGGACAACGTTCGCGTCCAACCGCAGCTCGCGGTCACGATGGTTGACCCTCAGGGGCGTCAGAGCCAATTGTCGTGTCCAGCGCTCCCCGCTCCCTGGCACCTCGCAGCGGGAGTATTCGACTGGAGCGCGCTCTCATGGGCGGATCGGTTCTCGCTGCTCGGTATGGCCCGTCCGCTGAGGCTCGCCGAGAGCGAGCTGCACGGCGCGTCCGCTCGGGCCGCCTCCCCCGGCGAGACCGTCGAGGGTTTTCTGATCCGCAACGGTCAGACCGCGCGCATACGCGAGATGCTCTGGGATCCGCTGGCGCTTGCCGCGCTGAACCAGCCCTCGAGTGTCGCAGCCGCGCCGCCCTTCACGCGCGTCCTGGCCGAGATGTTCGCTGGCGATTCTCGCGCGGCCGCCATTGGCTTGCCCACCAAGCCGCTGCACCTCATGTACGCGGAGCCTGCGCGCGCCTACATCGAAGCCCACGGCGGTACGGTCCGGACCGGTGTGTCGGCCAAGCTCTCGGTCGATGATCGCGGCACCATCGCCGTCCGCAACGAGAACGACCACCTGACGGCAAGGACTGTGATCGCCGCAGTGCCATGGTTCGGCCTGCGGGACCTGTTCGACGCTGTTCCCGCCGGGCTCATGCCGCTCGTCGAGCGTGCCGAACGCATGACGTCGTCTCCCATCGTGACCGTGAACCTCTGGTTCGATCGCATCGTCATGCCAAACGGCGAGCCGTTCATTGGCCTTCCGGGACGAGCGATGCAATGGGTATTCGATAAGAGGACGGTATTCGGCGCCCCCGCTTCGTACCTGGCCCTTGTGTCCAGCGGCGCCGGCGCGGTGGTCGAACGCACAAATGCCGACCTGATTGCGGCAGCGCACGGGGAGCTGCTCGATGCGCTGCCGGGTGTGCGCGCCGCGCGCCTCGTGCGCGCGACGGTCGTCCGCGAGCCCCGCGCGACATTCTCCCTGGCGCCCGGCCAGCCGCCGCGGCCGTCGACCGAGACCGTGTTACCGGGCTTCCTGCTTGCGGGCGATTGGATCGATACGGGTCTGCCAGCGACGATCGAGAGCGCCGTTCGAAGCGGCCATCGCGCGGCCACGCTTGCCAGTCACCGATGACGCCCATCGTCGTTCACTACAAGGAGCTGGCGCTCAAGGGGCGGAACCGTCCCTGGTTCATTCAGCTGCTCGTTCGTAACATCAAGGATGCCCTCAAGGGCCTTCCCGTCCGGTCGGTGCGTTCGGTCGCCGGTCGGATAGAAATCGATGTCGCCGCTGAGATCTCGAACCCCGAATCGCACATCCCGAATCGCGTGTTCGAAAGTCGTCTGGCGCGCGTGTTCGGCATCGCCAACTTCTCGTTCGCGAAGCGAGCGACGCACGACTTCAACGAGATCGCGCGTGCAATTCTGGACGACCTTGGGGACCGGTGCCCGGAATCGTTCCGCGTGTCGGCGACCCGCCAGGACAAGCGCCTCCCCTTCACGTCGCCGCAGGTCGAGCGCGAAGTCGGTGGGCTCATCAAGCAGGCGCAGGGCTGGCGTGTCGCCCTTGCACGGCCGGCGTTGACGATTCACGTGGAGATGCTGACTGAAGGCGCGCTCTACTATTTCGCGAAGGAACCTGGCGCCGGCGGGCTGCCCACGGGCACGGGAGGGCGCGTCGCGTGCCTGCTGTCTGGCGGCATCGATTCCCCGGTCGCGGCCTACCGCTTGATGCGGCGGGGCTGCTCGGTCCTGCTCATCCATTTTCACAGCTATCCGATTCTGTCGCGTGCGTCGCAGGAAAAGGTTCGGGAAATCGCGGCGCTGCTCACGAGATACCAGCTTCGCTCGCGGTTGATCCTTGTCCCCTTCGGTGACCTCCAACGGAAAGTGGTGTTGGCCGTCCCGCCCGAGTTGCGCGTCGTCATCTATCGGCGCTTCATGCTTCGCATCGCCGAACAGCTCGCGCGCCGTTGGCACGCGCGGGCGCTCGTCACCGGCGAGGCGATCGGTCAAGTGGCCTCTCAGACGCTGGAGAACATGACCGCGATTGCAGGAGCGACCGAAATGACAGTTTTGCGGCCGCTGATCGGGATGGACAAGGACGAAATCAGCGCCGAGGCTCAGCGAATCGGCACGTATCCCATCTCGATCATCCCGGATGAGGATTGCTGCACGCTCTTCACGCCACACCGCCCCGCGACGCGCGCGAGGTTGGAGGAGATCCAGGCCGCCGAGGAAGCGTTGGCCGCTGCGGAAAACGTCAACCATGGCGCCATGGTCGCCGCCGCCATTGCCGCGGCTGACGTAGAAGACTTCAAATACCCGGTGCTAGAATGACCGGCTGGGTCCGGGGGCCGGAGCCCCGAGGAGAGCTCGCATGTTTCAGTCTGTGAAAGAAATGACCAGCGTCGCCCCATTGACCCCCGAGACAATCGACCGCCTCGTCTGGACCGCCGTGTTTGGCGCGGACCCGGAGCTGCGGGGCACGGCGCGATGGAACATCCGAACTGCGGCCGCCGCTGCAGGAATCCGTCCGTCGTCGATTCACGACTTGTACATCGCGATGGGACGCGGCGATGCAGGCGGTTTCACCGTGCCCGCGATCAACGTGCGAGCCATGGCGTACGACACGGCCCGCGCCGTCATCCGGTCGGCGAAGAAGCTCAACGCCGGTGCGTTCATCTTCGAAATCGCCCGGTCGGAGATTGGCTACACCGAGCAGCGCCCGCACGAATACGTGGCGGTCGTGCTCGGTGCCGCGCTCAGGGAGGGGTTCAAAGGTCCTGTCTTCATCCAGGGCGACCACGTTCAGGTCAACGCGAAGAAGTACAACGGCCCCGAGCGCGACAAGGAGCTCGACGCGCTTCGAGCGCTTGTGAAGGAAGAAATCGCCGCCAGTTTCTTGAACATCGATATCGACACCTCGACCCTGGTCGACCTCTCGAAGCCCACGCTGCCCGAGCAGCAGGAGGTGAACGTCGCGTTGGCGGCCGAGTTTGCCACGTTCATACGAGGGCAAGAGCCGCGCGGGCTGACGATCTCGGTGGGCGGTGAGATCGGCGAGGTCGGTGGGAAAAATTCAGACGTTCACGAGCTGCACGCGTACATGGACGGGTTCAACCGCAAGCTGAAGGAGCGCGGCCCGTCGGGCACCTCACTCATTGGTCTCAGCAAAATCAGCGTCCAGACCGGCACCGCCCACGGTGGTTTCATCAATCCGGACGGGACGGTCCGGACCGACGTGAAAATCGATCTGAAGACGCTCCAGGAATTGTCGACCGCCGCGCGCAAGGACTACGGCCTGGCCGGCGCCGTCCAGCACGGCGCGTCAACGCTTCCGCCGGACGCCTTTGACGCGTTTCCCCGCGTGGGCGCATGCGAGATTCACCTTGCCACCGATTTTCAGAACATGGTGTACGAGCACCCGCAGTTTCCAGCGGATCTCAAGAGCGAGATGTACGCCTGGGTGCGTGAGAATGCCGCGGAGGAGCGCAAGCCGAAGGACACCGAAGAGCAGTTCATCTACAAAGCGCGGAAAAAGGCGATCGGTCCGTTCAAACAGAGAATGTGGAGCCTTCCCGACGCGGCCCGCCAGGCGATCGGTCAGTCGCTCGAGGAGCGCTTCACATTTCTGATGCGGCAGCTGAAGATCAACGACACCGCCGCCGTGGTTGCGCGGTTCATCACGCCCGTCGAATCCACCCCTGCCCGCGACGCCGAGATTGCCGCTGCCGGGGGAAAGATTACGGCGTCCGAGAAAAAGGCCGAGGGGCTGGCTGACTGAGGGGATGCCGGAGGCCGCTTAGATAGTCCCGCAGCCCGTCCTGCGTGGAGCGAAAGGCCAGTTCCTCCCACGGAAGATCATCGGGCGCGAACTCAGCGGTCTCGAGACATTCATCGTCCGCACGCAGGACGCCCCCGACTGCGGTCGCAGCGTAGACGACGATGACCGGGGCGCGCCCTGGGTAGGAGTAGAGGTTCACGAGCCCATCGAGCCGCACGTCCAGTCCGCACTCTTCCCGCGCCTCGCGCACGGCCGCTATGGTCAGTGGCTCGCCACGGTCGACATAGCCCCCCGGAAAGACCCATTTGCCGTATCCAGGATCGATCGCGCGTTTGACGAGAACGAGTCGATCGCTGGCAGTGCAGATGATCGTGCCGACGGCGACCTTGGGGTCGAGATAGAAAATGAATCCGCAGCGTGCGCAGACCGGGCGTAACGGTTCGGTCGGCTTGAGCTGCCGGCGCTCGAGTGCGCCGCCGCACCGCGGGCAGAACTGATAGGCGGAAGAGTCGTCGTCCACTGCGCCAGTATAATTCCTCTGATCATGTCGATCCTGAAGGTCGCGCGCATGGGCCATCCGGTGCTGCGCGCGAAGGCGCGCCCGCTCGAAAAGTCGGAAATCCGCAGACCAGAGTTCCAGAAGCTCATCGACGACATGTTCGACACGATGGCCGAGTATCACGGCGTCGGGCTCGCGGCGCCTCAGATCCACGAGCGCGTGCGAATCTTTGTGGCAGCGCTCGGCCGAGGCGACTCCGGCGACTCTGGAGTGAACCATGAGCCGGCCGATCACGAGCCGATTGCGATCATCAACCCCGAGATTGTGACGGTCGGATCGGACGTCGTGGAGGATTGGGAGGGCTGTCTGAGCATTCCCGATATCCGTGGCCGCGTGCCGAGGGCCCGCGAGATTCTGATGCGCGCGCTCGACCGGAAGGGCGGGCGACTCGAGCTGCGGGCGCACGATTTTCCGGCGCGCGTCTTTCAGCACGAAACCGATCACCTCGACGGCGTGCTCTTTTTCGATCGGATGCGGTCGTTCGAGTCGCTGACCTTCCTCGACGAGTACTCCCGCTACTGGGTCAAGGACTGACCCCACTCCTCTGTGCCGTCGACGCTTCGAGGCGTCGTCTTTCCAGGCTGCGCTCCGACTGGAGCCGCTCGAGCTCGATCTCTGAATGATCGGCAAACTGCATGGCATCCGCAATGGCGCGATGCCCCGCGACATCGGCGATTGCGCGGTGCATCGATTGACAGATACGCCGATAGGACGGGTGTCCCTGCGGCCCTGTGCGGAGCTCGATGACGTGCATCGCCTCGCGCGCGTTCATTTCCATGAAGAAGCGAACGCGGAAGGCCATCACCACGCCGTACGGCGCGACGTCGCGCAAGCCCTCGCGTGTGAGCCGTTCGTACAGCGTGGCCGATCGACCCATAACGTCACGCCAGTCGGCGGCAGCGCCGGCGTCGACAATGGCCGCAGGTTCGACAAAGCCGTGGCTGGTGCTGAGCGGCTGCCAGTCGATTGTCAGCAGGCGGTGGCGTTGGAGGTCGCGAAACGCCCCATAGTCGGCCAGGATGTCGAATCGATAGCCGGTCCGCTCGAAGGCGCGTCCGGGCTTGTGCCGCCGGTTGGCGCGGGAGCCGCAGTAAGCGCGCAGGAGGCCGGTACGGTCGTCCGACGACATTTGCCGTGCCAGCGCAAGGAGCTGGTCGTCAGGGAGCCGGGAGGAGGAGTACAACGCGGCGGCGACAACCTTGGTTTCGCCCTCTGGATCGAAGTCCGTGAGCGTAACTTCGTCGCGGGGCTCGGCCTCGACTGACGCGACAAGGCGCTCAGCGGCAGCCTCGAAATATTGGCGGGTCTGAGCGAGATAGGTCGTCCACCGCCCCCCACGATCCGGCTGGTCGACGCGTGTCAGAAATGCCGGAATGACGACCCGAAGCTCGTTCAGGATCTGCTGCGCGCACGCCCGGGCCTCCTGGAGCGGATGCGCGAACATCCGCAGCAACAGCGCCTCGAAGGCCTGCCCCGTGCCGAAGAGGCCAACGTTCGAGGTCGTAGCCGCCGGCAGCAGACCACGGAGCGTGTCGAGGGCCTTCGCGCGAATGACGGACCGATAGACGCCGTCCGAATCGTCCGGTGATTTCGGATGCTTCGCCCGGAAGTAGTCTTCCATCGCCGGAATCCAGCGGGCGTAGGTGTCAAACGCCGCATCCAGCGTGTCGACATAAAGACTCTTGAGGGACGACCGATCGAGCTCCGCCGGCACGTGGTATTTCCAGCGTCCCCCCGGTCGCGCGGTGTACGGGACGTAACGCGTCGACTGCTCGAGATAGGCCATCAGGCGTCCCCACTCGAGCACCTTGGTGAGCACGTTCGAGACGCCTTCACACGCAATGTGTGCGCCTCCGAGCTGCGCGACCGAATCGTCGCCGTACTCACTCAGCACACGAGCGTACAATCTGTCTGCGCGCTGCGTGCCGACATCAGCCGCCTGCGCCGGCCCGATCGGCTTGTCCTTCTCTCCCGCTGGCAATTGCCCGAGGAATTCGTCGAGAAACAGCCGCCGGATCGATTTCGCCGACCGCGAGTACCGCGCGAAGAGTGCGCCCTTCACCGTTTCCGGCAGGTTCGTCAGTGCGAAGATCGGACGATCGGTGTTGGTGAAATACGGGGCGAGCGCGCGCGCCTCCTCCGGTGTGAACGCGTCGACGCCGGCAGGGGAGCGAGGGACAGACAAGGGCATCGTGGTCGGGTATTCTACCTCGCGTGAAGTTTGTCGAAGCGATCCGCATCCTGGGGGCGCTTGAACACAATGAGGTCGAATATGTGCTCATCGGTTCGATGGCGATGGCCGCTCAGGGCATCGTTCGCGCCACACGACATCTCGATGTGTTCGTCAGCCCCGACGAAGAGAACGTCAGACGGCTGAAAGCCGCGCTCAGGGAAAAATCTTGAACTAGCCTGCGAACTCTCCACCACTGCCGTGCAATTTGCGCGGCGACGCTTCCCGACTGGTGTCCATCGTTATCCATCTATCGCCGCCGCTTCACGGGAGCGGGAGGACTGGGAACGACAACGCCGTCGTCGGTGATCCGACACAAGCCTGGGAACTTCCGCGCGCCCCCATGAATGCTGTTCCCGATCTAGAATCAGGCATGGTCACGATCTTCGGCAAGGACGCGTGTCCGTATACGCAAGCCGCCCGCGACGACTATCAACGCCGCGGCGTCGCGTTCCAGTACATCAACGTCAAGAACCACGCGCCTGAACTCGAGCGGATGCTCGGCTACAGCAAGGGACGCCGGGAAGTACCGGTCATCGTCGACGGCGACAAGGTTACTATCGGCTTCGGCGGCACCTGAGGGGTCTGAGAGGACCGCCGTGTGCGGTCCGCAGCTCTTCGGCTGAAACCGTCTATTGACGTATTTGTGAAAGTTTTCACATAATAGCCCGATGTCCGGCAGGCGGCTGCTTCACAGGGACCGAACGGTTAGCGCCTGGCCTTCCTGCCTCTCCCGCCTATGATTGACCTCGACCACGTCTCCAAAGAGTTCGCCGGCAAGCGTAACGTCACCGCCCTGGACGAGATCTCCCTCTCCATCCCGCGCGGCGATCTCGTCTCGCTCGTGGGACCGTCCGGCTCGGGCAAATCAACCCTCTTGAACTTGGTCGGCGGCCTCGACCGACCGACGAAGGGGGACGTCCGCATCGACGGCGAAGCGCTCGCCAGCCTGACTGATGACGCTCTTACGCGCGTCCGCCGCGACAAGATAGGCTTCATCTTTCAGTTCTTCAACCTGCTGCCGACACTCTCGAGCCTCGAGAACGTCGGGTTGCCGCTCCATCTCCGTGGCTGGCCCCGGAAGAAGGTCGACGAACGCGCTCGCGAGCTCCTCGCCCTCGTTCAGCTCGAGCACCGCCTGAATCACCTTCCCGAGGAGCTCTCGGGCGGCGAGCGGC